>Ga0070741_10016911_pt1 | contig 12070 bp, 9 predicted proteins | sample Coa_R1_4_FD_66440 | JGI IMG/M metagenome (GOLD analysis project Ga0070741, IMG submission 66440) | Surface soil microbial communities from Centralia Pennsylvania, which are recovering from an underground coalmine fire - Coalmine... | ecosystem: Environmental > Terrestrial > Soil > Unclassified ...
GAAGAGGTGCAGGCGCTGGTGGCCGCTGGCGCGAAGTACATCCAGATCGACGAGCCAGCCATCCACACCCGCCCGGATGAGGACTTCGACCTCGCGGTCGAGTCGATGGCGGTGACCGTGGAGGGGATCGACGCGGAGTTCCATACCCATATCTGCTACGGCGATGTGCCGATCGTCTACCAGGACATGCTGCGGCTGCCGGTCAAGCAGATCCACCTGGCGTTCAAGAACACCGAGTGGGAGCTGCTCAAGCTCCTCGAGGACGGCTCCTACCCCGCCGATAAGGACCTGGGTGTCGGCGTGACCGACGTCCACACTCGGCGTATCGAGTCGGTTGAGGAGATCGTGGCCGGCATTGAGAAGACGCTGGAGATCTTGCCGCCGGAGCGCATCTGGATCCTGCCGGACTGCGGGCTCAAGACCCGCACCGTGGAAGAGGCGGAAGACAAGCTGCGGGTGATGATGGACGCCGTGCGCGCCGTCAAGCGTGAGCGCGGCATCAACTAGCGGCGCTCCTTTTCGCTTTCCTCCTAGGCAGCCGGGCTGGAGCGGGCTATCATGGCCGCGATATAACCACTGTGCGGAGGGACCCATGGCCGAACGTAAAGAGCTGAGCTGTCGCGATGTCGGATTGGATTGCGACTTTGTGGCGCGTGCCGACAGTACCGACGAGGTGATCAAGCAATGCGTGGAGCATGCCACCGAGCGCCACGAAATGAAGGGCTTCGGTCGGGAGCTCTACGCCAAGATGATGTCCAGCGTCCGTACCGTCCAGGCGGACTAACCGCCTAGCGGCGCCCGAACTCGCGGGCCAGGGAGTCGGCGCTGAGCTGCACCATCGTCGGGCGGCCGTGCGGACAGGTGTTGGGCACGGTAGTGCGCTCCAGCTGCTGCACCAGCTCGCGCATCTCCTCCATCGTCAGCGCCTTGCCGGCGCGCACCGCGGCGTGGCAGGCCAGCGACATGGCGACACGGTCCACGGGGTAGCTCTCCGACTCCAGCATTTCGTCGACGACGGCCAGGAAGCCGGCCCGCGGATCGGCGTCGCGCAGGACGGCCGGAATGGTGCGCAGCAGGTAGCAGCGCGGCCCGAACGGCTCAATCTCGAAGCCGTGGTCGCGCAGCGCCTCGAGGTCTTGCTGGACGGCCGCGTCCTGCGGCGGCGCCAGCTCCACCGTGAGCGGCTCCAGCAACCCCTGCACCTCCGGCCGGGCGGCCGCCCGCTTCGCCGAAAGCTCGTCGTAGAGGATGCGCTCATGCGCGGCGTGCTGGTCGATGAGGTACATGCCCTCCGGCCCCTCCGAGATGATGTAGAGATTGCCGTACTGCCCGATCACTCGCAGCACCGGCAGCGCCTGCGTCGGCGTTGGGATTGCGGGGGCGGGGACTTCGCCGCGGGTCGGAGGCTGCGACGATTGCGTCTGCCAGAGCGATGGCGTCAGCGGTAGCGGCTCCAGGTGCAGCGACTCGCCGAGCCCCTCGACGGCCGGCACCGGTGCCTGCCGCAGCAGGGCTGGCCGCACCGCCCGCTGGATCGCGCCGAAGACCGCGGACTCGTCGCGCAGGCGCACCTCCGCCTTCGTCGGGTGCACGTTGACGTCGACCTCGTCCGGCGGCAGACGGATGTCGAGCACCGCGATCGGGTAACGGCCGACCATAAGCAAGCCCTGGTAGGCCTCTTCGATGGCGTAAGTGAGGCGGCGGCTCTGGATCCAGCGGCGGTTGATGAAGATGCTGATGTAGCCGCGGTTGGAGCGCGAGACATGCGGCGCGATTACGACGCCGCGCACCTCGACCGGCCCAGAGGTCGACTCTACCTGCAGCAGGGCGGCCGCGACCTCAGCACCGTAGACGGCCACGACGGCGTCCTCGAGTCGGCCGGAGCCGTCGGTCTGCAGGCTCGTCCGCCCGTTGAGGCGCAGATTGAACCTGATCTCCGGGTAGGCCAGCGCGTAGTGGCTGACCACGGTGCTGATCTGGTTCGCCTCGCCGGCCGGCGAGCGCAGGAACTTGCGGCGGGCGGGCTGCCGCTCGAAGAGCTTGCTGACGGCGAAGGAGGTGCCGGCGGGCGCCCCACGCAGGCCCGTCTCAACCAGCCGGCCGCTCTCGATGCGGGCGTAGGTCGCGGACTCGCTGCCCGGCACGCGCGAATAGACCTCGACGTCGCCGGCCGCTGCGATCGAGGGCAGCGCCTCGCCGCGGAAGCCCAGCGTGGCAATGCGGAAGAGGTCCTCGGCGGAGGCTAGTTTGCTGGTGGCATGCCGCGCGAAGGCGACCTCAATCTCCTCCGGCGCGATGCCGCAGCCATCGTCGCTGACGCGGATCAGGTCCAGGCCACCGTTGAGCACCTCGACGGCGATGGAGTGGGCGCCGGCATCGATGGCGTTCTCCAGCAGCTCTTTGACCACTGAGGCGGGCCGTTCCACCACCTCGCCAGCGGCGATCTGCGCGGCTAGGTCTGCGGGAAGGATGCGGATGGCCAAAAATCAGCGCCTCTGGGCGGATTCTAGCATGGGCGTGCGGCCTGGCTGCAGCCCCCGGCGGCGGGATTGACGCCCCTCAGCGCGCGCCCGTAAGTTGGGAGCAGCGCAAAGGAGGGACAGCATGTCAGTTGAAGAGAATAACGCCCTGATCCGCGAGATCTACGACAAGGTATTTGGTCAGGGCGATTTCTCTGTTGCTGAGCGCGTAATGGCAGCAGACGCTGTCGATCACGATCCTATGTCCGGCGGCCACCGCGGCCCGGAGGCGCTTAAATTTGCCGTGGAGCTGATCAAGGGTTCGTTCCCAGACCTGGTGATGACGATTGAGGACGAGATTTTCGAGGGCGATAAGGGGATGGTGCGGGTGACCGCCACCGGCAGCCACCAGGGCGACTTCATGGGCGCACGCCGACTGGTAGGCGCTTCTCGATTGGTGTCGTCGACATCTTTCGCTTCGGTGGCGGCAAGGTCGTGGAGCACTGGGGCTACTTCGAGGAGATGTCTATGATGCGCCAGCTGGGCCTGGCCCCGGAGGAGTAGGCCCCGCCGAATTCAGGACCACCACCGGGATCTCGCGGGCAGTCCGCTCCTGGTAGCTCTGGTAGGGTTTGTACATCTGGACCAACAGTGGCCAAAGCCGCTGCTTTTCTTCCGCGCTTGCTTGCTCAGCCCTGACTGCCAGTGAGTCGCGCTTGACCTGCACGCTGGCCTCAGGATGCGTCTTGAGGTTGCGCCACCACTGGGGATCGCGGTCGGCGCCACCGCTAGAAGCCACGACAATGAGGCGCGAGCCGTCACGCAGATAAAGCAGCGGCGTCGTGTAAGCTTTCCCCGTTCGCCGTCCCCGCGTCGTCAGCAGCAGCACGGGGGCCTTGCCGAAGCCTCCGCCAATAGCGCCGCCGCTCAGGCGGTAGACAAATACATGCGAACGGGTAGCCAGCCGATATGCCAGCCTGCGCAGCCCTCTCACCTAACCCTCCTCCGGCGGCGATCCGCCGTTTCGTGCTTTCTGGCGCAGCTCGTAGAGGCGGGTGATCGCCTCCAGCGGCGTCAGCGAGTCGATATCGAGCTCGGCGATCTCACGCAGCAGGCCGTTTTCGCCCGCGAAGAGTGACAGCTGTGGCGCTTTCACCTTCGCGGCGGGGCGCGAGGTGCCGTTGCGCGGCGCCGCCTCCAGCTGCTCCAGCAGCTCTTGCGCCCGTAGCACCACTGGCCTTGGCAGGCCGGCCAGCTGCGCCACGTGCACGCCGTAAGAGCGGTCGGCGCCGCCAGGCAGGATGCGGTGCAGGAAGACGATGCCGCCGGCCTCCTCCGCCACTGCGACGTTGTAGTTGCGCAGCCGCGGCAGGTGGTCTGCCAGCTCCACCAGCTCGTGGTAGTGGGTCGCGAACAGCGTGCGTGAGGCCACCTCCGGCCGGTTGTGCAGGAACTCCACCACGGCCCGCGCGATGGCCATGCCGTCGTAGGTGGAGGTGCCGCGGCCAATCTCGTCGAAGAGCAGGAGCGAGCGGGCTGTGGCATTGTGCAGGATGGCCGCCGTCTCCACCATCTCCACCATGAAGGTGGAGCGGCCGGCCGCGATGTCGTCGACGGCGCCGATGCGCGTGAAAATGCGATCGACGACGCCGATGCGGGCCTCGGCCGCCGGTACGAACGAGCCGACTTGCGCCATTAGCGCGATCAGCGCCACCTGGCGCAGATAGGTGGACTTGCCGGCCATGTTGGGGCCGGTCAACAGCATGATCTGTGCGCTACCGCTGTCCAGCTCCACGTCGTTGGGGACGAAGGCATCGCCCTTTTCCGCCAGCATCCGCTCCACCACCGGGTGGCGGCCGTCGCGGACGAACAGCTCCTGCGAGTTGTTGACCTGCGGACGGACGTAGTCGTAGCGGGCAGCGGCATCGCCGAGCGCGCAGTAGACGTCGATCTCGGCGATGGCGGCTGCCGTCTGCAAGATGCGCCGCGAGTCCGCCGCGACCTGGACGCAGACCTGCTGGAACAGCTCGCGCTCCAGCTCCTCCTGCCGCTCGCGGGCGTGCAGGATCTGGTACTCGGCTTCCTTGAGTTCGGGCGTGGTGAAGCGTTGGGCACTGGCCAGCGTCTGGCGCCGCTCGTAATCGGCGGGCACGGCGTCCTGGTTGGCCTTCGAAACCTCAATGTAGTAGCCGAAGACGCGGTTGTAGGCGACGCGCAAACCCTTGATGCCACTGCGCTCGCGCTCGCGGCGCTCCAGGTCTGCCAGGAACTGCCGCGAGTCCTGGGCCAGCGAGCGCAGCCGATCCAGCTCATCCGAGAAGCCGACACAGATCAGCTCGCCATCTGCTTCGGCGATGGCGCCGGCGATCAGCGCGACTGTCTCCTCGCAAGGCAAGAGGTTGGTCGCCGTCTCGGCCAACTCTGGCACCACTTCCAGGGCCTGGCGCAGGCGCGGTGCCAGCTCCAGGCCGCGCCGCAGTGCCAGCAGCTCGCGTGGCAAAGCCGAGCCAGCGCTGGTCCGCGAGAGGATGCGCTCCAGGTCCGAGATCTCGCCCAACAGCGACTGCGCCTGGCCTCGTAGCACCGCCGAGCCGGCGAAGGCCGCCACACGGCCCTGTCGGCGGCTTATCTCTGTTATGTCGAGCAACGGCCGGTCCAACCAGCGCCGCAGCAGCCGCGCTCCCATCGCCGTGCGGGTGAAGTCCAGTGTTTGCAGCAGCGAGGCGCCGCCCTCCTCGCGCAGTGGCCGCAGCAGCTCCAGGTTGCGCCGTGTCTGGGCATCCAGGGCCATGGCGCCGCCCGGCGTGTAGGCGGAGATGCCGGAGATGTGGCCCAGCACCGCCGGCTGATTTTCCTTGAGATAGGTCAGCAGCGCGGAGGCGGCGCGCGCCGCCAGCGGCTGGCGCTCCAGCCCCAGCGACTCCAATGCCGGCACGGCGAAGTGCGCCAGGAGGGTCGTTGTGCCGCTGTCCGGCGGTAGCGCCGAGATCGTGACTCTAGCGCCGCCCGATTTCCCGCCGCTTGGCGGCGCTAGAAGCTCGGCTGGGTCGAGGCGCGCCAGCTCGGCCTCTAGCTCCGTGGCGTCGAGCTGACAGCAAGCGAACTCGCCGGTGGAGACGTCGGCGTAGGCCAGGCCGGCGGCGCTATCGTCGATGATGACTGCGGCCAGGTAGTTGTTGGCGCGCTGGTCCAGCAGGTTCTCCTGCAGCACAGTGCCCGGCGTCACCACCCGGACGACCTGGCGCTGCACCAGCTTGCGCTCCTTGCCCGGCGGCTCCATCTGCTCACAGATGGCTACCCGATAGCCTTTGCGGATCAGCCGCGCCAGGTAGGAGTCGAGGGCATGGTGCGGGATGCCGGCCATCGGCACGCGCTCACTCTTGGAGACCGGCCGGGAGGTGAGGACAATCTGCAGCTCGCGGGCCACGGTGGCGGCGTCTTCATCGAACGTCTCGTAGAAGTCGCCCAGACGGAAGAAGACGATGGCGTGGGGGTAGCGGCGCTTGATTTCGAGGTACTGTCGGCGAAGCGGCGTCTCTGCCATCGGCGGGTCGCCGTCTATTATAGAACGCCGGAGCAGCAGTGGGGCGGCTTACTCGCTGACGGCGGCGGGCTCGACCACGCTCTCCGGCTGCGTGATGTCGACGACCTCGATCGACTCGGGCGCGATCTCTCGACAGGCGTCGCACTTGATGCAGAGCTTCTGGTCAATGTAGTAGGTGCTGTCGGGCTCCCGGACGATAGCGCCGGTGGGGCAGATGTTGCCGGCCTGCTCCAGGCGGTCAGAGAGGCGGCGCACCTCGTAGCGGATGAGGCCGGCGCAGGCCTGGGCGGGGCAGCGCTTGTTCTGGATGTGCTCCATCAGCTCCTCGCGGAAGAAGCGCAGCATCGAGTTGACGGAGGTCGGGGCGGCCTGTCCGTGCACGCAGTTGGCGTTGCGCATCGTCTCGCCCAGCAGCTCAATCAGCTGCAGGTCGCTCTCGCGGCCCTCGCCCTCGCTGATGCGATTGAGGATCTCGACGAGGCGGCGGGTGCCGGCGAAGCAGGTGGTGCAGCGCCCGCAGGACTCGGTCTCCGCGAACCACTCGAAGTATTTGCAGAGCTCCAGGATGCAGTTGGAATCGTCCATGACCACGAGGCCGCCGGAGCCCATGAACATGCCGCGCTCCCGGAAGGGGTCCGGCTCCAGCAAGATGCCGACTCCGCCCGGAACGATGACGTCGGCGGCGGGGATGATGCCGGAGAGAGGGCCGCCGGGCTGTACCGTCTTGAGGCTGCGACCGGGCGGAACGCCGCCGCCGGCCGTCTGGATGAGGTCCCGCATGGGCGTGCCCATCGGCACCTCCAGCACGCCGACCCGCCTGAGCTGGCCGGAGAGCGAGAACATCTTGGTGCCCTTCTGGGACTCGCTGCCCACGGAGGCCCACCAGCGCGGCCCGCGCCGCATGATTAGCGGCGCGTTAGCGTAGCTCTCGACGTTGTTGACGTTGGTCGGCTTGCCGAAGACGCCGGCCTGGGCCGGGAACGGCGGCCGGATCTTGGGCATGCCGCGGATGTCCTCGATCGAGGCGATGAGTCCTGTCTCCTCGCCGCAGACGTAGCTGCCGGCGCCGCGTACGACCTCCAGGTCGAACGAGAAGCCGGAGCCGAAGATGTTCTCGCCCAGGAGGCCGCGCTCGCGGGCTCGCTTGATGGCGGCCTCTACGCGTTCGGCGGCCAGGGGATACTCCTCGCGGATGTAGATGTAACCGTAGCTGGCGCCGGTCGCGTAGCCGCCGATGGCCATGCCCTCGATGATGCCGTGCGGATCGCCTTCCATGAGGTTGCGGTTGACAAAGGAGCCGGGGTCGCCTTCGTCGGCGTTGCAGACCATGTACTTCACTGGGCCGGGCGCCCCGCGCAGGAAGTCCCACTTGCGGCCGGTGGGGAAGGCCGCGCCCCCACGACCCGTCAACGCCGAGTCCGATATCTGTTGGATGACCTGCTCGTCCGTCATGGTTACGGTCTTGGCTAGCCCCTCATAGCCGCCGCGGGCGACGTAGTGCTCGAGATCCACCGGGTCGATGACGCCGCAGCTGGCCATCAGCCGGGTCTCCTGGATGGACATCCACTCATGCGAGTGGATGTCCGGGATGCCGGCCGCTGCCGTCTGGATATAGCGGATGATCGATTCGCCCTGCTTGGGAATGGCACCGATCGCCAGGCGCTTGCAGACGCCATCTCCGTGGAAGACATCGTTGACCAGCTCCGGCACATCCTCAGCGGAGACGTTGCCGTAAACGATGCGGGGCAAGCCCGGGACGTGGATATCGAGGAGCGGCTCCGCGAAGCAAAGGCCTGGACAGCCGACGATCATGATGTCGGCGGCCAGGCGCTGCTCTGCCAGTGCTTTCTTCAGCGCCTCCAACGTCTCGGCGGCGCCGACCGCCAGGGAGCAGCTGCCGATGGCCACGCGCACCAGCGGCCGCTGCGGCTCCTCGATTGCGGCCCAGACCTCCTGGGCGGCCCGCTGCAGGTCCTCGTAGGCGGGCACTAAACCAGGTTCCTCGCCTTGAGCTCGCGGGCCAGCTGCACCGCCTGCGGCGCTGACATCGGCCCGATGTAGTCGTGGTCGACCCGTATCTGGGGCGCGATATGGCAGGTGCCGTCGCACTGCACCAGGCGCAGGCCGATGCCGTTATCGGAGGTCGTTTCGCCCATGACGCAGCCGAAGACGGCCTCCAGGACGCGCCGGATGCGCAGCGAGCCCTTGAGCAGACAGGCTGGGCCGCTGCACCACTCCACCAGGATGCGCGGCGGCGGCTCCGTATGCACCTCCGAGTAAAAGGAGATGGCGCCGTAGATATCGGCCGGGGTGGTCTTGAAGCGGCTGGCCAGGTAGGGGATCGCTGCCTTGGGGACGTAGCCCAGCTCTGATTGGATGCGATGGAACGCCTTCAGCAGGTCGGCGCCGTCAGGGGCGAGGTCGCTCAGCGCCTGCTGCACGCGCGCCAGTAGCTCGGCGTTCTCCTCGATGAAGTCGACCGGCGTAAAGCGGGACGAGTGGCGTGTGCTCAGGCCCATGATGGCTTCTCGACGCCAATTCTATGAGCGTGCGACCGGCGAGGCAACTCAGACCGCGTATTGAGGCTGCCGTTCCCGGTCCTCGATGACGAGGCGCGCGATCTCTTCGCCCAGGCGGATGCTGTAGTTCTGTCCGCGGTCCTCCGGGTAGATCTGGCTCATGTTCGCCAGGTAGAGGCCCTGGGCTGGCGTGCGGTGCGGCGGGATGCGTTCGGCGTTGGCGACTGTGAAGATCGGCTGGGCGTCGGACGCTTTGTAGAGCCATCTCTCGCTCACCCAGGACGGGTCGAAGTTCGGGTTGATCTTCTCCAGATGCGGCAGGTAAAGCTCCCAGAGCTCGGCCTCGGTCATCTGGAGCAGCGGCGACTCCTTGTCCAGGTAATTGGAGATGTAGAGGATGTGTTTGCCGCCGTATTGTTCCTTCTCGATGAGGTTGGTGTGCTCCACTAGCGCCAGAAATGGTACGGAGTTGTCGTTGATGTTCAGCCAGTACACCGGCGAGAAGGAGTGCTCCAGGGCCAGCACCAGGCAGAGCGCGTCCTGGTAGGGCACGCCGCGGCAGAGTTCAAGGTAATCCTCCGGCAGGTCGGGCGCGATGCGCAGGAATGTCTTGTTGGCGACGGTGGCGATGATGCTGTCGAAGTTCTCTTCGCTGCCGTCCGCGAAAGCGAGCCGTTCCGCCCGGCCGTCCTTGATGACGATCTGCTGTACCGGCATGCCGCCGTGGAGATGTCCGCCCAGGCCCTCGATGCGACGCACCAGCTCGTGGATCCAGCCGCCGAACGATCCGAGCGCGTAACCCAGCACCTCGCGCTGCATCGGCCCGCCCTTGCGAGAGGAGAAGCGCAGATGGATCTTATTCCAGAGCCAGGTCATCACCACCTGGTCCGCCATGTCGCCGTATTTGCCGCGGAAGAGCGGCTCCCAGACCACGTCCCAGTTCTTGCGACCAGCGAAGCGGATAATCCAGTCCTTGGCGGTAATTGTGGAGTAGCGTTCCGTGCCGTCCTTCTGCCGGCGCAGGTAGACGCCCATGGCGCCCAGGCGTAGGCGATCCGCCAGGCCGACTGGCTTGAAGCGCAGCAAGTCCAGCGGCGTCACGAAGTTGTAGATGTGGCCGCCGCTGAAGATGCCGACCTTGGAGTCCCGCCAGGTCAGGCGGTCGGCCTGGCCCATCTCCTCCATCATGCTGACAACCAGCGTGTCCGTGCTGAAGATGTGGTGATAGAAGCACTCCAGTGGCGTGCCGCCGACTTCAAAGGTACGGACGAGGCCGCCCCAGCCAGGCGCGGCCTCGTAGATGTGGACTTCGTGGCCGGCCTGAAGCAGCCGGTAGGCGGCGGTCAGGCCGGCCACGCCGCCGCCGATAACGCCGATCTTCATTCGGCGGCCTTGAGGGCGGCCGGCCCGCCGACGGACGCCGGGGCTTTGGCTACCCGCACCAGCGAGAGATTGATGGCCCAGAGGCAGATCAGCCCCGCCGCGATCACCGGCAAAAGCAGGAAGCCGTGCAATGCGATAGCGTAAGCGGAAGCCGTGCCGGAAGCCACGCCGAGCGAGGTCAGCGTCTCGCGGGTCGCCAGCTCGAAGGGCCCGACGCCGCCGGAGGTGGAGGGCACCGTGATCGCCAGGTTGGCCGCGCCGGTGACCAGCAGGTAGGTAGTGAAGGGCTCGCCCAGGTCGAAAGAGAGGCCGACGAAGTAGTACATCGTGGCTTCCAGCAGCCAGGCTATCACCGTGGCTGCCAGCACGGACGCCATGGCAGTCGGGCTCTGCAGGCTGCGCATCCCCTCCAGGAAGGCGTCAGCCAGCTCGCGGGCGCTCGCCTGGAACTTGCCGGGCACGACCCTGAGCAGCAGGTTCACCAGCCGGTCCGCCCGGTGCTTCTGAGAGGTCGCCCAGAGCAGGACGATCAGCCCCAGCGAGATGACGACCGCGGTCACGATCACCAGAATGCGCAGGGAGCTATCGAGTCCGACGAAGGCGCCGACGCTCGCCAGCATGATCACCAGCACGAAGCCGTCGAGCAGGCGCTCGACGGTGATGGTACCCAGCGTCGCCATCTTGCTGACCGGGTGGCGCTCGCCCAGGACGTAGGCGCGCACCAGCTCGCCGGTGCGCGCCGGCAGCAGGTTATTCGCCATGTAACCGATGATGACGATCGGGTAGAGGGAACGGGTGCTCAGGTCGGCCAGGTGTGCCAGCAGCACCCGCCAGCGAATGGCGCGGAACCAGGCGGCGAGGAACCAGATGGCGATGCCCGGGATGACCCACCAGTAGTTGGCGTGAGCGAGGGCGTGGCCCAGATCGCCGAAGTCCGTCCGGGCGAAGAAAAGGCCGAGGAAGAGCACCGTCCCTACGGCGCCCAGCCACAGTTTGCGACTCCGTAGCATGGACATGTTCATGCCGGGGCTCCCGCCGCCTTGCAGGGGTGATTTGGCATCGCTCAACTAGTACATCCTAGCTTATCTTCTGTCATTAAGCCTCCTGGCGGTCTCAGGCGGGCGGCGGCAGCGCATAGCTCCTGACCGCATTTGCTCCGTTATCCATGACGTAGATGGAGCCGCCCTGTTGCACAACGCCGGCCGTCAGCGCAGGCGGCGGATCTGGGTAGTAGATGCCGTCGATCGTGCCGTCGGCCTTGAGGATCTCCAGTTGCGGCTGTTTCATCGAGGTCGCCACGATCCGGCCATCGGCAAGCAAGCGCAGGTAGGGCCGGGCCAGCGTGTCGCGTAGTTTCCAGGCCGGTATCGGGTAGGCGCTGAGCGGGGCGAACTGCGGGGAGAATCGCTGGATGCGAGCGTTACCGTAATCGGCCACCAGGATGTCTCCGTTGGCGGCGATGGCTATGCTGGCGGGCTCCTCGAAGCGGCCCTGGGTGTCGCCGTGGCCGCCGTAGACCGCCAAGAGGTTGCCGTTGGCGTCGAACTTCTGGATGCGGGCGGTGCCCGTGTCCGCTACCCAGACGTTGCCGGCGCCATCGACAGTGAGGTCGCGCGGCCCCCAGAGCCGGCCCGGCTCGTTGCTCTCCAGGCTATTCGCCGGGCCGCCCCAGCTAGCGAGCAGCTTGAGCTGCGGATCGAGCTTGACGATGCGATGGTTCCAGGTATCAGCGACGTAGACGTTGCCCTGCGCGTCGAGCGCGACCCCGTTCGGCTGGTTGAGCCCCAGGTCCGGCAAGCTCTGTGCCAGGAACCTGCCGTCTGCGCTCAGCTTCTGGATGCGGTTGTTGCCGGCGTCCGCGACGTAAAGGTTGCCGGCCGCGTCCGCAGCCAGGCCGGCAGGGCGCGAGAACTGGCCGGGCCCTCCTCCTTCCTGGCCGAAGCTCGCCGCTTGCACCAACGTCTTGGCGGCCGATGTCTCGCGGGCTGGCAGGCCCGTCACTGCGGCGGCGCCGTAGCTCAACGGGAAGTAGGCAATCGAGTCGGCGGAGCCGCACTCGGCACAGCGGGCCCTCTCGCCCGTGTACTGGAGGCCGGGGCCCTTCGGCTGATGGTAAGCCAGGTAGCGCCACCAAGTCTGCCAGGTGTCAGTGTTAAGCAGGTCGC
>Ga0070741_10016912_pt1 | contig 12069 bp, 8 predicted proteins | sample Coa_R1_4_FD_66440 | JGI IMG/M metagenome (GOLD analysis project Ga0070741, IMG submission 66440) | Surface soil microbial communities from Centralia Pennsylvania, which are recovering from an underground coalmine fire - Coalmine... | ecosystem: Environmental > Terrestrial > Soil > Unclassified ...
TCGGACGGCGGAACTCGAACCGCCACGAGCGGCCAGCTGATCTCGATTCCGTGTTCCGCCCTTTCAGCGCAGAGGACTCTCGCGCAGGCGACGGGTCTGTACACCGCTAGGCGCTAGGCGGGCTGGCTTCGATGGTCTAGCGTCGGCAGGTGGCTAGCGGTGCGCATCGGAAGGTGGTGACGGTGGTGTTCTGCGACGTCGTCGGGTCGACCTCGCTGGGCGAGTCGGTGGATCCGGAGGCGTTGCAAGGGTTGTTGGCGCGCTATTTCGAGCGGATGAAGGGGATCGTTGAGGCGCACGGCGGTTCCGTCGAGAAGTTCATCGGTGATGCGGTGATGGCGGTGTTCGGCGTGCCAGTGCTGCACGAGGACGATGCGCTTCGGGCGTGCCGGGCGGCGGTCGAGATGCGAGATGCGTTCTCGACGCTTGGGATCGAGGGCCGGATCGGCGTAAACACGGGCGAGGTGCTGGCCGGCACCGAGGAGCGTCTCGCTACCGGGGACGCGGTGAACGTCGCGGCGCGGCTGGAGCAAGCAGCGGAGCCTGGTGAGGTGCTGATCGGCGCGGACACGCTCGCGCTCGTCGGGGCTGCAGTCGAGCTCGGAGAAGAGCGTCTGCTCGAGCTGAAGGGCAAGAGCGAGCGGGTCGCCTCTCGTCCACTCCTTGCTGTCCGCGAGGCGGTGGAGCGTTCGCACGCCTCTCGCTTCGTCGGACGCGTGCGTGAGCTGCGGCAGCTCGTGGACGCATGGGACCGGGCGCTGACCGGGTCGCGCTGCGAGCTCGTCACCGTCGTCGGCGATGCCGGCGTCGGCAAGTCGCGACTGGTAGCGGAGGCACTCGCGGGGCTCGAGGTTCGGGTGGTGCGGGGCCGCTGCCTGCCCTACGGGGAGGGGATCACCTACTGGCCGGTCGTCGAGGTCGTGAAACAGCTGGCGGAGCTGCCGTCGGACCCGGTTGCGGCGGCGGCGATCCGTTCGCTGCTCGGCGAGTCGGAGCTCGGCACGAGCGGCGACGAGATCGCCTGGGCCTTCCGGAAGCTGTTGGAGGAGCAGGCGCCGCTGCTCGTCGTCTTCGACGACATCCAGTGGGGCGATGAGACGTTCCTCGACCTGGTCGAATCGACTGTCCTGCTCTCGGCGGGGGCGCCACTTCTGCTTGTGTGCATGGCACGACCGGAGTTGGTGGAGCGGCGGCCGACCTGGCCGGCGACGCTGCGGCTGGAGCCCTTGCCGCCGGAGCAGGCGGACGCGCTGATCGGCGATGCCGTCTCGGGCGGCCTGCGCAAGCGGATCGCCGACGCCGCCGGCGGCAACCCGCTCTTCATCTCCGAGATGCTGACGATGGCGGCCGATGACGCCGACGTCGATGTGCCGCCGACGCTGAAGGCTCTGCTCGCAGCTCGCCTCGACCAGCTCGACGAGCCTGAGCGCAGGGTGCTCGAGCGCGGCTCGGTCGAGGGCGAGATCTTTCACCGGGGCGGCGTGCAGGCGCTCGCTCCGGAGGAGACGCAGGTCACGACCCGGCTCGCCGCCCTCGTGCGACGCCAACTCGTGCGCCCCGACCGTGCTCAGATCGCCGGCGACGACGGCTACCGCTTCCGCCACCTGCTGATCCGCGACGCAGCCTACGACGCGCTCCCCAAAGCGGTCCGCGCCGACCTGCACGCCCGCTTCGCCGACTGGCTCGACGAGCACGGTCAGGCGTTGGTCGAACGAGACGAGATCGTCGGCTACCACCTCGCACAGGCCGGCCGTTATCGGGCCGAGCTTGGACGTCCCGACGCTGCCCTGTTCGACCGCGCCGCCGCCCGGCTTGCGGCTGCCGGACACCGGGCAAACGATCGCGAGGACTACCGGACAGGAGCGGCACTGCTCAGGCGCGCAGTCGAGCTCGTCCGCCCGCACCGGATCGACGTCACGCTCGAGCTCGAGTCCGCGTGGTGGTCGGGTTACGACATCAAAGAGGCATCGGAGGCGGCAGAAGCCGTCATCCAGCGAGTCGAGGCAGCCGATGACCCGTCTGGCGCCTCACTCGCGCGCGCGATCGCCTTCTATCTGGCCGGGGCAGCGGGCGGCCGGGACGCGACCGACGAGCTGATTGCGCTCTGCCGCGCTGCGCTCCCCGACGAGGAGGAGCGGGGTGATCCGCGCCGGCTCGCGCTGCTCTGGGACCTGCTCGCGGCCGCCGCGGACTTCCACCAGCAGCACGACGACGCCGTCGACGCAATGCTCCAAGCGCTTCGCTACCAGCGCCTCGCCGGCTATTCACCCTCCGGCACGGAGCTGGAGTTCTCGCTGATCATCGGCCCGCGACCGGTCAGCGAGGCGATGCGGACGCTCGACGAGCTCGCCGGCTGGCGGCCTCCAGGTTCCGAGGACCACCCGCGCGCGACGCTGCTCGCGATGCTCGGCCGCTTCGACGAGGCGTGGCCCCTTGCCCAGGCGCGGTCGAGTCACCTGCGCGAGGTGACCGGCAACACCTCCCGGAGCGCCGCCATGTACCTCGCGATGATCGCGGCGATCGAAGGCGACCGAGAGCGCGCAGCCCGGTACAGCGCCGAAGAGCTCGAGCTCATCGCCCACTTCACCATCGCCGCGGCGACGGGCAAGGCTCGCCTCGCACGCGAGCTCTGCCACCTCGGACGCTTCGACGAGGCCGCGCGGCTTCTCGAAGAGGCTCGGGCCGTCCCGTCCCCCGGATCCGGGGTCCGGGTGATGGCCGCAGCCGCCGAAGCCCTCCTGCTCTCCCACCAAGGCGAGCTCGACCAGGCGGAGACGCTGGCGCGCACGGCAGTCACCACCGCGGAGACAAGAACCGACAACGTCTGGTGGCAGGCATACACACACCAGGACCTCGCCACCGTGCTCGACCGCTCAGGACGAACCGACGAGGCACGTCAAGCACTCGAGCGAGCGCTCGCGATCTGGGAACTGAAGGGCTGCCTACCCTGCGCGGCTCGCGTCCGCGCGCAGATCGACTCCCTCCCTCTTCCCCCGGTCTAGAGACAGAAGCTGCGGCTGATCTTGCCGCCTGTCGTTTCCGGAGTAGGCTTGGTTGGTGAAGCGCTCGCTTGTTCCGCTGTCCGGAGTCGTCTTCTTTGTGACACTTCTGGTTTCGCGACTTCTGGCCAAGAGCGCTCCGGGAAGCAAGGCAAGCGGAGCAAAGCTGTTGGCCTTCTACGCGAGCAAGCACGGCCTGATGATCGCTTCGGCAACGCTGGTGGTGATCGCTGCGGCCGTCGGGATGGTCTTCTTCGGCGTCCTGCGTGACTATCTGCGCAGCCAGGAGCGGGTGCGTGGCGCGGCCGCGACGGGGTTCGGTGGAGCACTGATCTTTCTTTCAGGCGCACTCGTGGTCGGAGGCTCGACGTTCGCGCTTACCGACCAGACGCGTGGCCTGGCGCCGGCAGCAGCACAGACGCTGAACCTGATCCGCTGGGACACTCAAGCGGCGCTGCTGGCGGGCGGCGCGGCGGTCATGCTGTTCTCGTTTGGGCTGGCGATCATCAAGAGCGGCCTGCTGCCGCGTTGGCTGGGCTGGCTGGCATTCCCACTCGCCTTAGGCGCGCTCATCCCCGCAGTTTCGACAGGGATCGCGTCAGTTGCCGCACTCTGGGCGCTCGCAGCGAGCATCGCAATGTATCTGCAGTCCTCTGCGACCGTCGACTCGAGCGAAATCACAGAGCAACCTGTCGCACCAACTCCAACCGGCTGAGGCGCGCGCCGACGCCACCCTGGTCGCCCGGTCAGGAGCAATTCCGAACCTGAGGCAGCCGAGAATCTCGATTCGTTCCGCTCCTTCTGGCGTGAAGGACGCTCGCGCAGGCCGCGAAGCTGGTACCTGGTACCTCCGGTACGAGGTACCAGCGTCGAGTCCTAGCGCAACGATCACGCTCAGGAGTCGGCCCGGCACACTGGCGGAGTCGTGAAGTCGCGGGCTAGACCGGGGGAGCTATGACTGCGCTCGCGCCGCCGGCGCTCGGACGCGGGCGACGGGGCTCCCGCACCCCAATATCCGGCGGCGGCTCCTGCCAATCTCCGTAATCGAACAACCGCGGAGCCCGATGGAGTACGCGCATAGTGACCCGCCTCCACCACGAAGGTCGCCCACAACGCTGCTGGCGCATCCTCATCTCGCCCGAAGCGTAGACCCTGATCGTTCCGTCTCGCCGAGGCAGAAGGCTCAGGCGTCATTCCATGACGCTCGCGCAGGTCAGCGGCGGCGCTGAGATCCGCGTAACGTGGACTCATCGGATCTCCCAACGAAAAGAGAAGCATGAACGTCTCAGCAGCAAAGGTCGTCGCCACGACAGACGGCAAGGCGGGGTTTCTGGGGAGTATCGGTGTTCGCTTCATGGTGGACGGAGGCGAGACAGGGAACAGGTTTTCGCTTGTGGAACATCCGATGTCGGCGCGAGCCCTGGCGGCGCCGCTGCATCGCCACACCAACGAGGACGAGTACAGCTTCGTGGTTGAGGGGCGAATGGGAGCGCTGCTGGGCGATGAGCAGCTCGAGGCAGGTCCGGGCGACCTTGTGCATAAGCCGCGTGGGGAATGGCACACGTTTTGGAACGCAGGAGACGAGCCATGCCGAATCCTCGAGATCATCTCCCCGGCTGGCTTCGAACGTTTCTTCGAGGAGCTTGTTGACCTCGGCGGAGTCGCGCAGGCCGGCCCTGACGAACTCGCTGCTTTGTGCCGACGCTTCGCATTGGAGATGGATCCTGCAAGCGTCCCGGCACTCGTTGAGCGCTTCAATCTGCGCTTCCCGGCAGATCCTCTGACGCCCCGGTAGATACGCCAGTGCAGCGCGCTGGCTCGATCCCCCTACCGGATGTCGTTGCTCCTTGGACCCGACCACGCCTCGCCGACTTCGAGCTTGACGCCTTTGAGTTCGAAGAGGCGTGCAGCCGCTGCGCGGCACTCCGCAGCGCTGTCCGCGAGCCCAGCCATGTCGTAGACGACGGCGAGATCCTGCGTTGCTTGCGCGTGGCCGAGGTGGAAGTCGCCTGTTGCCGCCAGTTCGACCGACTCGCGGCCGAGGCGGACAGCTTCGTCGAACGCGCCTTTGCTTGCGAGGACCTTCGCCCGAACGGAGCGCCAGAGGATGCCCGAGTGCACGTCGTTCGGCCGACAGGCTTCCTCGCATTCGCGCGTCATCGCCTCGGCCTCGTCGAATCGCTTCTGCAGGTAGAGCGCGGTTGCGAGCGCATGCGTGATCGTTGAGAAGTGGCTTCGTTCGCCGAGCTGCTTGAGCGCGTCGTAGGAGGGCCGTAGTTCGTGCTCGGCGGCGATTGGGTCGTGGCGTGCCATGTGCGCAAAGCTCCGCCAGAAGGCGACGATCCAGATCTGCGGGTCGAGCTTGGCCAGCGTCTCGTGGGTTCTCGTTGCAAGCTCGAGGGCCGCGTCGAGGTTGCCGAGCATTGTCAGAAGCGCGACCATCGTTCCGTTGATCTGGGCGCGTAGAAACTCGTCGGTCGTTTCTGCGAGCAGCGTCTCGCATCTGCGTAGCGCCTCATCGACGCGAGCGGGGCCGAGTAGCAGTGCGATTACGAGCCACTCTACGATCTCTCGCTCTTCGTACGGGTTCGATGTTCGGCGAACGTGAGCGAGTGCGCGTTCGGATGCTTCGGCGCACGGCCCGCCACGGCGGGCGAGGTAGTGCGCCTGACCTTTGAGCCGCCAGGAGCGCGCGAGCCCGAGCTCGTCGTGGAACTCTTCGAACACGGTGATCGAGCGATCGGCGGTGTCGAGGAGCTCATCGGCGGTGACGCCGGCATCGGTGAAGAGGCGAAGGAGGCCACGTTGCACGAGAGCGCGTGCTGCGAGCAGCCGGTCGCCGGAGGTTGCTGCGGCCTCGACCGCCTCGGTGAGGACTCGGTCCGCCCAGACCAGATCGCGATTGAGGGCCTGCACGGCGCGCACGTTCGGGACGAGCTCGACACGCAGCGGGTCGTCGGCCGCGAGCATTGCCACGGCGCGCGAGACGAGCTTGATGCCGGCAGCCGGGTCGCTCTGGGTGAAGGCGCGTCGGCCTGCGTCTCCGAGCCTGCGGGCTGCTTCGTGTGCGAGGGCGAGTGCTGCCTCGTCCGGCCGGCCGAGCTCGGCGAGGCAGAGGTAGGCCTGTTCGAGGTGGTAGCCGACGACTTCCTCGTATTCCGCGGCGCGGTCGCCTGCAGCTGTTTCCAGCCAGATGCCGAACCGTTGATGGAGATCTGCGCGCAGCTGCTTGGCGACGGCGTCGTAGGCGGCGTCGAGGATGAGCAGGTGACGGAAGCGGTAGCTTGATCCGCCGAGGCCGCCGCGCTCAGGCCGGATCAGTTCCTTACGCACGAGGGAGCGCAGGGCGTCTCGCACTCTGGGTCGCAGAACCTCGGGTGTCAGTTCGACGATCGCAGGCTCGTAGAAGATCTTGCCGATGATTGCGGCGCGCTCGATCACGGCGCGCTCGGCGGTGTCGAGCTGGTCGAGACGCGTGGCGAGCAGCGCTTCGATGGTTGGCGGCACGCGCACCGCGTCGAGGTCGCCGGCGACTGTCCAACGACCACGGCGTCTCACGAGTAGACCGTCCTCGATGAGCATGAACAGCATCTCTTCGACGAAGAACGGATTGCCGCCAGCTGCTTCGATGATCTTGAGCGAGACGCCAGGCGGGAAATCCGCTTTCTCGACGAGGTTCGCGATCAGCTGCGCGCAGTCATCCGAGGTCAGAGGTTCGAGCATCGTGGTGGTCGCGTTCAGCTTGCCGCCGCCCCAACCTGGCCGCCGCTCGAGCAGCTCGGGGCGGGCCATGCAGACCAGCAGGATCGGCGCCCCGCGTGACCAGTCCGCGATGTCTTCGACCAGGTCGAGGAAGAGCGTCTCGCCCCAGTGGATGTCATCGAACACGACGACGAGTGGCCGCTGTTGTGCGAGTGCGTCGAACAGTGCGCGCACCGCGGCGAATCCTTCCTCGACGCTGGCAGGCGGCGATTCGGCGAGTCCGAGCATCCCCGCGACGCGCTCTGCGGCGGGTGCCGCACTTTCGTCGTTCGCGAAGGCGCTGAGGATCTTCTCGCGCGCGGTTTCGCGCGGCTCGGAGTCGTCGAGTCCGACGGCTTCCTTGACGGCCTCAAGCAGGGGCCAGTATGTGATTCCTTCTCCGTACGGGAGGCAGCGACCGCTCGCGACGGTGACGTCGGTGCCGAGTTCCGGCAGGAACTCCTGGATCAGGCGCGACTTGCCGACGCCCGCCGAGCCGAGCACGGTGAAGAGCTGACACGATCGATCGCCGACTGCCTGCTCGAACGCATCGATCAGGCGGCGTTGCTCGCGGGCGCGTCCGACCATCGGCGAGACAAGCCGGGACTGTGAGGCAGCGTCGGCCCCGAGCGGTGCAACAAGCCGCCATGCCTCGCCGCAGCGTTCGCACCTGATCGCCCCTCGAACGAGTCGCCAGGTCGCCTCGTCGAAGAGCACTTCGCTCGCGCCCGCTGCCTCGCTCAGTCGCGCCGCCAGCAAGAGCGGCTCGCCCGTCGCCCGCGGCTGGGGGCCGAAGCTGCCGCCGGTGACGACACGGCCGGTGCTCACTCCAGCGCGGAACTCGAGCACGACCCGTGCGTCATCAGATAGCTCGGCGGCTATCTCGGTGAGCCGGGCAGAGAATTCGGCGGCCGCGCGGATCCCGCGCAGCGCGTCGTCCTCGTGGACAGCGGGCAGCCCGAACACTGCGGTGACGCCGTCGCCCGTCGCCGACTCGATCGTGCCGCCGTGGCCTGTCACTGCGATCTCGATCTCGCCGAACGACCGGCCGAGCACGCGCCGCTGTGCTTCGACGTCGAGGCCGCTACCGTCCACGGAACTCGCCGCGATCCGCGCCGAGACGGCCGTGACCGTCTTCCGAACATCCTGCTCGCCCGGCACGGTGACGGGCGCGGCAGCAGCTGCCGGCTCAGGCGCCGTTTCGGCAGATGCCTCTTGTACGAGCAGCTCGAGCGTCGCGTCCTGGCTGAGGATCCTGCGGTGCAACTCGCGCAACGTCCTGCCCGGCTCGATGCCGAGCTCGTCCACGAGCACTCGACGGGCGTCCTGGTAGACCTGGAGCGCCTCCGCCTGCCGCGACGAGCGGTAGAGCGCCAGCATCAGGCGCCAGCGCAGGCCCTCACGCAGGGGCTCCTCGCGCACCAGCATCTCCAGCTCCGAGACGAGCTCCTCGTGGCGGCCGGCAGCGAGGTCGGCGTCGAGACGCTCCTCAAGACAGAGCAGCCGCCGCTCCTCGAGCCGAGCAGACTCGGCCCGGGCAAACTCGTGGAAGGCGAACTCAGGCAGCGGCTCTCCGCGCCAGAGCGCCAGCGCCTCGTGCGGACGACCCTCGCCCCAGAGCCGTTCGAACCGCGCCAGGTCGAACTCGTCGGCCCCGACGAGCAGGCGATACCCGGGTGCTTTTGTTTCGAGCCTGGCGCGACCGAGGATCTTGCGCAGGTTCGAGACGTGCACGTGCAGCGCCTTCGTCGCCGTCGGTGGCGGCGCACCGTCCCAGACAGCCTCGAGGAGCCTCTCGGCAGGAACGACCCGATTCGCCTCAAGCAGAAGCGCAACAAGCAGCGCACGCTGCTGCGGGCCGGCGAGTTCGAGCGTCCGCCCGTCCGAGGTCACTTCAAGCGGGCCCAGGATCTTGAACTCCATCGGCGCCGACGCTAACACCCTGGAAAGCACGAAATCGACGCTCTTACCCGGGTCTAACCCGGCTTCTCTCTCCTCTCTTACCGGCGAGCGCGACGGTGGCACCAGGTCGTACCGACACCCACTCCCAAGGAGGAGGAACCGAAGATGACCCGCAGGCAATTCACCGTTCTGATCGTCTCCCTTGCCGCCGCGCTCGCCCTGGCGACCTCGGCGCTCGCCACGGGCGAGCCGAAGAACATCGCGCCGTTCACGCGCGTGACAGGATCGGCACAGTCGGCGCAGCGACTCGCCGCCGAACCGAAAAACGTCGCTCCGTTCAATCGCGCCGTCACCGGCTCATCCGTGGCGCCAGACTGGTTCGAGCGCTACGCAGCAGCGCATCCCTACGGTCGCGGGATCGGCCCGGTCTCGGCCTCGACGGCGACGAATGTACCCGACGCATTCGAACGCTACGCCGCGGCTCACCCGTACGGCCAGAACCTAGCTTCGCCGCCACTGACGAGCGACGCGCAGGCGGCGAACTTCCAGTGGCGCGATGCGTTGATCGGCGCGGCCGCGACTGCGGGCCTGCTGCTCCTGGCGGCAGCCTCGGTGCTCCTCGCGGTCTCCCGCAGGCGCAGAGCGCTCTCCACCGCACTCGAGGCGTAACGGCATCCAACCCATCAGTCGCGCTGTGGGGAGCGCGACACGTAGGAATGGAACGGGGGCCCGCTGCGCGGGCCCCCGCCCTTTGACGGCGCATCGACTTTCTTCCCGCTGCAGCTCCGGCGAGTCGAGGGCGAGTGGAATCGGATGACCGAAGCGGGAACACGAGCGGCGTCGAGCCGGGCCCGAGGCCGCAGTACGGGGCGACGGACTACGGCGCGTTCGTGCTCGACCCGGATGGATGGGTTCCAACATTGATCTAGTTCGAACCCGCGGTGCTGCCGCGGGTGACGTGGCCGGTGCGGCGAGCCGAGCCTCTCGATCGCGACGTTTGACACGTGATCGGTGCCTGCGGGAAGATCGTGCGGTGTCACGACTCGGATTGGCGGCGTTGGTTCTGATGCTCGCGCTGGCGTGGGGGGAAGCGACGAGCGTCGGTGCGCAGCCGAAGCCGTTGCCGCTCAGCGCCCGGGTGATTGCACATGGCGAGCTCGTTGGGTTTGGGCCGTTCGGGCCATCCGATCTCCAGACCTTCACAAACGCGGCAGCCTTCCTGGCCCGGTATCAACAAGCCTTGACGCCGTCTCAACGGTCGGCCTGGGCGGCGTTGCTGCGCCGGGAAGGGTTCGTCGCCGTCGCCGTCGAGCAGCTCGGGTCGCTGAGCGCACACCGTGGCGGGCTGTCCTGGGCGATGGAGCTGGGCTCGCCAGCTGGCGCGAAATCCGAGGTCGCGAAGGAGGTCGCCGAAGACAAAACTCACGGTCGCGCCTCTCGATTCAGAGTCGGCGGGATCCCTGCTGTTTTTGCCTTCCGGCTGGGCACCAGCTCCAACGGTGGCGACAACATCTTGTTTGCCGACGGGCGTTTCGTCTACTTCGTCGGTGTTGGCTGGAATAACGGCGGTAGGCCTGCACGTGGCGCGCTGATCGCTGCCGCGCATTCCCTCTACAAGCGCGTCCGCGGCCACCCCGTCCCGTAAGGCCGTCCGCAGACGGTCGACCTGCGAAATCCGAGCGCCGCAGGTTGTTTTTGACCATCCCGCCGCGTCACGACCACGCGCTGCTTGCTCTGCGCGGCATGGCCGAAGGGCGTCTAGCGGTCGTGGCAGTCGCGGGCGTACCGTCGGAGCTGGGCCGGGTGGGTCACCGCGGCACTCGAACCAAGCTCGCTCATCATCTCTGCCAATAGCTCATCCTCGGTTAACCACGGGGCCGCGACGCGCTTGAACACCACCGGCACCGCCTCGCGCTCGACCACGACCTGAAAGACACGCCGATCCTTATCCGACAGTCGCTCTGCCTCGCCAAACCTCGCGGCTCGCAGAAGGCATGTTCCCTAGCGCTTCCCGAGTGTTCAGCTGTGACGCCTGACTGATTCGATCGCCTCTTCCGCTTCGGTTACGAGGCTGGTGACGATCTCGGCGGCGGAAGCTTCCCGCGTGACCAGGCCGACTCCCTGACCGGCCCAATGCGGAAGCGGCTCGACATCGCCCACCATCGCGGCAGTCGGTGTGGCGGAGGCATAGCGGTTAATCGGCGTACCGTCGGGCCGCGAAGCAGGCTCATCGGTTTCGCCGGGCCTCGAGCCCGAGGCGGGTTGGCCTGCCCGCTCCCACGCTTCGATCGTTGAGTTGCGGAGCGTTCGGTGTGGCGCGTCAGGCCAGCCGCGGTCGAAGAGCGTGCCGTAGAACGTGTCGGCCTCGCTGGCGGCGAGGACCCGGCGCCGGTAGTCCGGATGGATCTCGGCTTCCCGCGCAGCGAGAAAGCGCGTGCCCACCCAGGCTCCGACGCCGCCGAGCGCGAGCACAGCGGCGAGTCCTCGTCCGTCGGCGATCCCGCCCGCGCCGACGACCGGCAGCGGCGCCACCGCGTCGACGACGCGTGGCACGAGCGCGAGTGTCGAGACGGTTCCCCACACGTGCCCGCCGGCTTCCCACCCCTGCGCAACGATGACATCAGCGCCGGCGGCAGCCGCGGCTCGTCCTTCCTCGGCAGTACCGACAGTGACGAAGACGATTGCGCCACCCTCGCGCGCCTCGCCGATGATGCTGCTCGCGTCGCCCCAGAAAAACGACACGATGCGCACACCGGCCGCAAGCCCCGCGGCAAGTCGGTCATGCTGGTCCCAGGCCAAGCCGAGGTTGACACCGAACGGACGCTGTGTCCGCTGCCGTGTCTCGTCAACCGCGGTCGCGATGTCCTCAGGAGAGGTCCACGTCAGCGGCAGCATCCCGAGCCCGCCTGCGTTCGACACGGCCGCTGCCAAGCTTGGCGTAACAGCGCCACCCATCGGCGCGAGCACAATCGGCGCCTCGATCCCGAGCAGGTCACACAGCCGTGTCCGCACCGAACCAGTTTAAAAGGGAAAGGCGCGGCGTCGTACCGAGCATCGACCGCCGCTCCGGGCAACGGCACCACAAGGTCACCGCGGTGCGCAGTGTTTCCGGAATGACGCCTCAGCGTCGTCAGCTAACGAGGCGACACTCATCGCTACTCCTCCATGACTGCGCGAGTTCAGGCTACGAGTATTGCGGGGGTCAAGTTGCCGAAGCGACGGCGTAGAGGTCCCATTGCCCTGGGATACCTTTGAGTTGGGAGGCGCCGCGCCCGGCGAACTCGATACCGGAGCCCTGGTCGATTTCGCTCTACGCGTGCACCTAGATCGCGAGGGTTTCGACGACTCTACGTTGGCCGAGGTGGAGAAATGGGCCGCCGGGATCCCGGCCCCGACATACGCAATCGACGACGAGACCGCGATCAAG
>Ga0070741_10016913_pt1 | contig 12069 bp, 10 predicted proteins | sample Coa_R1_4_FD_66440 | JGI IMG/M metagenome (GOLD analysis project Ga0070741, IMG submission 66440) | Surface soil microbial communities from Centralia Pennsylvania, which are recovering from an underground coalmine fire - Coalmine... | ecosystem: Environmental > Terrestrial > Soil > Unclassified ...
CGCTTCAAACGATTGTTGCGGTTGATGACGCGGCGGTAGAGATCGTTGAGGTCGGACGTGGCAAAGCGTCCGCCGTCGAGCGGCACCAGCGGCCGCAGATCGGGCGGAATCACCGGCACAACGGTAAGGATCATCCATTCCGGCTTGTTGCCGGAGGCGATAAAGGCCTCGATCAGCTTGAGCCGCTTCGCGATCTTCTTTTTCTTGATGTCGCTGTCGGACTCGGCGAGCTCGGCGCGCAGCTCGGCCTGCATCTTCTCGAGGTCGATGGCCTTGAGCATCTCGCGGATCGCTTCCGCGCCGATCATGGCCGTGAAGCTGTCGGATCCGTATTCCTCCTGCGCCTTGAGGTACTCGTCCTCGGACAAAAGCTGCCGATCCTTGAGCGGAGTGAGGCCAGGTTCGAGCACCACGTAGTACTCGAAGTACAGGATGCGCTCGAGGTCCTTGAGCGTCATGTCGAGCAGGAGACCGATGCGGCTCGGCAGCGACTTGAGGAACCAGATGTGCGCAACCGGCGCGGCCAATTCGATGTGGCCCATGCGCTCGCGGCGCACGCGCGATAGCGTGACCTCGACCGAGCATTTTTCGCAGATGATGCCCTTGTATTTCATACGCTTGTACTTGCCGCACAAGCACTCATAGTCTTTGATCGGACCAAAGATTCGTGCACAGAACAGGCCGTCACGCTCCGGCTTGAAAGTCCGATAGTTGATCGTCTCCGGCTTTTTGATCTCGCCGTACGACCAGGAAAGAATCTTCTCCGGGCTCGCGATCGAAATCCGGATCTGGTCAAAGACCTGTGCCGGAACCTGCGGGCTGAAAAGATTCATGATCTCTTGATTCATTGTCTTCTCCTCGACCGGGGAACCGCCATTTCCCCACCCGTCGTTAAACCTTCAGATGCGGAGCGGCGCCCTCGCCGCTCCGCGAAGCTTTCCACTACTCCGCCGCCTCGGCCGTTTCCGGCCCCTGCCGCTGCTGCTTGGAATTGTGCAGATCGACGTTGAGGCCGAGCGATCGCATCTCCTTGACCAGCACGTTGAAGCTTTCAGGAATGCCCGCCTCAAACGTGTCATCGCCACGCACGATCGCCTCGTACACCTTGGTACGGCCGGCGACGTCGTCGGACTTCACGGTGAGCATCTCCTGCAAGGTGTAGGCGGCGCCGTAGGCTTCGAGCGCCCACACCTCCATTTCGCCGAAGCGCTGTCCGCCGAACTGCGCCTTGCCGCCAAGCGGCTGCTGGGTGACCAGCGAATAAGGACCGATCGAGCGGGCATGGATCTTGTCGTCGACGAGATGGTGCAGCTTGAGCATGTAGATGTAGCCGACGGTGACCTTTCGATCGAAAGGCTCGCCGGTGCGCCCGTCGTAGACGGTGACCTGCCCGGAGTGATCGAGGCCGGCAAGGTCGAGCATCTTCTCGATGTCGTCCTCTTTCGCACCGTCAAACACCGGCGTCGCGATCGGCACGCCGTGCCGCAGGTTGCCGCCAAGCTCGATCAGATCCTCCTCATTGAGCGACTTGATCGTCTCGTCGTCGCCATAGACCTTCTTGAGGATGTCCCTCAGCGGCCGCGAGTCCTGCTTGCTGTGGTAGGCATCGACGGCCTGCCCGATCTTGAGACCGAGGCCGGCGCAGGCCCAGCCGAGATGCGTCTCCAGAATCTGGCCGACGTTCATACGGCTCGGAACGCCGAGCGGATTGAGCACGATATCGACAGGCGTGCCGTCGGCGAGGAACGGCATGTCCTCGGCCGGCACGATCTTCGACACCACGCCCTTGTTGCCGTGACGTCCGGCCATCTTGTCGCCCGGCTGGATCTTGCGCTTCACGGCGACGAAGACCTTGACCATCTTCATCACGCCCGGCGGCAGCTCGTCGCCGCGCTGCAGTTTTTCGACTTTGTCGAGGAAGCGCTGCTCGAGCAGCTTCTTCGACTCGTCGTACTGCTTGCGGATGGCCTCGATCTCGGCCATCAGCTTGTCGTTGGGCGAGGCAAACAGCCACCATTGCGAGCGCGGATATTCGTCGAGCACCGCCTTGGTGATCTTGGAATCTTTCTTGAAGCCCTTCGGGCCGGCGATGCCGGTACGGCCTTCGAGCATCTCGGCAAGGCGGCCGTAGACGTTGCGGTCGAGGATCGCCTGCTCGTCGTCGCGGTCCTTGGCGAGCCGCTCGATCTCTTCACGCTCGATCGCAAGCGCACGCTCGTCCTTCTCGACGCCGTGCCTGTTGAAGACGCGGACCTCGACCACGGTGCCCTGCACGCCCGGCGGCACACGCAGCGACGTGTCGCGCACGTCGGAAGCCTTCTCGCCGAAGATCGCACGCAGAAGCTTCTCTTCCGGCGTCATCGGGCTTTCGCCCTTCGGCGTGATCTTGCCGACCAGGATGTCGCCGGCGTGCACCTCCGCGCCGATATAGACGATGCCGGCCTCGTCGAGGTTTTTCAGCGCCTCTTCCGACACATTCGGGATGTCGCGGGTGATTTCCTCGGGGCCGAGCTTGGTGTCACGCGCCATCACCTCGAATTCCTCGATGTGGATGGACGTGAACACGTCATCTTTCACGATCCGCTCGGAGAGCAGGATCGAGTCCTCGAAGTTGTAGCCGTTCCACGGCATGAACGCGACGAGCACGTTGCGCCCGAGCGCGAGCTCGCCGAGGTCCGTTGACGGCCCGTCGGCAATGATGTCGCCCTTTTCTACGGTGTCGCCGACCTTCACCAGCGGCCGCTGATTAATGCAGGTGTTCTGGTTCGAGCGCTGATATTTCATCAGCCGGTAGATATCGACACCGGGTTTGGTCGGGTCGGTTTCTCCTGTCGCACGGATGACGATACGGGTGGCGTCGACCTGGTCGACGACCCCGCTCCGCCGCGCGGCGATTGACGCGCCGGAATCGCGCGCCACGACGCCCTCCATGCCGGTGCCGACGAAGGGCGCTTCGGCGCGCACCAAGGGCACTGCCTGGCGCTGCATGTTGGAGCCCATCAGCGCGCGGTTGGCGTCGTCGTTCTCGAGGAACGGAATGAGTGCAGCGGCAACCGAGACAAGTTGCTTCGGCGACACGTCCATGAAATCGACCTTGTCGCGCGGCACGAGATGCACGTCGCCCGCCTGGCGACAGACGATAAGGTCCTCGGTGAAACGCCCGCGGCTGTCGATTGCGGCGTTCGCCTGCGCCACCGCGTGACGCGCCTCCTCCATCGCCGAGAGATAGACGACCTCGTCGGTGACGCGCCCGTCCTTTACCTTGCGATAGGGTGTCTCCACGAAGCCGTATTTGTTCACCCGCGCGTAGGTTGCGAGCGAGTTGATGAGGCCGATGTTCGGTCCTTCCGGCGTCTCGATCGGACAGATGCGGCCATAGTGCGTCGGATGCACGTCGCGCACCTCGAAGCCGGCACGCTCGCGGGTGAGGCCGCCCGGACCCAGTGCCGAAAGACGCCGCTTGTGCGTGATCTCGGAGAGCGGATTGGTCTGATCCATGAACTGCGATAGCTGCGAGGAGCCGAAGAACTCGCGCACCGCGGCTGCCGCGGGCTTCGCGTTAATCAGATCCTGCGGCATGACGGTGTCGATATCGACCGACGACATGCGCTCCTTGATCGCGCGCTCCATGCGCAGCAGGCCGATACGATACTGATTCTCCATCAACTCGCCGACGGAGCGGACGCGGCGGTTGCCGAGATGATCGATATCGTCGATTTCGCCCTTACCATCGCGAAGATCGACAAGCGTGCGGATGACCGCGATGATGTCGTCGCGGCGCAGCACGCGTACGGTATCCGGCACGTCGAGGTCGAGCCGCATGTTCATCTTTACGCGCCCGACTGCGGAGAGATCGTAGCGTTCGCTGTCGAAGAAGAGCGAGCGGAACATCGCCTCCGCCGTCTCGACGGTCGGCGGCTCCCCCGGACGCATGACGCGGTAGATGTCGAACAGCGCGTCCTCGCGTGTCATATTTTTATCGACCGCGAGCGTGTTGCGAATGTAGGCCCCGACGTTGACATGATCGATATCGAGGAGCGGCAGCTCCTTGTAGCCGGCCTCGATCAGGATCTTGAGGTTCTTCTCGGTGATCTCCTCGCCGGCCTCCATGTAGATTTCGCCGGTGCGGCCGTTGGCGAGATCCTCCGCGACGTAGTGACCGATGAGCTCGTCGTCGGTCATGCGCAGCGCCTTGAGGCCCTTCTCGGCGAGCTGGCGAGCCTGCCGCACGGTGAGCTTGTGGCCCGCCTCGACCACGACGCGGCCGGTATCGGCGTCAACGAGGTTGTTGACCGCCTTGTAGCCCTTTAGGCGGTTGGCATCGAAGGGCACGCGCCAGCCGTCTTTCTGGCGCTTGTACATGACGTGCTTGTAGAACGTCGCGAGGATCTGCTCGCCATCGAGGCCGAGCGCATACAGCAGCGACGTCACCGGAATCTTGCGGCGGCGGTCGATGCGCGCATAGACGATGTCTTTGGCGTCGAACTCGATGTCGAGCCACGAGCCGCGGTACGGGATGATGCGTGCGGCAAACAGCAGCTTGCCGGAGGAATGGGTCTTGCCCTTGTCGTGGTCGAAGAACACGCCCGGCGAGCGGTGCATCTGCGAAACGATGACGCGCTCGGTGCCGTTGACGATGAAGGTGCCGTTGTTGGTCATGAGCGGAATGTCGCCCATGTAGACATCCTGCTCCTTGATGTCCTTGACCGAGCGCGCGCCCGTCTCCTCGTCGATATCGAAGACGATCAGGCGCAACGTCACCTTGAGCGGCGCCGCATAGGTCATGCCGCGCTGGCGGCACTCGTCGACGTCGTACTTCGGCGGCTCGAACTCGTATTTGACGAACTCGAGCTGCGAGGAATTGGAAAAGTCGGAAATCGGGAAAACCGACTTGAAGACGGCCTGCAGGCCCTCGTCCGGACGCCCGCCCACGGGCTCCTTCACCAACAGGAACTGGTCATACGATGCCTTCTGAACCTCGATGAGGTTCGGCATCTCCGCCACTTCTTTGATTGTCCCGAAAAACTTCCTTACGCGCTTGCGACCGGTAAACGTCTGCGCCATCGTTTCTCTCTCGATTCGATTTCGGCGGGCGGTGCGGGCGCCTCTCCGAACAGCCGCAATCCATCGCGACCATCGGGACAGGCGTCGAAACCGTCCGGTTCTATGTGATTCGGGCCTGGCCCGAACCGCCGCACACTACATCTCGCCGTGGCCGCAGCACGGACCTACGACGTCTCTCCTGTCCGGGACCTCCGGGACTTTTGCCCCGGAGATTCCGTATTTCGCTCAATCCCCGGATCGCGCTCGGCTTCGCCTCGCTTGCCCGGGGAGAATTGAAATAGTCACGGACTATTTCAATTCCACCTTCGCGCCAACCTTCTCCAGCGTGGTCTTGATCTTGTTGGCCTCGTCCTTGGCCACGCCTTCCTTGACCGTCTTCGGCGCGCCCTCGACCAGGTCCTTGGCCTCCTTGAGGCCGAGGCCGGTGAGCGCACGTACTTCCTTGATCACCTCGATCTTCTTGTCACCGGCGCTGGCGAGCACGACAGTGAACTCGGTCTTCTCTTCAGCCGCGGCGGCGGCGCCGCCCGCGGCCGCAGGGCCCGCCGCAACCGCAACCGCTGCGGCAGCCGAGACGCCCCACTTCTCTTCCAGCATCTTCGCCAGATCCGCCGCTTCCAGGACGGTCAGGCCCGACAATTCGTCGACGATCTTCTGCAGGTCAGCCATTGTTCAGTTCCTATCGGTTCGAACCAGAGAATGCGTGTTGAGCCATCAGGCCGCAGCGCTCGAGGATTCCTTGGATGCATAGGCCTGGACCACGCGCGCGACCTTGGCCGCGGGAGCGTTGGCGAGCTGCGCGATCTTCGTCGCCGGAGCCTGAATGACGCCGACGATCTTGGCACGCAGTTCGTCCAGCGACGGCAAAGCGGCGAGCGCCTTGACGCCGTTGGTGTCCAGAGCCGTCTTGCCCATCGTTCCGCCAAGGATGACGAACTTCTCGTTCGCCTTGGCGAAGTCGATAGCCACCTTCGGTGCCGCGACCGGATCGCCCGAATAGGCGATCAGCGTCGGCCCCTTGAGGAGGGGCCCGATGGCGGCAGCGTCGGTGTCCTTGAGCGCGATCTTGGCCAGACGGTTTTTTGCGACCTTCACCTGCGCGCCCGCCTGCTTCATCTGCTTGCGCAGAGTCTGCATCTGGGCAACGGTGAGGCCGGAATAGTGCGCCACCACCACAACGTTGGAGGTCTTGAAAACCCCGTTCAGTTCGCTGATGGAGTCCGCTTTGGCCGCTCGATCCACTGCAAGCTCTTTCTGTTTGACGGCTTACCCCGCGTGATCCGCGGGAGCCGCCGGGTTGCTACCAGCCGTCCCGCTTCTTCAAGGTCACGCGCAGGCGAACCAAGGCAGGACGACGCTTCGACAAGCCTGCCCCCCGATCCACGCCCTACGGCCGCGACCGGGTCTCAAGGGTTCGAACCAAACCGGTGCGCCTTAATCGGCGCACAAACTCGGGTCGTGTCCCCCGTCTGTGCTGGCCCCCACTTTCGTGTGCCCGACCTGCTGACGCAGGGTGGGCCGGGATTAAGCGTCGGCTTTCGCCTCGGCGCCGGCAGTCTTGGACAGGTGGCCGTTCCGTTGCCGGGACGACCGTGCGCATCACTTCATTTGCAGCAGCACCGGCCTTCTTCCCTTCAGAGATCCCGTCCGGGTTTTCCAAAAGGAAGAGATAAGGTCCGATCACCATGCTTTTGCAGAGACGCGCAAAGGCGCGCCGACAAAATGGGCCGGCACGCCCAACACGCTTCATCTAGACCTTCAGGGCCGGTTTGCCAAGGGGAATCTAAGGAAATTCACCCGGGAAATAAGGCCCTTCCGACCGGGAATTAATGTCCGGCGCCGGTTCCGAACAGGCTGGGAATCTCGACCTTCACACCCGGGCCCATGGTCGAAGAGATTGCCACCCGGTTGATGTAATGACCCTTGGCCCCGGGTGGTTTTGCCTTCTGCACGGCGTCCGCGAAGGCCTTTATGTTCTCGATGAGCTTGTCCTCCGGGAACGAGGCCTTGCCGACTCCGGCCTGGACGATGCCGGCCTTCTCCACACGGAACTCGACGGAACCGCCCTTGGCACCCTTCACCGCATTGGTGACGTCCATGGTGACCGTGCCGACTTTGGGGTTCGGCATGATACCGCGCGGTCCGAGCACCTTGCCGAGCCGGCCGACCAGCGGCATCAGGTCGGGCGTGGCGATGCAGCGATCGAAATCAATTTCGCCCTTGCTCACTTTCTCGACCAAATCCTCGGCGCCGACGACGTCGGCACCTGCGGCCTTTGCCTCGTCGGCTTTTGCGCCGCGCGCGAACACACCGACACGCAGCGTGCGGCCGGAACCGTTCGGCAGGGTCACCACGCCGCGCACCATCTGGTCGGCGTGCGTCGGATCGACACCGAGGTTCATCGCAATCTCGATGGTCTCATCGAACTTTGCCTTGGCGCGCTCCTTCACGAGCTTGACCGCTTCCGCGATCGGGTAGGCCTTCTCGCGGTCGATGCCGTTGCGGGCGGCCTTCATGCGCTTTCCGGTTGCCATGGCTGTTACTCCGTCACCGTGAGGCCCATCGAGCGGGCGGAACCTTCGACCATTTTCATCGCCGCCTCGACGGTGTCGCAGTTCAAGTCCTTCATCTTCTGCTCGGCAATCTCGCGCACCTGCTTCTTCGTGACCTGGCCCACCATGTCACGACCGGGTGTCTTCGACCCACTTTCGAGCTTCGCCGCCTTCTTGAGAAAGTAGGACACCGGCGGCGTCTTCATTTCGAAGGTGAAGGAGCGATCCTGATACGTCGTGATGATGACCGGGATCGGAATGCCCTTCTCCATTTTCTGGGTCTGCGCGTTGAACGCCTTGCAGAACTCCATGATGTTGAGCCCGCGCTGGCCAAGCGCCGGCCCGATCGGAGGCGACGGATTGGCAGCGCCCGCAGGCACCTGCAATTTGAGGAATCCAGTGACTTTCTTTGCCATCGTTTACTCCATTCGTGGTGCGGATCTTGGCGGTTGGCAGCCGCCTCACCTCCCACGTGTTGAGCGAATAGTGAGCGGCGAATAAGGTCTATTCGCTATTCACTACTCATCGCTTCACTATATCTTCTCCACCTGTCCGAATTCCAGTTCGACCGGCGTCGCGCGGCCGAAGATTGACACCGCGACCTTCACGCGCGAGCGCGCCTCGTCGACTTCCTCTACCACGCCATTGAACGAGGCGAAGGGCCCGTCCGAAACGCGCACCTGCTCGCCGACTTCGAAAGAGACCGCGGGCTTTGGCCTGTCGATGCCTTCCTGCACCTGGTGCAGGATGCGGTCGGCTTCCGCATCCGAAATCGGCATCGGCTTCTTGTCGGTACCGAGGAAGCCGGTGACCTTCGGCGTGTTCTTGATGAGGTGATAGACCTCGTCGGTCAGATCCATCTTCACCAGCACGTAGCCGGGAAAGAATTTGCGCTCGGTCTCGACCTTGCGGCCGCGCCGCGCCTCGGTGACCTTTTCCTTCGGTACCAGGACTTCGCCGATGTGCTCGGCGAGCCCGCGCTGCTTGGCCTGCTCGCGGATCGAATCCGCAACCTTGTTCTCGAAATTCGAGTAGGCGTGGACGATGTACCAGCGCTTCGGCTTGGTCGACGTCGTCGTCTCGGCGGTATCGTTCATCGCTCTCCGAACCTTCAGCCTGCAATGCCGAGCACGAAGGTGACGGCAATGCGGATCAATTGATCCGCGACCAGGAAGAAAATGGACGCGATCGCAACCATCACGAACACCATTCCGGTGGTGATCGCGGTTTCACGGCGCGATGGCCAGGTCACCTTGCGCCCTTCCTCGCGCACTTCCTGCAGGAAGCGGAAGGGGCTCACCCGCTTGCGTCGCACCTCTGCCGGCGCTTGATCGCTCATTCGTACTCGCTCTTCATCCAACTCTTTTATCTATGTGTCCGGTCCGCACACTGGCAGGAGTGGAGGGACTCGAACCCCCAACCCCCGGTTTTGGAGACCGGTGCTCTAGCCATTGAGCTACACTCCTCCGGAAGCGGTTGCGGCGGACCATATAAGGGTCCGCCGCCGTGTTGTCATGCATTATACATCGGGCCTTGGCAAGGGATGAAAGGCCGGTAAACGAGGTATTTTCGGGGTCTAGGCGGCCGGGCCGGCGCGGCAGGCTGGAGCGGGTGAAGGGAATCGAACCCTCGTCATCAGCTTGGAAGGCTGTTGCTCTACCATTGAGCTACACCCGCAAACGCCGCGGCGGTCCGCGGAAAACCTGACCCGTTGCACCGCCCGGACTAGCCTTAATGACGGCCCGATTGACCTGCAACGAGAGGGCGGGCCCTGCTATCGCAGCCTACCGGACCGCGCAAGCCGCATCCCGATGTGCAGCCCGACTTAATGTAATAGATGAGTGATGGCCGTCAAAATGCAGTCCGGGAAAGACCGCAAGAAAGGGCCGCCGTGACTGGTCCCATACGCCGTTGGATTGTCAGCCTCGCCGCGGTCGCAGTCGCCTCGGCCGTCGCGTTTGTCTGGGTCGACCGGCCGGTCGCGCTGCTGTTCCATTATGCAGTGGCGCGTCCGGAGCCATTCGCGAAGCTGACCGCCGTGCCTGACGTGCTTGTGCCGCTCGCCGCTGCCATCTTCGTCGTGCTTGGGCTGATGAATTTGTCCGGGCGCGCCCTTTCGCGGCCACAGACATGCGCCCTGCTCTGCAGCCTCAGCCTCATCGTCGCGGAGATCACCAAGGCACAGCTCAAGCTTGTATTCGGGCGTACCTGGCCCGACACCTGGACCAATAACAACCCGTCTTTCCTGCGCGACGGCGTCTACGGTTTCAATTTCTTTCACGGCGGGCACGGCTATGCGTCTTTCCCGTCGGGCCACACCGCCGTCACTTGCGCGGTGATCTCGGTGCTCTGGGTCTATTATCCGAAATGGCGGGCGCTCTATGTGCTTGCGGTGCTGACCGTCGCGACCGGGCTCATCGGCGCCAATTACCACTTCGTCAGCGACGTGATCGCCGGCGGTTTTGTCGGGGTTTCGAGCGGCTGGATGCTCACCTCGCTCTGGACGGCGCACGAGCACTTTCACAAGCGTTGACACAGCTTTCCCCGCATGTCCGCAACTTCATGTGGAAGTTAAAATTGCCCAGCCAACGGGCGATACCTTCCACGATGAAGGCGGGTGACTCAGGCGATTTGGCGCGGATTGCGTCAGCCCTCTTTCCGCGCCGCAGGGCGATGCCAGGCCTGCGCGTAACGGCGCTGGTCAGGACGATGCCGGCGAGACGGCGGCGGCGACTTTATATCGGGCGTCATTCCTTTCCTTGAAAGGGATGACCGGTTTCGTCGCCCCAGGCCTGCAACCGGCAATGCGGCTTGCTCAGAGCTGGATGATCTCGACGATCTCGCGCGTGCCCGGATCGATGATCAGGATCTCGTTCGCAACCTGGATGAAGTTGTGGTCGCGCCACTGCGGACAGATCTCAACGACGTCGGGCGGCAGCGGGTAGAACCGGATGTCTTGCGGGATCTGGAGTCCGGGATGCACCGGGCGGTCGAGTTTCGCCGGCGTGACCTTGTGCTCGCGGAAGATGCCGACGATCTTGCTGCGCTGCTCGGCCGAGAGCCTCGGCGCGCTGGCCGCGCCCTGCCCGGTCGTGCTGCGCACGTTGAGGCCGCCGTTCGCGGGGCTCGATTCCTGCGGCGTGAAGCCGTCCGGCCCGCGCAGGTCCGCCGGAGAATTCTTCTCTGCGGCCGGAGGTGCCGTCGCCGCACCATCCGTCCTGCCGCCTTGCGCCAGCGCGATGTGCGCGCCGAACACGGTGACGGCCGCTGTTGCCAGCAACTGCAGTGTCTTTCGCATCGATTACTCCTTACGCGCCCCCTCCTCGCGCGGTGAACGCCGCAGCGGCCTCGCTGTTCCCCGCGCCCGGCCGCGGCGAACTTAAAATGCGCGTCATAAAGAAGGTCCGCTTTGGATGCGGGGCCCGCGTCCGCGGTCTATAGTGCACGCGACCACATGTTCCCTCGCCCCGCGTCTTGGACCGCGTCATGACCCAGCCAGATCCGCCGCCGCTCGACATCGTCGACTTCAAGGCCGAGCGTTATGCCCCGGACGGCAAAACGCTCATCGTCTCCTTTGCGACGGCGCAGTCCGCGGAGCGCCGTTTTTATGCGCTGCCGGTGCAGTCGCTTTACGGCTTCATCGGCGATCTGCAGAAGCTGCAGCCCGTGCGGGCAGCGTCGGCCGCCGCGCCGGCAGCGGCGCCCGCCGTACCACCCGCGCCGCAAAAGCCGGCGAAGCCCGCGCCCGCCGGCAGCGCCGGCAACCGCGTCGAGGTGACCGTGCCGAAGCGCTGGATGGCGCGGCCGCTTCCCGAACGCAACGTGGTGGTTATGGTCTTTGACCCTGAGACCGAGCGGCAGACCGCCTACGCATTGCCGCCGCAGGCGATCCGCGAAATGGCGGGCGCGCTCATCAAGCAGGCGGACGTGCTGGAGAAGCCCGCGCCCGGACCGGAGGCAAAGAAGGCGTAGGTTCGTTTTGCCAAACGCAGTGACACTAGGATTATTTTCCGAATGGGTATCGCGCTACGCATCTTTTATTGATTTGTAGTGAACCAATAACCGCCTTTTACTTAGACATTTATTTGTATTGCGTATTGCCCGACAGCTCTGGGAGCAGACGCACCCGAACGAAGTGCAGCCGGGCAAGGAGGTCGCCGACCCCCGCCGGTCTAGCTTCGGCGTCCTGAACTGCAACCGGAGGTCAACATTTGAAAGTCCTGGTGTGTGGCGGTCGCGATTTTACGGATGAGGCCTTCATCCATGCGCAACTTGATCGCCTTCATGCGCAGTACCGTTTCACGACGCTGATTGAAGGCGACGCCCGCGGCGTTGATCGGATAGCTGGCGCCTGGGCGCGCGGCAGAGGCATCGAGCTCATGGAGTTTCCAGCTGACTGGCAGCACGAGGGGCGCCACGCAGCCTTGATCCGCAATGAGCGGATGCTGCGTGA
>Ga0070741_10016914_pt1 | contig 12068 bp, 6 predicted proteins | sample Coa_R1_4_FD_66440 | JGI IMG/M metagenome (GOLD analysis project Ga0070741, IMG submission 66440) | Surface soil microbial communities from Centralia Pennsylvania, which are recovering from an underground coalmine fire - Coalmine... | ecosystem: Environmental > Terrestrial > Soil > Unclassified ...
CACCACCTGCGGATTGCTGTCCGTCCATTCGACAGCAGCTTGCTGCGGAAACGCACCGGCGGCGGCCGCGAGCGTCAGCCACTCCCTGCGCGAGATCGCTTTAGTCAGTGCCGTCAGCCTATGTGGCATAGAGCCGAACATCTTAGCAGCGCGTGGTAAAAATCGGGGACAGACGAACAACTGTTCCTGGCCACCATTCTGGAATCGGCGAGATACCGGCGCCTACTGTGGACAGGTGGCCTGTCCCCGCATTACCACCGGCCCTTACGGCAGTGCTGTCGCAGTGCCGACGGGACTCCGATCAAACGAAGCAGCAGCGCCTTCCGAGCGAACTGCACCAGCTTGAACAGCTCGGCGCGAAATTCCAACTTCAGGCGTATGCGGCGGTACGCAAACTACTTCACAGCCCCAAGTCTCAACTGAAGCTGACCACGTTCACCACTTACACTGGCGGCAAGACGGGACAGATCGACATCCAGGGCTGCGATTCTGGCGCCTATGCTGCCGTTGTCTCCGCTCGCGGTCGAGGCAAACAGCGACAGCACTTGCTCCGCGACCCGGGACGACGCCTGCTGCAAAGCCACGGAACTACTCTGCCACGAATCACCCGGCGCGTTGATCGCCTGCGTAGAACCGGTTTCGAGCGTATCTACCAAATTGCGCATCCGGGCGGCCACCGTCTGTAAGGCGATAGCGTGATCTTCGGCAATGCGCAGCAACTCGGCGCGATCCTCGTTGGACAGCGACAGTTCCCGATGCGCGCCGAATTGTTCAGCCAGCCGACGCAAGGCCCAGCCATTCGCCGACAGCTCTTCCGCGCTCCGCACCAGCCCGTTCATCACGTCGAACATCTCGCGCTCGGTAATCGCGCTGCCGACACGCAGCTTTGCCCGCAGCCACTCTTCGGCCGAAGCCGTCATCGCTCCTGCCCGCGGTGCAGGCGCAACCGTCTCGACCGGCACCGCCTCGCGCGCGGGCAGTTCCGACGGCGTTTTCAGGTTCGTACGGATCACTCCGTGAGCCGGCAGTCCGCTGAGTACGGCCACCAACTGCTGCCTGCGATCGTCGGTCGGAAGCACTCCCGAGACCTCCACCGATTCCGCCGTTCGCGATACCGTAATCTCGTCCGTAAGGCAGAGATGCGAGCGGTGCAGGGCGCCCCAGACCTGGATGTCGGCGCTGTCGAGCAGGCGGCGATCGACCGCCGGCGCGATGGAGGAGACGACAGGCTCCGGTTCCGACGCCCGCCGGGGGAACAGGCTGGCGTCCGGCCGGAAACTTACGCCCATCAACTCCGGCGCCGCGTAGTCCATCCGCTCCTTGCGCGCGATCCGGATTACCTGCTGGACGCCGCCGGCGAGCCAACTCACTTCCAGGAAGTGCGGCCGTTCGCCTTCCGCCGCCTCGATCATCATCCGCACGCGACGGCCGGAAACCGTAGCTTCGGCCGTGCACAAAAGGCCGCCCGTCCGGCGCTCGATGCGCAGGGCCGCACCGTCGGAAGCGAACTCCACCAGCTCGCGCGCCAGCGATACCGGGCGCCACGCCTGTCGGCCGATCCACGCAAGCAGCGAACGCTCGATTCCGGCGCCGTCAGCGCCGTCCAGATCGAGGGCGCGATAGATCGGCGAGGCCTCCGCGCCGTCTCGCAGGTGCGTCCGCCGCAACCCGTTCTCCGCGGTATACACGTAATCCGGCGTGGCCGGCGACGCATAGGCGCCGTAGCTCAGCTTCCCGGACGTATCTTCCCAGCGCGCTTCGTACAATCCGCGGCGTGGCGCTGACCAGACACGCCACTCGCGCCGGACCGTCGCCGCACCGGATCGCATCTCGATTTCGAAGGATTCCTTGCGGACCGCGGAGTCGAAGTGCCGGGTCTCCGCCGTCTCAATTCCAAGCAGGATCTGGCGCGGGTTCTCGGGACTCGCGCGTCGCGGCTGGACCTTCCAGTACGGCAACCAGAGCGCCACCAGCCCCAGCAGGGCCACGGCAGCGGCGAGCAAAGGCAACCGAAGGCTGCGGCGCGAAGGCGGCGGTGTGGCGGCCTTCTCGCGGGCGATCGCTTCCCGCAGCCGCCACCGGGCTTTCGCTATGTCGACGGCCCCTAAGTCACCATCGTCGGTGGTCGTGAGCCGCAGCCGCGCAATCGCCGACTCGATCTCCGCCGCCCGGCTCCGGCAGTCCCAGCAGCGCCGCGTATGACGGTTCACTTGCAACCGCTCGACGACATGCACCTCGCCGTCGAGCCAGGCCAGAAGCTGCTCTGGAGACGGATGCTTCATCGCGCGTGCCTTGTCTTTCCCGGACGGCGCGCGTGGCCAAACGCGGCCTGGAATTTGTCCAGCGCGCGAGCCAGCAGCGTATTGACCGAGTTGACCGTGATGCCGAGCGCTTCGGCGATCTCGCGGTACTTCATGGATGTGAGTCGCAGCATCAACACTTCCTGCTCCCGAGGCGTGAGCAGATGCATCTGCGCGCGGACGCGCTCGCAATCAATTTCCGTGTCCAGCGAGTCCACCCAATTCCCGGAGGTCTCGGCGGTCTCGATCATTTCATGCGGATGTTCCGTCCCGAACGGATCTTCACGGCGATCGCTGGCTTTGCGCCGCACCACGCACATCGTCCACGCCTTGGGATACTGAACGCGCTGTCCTGCTCGAAGCGCCTTGTAGAGGTCCAGAAACGTGTCCTGCACGATTTCTTCCGCCGACGCCCGCTGCCCCACCATCCGCCCGGCATAACGCAGCAAAGGCACGTACCACGAATCGAATAGTCTTTCCACCACGGCTTCCGGGCTCTCACGCTTCATGGCGTTGATTCGTATGCCTGTGCAATCAGTAGCCTGACGAGTCGATTTTAGCGACAAACAAGTTGTCGCGAAACGGCATCGCCCGCCCCACTGCTTTTGTGATGAGGTCCATTTGCACTTGTCTGCTCATGACCGCCGCCCTCTTCGGGCAGACTGTCAGCCGGCCGCCGGCCGTCCCGCTGGTGGCACACGATCCATACTTCAGTATCTGGTCGACCGCCGACCGCCTGGCCCAGCAGCCCACGAAACACTGGACCGGCCAGGAGCAGCCGCTCTCGGCGCTAGCCCGTATCGACGGCCAGCCATTCCGCTTCCTGGGCACATGGCAGCGGAGCCAGCCCGAAATGGAACAGACATCGACCCTGGTGACACCCACCCGTACGGTGGCGGAATTTCGTCAGAACGGCGTAGCCATCAGGCTGGCATTCCTCACCCCGGCCCTCCCCGATGACCTCGACGTGCTCTCGCGGCCAGTCACGTATCTGATCTTCGAATCGTGGGCGACGGACGGAAAAACGCACGACGTCTCCATCCACTTCGACGCCGGTTCCTCACTCGCCGCCAACACAGCGGACCAGCGAATGTCGTGGTCGCGCTTGAAACTCGACGATATGGATGTGCTCCGGGCCGGCACGCGTGAGCAATCGGTCCTCTCCCGCTCCGGCGACGATCTCCGCATCGACTGGGGATACCTGTACCTCGCTGTCCCACGGCAGGCGGGCGCGTCCGCCCTGATATCCGACGCTCACCTGCGCCAGAATTTCGCGCTCTCCGGGAAGTGGCCCGAGAACGACGAGTTTGATCCGCCCGCGCAGACCGGCCGCAATCAGATCGTACTGGCGGCGCGTTTCGACCTCGGCAAAGTCGGCGAGAAAGCGGTGTCGCGCCACCTGCTGCTTGGATACGACGATCTCTATTCGATCCAATACTTCCATCGCGACCTGAGGCCGTGGTGGCGGCGCAACGGAGCCGATATGGCCGAACTGCTGCGCACGGCCGCGAAATCGTTCCCGGACGTCAAAGCGCGATCGGAGCGGCTGGATGAACGCCTTCGCGCAGACCTCGCGACAGCGGGTGGCGCCGAGTACGCGGACATCGCGATCCTCGCGTACCGGCAGGCCCTGGCCGCGCACAAACTCGTGGCCGACCTGGACGGCACTCCGCTCTATTTCTCGAAGGAGAATTTCTCCAACGGCTGCATCGGTACCGTGGATGTAACCTATCCGTCGGCGCCGTTCTTCCTGGCGCTGAATCCGCAACTGCTCAAAGCACAGATTCGCCCGATCATGGATTATGCCTCGCTCCCCCGCTGGCCGTGGCCCTACGCTCCGCACGACCTTGGACAGTATCCGCTCGCCAACGGCCAGGTCTACGGCGGCGGCGAACGCACCGAAGACCGGCAAATGCCTGTGGAAGAAAGCGGGAACATGTTAATCCTGACGGCGGCGCTGGCCAGGGCGGAAGGCAGCCCGGAATTCGCCGGCCGATACTGGCCCATCCTGACCCGCTGGGCCGAGTACCTGCGGGTCAAAGGTCTCGATCCCGAAGAGCAGTTGAGCACGGACGATTTCGCCGGCCACCTGGCTCACAATACCAACCTCTCGCTGAAGGCGATCATCGCGCTAGGCTCCTACGGCCAACTCGCGCGCGCGTTAGGTCACGCGCAGGCCGCTGAGTCCTACACCACCATGGCCCGGCAGATGGCGGCCGACTGGGCTCGCATGGCCGACGACGGCGATCACTACCGGCTGGCCTTCGACAAGCCCGGCACCTGGAGCCAGAAATACAACCTGGTCTGGGACCGTCTGCTGGGCCTGGGCCTGTTTCCCGGGGACGTGGCGCGGAAGGAAATCGCGTTTTACAGGAAGGTCCAGAAACCGTTCGGCCTGCCACTGGACAATCGTCAGGCCTACACCAAGCTGGACTGGATTCTCTGGACCGCCACCCTGGCCGACAACCGCGCGGATTTCGAGGCGCTGATCCACCCCGTCCACCGCTGGCTGAACGAGACCCCGACCCGAGTACCCATGACGGATTGGTACTGGACCACGGACGGGAAGCAGCGTGGATTTCAGGCCCGGTCGGTGGTCGGCGGTGTCTATGTGAAACTTTTGGCCGATCGCTGGAATCGTGTCGCTAAAACCAAGGCTTCGGGCTACTGAGCCTTAACGGAAGGCTTCTGAGGTCGCTATGAAACTTACTGCGCAGCTCTCGTGTCTGGCGGCGATAACCCTGTTCAGCGGCTATCTGCACGCGCAATCCACCACCGCGGGAATCACCGGCACCATTACCGACGCCACCGGAGCGTCGATCCCCGCCGCGCCCATCACCGTCGCATCCGACGCCACCGGCGTAACCCGGCAGACTCGCTCGAGCGATCTGGGCACCTACACGGTCTCGCTGCTTCCGCCCGGCGTATATCACATAACGGTCGTTCACGACGGCTTCCGGCCGGTCACCCGTTCCGGCGTAGAACTGGCAGTCGACCAGTTGGCGCGATTGGATTTCTCGCTCGAAGTAGGGGCGATGACCGAGAAGATCGAGGTGGCCGGCAACGCGCCGCTGATCGATTCGGAGACCTCCTCGCTCGGACAGGTGGTCAGCCGGGATAAAGTGGACAGCCTGCCGCTGGACGGCCGCATGACCTACCGGCTCGTACAACTCACGCCGGGGATTCTCTCCGGTGTGGACGCGCAGGGACAGTTCGGCGATATCTCGGTGGGCACGTTCGACGATATCAACTTCTCCATCAACGGCGGCCGCGCGGGCGCCAACGCCACCGTCGTCGACGGCGTTCCGGCGAGCACCGGTTTCCTCAACCTCTTCACGACCATCCCGTCGGTCGAGGCCACCCAGGAATTCAAGGTCCAAAGTAATGCCACGGCGGCCGAATACGGCCGCTTCGCCGGGGGCGTGATCAACGTATCCACGCTGAGCGGCTCCAACGACGTGCATGGCAGCCTGTTCGAATTTCTGCGCAACAACAAGCTGAATGCGGACGATTTTTTCAACAATCGTGCCGGCCTGCCCACGCCGTCCTTCCACATGAATCAGTTCGGCGCGGCCATCGGAGGTCCGGTTTGGCTTCCACACCTCTATAACGGGCGGAACAGGACCTTCTTTTTCCTGAATTACGAAGGAACGCGCTGGCGCCGAGGTGCAGTCTATCAGGCCAGCGTCCCGACGCCTCTCGAGCGCACGGGAGACTTCTCACAGACGCTGAACGCGCAGGCACAACTGATCACGGTCTTCGATCCGACCACCACAACCGCCAACCCCGCCGGCGGTTTCATCCGCACTGCTTTTGCCGGAAACGTAATCCCGAAGAGCCGCATTAACCCCGTCGGATCAGCCATCATGCAGTATTTTCCGCTGCCAAACCTGGTCGGCGACCCTACCACCCACGCCAACAACTTCATCAGCAACGCCAACACGCGCGTGAACAAAGATGACGGCAGCGCCCGCATCGACCACAACCTCACCAGCAACTACCGCATGTTCGGCCGGCTGGATACGACGTTCACGCAGTTGCACCAGCCCGACACATTCGGCAATCCGGCAACGCCCGGTGTGGGTGCAAACGGCGACATCATCTTCCACTACTACACCGGCGTGTGGGATCACACCATCACGGCGAGCCCGACGCTCGTGTTCAACATACGCTATGGCTTCGGGCGCTTCTACTGGGCGCGCAACACGCGCAGCTACGGCTTTGACCAGACCACGCTTGGTTTACCCGCGAATTATGTGACGCAATTGCAGCTTCCGGTCTTCCCGGCGATTGCCACGGAAGGCTACGCAGGCATGGCCGGCGGCTCTTTTATCCGCACCGGCCAGGACACGCACAGCCTGTTGCCCGCCGTCATGAAGAGCACCAGCCGCCACAGCTTCAAAGCCGGCGCCGACATTCGCCTGCGTCGCAACAATATCTGGATTATCCAAAACGGTGGTGGGCAATTCTCCTTCACGCGCGCCATGACCACAGGTCCGAACCCGAACGTGTTCCTGGCGAATTCGGGCGATTCGATGGCCTCGTTGCTCTTGGGCGCCGCCAGCAGCGGTTCCGTCAACTCGACGCCCGGCGCTTCTTTGCAGAACTGGTATCTGGCCGGCTACGTCCAGGACGATATCAAGATCTCACGCAAGCTCACCTTGAACATAGGCCTTCGCTATGAAGCCGAGTCTCCGTACACGGAACGACGCAACGAGTTGGCGTGGTTCAACGCGAATGCGCCCAGCCCGGCTGTGAATTCGGCGTTCCCGAACCTGACTGGCGCAGTCGAGTACGCAGGCGTGAACGGCAACAGCCGCCATCCGTATAATTGGGATGCGAACAACTTTGCCCCGCGTATCGGGCTGGCCTGGTCGCCGAGAAAAAAGCTGGTGGTGCGCTCGGGGTTCGGGATCTTCTACGCGGGTCTGGAAACCGATAACGACCTGAACAACTACACCCCGGTGAACGGCACCAGCTTTACAGGCACGACAGCGTACCTCGGAACGCTGGACGGCATTACCCCGTTCAACTTCATTTCGAATCCTTTCCCCAGCGGCCTCACGCGTCCCAGTGGCAGTCAGGGAGGGGCGGCGAGCATGCTCGGGCAAAGCATCACGTCGTGGGACTACTCCGGCGTCACTCCTTACGACGAGCAGTGGAACGCCGATGTGCAATACCAGTTGACGCAAAACCTGGTGGTGGACGTCGCTTATGCCGGAAGCCACGGCCTGCACTTCGCGCGAACCGCCGATGCGAACGCCCTCAACCCGCAATACCTCAGTCTGAATACCCAACTGAATCAACTCGTCCCGAATCCGTTCTACGGGCAGATTCCGGTAGGCACACTGTCGCAGCCGACCGTAGCCCGCAGCCAGTTACTTCGGCCCTATCCGCAATACGCGGGCGTATCGATCGTCAATTCGCCGACGGTGTACTCGATCTATCACTCGCTGCAACTCAAGGTGGAAAAGCGGATGTCGCATGGCCAGAGTTTCCTGTTCAGTTTCACGGGCGGCAAGCTGATCTCGAACGGCAACAATTCCCTGGCCGGACTGGGTGTGCAGAACAACGGTACGGCGGTGCAGAACTGGTACAACCTGAACGGCGAACGTTCTATCTCCGAGCAGGATCAAGCCAAGGCCATGGCGCTGAGCTACGTGGCGGAACTCCCCTTCGGAAAGGGACACACGCTGGTCAGCCATGGGATCGGCGCCGCGGTGCTGGGTGGCTGGAACCTCTCCGGCATGTTCACGTACGGAGGAGGTATGCCGCTGGTAATCACCGCGCCGATCTCGGGCGGCGGAAACCGGCCCAATAGCACCGGCCAGAGCGCTGCGTTACAGGGCCGTTCGCGCGATGCGGAGCTCAAGCAGTGGTTCAACACCTCGGTCTTCACCTTGCCCCCGTCGTACACTTATGGCAACGTCTCCCGCACATTGCCCGACACGCGAGGCCCGTCGGTGACGAACATTAATCTCTCATTGGTGCGCAATATCCGTGTGCGCGAGCGTGCCGATCTCCAGGTGCGCGCCGAAGCGTTCAATCTGACGAACACACCGCATTTCTGGATGCCGGTGAGCGCAATGTCGAGCGTCCAGTTCGGCCAGATCACGGCGACCCAGGCAGCGCAACTGCCGAGGGTATTGCAGTTCGCGATGAAGTTGAAGTTTTGAAAACCGGTGTGGCGGGCCCGAACTAATCCCGCCCGAGCATGTGTGGGGTAATAGTGGCGGGCAAAACCGGGGACAGACGGAACTGTCCCCTGTCCGGACCCGTATCTTGCCGATAGCAGGCTGGCGGTCAGGGACAGTTTCGTCTCTCCGCGGTTTCCCAGAGGCTCTTACGGATTGTCGTGACTGAAATCAGAAGCTGCAGCGAGACGTCCGGTTCCGTTCACGCCGCTGTTGAGTTTTCTACCGCCGCTCGAACCCTATCGTCGCCGGCGGGCTGGCAGGCGGCGTTCTTCCGGGCAGTGATCCTCATTGCAGCCCCTCTTCGTCGGAATCATCGGCGCCTGGAACATGTGAAAAAATCGCAGAGGCGACCGCGTCGGCCCGAATTCTTGACAGTCCACTGTAGTGGCTACGGAGCGATGCCGTCCGGATTGGTCTTTCGGGGCAATCCGGGACAGACGGAACATTTCCGCGCAAATGCGGCGCGAAAATGTCTCGTCAGTCCCGCATTGCAGCGTGGGCTGACTCCGAAACGCCGCCACCAGGATTTGCCGTTCCGCGCCACTCGACCAGCAGCCGATCCAATTTTTTCACACCTTCCTGGCCCGGAATTGTTGCTTCGGCTTCTACGCAGAGCGCCCGTGTTGCCTACAGGCCGAAAAAGTCGAGGACCGCATCTACCGCCTGCCCGCCATCGTTGGCAGCGGTCTGCGCCGCCTGCCCGATGTCGTTCGCTACGTCGCTGGCGACATCGCCGGCCGTCTGGGCCGCCTGGTCTGCATCGTGCGCTACGTCATTGGCGAACCCGCCGGCGGCGTTCATGGCATCTCCCGCCAGTGCGCCCATCGTGCCCAGGAACGCTCCGCCATCGCCGACGAGTTGATCAAGATTGACGCTGAGACCGACGTCCACACCGGCTCCGACGCCGAGCGCGCCGCCTAACTCGGCGTTCACCGTGATGTTGCCGTCTTTGTATCCCAGGCTGACGCCTGCCTTGCCGCCGATGCCGGCATACGCATCCGCTTCCCCGGTCACGCCGATACCCGCTAGGCTCACGGTACCCTGGGCGCCGGCTTCGGCGCCGGCAAAGCCCTCCACTTCCGCGCTGACACCCAGCGGGTTGGCGGATACGGACGCGCTACCCTGCGCCCCGGCCCAGGCTTGGGCAGTCCCGCTGGCACGCAGGCCCAACCCGACCACCCGCACTTCGCCGCCGGCCGTGACATCGATCCGCGCTCCCGCAAAGGCCGAAGCGCTGGCTGACGCGCTGGGCAGTCCCTTCTTCGTACCGACGCCCGCCTGCGCGTTCACCTGGGCCCCTACGAACGCCTCCCCTTTCACCTGGCCGCCCACACCGAATAACTCGTGTCCGCCCGTCTGGGCCAGGGCGGAATCCCACTTGGCGCCGTATTCAGCCCGGAATAGGCCGGCTTGGGCTTCGGCGCCATAGGCTGTGTTGGTCTTATAGCTGCGAGCACGAGCTTCCAGGAAAGTCGTCTCACCGACCGCCTGACCCTTGCCGCTGGTGTAATTGACCTGTCCAACGGTCAGCACCGCGCCGCCGCTGGCAGCGATGGTCGTCCCCGTGCCATACGGCCGGTTGGCTGCATCCGGTTGGCTCAAAGAGGCCAGCGTCTTGCTGACCAGGTCCTTTGCCTTGTCGTCCGCATTCTGCTTGGAACTGGTCTTCGCCGCGCTGGGATTGGTGACGGGAACAGTGGCTTTGAAGTCACGCAACAGGAACGCGTTCAGGTTGCTGGAAGAGTTTTCGTAGATCTTGTTGTTGGACATCGTCGTAATCTCCTTTAAGCGCCCTTTTTTTTTCTTTGCCCAGCGCTTACGAGTCTTTTATAGGCGGGTCCGAGGCGCGGATTACGGAAGTTGCGTAAAGGTTTTGTAAAAGCCGTCGAATTAAGTCAAAATCTACGGTATGGCTTCGTTGCGAACGAAGAGTTGGCCACTGGCGCTCCTGATCGTCGCTACAACGGCCTGCCGCGCGTTCGGGCAGGAACTGAGCGGTTCCGCCGCGGTACGCCAGCTCTGTGAGGCCGCTGCCAAGGGCTCCCGCGCGGAATGGAAGCGAATCGCGCCGGACCTGAATATCAAACGCTGGCCCGGTAAGCTGATTCAGTTTGTTCCGGACGGCACCGGACACGTCACCATAACCATCGAGCTCTGCCCCGACGGCCACGGACAAGTCTCCGTATTGCTCCGGAATACGTCCGAAGCCCCGGTGATGTTGGACGATCCCCTGGTTCGCTCCATGCAGAACCTGAGCATCGACGACCTGGTGCAGGTGGACGGTTCCATTCTGGGAGGCGCCGAACTTCCCCCGGCCGCATCGACTCCGTGGGTGATTGCGACTCGATTTTCGAAAATCGAGTCCTCCGCCGACGTAGCGCCGCCGGAGAATAAGCGCAGCGAGGCGCACCCGGCGGACGAGCCTCCCGCATCGCAAACTCCCACTGCGAATGGTGTCACACGCCCCGAACTGCTGAAGAAGGTGGAGCCCAGATATACTCTGCGTGCCCGTACTCTCGGGATATCGTGTAGCGTCGAACTGGGATTTATCGTGAATCCCCAGGGCAAGGCCGAGGAGATCCGGATCACTAAGCCCTGCCAGGATTCTCTAAAGATCCCCGCTGCCGGCGGCCGAACCGGTTCCGCGGAGGCGCGCTTGAACGACCTCAAAGCCCAGCGGCAGCAGGCTCTCGAGGAAGCGGGCTTATTCCGCAAACGTGCGGCTGAAGTGACCGACCCCGAGGACCGCGCGCGCCTGCTCGGACGGGCGAAGCAGTTGGACGCCGAAGCAGCCGAACTGCAGTCCTCCATCGCGACGTTAGAGCGGCAGACCGAAACGGAAAGGGCAAAACAAAGCACGACCGCGGATGAGAATTACAGCCGGAGAATCGATGCCGCGAAAGATCTCGATGATAACGCGGTAATCGCGGTCATGCAGTATCAATTCAAGCCGGGAATGCGGGATGGCAAACCAGTTGGCATTCGCGCCTCCATTACGGTGGAGTTCAAACCGGGACCTTAGAGTGGTGCGGGCGTTTTCGCCTGCGCGCGCTTAAGAAATCAGCGTGGCCGCAAACAACTCGGACGCTGCATATCAAGGGCCCTCTGCTCAACATCAGATCAAGCCAGTTGTTATACTGGGCTCCAATCGGGAGTTATAAACGATGAAGATTCACGCCTTCCTTGTGCGAAGCGCTGTTTCTACGCTTCTGACCTTTTTCTTTTTCGCCGCCATCACATCTGCTCAGTCCAACCTGGCCTCGGTGAGCGGGGTGATTACCGACGCCCAGGGCGGCGTCGTGCCGCTGGCGAAGGTTGTCGCCACTGACACCAAGACCGGAGTCCAAACCTCGGTCACGAGCAACTCGGCCGGTTTTTACCACTTGCAGAACCTCATCATCGGCTCGTATCAGATCAGCGTCGAACATGAAGGATTTCGCAAGTACATCCGCGAAGCCGTGATCCTGACAACGGGCCAGGACCTCGGGCTTGACGTGAAACTGGAGGTTGGCGCGACGGGCCAGGCCATTACCGTCTCCTCCGACGCTACTCCCATCGAGACCCGCACCTC
>Ga0070741_10016915_pt1 | contig 12066 bp, 11 predicted proteins | sample Coa_R1_4_FD_66440 | JGI IMG/M metagenome (GOLD analysis project Ga0070741, IMG submission 66440) | Surface soil microbial communities from Centralia Pennsylvania, which are recovering from an underground coalmine fire - Coalmine... | ecosystem: Environmental > Terrestrial > Soil > Unclassified ...
ACTCGATCGGACGTGCTACGCGCTCTCGACAAAGATCCAAGCGGCAATACGTCCGTGCTGCAGGCCGGCAATTCCGAGGTCGTGGTTACGTATCCCGATGATTCACTCTCGGCAGCCGCAGCCAAGCTGCTGCGGCATAACATAGGGCGGCTGCCGGTTGTGGACCGCGCAAACCCTTCTCGCCTGGTTGGTTACTTAGGACGGCGCGAGATCATGGCCGCGCGGCTGCGACGTTTGGACGAGGAGCATGTGCTCGAGCCAGGGTGGATTGGCCGTTTCCGCAGACGTTCTCCGGCGTAAAACGCGAACAGCTTACTCGAGAACAAAGATGTGCTTCTTCGCGCACATCTCTTTCAGGATCTTCGGCCACACCGTCACGCTGACTTCTCCCAGGTGGGCCTTCCGTAACAGCAGCATTAGGGTGCGTGACTGCCCGATTCCACCGCCGATCGAGAGTGGAATCTCGTCGTTCAGGATTGCTTGATGATAAGGCAGTTTGAGGAAGTCCAACTGATTCGCCATCTCAAGCTGCTTCTTCAATGTCTGCTTGGTTACCCGAATGCCCATTGACGTCAGCTCATGGCGGCGCTTGGTTACATGGTTCCATACAAGAATGTCGCCGTTTAGTCCATGGGTGTCCTGGCCGGTTTCGTCGTGAGTGTCGGTGACCCAGTCGTCATAGTCGGCGGCTCGCATTTCATGCGGGTAACCGTCTTTTAGAGGCCAGCCAATCCCGATGATGAAGATCGCAGGATGTTTCTGCAGGATCATCGTCTCGCGTTGTTTTCGGGGCAGGTCGGGATACATCTCCAGGATCTCTTCGGCGTGAAGGAACTCCAGCTTGTCGGGCAGATCGGGGTAGCGAAAATCTTTTAGTTGCGGGAAGAGTTCCTGGGCAAATCGTTCTGCGCCGACTATTACCTTCCAAATCTTGGACACGACCGCTTTCAGGAAATCCAGGTTCCGCTGCTCCGCTGTTATTACGCGCTCCCAATCCCACTGGTCGACGTAAGCGGAATGGTCATGATCGAGAAAGTAGTCCTTGCGAACGGCGCGCATGTCGGTGCAGATACCTTCGCCCAGTTTGCATCCAAATTCCTTTAGCGCCATGCGTTTCCACTTGGTCGCCGCCTGCACCACCTGGGCGTCGACGGAGTGCTGGTTGTAGTCGTTCGCAATATGAAATTCAATCGGGCTGCGCGAGCCATCGCGGTCCAGCATGTCGTTCACGCCACTCTCCCGGTCCACGATCAGCGGCACTTCCACCCTGAACAGGTTGAGTTCCTTGCAGAGGTTGTCCTCGATGTAGCGCTTGACATAGAAAATGGCTCTTTGCGTCTCTCTTGGCGTAAGGAGAGAGCGGTAGTCCTTGGGGAGAATGTTCTCGAGTTCGGCATAGTCGCCGATTCCCGGCCCGGCCAGATCGGCTTTCTTATCCAGGACTAGAGTGCTCATGGCGTGCCTCCTGAGGAGCTGCGGAACGACATCTCAACTATTGGAGTGCGAACCGGTGAACCGGGTCAGTGCCGCTGGTCACAAGCATGGGTGAGCAACCCGAAACGGCAACTCTCTACAAATCCCGCTGGTGCTCTGCCCATGTGTTAGATTCGATGACGACTCATGAAGCAAGCAGCGGAATGGGCTCTCAACGTCGCCACCGTGCGGGGCGCCTCTTATGCGGAAGCCCGCGTAGTGGATGAACGCAGTCGCGCGCTCGCGACCAAGAACGAAAAAATTGCCAGCGCTTCGGATTCCGAATCGCTGGGCGTCGGCATTCGGGTGATTGCCGATGGCGCTTGGGGCTTCGCTGCGTCGGATAACCTCAGCCGAGCCGCTGTCGAAGATACCGCCGCGCGAGCCGTCGCGATCGCCAAGGCTTCTGCGAAAGTAAAGCAACATGACGTGCAGCTCGCGCCCGAAGGCGCACACACGGCGCAGTGGACTACGCCTCACGAAATCGATCCATTCACCACCTGCATCGAGCAAAATCTGGATTTGCTGCTTCGCATTGACAAGGAGTTGACCTCGGTGAAAGGCGTGACGCTGGCGGAAACCAGCATGAACTTCCATCGGGAGGAACAATGGTTTCTTTCCTCGCAAGGCAGCGACATCCACCAGACCAAGTACTCGACGGGAGCTGGTTACGCCGCATATTCCTATGCCGGGAGTGATATTCAGAAGCGGTCCTATCCCAGTTCCTTTGGCGGACAGTGGCAGAACAAAGGTTACGAACTGATTCACGAGCTCAAGCTGCTGGAGAATGCCCGCCGCGTCGCCGAGGAATGTGTAGCGTTGCACCAGGCGGAGCAGTGTCCTGAGGGAACGTTCGACATCATCCTCGAGAGCTCTCAGCTGGCGCTACAGATTCACGAGTCGATTGGACATCCCATCGAACTCGATCGCGTGCTGGGCATGGAAGCCAACTTTGCGGGCACGTCATTTTTGACATTGGACAAGCTGCGCAAGCTGCGTTACGGCAGCGAATTGGTGAACGTTGTGGCCGACGCCCGCCAGGAACACGGCCCTGGTCTGGGCACATTTGCCTTTGATGACGAGGGAGTACCGGCGCAGTGCACGCCGATTATCACCGACGGATTGTTCACCGGGTATCTGACCTCGCGGGACACAGCTCAGGCTATCGGGGCTAATCGCGGCGGGGGCACGGTGCGCGCCGAAAGCTGGAACCGGCTCCCGATTATCCGCATGACGAACGTGAGCATCCTGCCCGGGAAGACCGCGTTGACGCTCGACCAGCTGATTGCGTCCACCGATTACGCCATACTGCTCGAGACGAACAAGTCGTGGTCAATCGATGACAAGCGCTACAACTTTCAGTTCGGGTGCGAGATCGGCTGGGAAATTAAAAATGGCAAGCGCGGCCGCATGTTGAAGAATCCGTCATACTCCGGGATAACGACCGAATTCTGGAATTCGATGGATGCCATCTGCTCTCGCGACCAGTGGACGCTCTGGGGCACTCCCAACTGCGGCAAAGGACAACCGCAGCAGGTCATGGGAACGGGTCACGGCGCGGCGCCGGCAAGGTTCCGCAAGATTAAAGTGGGCAGTGCGTATAAAGGCGCGTGAAAAGCAGCTGAATGCTGACGAAAGACAAAGCCGCCGAAATCTTCGGCAAATTAAAGAAGTATTCGACCGCCGATGAAGTGGAAGCCATTTTTTACGGCGGACACTCGTCTCTCACCCGCTTCGCCAACAACACCATCCATCAAAACATGGCCGAGGAGCACTACGGCGTTTCGGTGCGAACCGTGTTCGGCGGCCGCACCGCTCGCGCCAGCAGCAACAAGCTTGATGACGAGAGCCTGAAGAGAGTCGTTCAGGCCTCGGAGAGCATAGCCAGGGTGCAACATCCGGATTCGGATCTGTTGCCCATGCCCGACGCGAGCGAGGCTCGCGCGCCGGGTGAATCACCCCTGACGACAACAATTCCGAACCGCTATTTCGAGCAGACCGCAGCGACTACTCCCGAGCAGCGCGCACAAGGGGTGGAGAAGATGGTCGCGATTGCCCGAACTCACAAGCTTACCGCTGCGGGAATCTTTTCCACGTCCAGTTCAGTCGAGGGAATCTTCAATTCCAAGGGCCTGTCGGATTGGCATACGCAGACGTCGTCGGAAATTTCGGTCACCATGCTGGGGGACAACTCCTCCGGTTGGCAGAAGGCGAACTTTCCAGACGTGACGCGGCTCGATCCTGTGCAATTGGCGGAAACGGCCACCCGCAAGGCCCGTGACTCGGCTAACCCGCGGGAGATTCCGGCGGGAAAATACACCGTCATCCTGGAACCCGCAGCCGTCCTCGACATCGTTGGATTTATGTTCTTCGATTTCGGCGGACTGGCGATTCTCGACCAGAGATCGTTCCTGAATAACCGGATTGGCAAGCAGATTTTTGGTGACAACGTGAACATCACCGATGACGTCGCGCACCCTTTGCAGTCAGGCAGCCCGTTTGACGGCGAGGGCGTTCGCCGGCATCGGGTGCCGCTGGTCGAGAACGGTACCGTAAAACGCCTGGTGTACGCCCGAGGCACCGCCGCGAAGATGAAGCGCTCCGAATACAAAAATGCGGTAGGTCCGATTGAGCCCACGGGGCACGGTTTCCCGCTTCCAAATGAGATGGGGGAGGGGCCGATGAACATCGTTTTCGCGGAGCCGAAGTCGCCAAAAACGGTCGATCAGATGATCGCCTCGACCGAACGCGGGATTTTGGTTACCCGGCTGTGGTACATCCGCGAGGTGGACCCATACGAAAAGATCCTCACCGGCATGACCCGCGACGGGACCTTTTACATAGACGGCGGCAAACTCCGCCATGGTGTTCTGAACTTCCGCTTCAACGAGAGCCTCCTGCATATGCTCTCCCACGTCGACGAGATGGGAACTCCGGTGCGCGCCAGCGGAGAAGAATCCTTCGACATGGTTGTTCCCGCCATGAAAGTTGCCAATTTTAACTTCACGGAAGTAACGAAGTTCTAATAAGAAGCCTGGCATTCCGGCAATTAGCCAGGAGCGCGAGGTCAATCTTCGCGTAAGTGCCCGCAGACCTGTTATCTCGCCTAACCCTCTGATTCCCAACCTGTTGCTCCTTGAGGTTCATGACTTCGGTAACTTTCGCGGCCTTGCGCAGCGGTGTAAGCTGCCAACGAAATGTCCAATGGCCGTCTTGCCGAAGGAACTGAGCGGCAGCGCGACGAAAGGGTGGCTCATAACGGTGTCACGCGAAAGCAATAAGGACAAAGGACAAACCGGAGGCGGCAAGGAGCGGCGCGGCCGCTACTCTGACATGCAAGGTGCGGCGCGTTTTCCCATCAAGCTGCCCGTCGCAGTCAAGTCCGGTTCCGGTGATCAGGCCGCAGAAACCCAGAACATCTCCGCCAATGGCGTGTTGTTCCAGGTGGACAGTGATATGCCCGTGGGTTCGATGGTAGATTTCACGATTTCTTTCCCGGCTGAGGTAGTGGGCTCGGACAACGATGTGCGCGTCGATTGTCGCGGCCGCGTTGTCAGGAATTATGCCGCCGAGGGCCGCCGCGGAGTCGGCGTAGTCATCGACGAGTACCATTTCGAGCGCTGAGGCGGAAATCGATGGCAAGCATTCCGGTGCGTGTGGAAGACAGTATCCAAAAGCCGGTAGAAGCTGGCAGCAACTCGACGCCGATAAGAGTCATCGTTGCTGACAGCCAGGCTATTTTCCGCGCCGGATTGCGTAAGATTTTTGCCCTGGAAGATGATATTCGCGTCGTCGGCCAGGCTGAAACTTATCCCCAAGCACTATCGGCAATTCAGAAATTCTCCAGTGATGTCGTGATGTTCGAGGCGGCACTGGCCGAGAACCCATACGATGCGGTGGCGGAAATGCTGCGTCATGCGCCCTCCTGCAAGCTGGTGGTCGTCACCGAAGCCCCGAACGAGGAATTGACGCTGGAACTGTTCCGGCGCGGTGCGCACGGCATTGTTTCCCGTGAAGTCGAACCGGAACTGCTGGTCGACTGCTTGCACAAGGTCGCTCACGGCGAGCCTTGGCTCGAGACGAAGGCAGTTGCATGGGTGCTGGAGGCGTACCGCACACAAGCTACTCGTCCGGCGGGATCGCGTCCCAAAGTTCAACTGACGCCGAAAGAGACTCTGATCGTGTCGTGCGTGACGCAGGGCATGAAGAATAAAGAAATCGCCATTCGCGTCGGGACCACCGAGCAAGTGGTGAAGAACTATCTTCGCAAGGTTTACGACAAGCTCGGAGTTGCCGATCGCCTGGAACTCGCGTTGTACTGCCTGCATCATCGCGTGCTGGACAACGGCGCGAAGGTTCCGGAGCCTGCATCACCAACCAATTCCGGCCACGCTGCTGGGGCGGAAACTGTTCCCGTGCCCCAAACCCCGGAAACCACTTCCTAAGTTCGTTCAACTCTTCGCTTTCTTTCACCAATCACAAACGTTTATATTTGTGCCGCTGCATTTAGGCGCAGTCGACATGACATGCGTCGAGGAACGCTCTAATTGCGAGGATAAAGATGAAAGGCGACGCCAAAGTCATTGCCATTTTGAATGAAGTTCTCAAGGCGGAACTCACTGCCATCAACCAATATTTCCTTCACGCCGAGATGTGCGAGAACTGGGGCTACGAGAGGCTGGCCAGGCACACGCGGAAGGAGTCCATTGAAGAAATGCAGCACGCCGAGAAGCTCATGGAGCGCATTCTCTACCTGGACGGCACGCCAAATATGACCGATTACTTCAAGATCAATATCGGGGCGAACGTGAAGGCGCAGCTGCAGAACGACCTCAATGTCGAGTACGACGCGGTCAAACGCCTAAATCGCGGGGTCGCTCTGTGCGTGCAAGTTGGGGACAATGGCTCGCGCGAGCTGCTGGAAGGCATCCTTACCGATGAAGAAGAGCACATCGACTGGCTCGAAGCCCAGTTGCACGCCATCAGCGAAATGGGCATTGAGAACTACCTGGCGCAGCACCTGCACGGGGACAAGGAAGAGTAGCTTCCCAACCTTCATTTCCGTCACCCTGGGCAGCTGGAGCACTTATCCGGAGTGCAGGCCCGGAAGTGCGAACTCCATCCCTCTGGCCATCACCCTTCGTACCGTAGGTGAACTCCCGTCGGTGCGGCAACATAGATGTTCGACACGGTCCCGCCTGTAATCTCCCCAAAGCGCATCCCGACCTGTCGGCAGGAACATGAAGCCCAATACTCGATACTGGCGCGAACTCGGCGCAGCGGGAACTGCTGCCGTGCTGCTGTTGGCCGGTGCTTTGTGGTTGAACCTCCGCTACAGCCCACGATCGGAACCGGCCAAACTGCAGCAGGAGATCCTGCAGCTCTCGTCGCAGGTCGAGCAGCTGAAGCGGGAACAAGCCATGCCGGCGATGGTCCTGACCCGTTATCGCAATTCCATCTGCTACATCTACGGCGTCTATCACGTCGGAATGCCGAATCGGCGACCTGGCCTGCGGGCGCGGCTTTCGGGCACCGGATTTGTTGTGGCTGACCGCCTGCTTGCCACCAACCGGCACGTTGCGGAACCGTGGTACGAGGACACCGAGTCAGACGCATTGATACGGCAGGGCGCTACCCCCGTCCTGGAGAAATTGATCGCATTCTTTCCCGGGTGGCCTACTCCGGTGACGGTGACCCCGGTCGTTCTTTCCGGCAACCGCGATTTGGCGTTGCTGCGGGTCGCATCTCTTCCCGGAGGAAGATCACTGGAGCCGCTGCCTCTGGCAGAGTCGTCGCCGCCACCCGGCGAACTTGTAACGGTAATCGGATATCCGATGGGTATCGCCGGCATGGTCGCGAAATCTCCGGCGGCGATCTACGAGCGGCTGGCCTATCGGCGGGATGACATTGGAGCCGCCAACGAACTTGCCGCACTTGCCCTCATACGTCCCTCCGCGACGGTGGGGCACCTCGGGGACGTGGTTGGAGACAAACTGGTATACGACGCCCCTACCGCACACGGCGGCAGCGGAGGCCCGGTCTTCAATTCCACCGGCCAGGTGATTGGAATAAACGCCGCGTACATCGACGGGTTCTCCGGCGGGACGCTGGGTATCGGCGTCGAGTCTTTGCGTCCACTCCTGCGAGCGGCCGAAACGAAGAATTGAAGTCAGCCGCCGTCGAAAGCTTCCAGGTCGATTCGACAAGCCAATCAAAGAGAACAGGTCGTAGGCGACGTATGTTCGTGTGTCTCGCCGGGTGTTTGCTCGGCGCGAGCGTTCCTGAATCCTGCTTGCCTTGCGGTTCTTTGACCGCAGCCATAGAATCGAGTAGGGAAGAGGCGTTGCGGCAACTGGTTGCCCCGATCCGCGAAGAACTTCCTCAGCTGCCCCGCACAGAGTGTCGCCGGAGAGATGGCCGAGTGGCTGAAGGCGCACGCTTGGAAAGCGTGTTTACTCGAAAGGGTAACGTGGGTTCGAATCCCACTCTCTCCGCCATATTTTCAACCACTCGGCTGAGCTGTGATCCGAAGCGCGATCCATTAAGCGCGTGGCAGAGCCAAACCCACGATCTTGCTGTGCGCTTCTGACTCTTGGTTCGTCACCACATCGCCATAGATGTTCATCGTCGTGCGGATGTCCGCGTGCCGCATTAGCTTCTGCTGCACGGCTACCGGCGTTCCCACGGCGTCAAGCCAAGATCGGTAGCTGTGGCGCATCGTGTGAGTAGCCAGCTTGCCGACTTTCGCTACTTCTGCTGCTTTTTGAAATGCTCCCCAGACTCGCGGATAGGACCACGGAAGACGGCCTAGCCGTGTCGGGAAGCGAAAATCCAGTCTCCCGGTGCGGAAAACTGCGTTGTTTCCTTCCACGTCTTGGACATTACCAGCAGACCGCGATCATTGGGGACTGATGTTGAGCCGGCAGCGGTGTGCCAACGCAGTGACGCGCAGTGACCAGCCCGAATATGGCTAGCTTACGATGGAGCGCCTACCGCTATGACGCACTCTAGCGCATGTTCATTCAGTGAAGCGTCTCCGAACCAATACAAGCGGCAGCGGCGCACCTGGATGGAATGCGAGTGGCGGGGAGAAACCTTATCGACCAAAGAAGTACTGCACCTTAGCCCCTCTTGCTAGCGTTGACCTGGGCCTTTCGGGGGATTGTTGTGGTGAATCCTAATCCCTAGTATGGATGACATCAGCCGGTCCGCCTCCGCACTTTTTGTCGAACCGAGGATGCCCGATTTCTCCTGAAAGAGCCTCCGACGATCACTTGGACACCTATGGACCCGCCCTACTCCGTGGAAGAACGCGAGAAGCAAATTTCCCTGTTGCGCGAGCTGAGAGCGAGGCGGCGGCAGGGGCAAGAACTGAAGCCAAAGTCCCTAGTACAGGCGGCAGAGGAGGGGACAACCCTTTCCAAACGCGATCTTCGGGCGATGTTGGAGACGGAGTATGAAAGCCCGGTGGTCAGTCTTTACCTCCCGCTGAAGCCGGAAACGGTTGCGCCCAGCGAGAAGGCTCTGCCGCGGGCGTTTCGTTCCGCCAAAACCCGCGCGGTCGAAGAACGAAAAGACTTCATCGAGGCACTTCCCCGTCGCCGTCGCGAGCTGCTGACATACGACTTGAAAGAGATAGAGACTTTTCTTGAAGAATACTTGGTTCCGAAAGAAATACAAACGCTCGTCATTTTCAAGTCTGGCGACGAGTTGAACCGGGTGTTCGGATTGCCCGTCCACATGCGGGAGATTCTTACCATTGATCCCGACCCTTTCATTCTTCCCCTCGAGGCAACTCTCGAAGAACAAGAGAGAGTCTTGTTTCTTGAAGTCACGAAGGAGGCGAGCCGATTTGCCGTTTACCACCTGGGATCTTTTCAGGAGGTCGACCAAATTAGGTCGTTCGTGCCCTCCGATCGTGTCGACAAGTCGATTCCGGGCCACGCGCAACAGCATCGCCTGACCCATCTGCAGGCGCATCTCAAAGCAACAGCTCAGCGTGCGTACCACCTGTTCGCCGATCAGGCCTGCGACGCACTGGTGGTGATGGGCGAAGATCGAGTCCTGCACCTGCTCGACGGGTTTCTGCACGAGTCCCTGAAAGCAAAGACCATCAGCCGCATCGACAGTTCTCCCGTGGCCGACCCTCGTGATCGCAAGGACCTAATCAACCAGGCGCTCCGCAGCCACAAAGTAAAGCATGAGATTGACGCAATCGAAAGGCTCAACGAATCCAACCCGCGCGAACTGGTCTGCGGGCTCCCCGCGGTCATCGACGCCCTGAACCTTTTCATGGTTCGCGACCTGATCGTAGGAGAAGGTCTCGAGCGGCCGGGCTACATTTGCCGGGAACACCATTACATCACACTGGAGGGAACGCAATGTCCGTTCTGCAATAAGGATCTTTTACCGGTGGAGAACCTGATCGATGAGATCGTCGAGATCGCCCGGCTTCACGGGGTGAAGCTCACGATCGTCGAGCACCGGCAAGAACTTCTTTCCCGATTCGGGGGAATTGCCGCCACCGTCTACTGGCAGCAATCCGAGGAAACAACTGCGGCGTGAGAACTCCTCTCACAGAAGGGACACAAATTGCAGAGCCACCCACAAAGCGCACTTGAACCGGTCCATAATTTCAAGCCTTACAAGCGTGTCCAGGGCACACACCAGATAGAACGTTTCTTTCGCGTCGCCACCGGCCTGGACGTCGACAAGGACGACATCAAGCGTTATTACGCGTTCGTCGACCAAAAAGTAGTCGACCTACTTCTCGTGGCCCAACACACGGCGAAAGCCAATGATCGGGTCAGGGTTGAGCCGCGCGACCTTCCCATCACCAAAGGGCTTCAGGAAAGTATTCACGCTTTTAGAGCGCTCGATCTGGATATCGGACTCGAACGCATTCTGGACGAGAGCGTGCCGGAGCCGCAGATCGATCTCCCCTATAGCGAGGAGACAGAGAACCTTCTGCCGGACGTAGCAGGCGGGCTAAGTCTTGCACTTGCGCGCACGTTCAAGATCATCGATCCTGAACTTAAGAATCCCTCAACCGCCCACTGGGAACGGGCCTTTCGGATCTTTGATCAATTGCTGTAGTCTGCATCCAGAGCGGAATGCCCAGTTGGAGATCGAACATGCCCCGCTCCCATCGGACTCCTGCTCGAATTTGGCGGCGCTCCTCGGTGCTGAACCGCATTTTGGCACAGGAACCGTCGGGCGCCGCGCGCCAATTCATCGGGGTTCTGGGACGCAACGACAAAGTCGCGGTTTACAGATACGGCGCTAAGATTCAGCCGTTCGCGTACTTTTCAACTCCGCGTGATTCTCTTGATGCGCTCTTGCGACGTTGGGTCAGAAGCTGGGGATGCCGAAGGATGTACAGGGAGTGCTGCGGCATGCCCGTCTGGCCACGACCAGCGACGGAGTTTCGGGATTCGCGTCGGCCCTCTATTTCGGCTCTTATCACCATGAAGCCATTCTGGCGGTGTTGCTGTTCTTCGAATGGCGTCGGCGCAGGATCAGATTGCCGTTCGTGATGGCTCTTGCCTTTTTCGTGGCCATGCATGGCTTCTTGACACCCATCGCAGACTCTCCGCGATTTGCGGAATTTGCAAAGTGGTTCGCGCAAATTTAGTAAGTAAGATCACTTCCAGCCTCACACAGCCAGGCCATTCGCCCGTGAGTTCCTGAAATCGATTCACACACGCCAACTTCCCGTACCGATCATTGTTCGGGGAAGTGCATTCGGGATTGTCACTCGTCGCACAGGTGTCAGGTCGGAGATCAAAGAACAGAAAACGTGACCGCGAAAATGGCCATTGACATCCCGCCGAAATCCACTACCATATGGTTGTGGATCGCCTGGGCACGACATTTGCGGCTTTGTCTGATCCGACCCGGCGGGCCATGGTCGAACGACTCTCGCGCGGGCCTGCCTCAGTGCACGGCTTGACGGAACCGTTTGCGCTGTCGCAGCAGATGATTTCAAAACATATCGCCTATCTGGTGCGGGCGCGGCTTGTGACCAAGACCAAGCGCGGACGAGAGAGTATCTGCACGCTCAGGCCACAGGCGATCAAGACTGTCAGCGACTGGGCGATAAGCTATCGCCAGTTCTGGGAAGAGAGTTTCGACAAGCTGGACGAAGTTTTGAAACGCATGAAAAAAGAGGAGGTCAGAGATGACAAATAGCACGGTGAGTGAGACGGATCGGATGGTTGTGACCAGAGTTTTTGATGCCCCACGCGAACTGGTCTGGAAGGCGTGGACGGACCCAAAATATGTGATGCAGTGGTGGGGGCCGAAGGGATTTACTTCGCCTTCTTGCCAGATCGATTTTCGCGTTGGGGGAAAATTCCTCTGCTGCATGAGATCTCCAGATGGGCAGGAGTTCTGGAATGCGGTTGAATACAAGGAGATTGTTCCGCACGAGAAGATCGTTTCCTTGATGTACTTTTCGGACTCGAAGGGAAACAAGATTGATCCTGCGCAGCTAGGGATAGAACATGAGGCCATAGAGGATGCGTACGACGTGACCATCTTTGAGGATCTGGGAAACGGCCAGACGAAACTCACCTTCATTGGAAATGAACC
>Ga0070741_10016916_pt1 | contig 12064 bp, 11 predicted proteins | sample Coa_R1_4_FD_66440 | JGI IMG/M metagenome (GOLD analysis project Ga0070741, IMG submission 66440) | Surface soil microbial communities from Centralia Pennsylvania, which are recovering from an underground coalmine fire - Coalmine... | ecosystem: Environmental > Terrestrial > Soil > Unclassified ...
CTGCGCTTCTTGGCGTAATCAGCGTTCCTTTTGAGAGTTGTTGGTCCCTCTACGTCTAGGGCGTGCTCTGCCCACCAGCGCACCTGTTCGCTGGGGTGGTCGAAGTACTTACGGATTGCCAATTCATATTCCTTCGAGCGAGTGATTTTGAACAGGTCGCCCGCGATTGACAAGAAGGCGCTGTAAGGAATGGGACCGAAAAACACATCGTCAGGAACTCCTGTGACTGCTTCCGACTCCATGGCTTTCAAATAGCGCTCGTAGTATGGGCGAATCACTGGCACTGCACGTTGCGCACCCATCAGACCGAGTGCCTGCATGTAGTTGAGTGGCCAATGTTCCTCCGGCCCACTAGACTCCACGCATTCGATCAGGAACGCTATCGCCCTATCTCGATCCGGATGCCGCAACATCGCGAGCGCACAAGAACTCCAAATGAGGTCACTACCGTCATGCATGAGTATTTCTAAGATTTCCGTGTCATTGTCGGTCCAATTTTCTTTAACGTGAAAATTGGAGGCGAAATCGAGTCGTTCCCGTTCGCTCATCGTCGGCCAGTTCTGTCGAATCTCAGAAGCGCTTACTTGGAAGCCAGGCTCGGCCAAAAACCTAGAAATTCTGCAATACGATTTCTCACCACACTTGTAGGAATACGACCATTCCGTGCGTTTCAAGAGTTCACAACCTTCCCCGTAGGTTCTCTTCGCAAACTCTAGGATTTTAGGGTCTATCTCGCTCATGGCGGGTACGCTAGCACACTTAGCTGCCGAAACCAGGCGATTACACTCAGAATCCAATTCTAGGCCTTCCGCCCCCTACTGGCGTCAGGGGAATTGTTAACCGGAGGGTTGTCGGTGCGAGTCCTACCGGAGGAGTCAGTTCTTGGTTGACGGACGTTCTCGGCTTTTCTACTTCGGTCCGATGGGAACGGTTTGCGTCAACTTGCGAATGATGTCTTCGCTGGGCTTGCCTCCCTTGCATGGGGGATGGCCGAAGCCGCTGCTGCTCACCCCGTTCTGAATATCGAAGATCAAGTTATCACTGGGGCCAGGCGCGACACCCATAGGAACCACGTCGAGCCCGAGAGAGTGGCGCGTTCTCCACGCCACCACGTGATCGGCGCAGGCAGTGTCACCACTTACTCCCAGGGCTCCGACGAGTTCTCCTCGTCTGCTGTAAAGCGGCAACCCTCCTCCAAATACGATCACCCCGCCGATGCCCTTGCCCACCATCGGATCATTTTGCTGACCGAAGTCTTGCGGATTTCCGCTGAAAGCCACATTCGGATTGGGTGGTTGAGCGATGCTATAGAGCGATTGTCCGGGTTGTGCCGCGGAGAAGATGTTGCCGCTGGACAGGGCAAAGTTGTTGGTGCTGAATGCATTCGCGGTGTTGGCTTTTTCGGCAGAAATGACACGGCTCCCCGGCCATTCTGCCGCACGATTTGGCCCGGTGAAGACTACCGCGCAAACAATGCCGTCGCGGTTGACCACGGTTCCCCATTCTTGGTTGCCCAATCCACCATTTGCTTCCTGGCCCTGCTTGACGGCGGCGGTGAGCGCCTCTTTTAATTTGCCGTGATCGGGCACTTTCGAGCAGTCCTGTGGGTTTGGATTGTCGCTAGACTTTTGGGCCAGCAGGTTCAGGCTGCCGAGAGTGAGTGAGCAGCTAAGAAGGATTACGCAATGCCATTTCATCAGATGTCGTCTCCTTGAGCTCAGGGCTGGTCTCGCAAGGTGTAGAGATAAGCTGCAATATCGCGACTGTCCTGCTCACTTACATTCATGTCCGGCATCACCGTGTGCGGTTCGACTTGCTTTGGGTGTCGAATCCAGAGCATCAGGTTGGCCGCGGTATTCGGCAGTTCCCCGGCTATGTATTGACGGTTTCCAATACCATCCAGGGGCGGTCCGACGAGCCCGTTCGCCCCGGGCACGCCAGAGATGGTGTGGCAGGCATTGCACCCATAGCGCCGGATAGAGTCGCGTCCAGCCTGCGCATTGCCGCCGGCCGTGGTCAAGTAAGCGGCCCGCGCGCGGTCTGAACTGATGTGGGAACAAGCCGTCGAGCAGACTACAAGCGCCAGCAAAACTCCCAGCGGCGATTTAGCCATCATGGCTGACTCCCTGGGACGAGCGAATGAAGGCAGCGGTACGCGTGTAGCTCCAGCGGCGCTCCGATTCGGCAAGGTATTTCACGAGAAGTCCAAGCCCGATCACAGTGAGTAGAGTGCCGGCAGGAATCCACATAATGAGTCCACCGAGCTGCTGATCCTGCAACGCAGTCAGATGCCATGCGGGAGCGGTCGCGAGGTAAGGCGTGTACCACACCCGCTCTGAGAAGGTGAGCCAGGCTCCGAACAAGCTGGTGTGAATCGCGGTTGTGAACACATAGAGGATTGCGCCGCCGTATCCGAGGCGGCCCCCGTGGTTCTCGAGCAATGCCCACCAGAACAGCAAGGCACTTCCAAGAAAGCTGATGTGCTGGGCCGCATGGATCAAGTCACTATGCAAGGTGGCAATGAACAGCACCGGAGCGTGCCAGAGCCACAATGCGAGCGCATGCAGCAACCAGGCGGAGACAGGCGCAGAAATCGAGATCCATGCCCACCGGAATGTGCGATTGGCGCTGATCCTCGCAATCGTGCTTCGGCCCTTTTCGGAAAATGCCCATACAAAGGGCACGAGCGGGCGCGACAGCACGAGCAAAGGAGCCGATACCAGCATCAGAATCTCGTGCTGGCTCATATGCACCCAGAACAGCTGCTCGCTCAATTCATGCATCGGGGAATCGAGAGCGATCAGAAGCGAGCACCATCCCAAAGCAAACGAAGTGACTTGGAGAACGTTGACGTGGGAGGTCCTGCGGGACAATCTGACGACGCCGATGACATACACGGCCGCGAGCCCCAGCAATGGCACGATGATGTAGGGAGGCCACACCCAGCCCAATTGTTTGCCCGCCGGACTGCCTTCCAGCAGGATTACGCCGAGTTGTTGAACAGGCAACATGGGTCAATCACAAGCGGACAGAATCCATCGCGGCACCGCGCCCGCGACAATGACCAAAACGAATGAGATGCTGAGCGCAATCCCGAGCAACGCCTGAAAATGTGCGCGATCAATGGGTCGGCGTCCTTCTTCTCGCGCGTCACGCGGCAAACCTCGGTACTCCGCGATCCCGGTCACCAGGCCGCTCAGAGCAATCGATAACGCGACGCAGGAGATCACATGCAAGACATAGTCGTGCCCGGTCGAACACGAGTGCTGCGTGAGCGTGTAGCTGAAGCCAAGGTCGAAGGCCCATGCCAGCGGACCGGCCGAGATCGCCCACCAAAGGGACGCCGGTGATTCGCCTTGCCGTACCGTCTCGTGTGCTTCTGCCATATGCCTATAACAGTCGCGTCGTGCCGTAGATAACGAAGTCCACAATCACCGCCGTGATGACGACGAAGTACCAGTAATCCGAGTTAATTGCTACATCCGCCAGGCGAGTGCCTTCCATCTTGTCGGTAAAGCTGATCGCCAGAATGGTGAGTGTTTCAACGAATTCCGTGATTAAGTGTCCGGTATGCAACCCGATCAAGGCCCATACCGCGGAACCGTATGCGTTGTCGTACCAGCGGCAATTCAGGGCTGTGAATTCAAATCCCCGGATCACCATGTTGACGACGGCGAAAGCGGCGAGCGCCAGTAGAGCGATTCGAATCTGCCGTCGGTCGCCTTCGGGTGCGGCTCTCTGCGCAATTCGAGCCGGAATCACACTCAGCAGGAAAACCACTGCGTTGGCAACCCCGTACCACAGGGAGGGTGGCAACTGGTAGGGCGGCCAGTCTTGAGAGCGAGTGCGCAGATAGAAGTAGCTGGCGATCACGAGAGCGAACATCGTGCCCTCGATGGTCATGTACAACACGTTTGCGAACCAGGTCGTATTGGCGCGACCGAAGGCTACGCTGGGCAAGCCCGACACATCGAGGATGGGCCGTTCCCTCAACCGTTCCATGACTTCTCCATGCGAGGGTTGTCGTAACGAGGGGTGGGCGATTTCCCTCGCGGCCAGAGCCAGCCAATCAAAGCGATGGTGACCGGAATCGCGCCGTAGGCAATTCCCCAGGGACTGAAGATAGACCAGATGAAAGCGATCGAGACTGCGATAGAGGTGAGAAATGGCCAGATGCTCGGCCCCGGCATTTCTTCCTTATATTGCGGTTCAGAATCAAGGCTATTGGTAACCAGCATTTCGGGAATGTCTTCGCGAATTCCGCCGACGATGGGTTGATTGGGCTCGGCGTCCCACAGGGCTTCCCGCCCGTTCACTGTGGGGAGTTCGAGAAAATTGTAGGCAGGAGGCGGAGAACTCGTTGCCCACTCCAGCGTGCCTGCACCCCAAGGGTCGGCACCCGCGAGTTTGCCATAACGCTTGCTACGGAAGAAATTGACCAAGAAGACAAGCACGCCCGCTGTCATGAACAGCACACCCACAGAGGACAGAAGGTTCAACGTGCCCCAATGCATTTCGGGAGTGTATGTGTACACGCGTCGCGGCATCCCGCGGAGCCCCAGGAAATGCATGGTGAAGAAGGTGAGATTGAACCCGACAAAGAACAGCCAGAAGTGAATCCTGCCGAGATGATCGTCCATCATGCGGCCGGTGAATTTGGGAATCCAGAAGTACAAGCCCGCGAACATCGGAAACAACGCGCCACCAATCAGAACGTAATGGAAATGGGCGACGATGAAAAACGTGTCATGCACCTGCCAATCGAGAGGAACCGAAGCGAGCATTACGCCCGAGAGGCCGCCAATCAGGAAGACAAAGAAAAACCCGAACACCCAGAGCATGGGCAACTTGAACTGGAGACGGCCGTGCCAGATGGTCGCCATCCAACAGTAAAATTGGGTGGCGGTGGGGATGACGATCATCAGACTGGCTGCAGTAAAGAAGCTCTCGCTCATCTGCGGCAGGCCGGTTGCGAACATGTGATGTACCCACACGCTGAATCCCAGAAATCCCGTAGCTACAACGGAGGTGACAATGGGAACGTATCCGAAAATGTGCCGGCGAGAAAAGACAGGCACTAGCGTCGAGATTATGGCGGTTCCGGGCAGGAAGATGATGTAGACCTCAGGGTGTCCGAAAAACCAGAAAAGATGCTGGTAGAGCAACACGTCGCCGCCCACCGACGGATTAAAGAACTGGGTGTTGATTGTGCGGTCCATCAGCAGCATCGAACTCACCACCATCACCGCAGGCATGGCGAAGATCACAGCGATCGCGATGGTAAGTTTCTCCCAGAGGATGATCGGCATGCGGTTTAACGTCATGCCAGGAGCGCGGTGACGGAGAATCGTGGTGGCAATGCATATGGCAACCGCCAGCGCAGACACTTCGGTAAAAGTAATCATCTGCGCCCAGATGTCAGATCGCTTGCCGGCGGTGAACTCTGGTCCGGAGAGAGGCACGTAGGAGAACCAGCCTGCGTCTGCGCCAGTGTTGAGCAACAAGCCGCCCCACAAGAGCAGGCCACCCACCAGGTAAATGTAGTAACTGAAGGCGTTCAATCGGGGAAAAGCTATGTTTCGGGCGCCGCAGATCAGCGGAACCAGGTACACACCGAACCCCTGGAACATCATGGGCACGGCAAAGAGGAAGATCATGGTGCTGCCGTGGACAGTAAAGATCTGATTGTAGAGATCGGGACCGACCGCGTTATTTTCCGGGCGCGCCAACTGCCAGCGAAGGATTCCCGCGAGAACTCCGCCCAACAGGAAAAAGATGAACGACGTTACCATGTAGCGAATTCCGATCGCCGTATGGTGCACGTTCTTGAACCAGCCCCAGAAGCCGGGCGGCTGTCCCCAGGTGCGAGACAATTGCTGGTCGCGATGCGCCGGAGCGGCAATGATGGGTTCACTAATCGCCAAGGCAATTCCCCGTCATTGGAGTGTTTCCAGGTACGTCAGCAAATCTTCCAAATCTCCGGGCTCCAGTAGATTCGGAGCCATGTGATTTCCCGGCTTGATGCGTTGTGGATCGATGATCCATCCCGCTAGCGCGCCGCGCGTGTTGGGCAAGGTCTCAGCGGCAATCATGTTGCGACTGGCCAGATGGGTAAGGTCCGGCCCCATGCGCGAGCCGGCATCGGTCCCGCGAATGGTGTGGCACATGACGCAAGCATGGGTGAGGAACACTTCGCGACCGTGACCCGCACCTGGGCTGGAGGGCTCGGGCGCGGGCTTCAATTGCTGTTCCTTCCACGCGCGGAATTGGTCTTCGCTCTCAGCCACGATTGAGAAACCCATGTGCGCGTGTTGAAGGCCGCAGAACTCCGCGCATTGGCCGTGATAGGTGCCGGGCTGATCCACCTGCATCCAGAAGGCGGACGAGTATCCCGGCAACAGGTCGCGCTTGCCGTTAACATTGGGTGCCCAAAAACTGTGGATCACGTCGGCAGAATTGGTCAGAATCACGACCGGCTTGCCTACGGGAAGGTGAATTTCATTTGCCGTGGTGACTGTCTGGTCCGGCTGAGAATTAGGATAGATAACTTCCCACCACCACTGGTGACCAATGACCTGGATGGTGATGGGATTTTTCGAAGTAAGGCCTTCCACCTTTTTCCCGGTGATCACCGTCATAAACAACACCGCGAAGAGCGTGAGCACCGTTAGTGTGACGGCAATTCCAACAACCCAGGCAGCGCGCCGATCACCTGAGCGATCTTTGATGATAGGGAGAATTCCACGCGCCGGCGTGTAAGCCCGCTTCCCAGCGTGGGTAAAACCGAGTACAACCAAAACGTAGACGACAAGGAGGATCCAGAAAACGACCCAATAGAGCCACTCGATGTTGGCGCCCTGCGGTCCTGCTGGCTGCAACACGCGATGATCACCGGGAAGGCCGGCCAGGATGAAGATTGCGCTCATCGTGGTCGTCACTGGCTCTTCTCCGGCTGACCGGTGACTCCAGTCGGGGTTTGCTTCGGCATCGACTGCTCGGAGGGCTTCATGTACAGCTCGTCGTTATGAGCTGGCGCAACATCCGATGGAAGAAGCCCGCTGAGTGATCTGACATAGGCCACGATTTCCCAGGCTTGATATTCAGGAATGCGATTGCGAAATGAGGGCATCCCATTTGGGCGGCCCTGGATGATGGTCGCAAAGATGTTTTGCGGTTCACTGCCATAAATCCAGTTGTTATCCATCAGCGGCGGCCCAATCCCGCCTCCGCCATGGGCGTGGCAACCGACGCAGTTGTATTGGTCGTAAAGTCGCTTGCCTTCAGAAACCGAATACGCACTCTCTTCGTAGATGTTGGGCGGGGGTGGAGGCGGAACGGAGTTGGCACCCGGATTCAAGCCGCTGACTTGTGCGGTATTGATCGTTACCGAAGCGGGAGGCGACGGGCGCAAATCGCGCTCTTCACGCTTGCACCCGGTCAGAATCATTGCGCCTAACAGGAGCAACATTGTTCTGAACCGTGACATCACTCTCCGACCCTCAGTGGGGGAAGCTCGAGTTGGGGAACGCCATAGGCATCGAGTATGGAGCGAATTTCTCGCTGCCGGCGCGACAACACCTGTTCCAACTCGTTCCGCAACGCGGTGTTGCCCTTGCGCACGCCCATAGAAATGGAAAATGTGAACGGTAGCGCTGGAGGATCGACCTCCGGAGTCACCGGGGTGAGTTCGACCCGATTCCCAAGCTTTCGTGCAAAGTAGCCGGCCAATGGACCCCAAACGATGGCGGCGTCGACTTTCTTGTCCAGGACGGCGCGAACGATCGAGGCGGCATCCTCGCCGGTGCTTTCAAACCCTACGATTTCGTTTTGCAAGCCGCGACGCGCGAGAGCGGTGGCTGGCGGTGTGTAATCTTCCTCGAGCACCTGGACGCCGATTTTCATGCTGTGCAGCGCGGGATCGTTCAGCGAGGCGAGTTTCAGGTTGCGATCGCGCCGCGTCACAAAGACGTAAGTAGAACGGTAGTAAGGGCGAGTGGTCAGCATTGGCTTGTAGTTCGTAGGGATGCCAATGAGAAGATCGCAACGCGAGTGATTGATGTACTCGCGGACGAAACCGCGGCCCATGCGCTGCCATTCGTAACTCAGTTGCGCCTTGAGATCTGCGGCGACCAGTTGCGCGATCTGGTTCTCGAATCCTTGTTGTTTCGAATTCGAAAATGGAAGATTGTCGGGATCGGCACAGACGCGCAAGTCGCGCGCAAACACAGGCACAGCCAGCAGGGAAAGCAACGCAGCACAAGAAATGACTCTAAGGAAGCGCAAAAACATAAAGCATGCCTCCTGAGGTGGTGTATTTCGGAAGGTCCTGCATGGCGCCGACAAACCCGAGAGCGGCCGACTTGTCTCGCGGATCCAATCCGCCGGAAACGATTGCTCCCGCCCATCCGCCAACTCCGGACAGGATGGCTACGTACTGCTTTCCGTCGGGACCCCTGTAGGTGATGGGCTGGCCGATAATCCCGGAGCCGGTCTTGAACTGCCACAACTGCTTGCCGTTGGTTGCGTCGACGGCCCTGAACCAGCCATCGAGCGTGCCGTAGAAGACGACGTTGCCGGCGGTAGCCAGCGCGCCGCTCCAGACGGGAAAATGGTCAGGGATGGTCCATACTACTTTGCCGGTAACCGGATCCCATGCCGTGAACTCGCCGCCGTAGCCGCCGGGGGCGTCGTACATGACGACATTGGCTCCCACGTAAGGAGTACCCGCGATGTAGTTGACCGAGACATCCTCTTCGTCCATGCAAAGGTGGTTGTGTGGAATGTAGAGCAGTCCGGTCTTGGGCGAGAACGCCGAAGGCTGCCAGTCTTTTGCGCCGGGCGCAGTGGGACAAAGTCCTCGCGAGACTTTGCCTCGTGTCGGACGTTTCTCGTCTACGTACTGCAACAGGCCAGTCTTCAGATCCACGCCGCGGGTCGTTGTGATCGGAGCGAAGGGGCTGGCGCTCAAAACCTCGCCAGTGGCGCGATCCATCACATAGACATACCCGTTGCGGTCAGGGTGGACGAGCACTTTCCGGTTCTGTCCATTGATAGGAAGGTCGAGCAGGATATTCTCGTTGACGGCATCGTAGTCGTAAAGGTCGTGCGGGCTGTACTGGTAATACCAGATCGCTTCGCCGGTATCGACGTCACGCGCGAAAATGCCGGCGGTGAACTTGTTATCACCGGGCCGGGCATCGGAATCCCACGGACCCGGGTTGGCGGTGCCGTAAAAGATGAGATTGAGGTTGGGGTCGTACGATATCCAGCCCCACACGCCACCGCCGCCGATCTTCCATGCGTCTGGCGGCCAGGACTTCACGCCCAAATCCTGTCCTCGATCCTGCGCGTAAAAAGGTTTGAATCGTGAACCGATCAGTACATCTTTGTCGGGTCCCGCGGTATACGCGGTCCACGCCACCTTTCCGGTCTTGGCATCGAGGGCTTTGAGCCAGCCGCGCACGCCGAATTCGCCGCCGCTATTGCCGACCAGGACCTTGCCTTTCACCACCAAGGGGGCCATGGTAATGCTCTCGCCTTTGTTGATGTCACCGATGCGAGTCTTCCAGACTTCTTTGCCGGAATTGGCGTCGATACTGACGGTCTGGTTATCCAGAGTGTTGTAATAAATTTTCCCGTCGAAATACGAAGCGCCCCGGTTTACTACATCGCAACATGCGACACCCTTGGCTGCGGGCGTGGGCATCGGCTGGTAAACCCACTTCATAGGCGCACCCGGCTTTGTCAGATCCAGGGCGTAAAGATTATTGGGCCAAGGGGTCACGATATACATCGTGTTGTTCACCACCAAGGGCGCGGCTTCGTGTCCACGTTCGAGACCTGTGGAAAATGTGAACGACAACTTGAGATTGGCTACGTTGCCGGTATTAATTTGGTCGAGGCTGCTGTAGCGAGTACTGGCGTAGTCCTTGGCAGGACGAAGCCACTGGCCATCATCATTTTCGAGTTTACCCTGGTAGGGATGAGGTTGGTAATTCGGCTCCGTGGCAGGCATCAGCATGGATGGCTGCTGGCTCCCTGATTGCGCGAAGGCCGAATTCCAGACGACGAACCCCAGAAGAATTGCGCTCAACCAGTTTAAGCGGGTATTCCGCATAGTCTAAGACAGTGGACAAAGGTCCGGCGCTTTGGATGCACTCAATTTCTGTGAAGATGGCTCCTTGTCCCATGTATTAACTATTTAGTGATCACATCGTTCCACGATATGACGTGCGACTTGCTCGCGCAGCGAGATCAGCCGACGATTGTCATGTGGGTGACCAATGTCCCGGGCGGACCATGTGGGTTTTAGAAGAGCATACCTACAGGCTGATGGCGGAGGACAACGGAGGGTCGACCGGTCGCAACTAATGGGACGTGCCATGGTTCGCACATCACCGGATCGCGGTCCTCGGAACTTTGTTAATCCTGGTAGTTTCGTGGATTTCTCATTACTTTTATCGTGCTTTACTTGAGCACACCGTCAAAGACAGCAAAGAGCGATTTCGGCGCCGAAGCGCTTTCAGTACCATTCTCTTCGTGGGTGCTGCCGCAGCGATTGTGCTGCTGTGGGCCCGTCTGCTCGAACATACCGGAACTTTCCTCGGCATTCTTGGGGCAGGTCTGGCCATTGCCCTACGCGAACCCCTGCTCAGCATCGCTGGCCGCATTGCAATTTTGACAGGGCACATGTTCAGTGTTGGTGATCGAATTCAAATCAACAATATGAGCGGGGATGTCATCGACGTGGGCATGTTTTACACGCGCATGATGGAAATCGGCAACTGGATTCAGGCCGACCAGCTCACCGGACGCATTCTCCAGATTCCGAACTCCCAGGTGTTCGGCACCCCCATCTTCAATTACACCCAGAATTTTTCTTACATTTGGGATGAGATCAAGTTGCCCGTTACCTATGCGAGCAATTACGAACGGACTTCCCAAATTCTTCGAGAGGTGGGCGGAGAGTACACTCGAGAATTCCTTGCCGGAGCGCAATCGCAACTGGAACAAATGCGGCAATATTTTTTGCTCCCTGTAATGGAGATCCAGCCGGAGGTCTTCCTTAAAGTGACCGACAACTGGCTGGAGCTCAGCATGCGTTATGTAACAGATCCTAAAAAGCGCCGCATCGCCACAAATTTCATTTTTACAGAGGTGTTCAAGCGAATCCGGGAATACGACGATATCCAGATCGCTTCGTCCACCATGGATCTGACACTCCACCGGAAAAAAGCCGCTTAGCAGGTTGCGCAAGAGTTGTGTAACCGGAGGATCGTCCACGCGATTCCCGATCAACTGCAGAAACTCCCACGAAAAGTTGCGGCGACGGGGCCGCAACTCTGACCTGCACAAAAGCGCCGCGGTTAAGGCACGTTTACTTCGTCAGCCGGTTATATTTCTTCAATACTTCACGTAACCGATCGTGCGGCAGGGCGATTGCGGTATGGTTGTCGATCCCGGTCATGGTCTCGGCCGCGATCATGGCGTTGATGATCGCCTCTTCGGTCGCTTGCACCGTCGCCAGGAAAATCGGATCCAGGCTGTCGTTGGGCAACATGCTTAGCGAGCGCACTCCTTTCGACGACCCTGCTCCCGGATTGGCCGTTGAAAACGCCACGAAAATGTCGCCTGAGCCGTCGCCCGAATAACTTCCGTCCCGTCCCAGCCCTAACGAAACGCGCTTGGCCACACGTTTCAGTTGTGGCGCGATCAGCGGCGCGTCGGTCGCGACCACCACGATGATTGAACCTACATCGTCGTTCCATACCGTATGATCCGGGATTTCTTTCCCCACCGGTACGCCGGCAATCCGCAACTGGCTGCGGCGTCCGTAATTGCATTGCACCAGCACGCCGACCGTGTACCCGCCGTACTTTGCATCCAGCACGCGCGAGGATGTTCCGGTCCCGCCCTTGAATTCGTTGCAGACCATGCCCGTTCCGCCGCCCACGTTGCCTTCCTCGACCGGGCCAGTATGTGCGGAGTCGAGCGCGTGAAAAACGTGCTCGGGCTTGACGTGAAATCCGTTCACGTCGTTCAGGAACCCGTCGTAGGTTTCCGC
>Ga0070741_10016917_pt1 | contig 12064 bp, 9 predicted proteins | sample Coa_R1_4_FD_66440 | JGI IMG/M metagenome (GOLD analysis project Ga0070741, IMG submission 66440) | Surface soil microbial communities from Centralia Pennsylvania, which are recovering from an underground coalmine fire - Coalmine... | ecosystem: Environmental > Terrestrial > Soil > Unclassified ...
CTCTCGAACAAGCTGATCGCCCGCGAGCTCGACGTCTCCGAGAAGACGGTGAAGACGCACGTGAGCAACATCCTCGCGAAGCTGCACCTCACCGACCGCACGCAGGCCGCGCTCTACGCCGTCCGCAGCCGCCTCGTCGACTGACGCGGCTAGGAGAGCCGGTACACCGCGACCCACGGCCCGGTCAGGGCGCGGCCCGGCGCGCCGTAGTAGACCCGCCGCGTCCTGCGGCGGAGGTCGTCGTAGAAGCGCGACTCCCTCGGATACCGGTCGCGAGCCGCGAGGACGCGATCGGCGACGGTGCCCGTGACGACCACGTAGGCGACGCCCTCGCGCCGGAGGCGCGCGACGTTCCGATCGGGGTCGAAGGGTACGCCGGGCCCCGGCAGTGCGAGTCCGACGACGGAGTAGCCGGGCGGCAGAGCGGGCGTCGACGATTCGACGGCGACCCTCGAGTCCTCGGGCACGTGGCGGACGATCCAGCGCTGCGCGACGACGCGCGTGTCCGTCCGCGTCAGCCTCACGTCGTTCCGGATCGACCACGTCAGCGGCACGACGAGCAGGAGCAGGGTGACCGGCGCGAGCGGGCGCAGCCGACCGGCGAGCACGGCGAGAGGCGCGACGAGCGGAAGCGCGTAGCGGTCGAAGTGGGCGCGCAGCGTCAGGAGGTCGACGAAGTAGACGGCGACGAAGGCAAGCAGGATCAGGTCGGACCGGCGGCGGCGCCACGCCGCGACGAGAACGCCGGCCGCGCAGACGATCAGGACCGGGCCGAGGCCGTCCCACAGGCGCTGCAGAAACGCGATCCCGGCCCAGTGGTCGTGCTCGAAGCCGAGCCAGCCGTCGCGCGCGAGGCGCTGGACCCGGCTCGCGTCGCCCCATGCCTGCGCCGGATGAGCCGCGACGAACGGGCTGCCGGCGAGGAACGCGCCGAGGGCGAGGACGAGGCCGGCGGCGAGGCGCCTCCACCTCCCCCACGCCGCGACGACGAGCGGCGCGAGGAGGAAGACGCCCGGGTACTTGAAGCTCGTCGCGACCCCGGCCGCGAGCCCGGCGAGCTCGATCCGACCGGCGACCATCAGGGCCAGGGCCGCCGTGGCAGCCGCTACGAGGGGAATGTCGGTGACTGCGGCGTGCGAGTACGCGACGGCCGTCGTGTCGACGGCGACGGCCGCGGCTCCGACGGCGCCCGCGAGCGTCCCGTACGCGCGCCGCCCGAGCCACCACGTCGCGGCAACGGCGGCGATGCCGAAGACCACGACGACGATCCGCGCCGCAAGGTAGCCCGGCGTCGGCTGCCACGACTCGAACGGCGCGACGACGTACATGAGCAGCGTCGGGTAGTCGAACCAGTGCGGGTCGCCGCCCGAGCCGTGCACCATCGCCCACGCGCGCGGCACGATGCTCTGCTCGTCCGGGTTCAGCAGGTTCCCGAACGGCAGCCCGTAGCGGAGGCCGATCGCGCGCAGCCCAGCGGCGATCGCGAGCGCCGCCCCGAGCGCCAGCCACGGCGGTCCCCAGGTCCTCGACCGCCCTACGCGCCTAGGAGAGCTAGACGCGAGGCGGCTCGCCACCGACGAGCTCGGCGACGTCCGCGACGGCGACGAGCACCGCGTCGACGCCTGCCCGCTCGAGCGCGAGGAGCTCCTCGCGCGTACCGGCGGCGAGCTCCGCGATCGCGAGCTTCCCCGCAGGGACGTCCGGCAGAAGCGCGAGGACCCGGTCGAGCTCCTCCTCGTCGTCCTCGGCCTCGCGCGGTGAGAGCAGGAAGATCTCCGGGTCGAGCCGCTCGAGCGCGACCTCGAGCTCCTCCTCGTCGCGTACGTCGATCACGCATTCGAGGCCGAGGGCGCGCGCCTCCGCGTACAGCGCCTCCAGGAGGCTCTCGTCGTCCACGTGCTCGGCGACGAGAAGGCACGCGTCGGCGCCCGCCGCCCGCGCCGTGTGCGGCGAGCCGTCGCCGAGGAACAGGATCGGCAGCGCCGTCGCGTCCCGCACCAGCGGCGCGTCGTTCCGGACGAACAGGCCGTCGGCGCCTGCCGCCTCGGCCTCGCGCGCGGAGGCCGCATCGGACACCGTCGCGATCACCGAGATCCCTTCGCCCTCGGAGATCGCCTGGCTCAAACGGCGGGAGCCGGTCACGTGCCCGGGACTCTAGTGCGGCTAGACCCCGATCGGGTGCCAGACGGTCTTGAGCTCGAGGAACGCGGCGATCTCCCACGGGCTCTGGTCGTCGGGCTTGCCGTGGACGACGCGCTTGACGTTCTCGGCGGCGAGCCGCTCGAGCTCAGCCGATCCGCCGTCGGCGCCCGCGAGGTCGAGCGCATTCACGTCCATGTGGCCTGCGAGCCACGGGGCGAGCTCCTCGGCGCGTCCGGTGAGGATGTTGACGACGCCGGCGGGGACGTCCGACGTGGCGAGGATCTCAGACAGCTCGACGGCGGCGAGCGGGCTCGACTCCGACGCGATGGCGATGCAGGCGTTGCCGCCCACGATCACGGGCGCGAGGCGCGAGACGATCCCCACGAGCGGCGGTTCCTCCGGTGCGACGATCCCGACGACGCCCGTCGGCTCCGGGACGGTGAAGTTGAAGTACGGGCCGGCGACGGGATTCGAGGCGCCGAGCACCTGGGCGAGCTTGTCCGACCAGCCCGCGTACCAGACGACGCGGTCGGTCGCGCGGTCGACCTCCTCCGTGCCCGAGCACAGCTCGGCGAGGTCGGAGCGCCGCGACTCCATCATCTCCGCGATCCGGTAGAGCACCTGGCCACGGTTGTAGGCAGTCAGCGCCGACCACTTCGGGAACGCCGCACGCGCGGCGCGGACGGCGTCGCGCAGATCCTTGCGGGACGCGCGGGCGACGTTCTGGCCCTGCGCGAGGTAGGTGCGGCCGGACTCGGAGCGCGGGAACGCGCCGCCGATGTACAGCTTGTAGGTCTTCCTGACCGGAAGCCGGCTCATGGGCGCGCGCCCGCGGCGCCGTGGACGGATCGGCACCGATTCGGGACGAAGCCGTGACCACGGCGTCGCACCTTCGCCGATAGGATCGCCCTCGGGTGGCGGGCGGACCTCTCCCCACCCTGGGTGGGGTAGTGGGCGGCGAGCCGCCGGGTCGTGGGGCGGTGAGAGGCGATCTGCGGGCCGTGCACCGCAGCGACGCTCACTCGAACTCCAGGTACGGCTCGAGCCCGTGGAGGCCGCCCTCGCGCCCGAAGCCCGATTCCTTGTACCCGCCGAACGGCGACGCCGGGTCGAAGCGGTTGTACGTGTTCGCCCAGACGACACCGGCGCGCAGCCGCTGCGCCATCCACAGGATCCGCGAGCCCTTCTCCGTCCAGACGCCGGCCGAGAGCCCGTACGGCGTGTTGTTCGCCTTCTCGACCGCCTCGTCCGGCGTCCGGAACGTCAGCACCGACAGCACCGGTCCGAAGATCTCCTCCTGCGCGATCCGGTAGCTCTGCGCCACGTTCGTGAACACCGTCGGCGCGAACCAGTACCCGCGCTCGGGCAGCCGGCACGGCGGCTGGTAGATCTCCGCGCCCTCCTCCTCGCCTGCCGCGACGAGCTCACGGATCCTGTCGAGCTGCGCCCGCGAGTTGATCGCTCCCACGTCCGTGTTCTTGTCGAGCGGGTCGCCGACCCGCAAGGTCGCCATTCGCCGCTTCAGCTTCGCGACCGTCTGGTCGGCTATCGACTCCTGCACGAACAGCCGCGAGCCGGCGCAGCAGACGTGGCCCTGGTTGAAGTAGATCCCGTTGACGATGCCCTCGACGGCCTGGTCGAGGGCGCAGTCGTCGAAGACGACGTTCGCTGCCTTGCCGCCGAGCTCGAGCGTGAGCCGCTTGCCGGTGCCCGCGAGCTCGCGCTGGATCGCCTTCCCGACCTCCGTCGAGCCCGTGAACGCGATCTTGTCGACGTCCGCCTTGACGAGCTCGGCGCCGGTCCGGCCGTCGCCGGTGACGACGTTGACGACGCCGGGCGGCAGCTCCGCCTGCCGCAGGACGTCGCAGAACAGGAGCGCCGTCAGCGGCGTCGTCTCGGCCGGCTTCAGGACGACCGTGTTTCCGCACGCGAGCGCGGGGGCGACCTTCCACGCGAGCATGAGCAGCGGGAAGTTCCACGGGATGATCTGGCCCGCGACGCCGACCGGTCGCGGCCGCCTGTTCGGGAACGCGTACTCGAGCTTGTCCGCCCAGCCGGCGTAGTAGAAGAAGTGCGCCGCGGCGAGCGGCAAATCGACATCCCGCGACTCCTTGATCGGCTTGCCGCCGTTCAGCGACTCGAGGACGGCGAACTCCCGCGCGCGCTCCTGCAGGATCCGCGCGATCCGGAACAGGTACTTCGCGCGCTCCGAGCCCGGGAGCGCTGACCAGCCGTTCTCGAACGCCTCGCGCGCCGTCGAGACGGCGAGTTCGACGTCCTCGCCGCCGGCCTGCGCGACCTCGGCAAGCGGTTCCTCGCTCGCGGGCGACAGCGTCGCGTACCACTCGCCCGATCGCGGCTCCACGAACTCGCCGCCGACGAACAGGCCGTACCGGTCCTCGAGCCGGACGATGTCACGTGACTCGGGCGCCGGCGCGTAGTCCCAGCCGGGCGGCACCGGATGGCGCGACTGCTTCCGTTCGAGGTCGGTCACTCGCCAGATCGTACTCCCGGCTTCCCCGGTAGCTTCCGTCGGCGTGGCCGTCCGAACGATCTCCGCCGAGACCGCGCGCCGCTTCCTCGTCCGCCGGCATCTCCTGGCGCCGCCGCGCTCCCTCACGGGCGGAATCGACGGCGTGCGCGACGTCTTCCGCCGTCTCGGCTCGGTCCAGTTCGACCCGCTCGGCGTCGCCGGACGCAACCACGACCTCGTCCTGCACTCGCGGGTCGCGGGCTACGACCCGGCATGGACGGACGCGCTGCTCTACGAGCATCGCGAGCTCTTCGAGGCCTACAACAAGGGGCTCAGCCTGCTGCCGGTGAGCGAGCTCCCCTGGCACCGCGTGACGTGGCAGCAGAGCGCGGACGCCTACGAACGAGGCATATTCGTCGAGCGCCGCGAGACGATCGAGCACGTGCTCGAGCGGATCCGCGAGCTCGGACCGCACTCGACGCTCGACTTCGAGCAGCGCACGACGATCGACTGGTGGTGGGGCCCCACGAGCGAGATCCGCGCGGTGCTCGAGGCGCTCTCGACCTCGGGCCGGCTCGGCCTCGCGCGGCGCGAGGGAAACCGCCGCTACTACGACCTCGCCGAACGGCTGTTTCCCGCGAAGCTGCTCGCTCGCAAGGTCGACCCACGCGAGCAGTGGCGTCACAAGCTGCTCTCTCGCTTTCGCGCGCACGGGCTGCTCGGGACCGGCGGCACGGGCGACGTGTGGATGCACGCGTACCCGCGCAAACGGCCGGGCGTGCCGCACCTGACGAAGCGGGAGCTCCACGCGGAGCTCGTCGAGGCCGGCGACCTCGTGCCGGTCGCCGTCGAAGGCGTCAAGGGATCGCGCTACGTCCTCCCCGACGAGGCGCCTTGGCTCGACGACCAGCCGCCGGTTCCGGCCGCCGTCGCCTTGCTCGCGCCGCTCGATCCGTTCGTCTGGGACCGCCAGTTCCTGCGCGCGCTGTTCGGCTTCGACTACGTCTGGGAGGTCTACGTCCCGGAGCGCAAGCGGCGCTGGGGCTACTACGTCCTGCCGATCCTCTTCGCCGACCGCCTCGTCGGCCGCATCGAGCCGCGGATCGACCGCGCCGAGCGCACGGTCCGGGTTCTCGGCCTCTGGTGGGAGGACGGGTTCAGCCCTCGTCGCGCCGAGGGGTTCGTGGACGCGATGCGCGAGGCGCTTGCCGCCTATCTCGAGTTCGCCGGCGCGCGCCGCCTCGACTGGGCGCCGCAGCTCCGCGGCGCGAAGCGCCTGCTCGGCGCGAGGCCTCAGTCGACCGTGAAGTAGTCCGGGCTCTGGTAGCGGCCCGTCCGCTCCTTGCGGATCTGCATCAGGACGTCGTTCAGGAGCGACGACGCGCCGAGCCGGTACAGGTCCGGCGTCAGCCAGTCGGGCCCGAGCGTCTCGTAGAGCTGGACGAGGTACTGCACCGCCTGCTTCGACTGGCGGATGCCGCCGGCGGGCTTCATCCCGACCATCCGGCCCGTCTCCTCGTGGACGTCTCGGATCGCCTCGAGCATCACGAGCGTCACGGGGAGCGTGGCCGCGGATGGCAGCTTCCCGGTCGATGTCTTCACGAAGTCGGCTCCGGCAGCCATGGCCAGAAGGGACGCGCGGCGGACGTTGTCGTAGGTGCCGAGCTCGCCGGTCTCGAGGATCACCTTCAGGTGCGCAGACCCGGTGGCGCAGGCCTCCTTCACGCGGACGATCTCGTCGTAGACCTTGGCGTACCGCCCGGAGAGGAACGCGCCGCGATCGATCACCATGTCGACCTCGTCGGCGCCCATCGCCACGACCTCCTCGACCTCGCGCACCTTCACGTCGATCGGCGACTGACCGGAAGGGAACGCTGTCGCGACCGAGGCGACCTTCACGCCGGTCCCGCGCAGGCGCTCGACCGCGTGCGGGACGAGGTTCGGGTAGACGCAGAGCGCCGCGACCGACGGGACGGTCGGATCGGAGGGATCGGGCCGGACCGCCTTGGAGGCGAGCGCGGCGATCTTCCCGGGCGTGTCCTGCCCCTCGAGCGTCGTCAGGTCCATCATCCGGATCGCGAGCTCGAGCGCGAACAGCTTCGACTCGCGCTTGATCGAGCGCTTCGCGAGGCTGGCCGCGCGCTCCTCGACCGCGACCGCGTCGACGGAGCCGATCCGCGGCAGCCGCGGCTCGAGCGGAAGCTCGAAACCGCCGGGAAGTGCAGGCGCTTTCGCCACACGCCGAGTGTATCCCCGCTCCGGCTCGGGAACCTCGGCCCGGTCGTGCACGACATCCGCGTCTCGACGTGGCTCGAGCTCCAGGATGAGCTGTTCGCGCGCGCCTGGCACCCCGAGCTCAGCCGCTTCCGCTCGGACTTCGCCTTCCGCGGCGAGACCGACGCGCGCAACGATCTCCGCACAAGCCTCTGCCGGCTCGGCGGCGCGTACGCCGAGGTCGAGACGCACCTCCTGCGCAACTTCCGCAAGTACGCACGTCGCGAGGCGGTGCCCGAGGACTCGCTCTGGAACTGGCTCGCGCTCGCCAAGCACCACGGACTGCCGACGCGGCTCCTCGACTGGACGTACTCGCCGTACGTCGCGCTGCACTTCCTGACGGCGAGCCTCGGGCGCTACGACGTCGACGGCGCGATCTGGTGCGTCGACTTCGCCAAGTCGAGCCGGCGCCTGCCGGGCCGACTCGCCGACGTGCTGGAGCAGGAGGGCGCGAACACCTTCACGGCGGAGATGCTCTCGCGCGTCGCACCGAGCCTGCCGGAGTTCGACGCCCTCGGCGGCGCGGAGTTCGTCGTCTTCTTCGAGCCGCCCTCGCTCGACGACCGGATCGTGAACCAGTCGGCGCTCTTCTCGCTGATGCCGAGCCCGGACGCGCAGCTCGACCGCTGGCTCGAGGCTCACCCCGAGCTGCTGCGCCGGATCGTCGTCCCGGCTGAACTGAAATGGGAGGCGCGCGACAAGCTCGACCAGGCGAACATCACCGAGCGCGTGCTCTTCCCCGGGCTCGACGGGCTCTCGCGGTGGCTGGCGCGGTACTACGGCCCGCGACCGGACGCCGATGCTCGCTAGCTGATCAGCGAGCGCCGGACCGCGGTCGCGACGGCCTCGGCAGTCGTCCGCGCGCCGAGCTTCCGCCTCGCCTTCGTCAGGTGCACCTTGATCGTGTCCGGCGAGAGATAGAGGCGCCTTCCGATCTCCGCGATTCGCAGACCGTCGGCCAGCAGACGAAGGATCTCGCGCTCGCGTCGGGTCAGGAGCTGCGCTCGCGTCGCGGCCTCGGATCCCCTGAGGGCGCCCGTGAGTGCATGGTCGAAGAACGTACCCCCGTCGACCACGGTTCGGACGGCGCGTGCCTGGACATCGGGCGGCGACTCGCGGAGCACGTAGCCGCGCGCACCGAGCTCGACCGCCTCCGTCACCATGCCGTCCTCGCCGGCCGACGCCCGCAGGACGAGCGCCGTCTCGCCCGCGTCGCGCAGGAGCCGGCGCGCGATCTCGAAGCCGTTGCGGCCGGGCAGGAGAGTGTCGACGACCGCGACCGCGGGCCGTAGCTCGAGGACGAGCCGGAGGGCCTGGTCCCCGTCGAGCGCCGAGCCGGCGACGGCGAGACCCGCCGTGGCGAGCGCCCGTGCGAGGGCGTCCAGGAGCGCCCGGTCCCTGTCGGCGACGACGCACCGGTAGTTGCCACTTGGCAACAAGCCAATCAAGAGCTTAGCTCGCAGTGGCTCCATCACTGAATTGAGTGAATCGTTTCCTGTCGAGGCCGCTCGAATCTCGGCGAGAAGCGCCTGGAACCTTCCGAAACCTCGCGACGGCCCGCTCAGGCCGGCGCTCTTCGTGCCGATGAAGGTCGCCAATGCGGCCATTTCGTCGGGAGCGAGGAGGGCCGCAGGATGATCCGTCTACTCATTTGTGACGACTCGGCAGAGGCGCGGGCAGCCGTCCGCTCGCTGCTGGTCGCGCAAGGCAGCTTCGAGGTCGTCGGCGAGGCGGCGAACGGCGAGCAGGCCGTCACGCTCGCCGTCGCCGTCTGGCCGGACGTGGTGCTGATGGACGTCTCGATGCCGGTGCTCGACGGGGTCGAGGCGACGCGGAGGATCCGCCGCCTGCTTCCCGACGTCCGGATCGTCGGTTACTCCGGCGCGGGCGACGAGGAGACGATCACCACGATGATCGAGGCGGGGGCGGCCGGCTACTACCGCAAGGGCGCGCCGCTCTCGGAGCTCGAGCGCGTCGTCGCGAACCCGGGCGACCCGCTCGTCCGGCTCGCGCACCGGCTCGCCTACGGCGTGGCGGGCGGGGGAACGGCGGCGCTGGTGGCGCGCGAGCTCGCGGAGCTCTCCTGCGCGTCGTTCGCCGCGACCTACCTCACCGCGCACGAAGGTCTCTCGCTCGCCGGCGTCGCCGGGCCCGCCGCCGTGGAGGGCCTCGCGTCCGCGCCCGAGCTCGCCTACCGCGCGCTCGCCGAGGGGACGTGGCTGCGGGCCGAGCCCGAGGAGCTCGCCGAGCTGTACCGGCTGGGGATCCCGTGCTCCGAAGCGCTCGCCGCGCCGCTCGTCGCCCACGGCGAGGCCCTCGGCGCGCTCGTCGTCGGGCTGCCGATGAACGTCCACTTCTCGAGCGATCCCGAGTTCCTCACCGCGGTCGCAGACCTCGCCGCGGCCTCGGTGGCCGTGGAAAGGACGCTCGCGCTCACGGTTGCGGAGGCTCGCTCGGACGCCCTGACCGGCCTCGGCAACCGGCGCGCCTTCGACGAGCATCTCGCCAGGCTGATCGCGCGCGTCGAGGACGAGGGCGGCGAGGTCTCGCTTGTCCTCGTCGACCTCGACGACTTCAAGGAGATCAACGACCGCGAAGGCCATCCCGCGGGCGACAGGGTGCTGCGCGCGGTCGCGCGGACTCTCGTCCGGGCGGTTCGCGCGAACGAGGAGGTCTTCCGCGTCGGCGGCGACGAGTTCGCGGTCGTCGTCGACGGCGGGGCCGACGCCGCCGCCCGTGTCGCCGACCGGATCTCCGGGATGCTGCTCGGCCAGCGGCGGATCGAGCCCCTTCCGACGATCTCGGCCGGCATCGCGACGCTTCCCGCGCGCGGGGCGACGCCGGACGAGCTCGTCCGGCGAGCCGATCGGGCTCTCTACGAGACGAAGCGGGGCGGGAAGAGCAACGTCTCCCACTACGCCCGAGGCAAGGACCGCGAGCATCGCCCCTCGACCTCGGCCGAGCAGCAGCCGGCAAAGCAGGCGGGGCAGAACGGGCATGGAAACGGGCTGCGACTGCTCTTCGTCGACGACGACCCGGGCCTCAGGATCCTGCTCCGGACGACGTTCGAGATCGTTGGGATCGAGCTGGCGGAGGCAGATTCCGCCGGCGCCGCGGGGGAGCGGATCGCCGCGGAGCGACCCGACGTGGTGGTCCTCGACGCATCCCTTCCAGACCGCGACGGCCTCTCGTTCTGCCGGCAGCTGAAGAGCGACCCGCACACGCGAGACGTCGGCGTCGTCCTCCTCACCGGCGCGGTCGACGTCGAGGCCGAGGCGGCGCGCCGGGCCGGCGCGGACGCCTTCCTGCGGAAGCCGTTCAGCCCGCTCGAGCTGCTCGCGGTCGTCGACGAGGTCGCGGGCGGGATCCATCAAGGCCCGTTCGAGCGCGGCCTCGACCGGCCGCCCGAGGAGCAGCTCCTCGTCTACGCGCACGACCTCCGGCGGCTGCTCGAGCTCGAGCAGGGGCAGCGCCAGCGGCTCGAGACCGCCTACCGCTCGACGGTCACCGCGCTCGCCGGCGCGCTCGAATGGAAGGACATCGGTACCGGTGCGCACTCGCAGCGCGTCCAGCGGTACGCCTCCGCGCTTGCGCACGCGGTGGAGCCGTCACTCCTCGCCGACCCGAGCGTGGAGTACGGGTTCCTGCTGCACGACGTCGGGAAGATCGCGATCCCCGACCGGATCCTGCTCAAGGAGGGGCCGCTCGATCGCCCCGAGCGGCAGACGATCGAGATGCACCCGCTGCTCGGAGAGCGCCTGCTGACCGACGTCGCGCTCCTCCAGGGCGAAGGCCTCCGGATCGTGCGCTCCCACCACGAGCGCTGGGACGGGCACGGCTACCCGGACCGGCTCCGGGGCGCCCAGATCCCGCTCGGCGCGCGCGTGTTCGCGGTCGCGGACGCCCTCGACGCCATCACGAGCCGGCGTCCCTACCGCCCCGCCGGAAGTTGGGGCGACGCCGTTGCGGAAATCGTCGCGGGTCGCGGGCGGCAGTTCGACCCGGTCGTCGTCGACGCGTTCCGGACCGAGCAGGACGCGCTCCGCGCGGTCTTCGGCGAGCCGGTGGGACGCGAGACGCTACGAGCGTAGGTACGCGAGCACCGCGAGGACACGGCGGTGGTCCTCGGCGGCCGAAGGCAGGCGCAGCTTCCCGAAGATGCTCGTCACGTGCTTCTCGACTGCGCGCGGCGTGATGAACAGCCGATCGGCGATCGCCTGGTTCGAGCGCCCCTCGGCCATCAGCTCGAGCACCTCGCGCTCCCTCGGCGTGAGCTCGCCGAGCGGATCGTCGCGCCGGCGCCGGCCCACGAGCTGGGACACGACGGCCGGGTCGAGCGCGGAGCCGCCCTCCCCGACGCGCCTGACCGCCGAGGCGAACTCGTCGACGTCGGAGACGCGGTCCTTGAGCAGGTAGCCGACTCCCTCGGCGCCCTCCGAGAGGAGCTCGATCGCGTAGCCCGCCTCGACGTACTGCGAGAGCAGGAGGACGCCCGTGCCGGGGTAGCGCTCGCGGATCTCGCGCGCGGCGTCGAGGCCCTCCGTCGTCTGGGTGGGCGGCATGCGGATGTCGACGATCGCCACGTCCGGCGAGTACGAGCGCACCTTGAGCAGGAGCTCGTCCCTCGTCCCCGCCTGCGCGACGACGTCGAAGCCCGCGTCCTCGAGCAGGCGGGCGATGCCCTCGCGCAGGAGGACGGAGTCGTCGGCGATCACGACCTTCATCGCGCGTCCGTTCCCCGTCTCCGGGCTCGGCGTCGCCGCGACGCGGAGCGGCGGGAACTCGGCGGCGAGACCCGGCGCGACGAGCTGGAAGATCCGCTCCGGTCGGGGCAGTCCGCGCAGCTCGTACTCGCCGAGAGCGCGCGTCTCGATCCCCTGGACGAGCTCGCACGTCGCGCTCGACAGGAGCACCTGGCCGCCGTGAGCGGCCTCGCAGATCCGCGCGGTGCGATGGACGTCGAGGCCGACGAAGCTCGAGCCGGCCGGCATCGGGTCGCCGCTGTGGATTCCCATCCGCACCTTCAGCTCGACGCCGGCCGGCCACGGATAGCCGCTCAGCGCGTGTTGCGCAGCGAGTGCCGCCGCGACCGCGCCGCCGGCGTCCTCGAAGACGAACGAGAGCTCGTCGCCGCGCGCGTCGAGCTGACGCCCGCCGTGCGGCTCGGCCGCCTCG
>Ga0070741_10016918_pt1 | contig 12063 bp, 11 predicted proteins | sample Coa_R1_4_FD_66440 | JGI IMG/M metagenome (GOLD analysis project Ga0070741, IMG submission 66440) | Surface soil microbial communities from Centralia Pennsylvania, which are recovering from an underground coalmine fire - Coalmine... | ecosystem: Environmental > Terrestrial > Soil > Unclassified ...
TTGCTCGAGATCGGAGACATCCCCTTCGCCACGGCGAACATGAAGCCGAACCGCCAGGAGGCGCTTGAGTACTATCGTAAGGTGGCGGACCATTACCAGTTAAAGGTGCTGCAATATCACTGGGTAAAGACGGTGACTGGCGACGATGGCGGCTTCCGGGTTACCGCGACCGACCGCCTGGGCGGGATTCACGACTTCATGGCGAAAAAGATCATTGTGTCCACCGGATACTACGATCTGGCCAACATGCTGCGCATCCCCGGTGAGGACCTGCCGAAGGTCTTCCACTACTATCACGAGCCTCATCCGTACTATGACAGCGATGTGCTCATCATCGGCGGCAAAAACTCGGCCGCGATTTCCGCGCTGGACCTATGGCGCCATGGAGCGCGCGTCACCCTGGTTCACCGGCGTTCCACGCTGCACGATCACATCAAATACTGGGTGCGACCCGACATTGAGAATCGTATCCGCAATGGCGAGATCGATGCGTACTTTAACAGCACAGTTAGCGAGATTGGCCGTGACTACGTGGTGATCAACGCGCCCGACGGCGTGATCCGCCTGAAAAATGATTTTGTGTTTGCGCTTACCGGGTACCACCCAGATTATGACTTCCTGCGGTCGCTCGGAATAGAGTTATCGACCGAGCAATGCCGTCCAGTTTGCGATCCGGAGACGCTTGAGAGCAACGTGCCGGGAATTTATGTCGCGGGAGTGATCGTTGCGGGATCGCGAACCAACGAGATCTTCATCGAGAATGGGCGTTTCCATGGCAAGCAGATCGCCGCGGACCTGCGGCAGAAACTCTCTCCCGGCAGGTAGGGCGACACTATAAGCGAACCGCCTCTTCGCCCAGTTGCTGATTGATTAATCGCGCCACCAGGGGCTTCAATCGCTCTCCGGATTTGGAGAGGACGAAGTCGTTTTCTGGATCGGACCAGTCCAGCTTGAAGCTGGTTGCCAGAGCGGAAATCCAGATTTGCCGCGCCGGTGGATTCGACGAAATCACGAAGCGGGAGCCATCGTCGAAGGAAATGTGCAGCGCTCCCGCCTGATCCTCCACTTCGATGTCGGCTGAGTCCTCCGCCGCCATAAGCGCCTTCTTCAGCGACTCAATCGCGGGTTCCGCATGTTTACGGTAGACGTTCTCATCAAGCATGTTGGAATTATAGGGCCAAAGCGGCACGAGCCAAGGCCAACGACTATTTCAGCAAATATTCCTTGATAAACATCACCGTGGCGTAGAACTGGTAATCCTGATTCTTCTTTTTTCGAAAGCCATGTCCTTCATCCTTCGCCATCAGCCACCATACCGGTGTTCCATTCTGGCGAACTACGTTCACCATCTGCTGCGACTCGCTGGCCGGCACGCGCGGGTCGTTCTTCCCGGCAATTACAAATAGGGGTTTAGTAATGTTCTTGGCCTTGTTGGCCGGAGCAATCTGCTCCAGGAAATCGTGCATCTTGGGATCGCGTTCGTCGCCATACTCGACCCGCCGCAGATCCTGGCGATAGCCGGAGGTATTTTGCAGGAAGGTTACCAGGTTCGACGGTCCAACAATGTCGACCGAGCAGCAGATCCGGTCGTTGTAGTTGGTTGCCACCGCCAGCGTCATGAACCCGCCATAACTGCCCCCCGTGATCAACACCCGGCCAGCATCCAGATCAGGCTGAGTCGCGATCCAGTCGAGGAGGGAATTGATGTCTTTGTAAGAGCCTTCGCGATTGAAACCGTTGTCCGCCGCCAGAAAACTCTTGCCATATCCGCTTGATCCCCGCACGTTGGGGAAAATCATCGCGATTCCCAGTTCGTTCAGGTAATAGTTGTTGCGCGCGAGAAAGCCTGGGCGATATTGGCCTTCAGGTCCCCCGTGAATATTGATGATGACCGGACGCTTGCCGCTGAATTTCTCTGCCGGACGATAGAGGAATCCGCTGATACTTTTCCCGTCCCAGCCTTTCCAGTGAATCAGTTGCGGCTCGGAGAAGGTGGCTGGATTCAATCCCCCGGTCTCGCTGTAAGTCCAACGCTCCAGCTTTCCGGTCTGGGTGTCCAGTGAATACACATCCGAAGTCGATCTGGCAGAAACCAGATTGAATCCGAGTTCGCGATTATTTTTGGCCCACTTCACGCCGGAGACGATTCCTTTCGGCAGCGGCGCGACCGGTTTCTCTTTCCCCGATTTCGTATCCAGCAGGTGCAGCACCCCGTACCCATCTTCGTTGGTGATGAAGGCGATGGTTTTTCCGTCGTACGAGAGATCAAACTCTTCCACGTCCCAGGAAATCTGGGTGGTGAGATAGGTATGCTTTTTGCTGGCCAAATCGATATACGCCAGGCGATGGAACTCTGACTCCTTGTCGGTATTGGTGTACACGCCTTTGCCGTCTTTACTGAACTGGCCACCTTCGTACGAAACCTGTTCGGAGCCTTTCGGCGTAAGCAAGGTCTTCTCGCCCGTCTTCGCGTCGAACACCCAAAGGTTACTTTCGTTGGCAGAGATTTCCTCGGTCGCCAGTATCCTGGCGCCGTCGGGCGACCAATCCTGCGCGGCCCAACCTCCGCCCTGCAATTGCGCCAGCATGCGTTCAGATTTCGGATCTTCAGGATTCATGACGTACAGATCAACGTCGTTGCCCGTGCGGCGGGTCGAACCGTAAACAATCTTGTCCCCTTGATAGTTGAACACCGAGTCTGTATTGCGAGACTTGCCGTCAGTGAGCAGCGAGACATTTCCCGTGCCGGTGTCATAGCGGTAGAGTTGATAGAACTCTGCTCCGCCTACATCTTTTGCAAACACGAAAACCTTGTCGCGCGTGGGAGGGAAGGCCGCGCCGGCGACAGAGTCGGGGTAGAACGTCAACTGGGTGCGTGCGCCACCGGGCATTGCCACGCGATGCACCTGGTTCGTGTCCCCGAACCGGGTGGAAATCAGCATCTCGCGCTTCATCGGATCCCAGCTCTCGAAAACCGCGCTGCGAAAATTCGTGTAGCGATCCGCTGCTTCCACCAGGGACGCAGGAATCTTCGGCACCCCCTCTACCACCAGATTGTCGCTTGCGGAGATGTCGTTCTGGGCCAGGGCAGCCGAAATCAATATCGAAAAGATGGCGAGTGAGCGCAGCCAGCGAGTCATCCTAGTGCTCCTGTCGATGCAATGAAGTCGAGCGCTGGATAGGATACACCTCAGGGCGTATCACTGACCCCGCGGTCCGCATTCTTTCTGAGACAATGACAAGCGGCCGCGATGCAACGTACCTCCATTTCGCTGGAAGCCTATCTCCGCCTGCTGCGCGAAAACCGCAATTTTCGACACTTGTGGATGGCGCAAATCGTCAGCGAAATCGGAGATTGGTTCTACACCCTCGCCATCTATACCTTGCTTTTGCAACTCACTGGACGCGCCAGTTCGGTTGGCCTGGCTCTCATGCTGCAGGTTCTGCCGATCACGTTCATCGCTCCTACAGCCGGGGTGGTGAACGACCGTATCAGCCGCAAACGGGTCATGATCGTCGCCGATTTGACGCGCTGTGTGATTGTCGTCTCCATGCTGTTGGTGCGCTCTGCCTCCATGGTGTGGCTCATTTATCCGCTGCTGCTCATGGAAACCATGATGGTCGCTTTCTTCGAGCCCGCCCGCAATTCCGTGATTCCCAACATCACCTCCCGAGAGGATGTGATCGTCGCCAACACACTGTCTTCCACCACCTGGTCGGTGAACCTGGTACTGGGAGCTGCGCTCGGCGGCTTCGTGGCGGCGCTGCTTGGACGTGACGCCGTATTCGTCATCAATGGCCTGTCCTTCCTGGCATCAGCGTATTTCATACGCGGCATGAGTTTTTCCGAACCGCATGCCGATGCGAGTCGTCCACTGCGACTGCGAGATCTGTTCGACTATTCGCAGATGATTGAAGGCTTTCGCTATGTGCGAAAGCACTCCCGTATCCGCGCCACCATCTTTGCCAAAGCGGGTTTGTTCGTCATCGGCCCGAGCTGGGTCCTGTACACCATCATGGGCGAGCACGATTTTCCCGTGCGGTGGCACGGCCTCAGCCCGCAGAGGGGAGCGATGCTGGGCATGAGTATGCTGATGGCGGCGCGCGGGGTTGGAGCGATGCTGGGGCCGCTGGCAGCCTCGCCCTCTGCCGGAGATCGTGAGCAACGTCTGCGCCTCTGGATTCTTGTCGGCTACATTGCGGATGCGATTGGCTACTTCGGTTTGGGAATTTCGCGATCGGTCTTTACTGCGTGTTCCTGGATTGTGCTGGCACACTGCGGAGGCTCGATCGTATGGGTTTTCTCGACCACGCTCTTGCAATTGAGCAGCAAGGATCAGTATCGCGGTCGAGTCTTTGCGGCGGATAACGCAATTTCCATGTTCACCATTGCCATGGGAGCATTTCTGGCCGGCACGTTCCTCGACCACGGAATTTCCGCCAGAACTCTGGCCAGCGCAGCGGGGCTGTCCATGCTGCTGCCCGCTGCGCTTTGGGCAGGTTGGATTTGGAGGACCGACCGGGGAGTTTCGGCTTTCGCCGAAGATGAAGTCAACCAGCTCCCGCCTATCACAGGCGCATAGCGGCGGGGCTACTCGCGACGCAGTAGTTGGTCGTACTTCGCCGCCATGATGAAGTCGCTTTCGGTGAGCCCGTCCACTTTGTGCGTCCAGAGCGTGATCTCAACCTTACCCCAGGCGAGAAAAATATCGGGATGATGTCCTTGCTCCTCGGCGATGGCTCCGGCCTGGTTTACGAAATTCAGCGCGCTCTTGAAGTCGGGAAAGGTGTAGGTGCGATGGATGTGATGCTCGTTCACCACCTTCCAGTGCGCCCATTCCGGGAGTTGCTTGTGAAGGTCGGCAAGTTCTTTACCCTTGAGAGGCGGAACACCTCCGCGGCAGGGCACACAGGTTTTGCTGGCTAGAGCTGACATATCTCGTAGTCTAGCAGCGTTACTTGGGCTGTGGAATCAAGGAGGAGGAACCAGAGCATCAGGTGTGTCGCATTCTCACGCGCGCTTGGACTTGAATCGCAGCTGCATCCAGTTCTCGTCGATGTAGGAGCCGTCGATTTTGAGTGCATGCGATTCGCGGCCGTAGAAAACGAAGCCGAGCGATTCGTAGAGTTCCCGCGCGGCGGTTTGCGTGTGCCCGACCGCCAGGGTGACTTGTTCAAGATCATGGAGAGTCTGGATGCGGCGAAGCACTTCGTTGAGCAGGGCGCGGCCGATGCCTTGTCCGTGCGCTTCTACCTTCACATAGACGCCCCAGATATGCCCTTTGTGGCGGACCTTATCGCCCTGATGACGAAAAAATCCCGCCATCCCCACCAGCGCGCTGTCCGCGAAGGCTCCGACGACGAATCGTTCGGGCGAAGTAGCACGAAGATTCTCGGCAAATTGTTGGACGGAAATCTTACGATGGTCCTCAGCGGACTCGGTAAAGGCCTCGGGGACAGTTTCGAGCGCCTCCAGCCGCAGTTGCCAGAGAGCTGCGGCATCGGCTTCGCTGAGCAGCCGGATTTCCATTGCGGCCATTGTAATGGAACAAATCCCGCAAACAGCGATCGGCTTCGCGAACTTGGCGGTTCACCTCAGGCTTACGCCGCAGGCTTTCGGGGTTTAATGTCCAAGTTGCGCGCGTCGCGGGAAACAGGCAGGATGATCGCTGCATGAGGCTGATGGTCTTCAGAGCGTGCCTGGCGGTGCTGGCGCTTGCTGCACTAATTTGGGTTGGCGACTACGTGAGACTAAAACTGAGCCGCTCTCAGTCCAGCACGGTCACGGTGCGGCGCTATTATGCGATCGAGAAGAAAGCGAACAAGATCGAATACATCTTCGATAGCGCCCGCGACCAATCCTGCGTGAATTCGCTTTTCCCGCATCTGGGTCAGCCTGCGTGTTGGTATGTGCGCCGCCATGCCGAGGAGCGAATCAACATTTGAACCCTCAACCGGAACCGTGGCTACGCGGAACTCTCGGGGAGGAGCCCGCCGTGATCCGCGCCGTGCTACACGCTTTGGAACTTGCGCGGGAAGACGTTCACCGCTGGTGTGATGCGCTGACCGGTGACGAGCTGAATGCCCGCCCCGCTGGCCTGCCCTCGATCGCTTTTCAGGTCAACCACATCGTAGGAAGCCTCGACCGGCTCCTTACCTACGCTGAAAGCCGCGAGCTCAGCCCCGAACAGGTGCATGAAGTGGAGAGGGAGGTCAATTTTCAGAGCTCAAAAGACCTCCTGTTGCGGCGGTTCGATGAGGTGATCGAGAGCAGTCGGGATCGGCTTCACGCCTTCCACGCGACCGACCTGGAGCAGCCCCGGGTGGTGGGGAGAAAGCGGCTGCCAACGTCCCTCGGCGGCCTGCTCGTCCACATTGCCGACCACACGCAACGCCACGTCGGGCAAATCGTCACCACGGCCAAGATTGTCCGTAACGCAGAGCTGCAACTTTGAAACCTGGAGCCTTCCCCGGTATCTAATGAGCATGGCTAAAGAAGAGACAGCAGTGTTTGGTGGAGGCTGCTTTTGGTGTATTGAAGCGGTTTTCAAGCGCATGGCTGGCGTCAAGAAGGCCGAATCCGGGTATATGGGCGGTCAGATCGACAATCCAACTTACCGCCAGGTTTGCGGAGGCGATACCGGTCACGTCGAAGTCGTGCGCGTTACGTTCGATCCGGACGAGACCAGCTACCGCGAGCTTCTTGATGTGTTTTTCACGGTCCATGATCCGACGACGCTAAACCGGCAAGGAAACGATGCCGGCGAGCAGTACCGGTCCGTGATCTTCTACGAAAACGAAGAGCAGAAGCGGGAAGCGGAAGCCAAGATTGCCGAACTCACCGCCGGCAAGCAGTGGCACGATCCCGTCGTCACCGCAGTCGAGCCGGCGCAGAAGTTCTACATGGCCGAGGACTACCACCAGGACTACTTCGACAACAATCAGCGCCAACCCTATTGCATGTTCGTGGTGGCCCCGAAGGTCGAGAAGTTCGAGAAGAAGTTCGAAAACAAAGTAAAACAGGACGCATAAAAGAGCCCCAGGTTCGCGCCTTGTTCTGGCGCTACCCTGGGGATGTTTTCCGCCTCAGAAACTTAGCCGAGCCTGAAATTCAATCACCCTCCCTGCCAAGCCATCCGATGGCTTTCCGAAACTGCCGGTGTTGAGAATGTCAGTCTGAGCGGTTGCCGGTACTAACGGCGTCAGGTTGAGTACGTTGAACGCGTTGAAGAAATTGGCCCGGATCGCCAGCTTCGATCCCTCGCCAAGGAATGCAACCTTGGGCAAGGCGAAATCCTTGCCGAACGCAAGGTCCACCGAGGTATATCCCGGCCCGGTGAAGATATTGCGGCAGCGGCATCCTGGACCGCGCGTCGTCGTATCGAATTCGGTCGCGGGGTCTGGGAAGATTCCATTAATCCATTGCTGCTTGTCCGGCGAAGTGATCGCTCCTCCAAAATAAGCCGACGGCAGGTCGGGACAATATCCATCTCCGTTGCGGTCGTTGTTGGTATCGCAGGCTCCGATCAATGCGGAGAAGGGGAAGCCGGTATGCTTGCTCATAATGCCGCTGATTTCCCAGCCTCCCAGCACCGACCCCAGAAACCCGTGATTTGTGCGCAGGAAGGGAAGCTCCCATATTGCCGAGAGAACAAAATTCTGCCGCACATCATAGTCAGAGTTGGCGCGGTCGATTCCCTGGTTAAATGGGTCGGTCTGCTGGAATCCAATTTCGTACGACGTCGTATCAATCGCGTGCGACCAGGTGTAGGTTCCGTCCACTTGGAATCCGTGGGTGAACCGACGGGTGACATGGAAGATTGCGGCGTCATAGTTTGCATTGCCATCTGGCAGCGGCAGGAAGATGCGATTAAACCGATTGTTGCCGGTGGCGTGCGGCGCGAAGCAAGTGGGATTGGTTGGCCCGCAAGGATCTCCGTTGGACCCGCTGTTCTGAAACTTGTCCTGTGAACCATCAAAAGTATCGCCTGGGATAAGGCGATTCACGTCGATGGTGCGAACCAGTTTGCGGCTACGACTCCCTTGGTATCCAACCTTGATCGTCAAATCCTTGGTCGGCTGCTGCTCCACTTCGAGCGAATAAATGTAGACGTACGGATTCGGTTCCTGGGGCAGAGCTCCGAACAAATCCACCTTGGTGACGGTTGAGCATGTGGGATCGCCGCAAAGCGCTCCGTCCGATGCGACTCCATTGGCAAAGACAGGATTGGCCGGGAAGCTGTTCGCTTGCTTGCTCGTGCCCAGGAAGTACTGAATATTCGAACCCGGCGGCGGGCCGACGTTAGTGCCGTTGTCGAAGAAGCAACAAGTATTCACTTCCGCGGTGAATGGGGTGTTCTGCCGGACGTTGTCGAAAAGGACTCCATAGAAGCGGTTGAAGACAAGTCCAAAGCCGCCGCGTACGACAAGGTTGTTCGACTGCTTCGGGCTCCAGGCGAAGCCGAGCCTCGGACCAAAGTTGTTGCGATCAGGGTTATACAGCTGCTTCACGGTTTGCACCGAACCATTGATGAATCCCTGGCTTCCGGCTACGTAGTTGCTGAGCAGGTTGTTGGTTTCGGTGACAGGGGTGAAGTACTCCCAACGCAGTCCGAGGTTGATGGTCAGATTGGGTCGAATCTTCCAGTCATCTTGCGCAAAGATGGCGTAATCGCTGGTGCGGAAGTGACGCAGTGCATTTGGCGGCAGTCCCGTTACCGGATCCACCGAGACCTGTTCGTCGAAGCAGCAGGCGTCATTAGCGAAATTCAACAGGCCACGAAATTGATAGAGAGGCCTTTCTCCGCCGGGCTGGTCGTTGTTGTTCTGTTCCCGCCTTGCTTCGCCTCCGAACTTGAACGCATGGTTGTTGTGGATCCAACTTAAGGTTTCCGCTAAAGCGTAGGTATTTTGCGAGGCTAGTTGCGGCGTCGTCGGTGAACGGGGAATCCCCAGGAATGTGCCAATATCGTTGAGGCCGCCAATATCGAAATCGAACAACGAAATCGCGGGAATACCGAAATCGGTGAGTCCGGTTAGTTGCCGCTGGTCGAAACTGTAGCGCGTGAAGTTGGCACGGAACTCGTTAAGAATCGTAGAGGAGAGGGTGCGCGTCCAGCCCACGGTGCCGACGTAGTTGCTCGGTTTCAGGGTCAGATCCTGGATGGGTCTCTGGCCTCCATTCACGTTATCGAGTCGCACGATGTAGGTGCTAGCGAAGAACTGGTTCTTGCCAACCGTGTAGTCGATTCGTCCGTTGTACTGGTTGCCGGAACTCGAATTCGGCACGGTCAAGTCAAAGATGCCCCAGTCGGGAATTCCATCCGGCCCGTTTCCGATTGCCTGACCGATCGCATTCCCGGGCGCATACCAACGGCCCAACCCATAACCGGGAATAAGGGAGCAGCAGTCAGTAGTGGACAGCGTGGTCGAGATTCGTGCCTGGGTGCCGGGAGTACTGAAAATTTGAGCGGCCAGGCTACCCGGATTGTTCTGGATTACATACTGGTCGAACTGCGGCGTCTCCAGCGTCACGTTACGAACCGGAACGGTGTCGTTGAGCCTGACGCCCTCATACGAGAAAAAGAAGAACAATCTGTCTCTCAGGATTGGCCCGCCGATGCTGCCTGCATAGTCGCGATATTTCTGGTCCACCCGCGTGGGGCAGTGGCTCGCGGTGATGGTGAACTGGCTGGGCGTTCCCGCCTCGCAGGTGATCGGATTCAAGGTCACATTCGTCGGTCCGTAAAACTTGTTGAAAGCGTTCAGTCCTTTGTCGTTCAGCTTGAAAAATGCGCTGCCATGCAGCGTGTTGGTGCCGTTTTTCGAGATGGTCTTCACTTGCGCGCCAGAATTTCGTCCATCCTGGGCAGAGTAGCTGCTTGAAGCTATGACCACTTCCTGCACCGACTCCTGGTTGGGAGTGATGACGGCCGCGCCGCCCCAATCCAGGCTGTTGACGCTGACACCATCCAGCAGAAAATTGTTCGCCGTGACACGCTGACCATTGGCCAGTGCTTGTACCTGGTTTTCGGTTTGGAATATCTGATTGTTGGAGCCCCCCGGACCAAGTTGCTGCGGCAGAGGCGACGAGTTGCCATTCCCTTGCCGCGAGCCGTCTCCGAAAATTCCCGGCGTCAGGCGGATTAGCTCGTACGGATCGCGTCCGAATTCAGGCAAATCCACGACCTGCCGCGACGTCAGGGTGTCTGAGACGGTGGCAGTTTCGGTTTCGAGGCCTTCGCCGGCCGCTGTAACAGTGACGGTTTGTTGTTCTGTCGCCGATGTGAGTTCAACGTCCAAGCCTTGGACAGCCTCGGCATTCACGATGACGTCGGGCACCGTCTTCTTGGGAAAGGTGGCGGCCTCAACCGAGACCGAATAGTTGCCGGGAGTAAGGCCGGTCACACGATAAAAGCCGGAGTTGCCGGATGTCGTGTCGCGTGTCACCCCAGTCGCCTGGTTGGTAGCGCTGACCTTTGCCCCAGCCACTACAGCGCCCGATTTATCGGTGACGGTCCCCTGGATACCAGCGCCGTATTGAGCAAGAGAAATGGTTGAAAAAAGGGAAAGGGTAACGGCGAAGAGCAGAATAGAACGCACGCAGACGGATACGCGCAGCATGAACAGCCTCCCGAGCAGAGTGTTGCTGGTTGCGGGAAGCAGAGATGGCAGCGCGAGATGCCAGGTTGGATTAAGAATGCGGCGAGAGACTCAAAACTTGCAAGGGTAAGTAGCTGTCGGTGGTTGCAGGGCATGTGGGGTGTCAAGCGAGGGAAAGTCGTTCTTCAGACTATCTGAGAGCCTGCTTGGTCATCGGAAACTGCTGGTCCAGATCCAAATTCAGTTCCAGCACATTCACGCGAGGCTCGCCAAGAAATCCCAACTGTCGGCCCTGCGTGTGCTGCGCGACCAGGATCCGGACCTGCGTTTCGCTCAGGTTCCGCGCGGAAGCCACTCGCCCCACCTGGAATAAGGCGGCCGCTGGAGTTATGTCAGGATCGAGCCCCGAAGCCGACCCCGTCACCAAATCGATAGGTACCGGCGAATTCGGATTTTCCGTGTGGGCGGCAGCGACATCGCTCTTCACGCGATCGATGAGTTTCTGGTTCGTTGGCCCCAGCTGCGAGCCATTTGAATTCGCCGCATCGTATCCATCTCCGGCAAACGAAGGCCGAGAATGAAAGTACCCGGGCGAATTGAAACTCTGCCCGATGATTCTCGAGCCTACGCTCTGTCCGTTCACAGCGATCAACTGCCCATTGGCCTGGCGTGGAAAAATCAGCTGCGCCAACCCCGTGACCAGCAAGGGATAGACAATTCCCAGCAGTATCGTGGTCGCAAGTGTCATCAGTAAAGATGTAATCAAATTCTTCTTCATGGCGCTGACCTCCTATGCCAGCCCTATGTTTGTAATCAGCACATCAATGAGCTTGATCCCAACGAAGGGAACGATGATGCCGCCGGCGCCGTAAATCCAGAGATTGTTCCGCAGCAAGGCCGCGGCCGCCATCGGCTTGTACTTCACGCCTCGCAGCGCGAGTGGGATTAACGCCACAATGATCAGGGCATTGAAAATGACTGCCGACAGGATCGCCGACTGCGGCGTTCGCAGGTGCATGATGTTCAGCGCATTCAACACCGGGAAGGTTCCAGCAAACATGGCCGGAATGATCGCGAAATATTTCGCCACGTCATTGGCGATGGAGAACGTCGTCAGAGCGCCACGTGTCATCAGCAGTTGTTTGCCGATTTGCACGATTTCGATGAGCTTGGTGGGATTCGAGTCGAGATCCACCATGTTGCCGGCTTCCTTGGCGGCTTGCGTGCCCGTGTTCATGGCGACGCCAACGTCGGCCTGGGCCAATGCCGGAGCATCGTTGGTGCCGTCGCCGGTCATCGCGACCAGTTTGCCCTCGGCCTGTTCCTTCTTGATCAGGTCCATCTTGTCTTTGGGGGTGGCTTGAGCAAGGAAGTCATCCACCCCGGCTTCGCGCGCAATGGAAGCGGCGGTGAGCGGATTGTCGCCAGTGATCATCACGGTGCGAATTCCGATCGCCCGTA
>Ga0070741_10016919_pt1 | contig 12063 bp, 15 predicted proteins | sample Coa_R1_4_FD_66440 | JGI IMG/M metagenome (GOLD analysis project Ga0070741, IMG submission 66440) | Surface soil microbial communities from Centralia Pennsylvania, which are recovering from an underground coalmine fire - Coalmine... | ecosystem: Environmental > Terrestrial > Soil > Unclassified ...
TGCTGGAGCGTCCGTTCGAGCCGCTCCTGCTTGGCACGGAACACCTCGCCCGGCGGATACCCCAGCACCGGCGCGAGCGGCTGGTAGTTCCGCAGCTCGGCGAGGACCAGGTCGGGATCGAGGCTCGCGAGCCGGATCGCCGTGTGGTGGTCGACTTCGCCAGGACGCCGGGTCCGGTAGACGATTTGGAGGACGGCGCCCTCGTCAGTCGTCTGGTAGAGCGCGAGATCGTACCAGCGCTCGAGGACCCGGTGCCCGTGGACCGGACCGGTGACGGCGCCGAGCCGCTGACCGCGGAAGACCAGCGGGCCCTGGCCGGTGCGGATGAGCCGCCAGACGGTGGGCTCGTCCGGAAGGACCGGCGGCCGCGGGCCGAACAGGAGCTGGTCGAGGAGCGCGACCACGAGCCGCGCCGTCGCCTCGTGGGTGAGCCCGGGCGGCGGCGTGCCGCGCACCAGCGACGCCGGGACCACGTACCGCCCGGTCGGCTGCTCGGCCGCGTCCAGCTCGGCCGCGCCGCCGAGCACGCCGAGCACGATCGCCTGGACCCACTCCTGCAGGTCATCGGCCGCCGGCCAGCCGCCCCACAGCCCGGCCCCCCATTCCGCGATCAGATTCGCCGCGACCGCGACGCGGCGCGGATCGGCATCCGGGTGCCGGTCGGCGTAGTAGGTGACTGCGAGGGCGGCCAGACGGTCGCCCTCGAGCGGGTCGATGTCGTCGGCGCCGGGCCGGTCGGGTGGCGTTGCGAGCCAGGCAGCAAAGACCTCGACCGTGGCCTGGCGCTCGTCGTCGTCAGCCGCGGTCGCGTCTCGCTCCGGCCCGAGCCACCATCCGCCCGCTCGCATCGTCTGGCGGACCAGCGCGGGGTCGGCGACGAGGATCGTGCGGAGCGCGGTGGGGTCGAGAAGTCTCATCGTATCGTCTCCTCCAAGATCGCCCACGCCACGCACCGCTCGGCGTCGCCGAGCATCGCGAGCTGGTCCGGGGTTCGACTGAGCGCGGTCGGCTGGATCGCGACCGCGAGCCAGGGCGTGGTTGGGGGCTCCGCCGGCGCCGCGAGACGCAGCCACGCGGTCAGGGCGCGCGCGGCGCCCCACCAGGCCGCGTGCTCGGCCGGCGACCAGCAGAGCACACCGCGGACGTCCGGCGCGGTGGGATCCTCGCTCCAGCCCAGGTCGTACTCCACGCCACCCAGCCAGGGCGGCGGGGCCGATAGCGTGATCCGGAGATCTCGGAGCACGCCGCCGCCCGCTCGCACGATCGGCCGCAACATGGCGACGATGTCATCCGCGACCTCCGACCGCGGGGATGGCCGGAGGTCGCCGGAGGTGAGGGTGAGGTGCTGGAGCACGGCGGTGGTCTCAGGCATCGCGGACCACAAGCAGGCGCCGAGTGTGGCGGCGCATGTAGGCATCGCCCCGCGGCCCGAGGGTCAGGGCCGCGCGCTGTCCGGGATGGAGACTGCCGGGCTGGTCATACTGGACCGGCCGTGGCAGGTATCCGCGGCGATCGCCCAGCGAGACGAACGTCAGGTCTCTCGTGGCCAGGCGCGCCCAGTGCTCGGCGGCCGCCCAGATGATCTCGTCTCGCTCGGGTCCGCGTATGGGCGCGTACTCGTGAGCGTAGCGGCGCGCGAAATCCGGGCCGCCATTCCCGCTGATGTCGTACCCCGCCTCAGCACATGCGACGAGGATGAGCACGGCCTCATCGCGACTCACGCGCGACCGCCGCCCGACGATTGCCCGCGCGATCGCGTCGGGTCGGAGGACGTGCCAGTAGGTACGTCCAACGATTTCGGCGTCGATGGCGTCGACGACATGGTCGGGCGCCCCGTCGCGGCGCGCGGCGAGGGCGCGGACCTCGGTGACGAGGTCGGGCGGGAGTGGGAGCGGCGGCGGCTGGTCGTCGAAGAGCTGGTCGTCGAAGAGCGGGGCGTAGGCGGGGTGGAGGAACGGGTTGCAGGGACGGAGTGGGCGTCGGACCATCGTCGTCATTTAGTCATCTCCTCTGCGCCGCGGCCGGTGGGCGCAGCGCACGGCTTCATCGCTCTCCTTCCTTCTCGCCTTCGCCTTCATCGCTCCTTCCCTCCCTCATGCCTCGCACCCACAACGGTCGCAGCCGTCGTGATGCAAGGTGCAGAAGCGTGGGCACGTGCACTGCGGACCGCCGTGGCACGAGCAGGCGCAGCGGCCGTCGCGCTCGGCCTCGCGCTGCCGCGCCGCGTACCGCCGGAGTGCCGAGATCGTCGTGGGGCGCTCGTACTGCCGCGCGATGACGACCTCGCTCGCCGTGGCCCACCACCGGCGCGTACCGTCCGGCGAGCAGCAGAGCACGGACGCGCCGTCCCGGCTCCGGACGGGAGCGACGCGGTCGTCCCAGTGGGTCCGGCCGCGCACGACGCGTCCCACGACGTAGCACGGCCGGTCCCGGTACCGGCCGCGGGCCGCGACGGTCGTGCCGGTCGGATCATCCACGGCGGCCCCGCCGGCGCCGGCGCCCCCGGTATCCACGGCGGCACCGGTTGCGCCGGCGCCCCCGGTGCCGCACTGCTGCGCCAGGGCCTCAGCGCGGGCGCGGTCGCTGACCCACCACGCGCGCCGCTCGGGGTCCCAGCGCGCGCCACCCGCGCGGAGGGTCTCGCGGTGCGGGTAGGTCTCGCCGACGAGGTACACGCGTCCGCCGACCGCCTCAGACAGCGTCAGCTTCATTGTTCGTTCCTCCCACCGGGACTCAGGCGCGGATCACGAGCAGCCGCCGGGCGTGCCGGCGGTGGCCCAAGACGATCGGGCACACGCCGCCGTCCGCCACGCACTTGGCACACAGACGGTGCCCCCCCGCGCAGACGGCGGCAGCCGGCAGGAACCGGCCGTCGGGCCCGGTGCAGCCGCAGTCTTGCGCGGCCGGGCACGTCCGCGCGTTGTGCCCCGGCCGCCGGCACCGGCGGCACTGCTGCGCCTTCCGCGGGCCCCGCCGCCGCCGGAACGGGTACTTCTCGTCGTCCGGGTACTTCTCGTCGTCGTCGAGTACCGCGCCCTGTTCGCGAGCCTGTTCCGTGTTCATTTCTCCCTCCCTCACAGCCCCATCCCCTCCAGGATGTCCGCGATCTGCTCGCGGGACATCCCGTGGACGTCCTGGGCGGTCGTGATCGCCTCTTCGAGCGTCCCCGGCCCGTCTGGGGACAGCGGGTACCAGTCCCGCTGCTCCGACAAGACCGGGTACAACCCACTGAGGGCCTCGATCACGTCGTGGTGGTCTAGACCCCGCACGTCCAAGCCGCAACCCTCCGCCGCGGCCCCCAGCGCGCACGAGCCGACTTCGCCGTGCTCCGTCGGGCCGAACAGCCGGCCGGTCACCATCGGGCGCCGACGCGACCCCGCTCGAATTGCCTCGGACAGCTTCTGCGTCATCGCGTGCCTCCCTTCTACAGACTCTGTTCGCGGGACGTCTCTCGGGACGTCTCTAGCGCACGACGGTCTCCGCGTGCGCGGTAGTAGACGTGGACGTCCGTGGCCGCGATCTCGTGGAGGGTGATCTGGCTCATCGTCGCGCTCCTCCTTCCCCGGGATCGGGCCCGGAGCCCCCTGCCGCTCGTGCCCCGGAGCGGCTCGGGTACGGCCTGATAACAACCCTACTGTAGCAGAGCCATTCCTTGTGTCAAGTGCTATTTTTCGCCTGTTTTCCCGGGTTTTTCGCGGGTCGTCCGGCCCACCGGCGTCGGCCGCGCTCGGCGGGGGTCGTGACGTGGTACCGTCGGAGCGCCTCGACCGGGACCGCCCGGACAGGCTGGAGCACCGTCACCGATTCGAGCCGGCCCGCCCGGACCGCCTGGCGGACCGCCTCGCGCGTAATCCCGAGCCGACGCGCCGCCTCGGCCAGCGACACGCACGGGCGCTGATGGGCGTCTCGGAGTCCGCGCGGCGTCGGCATGGCAGCAGTGTGCCTGGCGCCGCTTGCCGGCGTCAAGGGCACACTACGTCCCCTCGTCCGCGACGAGCAGCCGGTCCGCGTCGCGCGCGCGAATCCGGATCCGCCGGAACGGGCCGATCCGCACCACCGGCAGCGCCCCCTTCTCGATCCAGCGATAGAGGCTATCGGTCGAGACGCCGTAGCGCGCCGCGACCTGCGCGACCGTCAATAGCTCCTCGCCGATGACCTGTGCCGCCGTCATGGCCGTCCCCTTCCCCGCATCGGCCGTCCCCTTCCCCGCATCAACGGGCTTCAACCAGCCCCTCGGTGCACCGGCAGTTGGGATGCAGCGGCGGGCCCGGGATGCCCCCCGGGTACTTCCCGCCGTCGAGTGCGGCCCGCGCGCCCTCCAGCGCCTGGCACAACGGACAGAGTCGGTCGTCCGGCGTCACGATCCAGCGGCGCTCCTGGTTGTCTGGCCGGAGCGCGCCATCCTGGACGGCCTGCGACCAGAGCTGGCGCTGGCCTTCATGCGACGCCGTCATGATCTCGGTCCGGGCGATCGTCGTGGTGCGCTGCCGGAGGAGCCGCGCCTGGTACTGCGCGACCAGGTCATTGACGCGGTCCGCAGTGAGCCCGCGGTTACTGACGCGCCGGAGGTTCGTGTCGGCGGCGCTCCCGGGGGGCCGTTCGCGCAGCCGGTTGAGCCGATCCCGGAACGCGGCGACGGCCTGCTCCTGCCGGGTCGTGAGCCCGATCACGCCCCGGAGCTCGCGCGCCGTGTCGTCCGGCGCGAGCCCGTCCCGAAACGCCCGGACGATCACGGCCCGGATAACCTGCCGGGTCTCGGCCGAGATCTCGCGGACCAGCTCGGCCGACCGGGTCTGGGCCCAGCGGACCGCCTCGGGGTTCGTAATGTCGAGCGCCGGCAGCAGGCGGCCGCGTTCAATCACGCGGGCGGCTTCCCCGCCGGCCTCCAGGGCATCCCGGAGCTGGCGCGTGATCTCGCGCCCGAGCGGGGCCGCGGCCTCCTGCCAGGCGGTCCAGGCGAGCTCGAACGCGCCCGTCGTGTCCCCGGCCCGGAGCCGCGCGGCGAGCGCGTCTGCCGTCGCCCCGGCGCGCGCCCGCGCGACCGCTGCGAGGAGCGCGCGCTGAAACGCCGGGATGCGCCGGCCGGCCCCGTCGAACAGCGGCGCCCAGGGATCAGGCATGGTTCATGGCGCGCGCGGTCCACTTGTCGGCCGCATAGACCAGCGCGCCCGAGAAGAACTCGCCGCCGAGCGGCCGGATCACCAGCCGGCCCTTCGCATAGGGCGCGTCCGTCCGGTCGTGGCAAGGCCGGCCCAGGATCACGATATTCTCGGCTGCATCGGCGCCACCCTGGCTCCGCTTGACGACATGGTGCGGGTCGAGCGGGCGACACCGCGGGGACCTGCACCACCAGCAGCGGCCATCCTCGCGCGCGAGACAGTGCTGGACGAGCGTGCGGTACGCGGTCGGCGGCAGGACCGGCCGGTGCGTCGCCCGGGCCCGACTCCGCGCTCGGAGCCGCGTCCGGCGCGCCAGGCGCGTCCGCCGCCGGAGCGGGTTCCGGCGGGTCACGCGCTCGGGGCCGGGACGGCTGGCAGCGGCACCGCGTCGACGCCGGCCGGGTAGCTCGCGGCGAACCACGCCGCGATCGCAACGGTCTTGGCGGGCGTGGCCTCGAACAGCACGCCGTTGACCTGGAGCGAGAGCCCCCCGTCGTCCCACGTTCAGCGTCTCGGTCATGCTCTCCTGCGTCACGGGGTCTCGGCCGACGTCCCCGCCGGCCGCTCTGGCGCCAGGGCCAGGGCTTGCGCCTCGATCAGGGCCCGCTCCTCCTCGGCCGCGACGCCGGGGCGCGTCCACTCGCCGCGCTGGAGGAGGTAGTAGTAGGTCTCCCAGGAGATCCCGCCCGCCTGCCACATCTGCATCAACGTCTGCGCCACCGCGGGGTCGATCGGCTCGTCGAAAAAGTCCCGGTTGAGCCTGACCTGGATGGTGTTGTCGACGGTGCGGGCGTCGTCCTCGCCGGCCCACCAGGCATGCCACCGGAACGCCGCGGTCAGCCCTTCCTCCAGGGCGTACACGATCGTCGTGAGCGTGGAGGCATCCCCCGCGTGCCGGAGCCGGACCGCCTCGGCGGTCTCACCGCGCATCGGCTGCCCCTCGAGGAGCCGGGCGCCCAGGATCGCCATGAGCCGTTCCTTGTGCTCCAGAGCCTTCTCCAGCGCGCCGAGCCCCTGACCGGAGAACTCGAGCATCGCGGCCTTCGCGTTCGGATCCTGGAACGTCCAGGCGACAGACGACCCGATCCGGAGCTCCGTCCCGGGCGTGACTCCGGCCACCCACGGCGTCGGGAGCCCCGTCCAGTGCCGGCCGTGCTCCAGGTCCGCGGCGCTCCGGTAGTGCGAGAGGTTCACGTCGACCATGTCGAGCAGCGGCGGCTTGTCCGGGACCAGCGAGACGTGCCGGGGCCCGATCGCGAGGAACGGGATCGCGTCGAGCGGCCGGCCCTTGCGGATCGGGATGATCGGCTCGCCGACCATGACCCACACCGCGGGCCCGCTCCCGGCGGTGTCCTGCTTCCGGTAGAGGCTGACCTGATAGCGCCCGTCGACCAGCTCCAGCACGCGGTACTGCAGCACGGTCCGCGGCTGAAACGGGTCCGTCCCGGGCTCCTCGATCGACTCCTCCAGAACCACACGGTCGAGCACGAGCCGGCCAGCGCCCGTGACGTCGGCCTCGCGCCCGTAGTGCCAGTTGACGACCTGCTCGGTGCGGTACAGGGTCCAGTACGGCCGCGTCCCGTTCTGTTGCGGGAACTCGACCAGGATCCCGACACGCCCGACCGTCAGGACGTCGTCCAGGAGATCGAGTAGGACCGACTCCCACGGCTGCCCGGCGAGCGTGAGATCGACCAGGTCCAGCCGGAACCGGTCCGGCAGCTCGACCGTCGGGGGCTTCCGCAGCACGAGGCCCGTGAGCCCCTGGACCGTGCGCTCGACCGCGGGGTAGAACAGCGCACGGTCGACGTAGCTCTCGTATTCCGTTTGCGTCTGTCCGGAGAGCATCGGCAGGTAGCGGCGCCGGCCGCCGCCCCCGCGGAGATCCGCGAGCTTCACCAGGTCGGTCCCGCCCGCGACGTCGCGGCAGCGCATCCACTGCAGGGCGCGGCGGTCGTAGGCCGGGTGCCGGCTGTCAACGGACATGGCGGGCTCCTCCCTCGGCGCGGATCACCACCAGCCGCGCCGCCAACAACGGAGACAGACGACGCCGGCCGCATGACCGGCGCCGCCGCAGGACCTGCATCGGATCATCGCGCCGACCACTCGGGCGTCAGGGGGTCTCACCCGGGGCCATGACCGGCCGCCCGCTGGTCGGCCTCAGCACGCCGCCCCCTCGTCGGCCACGAGCATCGCCTCGAGGAGCCACCACAGGGCGTACGGCCCCTGCCACGCCACCAGCCGCTCCATCACTTCGAGGCGCGACGGCGTCATCGGCGCCCGCCCTGGCGTCGCGGGTGGCGAGCGGACCGGCAGTGCTCGCACGCGGGCCCGCAGTCACTCACAGCCCGACCACCCGACTCATCCCGGCGGTCCCGACGCCGAGCGCAAGCTTCGTCAGGGCGCCGGCCGCGGCGAGCACCTGGTCGTCGTGCGCGCCGTCCGGGAAGGCGTGGCACTCGACCAGGAACGGCTCGTTCCAGTCCGCGCCCAGGAGCCAGACGTTCCCGGCCTCGGCCTGCGACGCGAGCGGGCCCACGCGCGCGACCGCCGCGCCCGTGACCTTGTCGGCCCGGACCGTGTACCCGGCGAGCCGTTGGATCGTCAGCTCGGCAGACTCCTTGCCGCCCGAGCCGGGCTCCTGCTCGACCCAGATCGCCGTCCCGGGCGGGTCGGTTTGCGCGGTCTGCACGATCACGCGCTCGCGGTCGCCGTGCGTCCACCGCCCGCGGACGACCGACTCGATCAGGAACGGCCCATCGGCCAGCCGCGCAATCCGAACCCCGGCCGTCCAGTCCGGGTCCGTCCCAGGCTTCGCGACGGAGCCGGCCTTGTCCCAGTACCGGACCCGCGCCACGATGCGCGCGCGCCCGCGGTCATCGGTCGGGGCCGGCGCGTCGCGGAGAATCCGGAACCACGCCCGGTTGAGCACCTTGCCGGCGGTGGGCTTCACGTTCCAGTTGCCGCGGAGCAGCCGCTCGCGCTCGACCAGCGGGAGCGCCAGGAGCTTCGCCCGGTAGCCCGGATCCTTCGCGAGCAGCGCGCGGTTGGACTCCAGGTCCATCGGGATGAACGTGAGTGAGAGCGGGTCCGCGTCCTCGGCCGGGACGCCGCGGGCCAGGAGCTCGGCCAGGAGTCCGGCGCGCGAGTCGCCCCACACCAGCTCGTCACCGACCCGGGAGAACCAGCGGAGTGCGCCGGACCGCGCGGCGATCGCGTAGCCCGTGACGGGATCGATCCACCATTGGAGCAGCCGATGGAGCCACCCGCCGACGGGGTCGTCCTCCGGGACGGGGTTACAGGTCGCCCGGAGGTACGGCCGAATCCCGACGGTGCTGCGATTCCGCGAGAGGAGATACCAGAACTGGCCCTCGGTGAACTCCTCGAGCTGATCGAACAGCAGGAGCGGGATCTGCGCGCCGGCCCAGTTGAGCTTGTCGGTCTCGTGCTGGAGGTGGGCGAACGTAATGGTGGCGCCGGAGGGAAACCGCCACTCATGGGTCGGACTCATCCGCGGCACGCCGCCGAGATAGGGATAGAGTGTCAGGCTCTCGTCCCACATCCCACCCTCCTGGGTGATCCGCGGCATTTCCCGGCGGAAGATCACCGCCCCGAAGTGCTGGACGGACACGTGGCGAATCGGCTCCAGCAACAGCCCCCAGGTCTTCCCCCCTCCAGCAGCCCCCCCTGCAATCGCGATATCGGCCGATGACGCAAGAAAGTCCTGCTGCGAACCCGGTTGCGGCCGAATCTCCTGCCGAAGACGGCTCGTCCGCTCCAGTGCCACCGTCATGGGTTCGGCCCGCACGCTCTGGCCTGCCCAACCGAGCGCGCACCACGCGGCCGCGCGCACACGGGAGATCCATCGACGACCCGCACGTCCCGTCCGCCGATGACGCCGCACGGGCAGCCCACCGTCGGCTCTGCGAGTGGATGTACGGTGATCGTCCCCAGCGCCGCCGGCACGTCGAGCCACGACAGGCAGCCGTGATCGAGCGCCGGCGCGCTCATCCGCCGCGGTGCCCCGACCCGTTGTCCGGGCCGTCATGGCGGCCATTGGAGAGCGCCGCCACCGGCCGCGCGCTCGGAGCGGACGAGTCCGCTTCCCGGCCATTCCTCGGAAGGAAGAAGTGCACCTCGATCGGACCGCCGCCGCGCCCGGTATGCTCGACGCGCTCCCGCAGCAGCCCCAGGTGCTTCGCCAGATCCCGGAGTGCGCTGACCTTGTCATGGAGCTTGAATCGCACGTGGCGGTCCTCGATCTCGGCTGGCGCGGCGTCGTTCGATCCGGCCTCGGTCCGCGTCCGGCGCCGTTCCTCCACCTCCGCCACGCACACCGCGGCCTCATCCGACAGCTCGGTGCTCGGCTTCAGCACCACACCGTCCGGTCCCCAGTCCGCGAAGTCGCGCATGTCGGAGAGCGCGATCCGCTGCATCTCCCTGAGCACACGAACCGCATCGATCTCGGCCTTCTGGTCGTAATGCGCGATGGCGTCCTGGATGGCCGCTCTTGCCATCAACCGCGAGGCGGATTGCCGCGCGGACCTCGCGGAATACCCCGCCGCGATCGCGGCCTGCGTGGCATTCCCGCGGATGCCGCGCTTCCCGACAAGAAACAGCCGCACGAACTCGCGCTCGCGTCGACTCAGGGGCGTCCGCACTTTCGGCATTGGTCGTCAGTCTCCCGATGGCGATCCCAACGACCAAAAATTGCTCATCCGAGCCTCGCCCCGCTGACGCCGGCACTCCACGAGGAAGACCTGCATTGCGTGATAGGCCAGAGACCACGGCGAGAGCCGGCGACGCGCCGCCTCGGCAATGAACGCCTCACGAAGCCGCGTGGGAACCGGCACCACGAGGGGAGCCCGACCGGATCGGAGGCTGGTCCCAGGCGGATAGGCCTGAGCGACCCGAATCGCGCCGAGGACGATCGCGACGAGCCCTTCGACCCACGCGCGGGGAAGCTCCGCACAGGCCTCCAGGATCGAGGCCTCGGCCACCCGGCACGCGAGCTCCCGATCGGCCGCCAGCACGGCCTGGAGCTCATCTGGCGCGATGAGAGGGGCCGGAGTAGGCACCCGCCTGGCCGGCTTGGGCCTCACCCCAGAGTGGCGGAGACGGGACACCCCGTTGCGCGAAGTGGGCCGGGAAGGATGCCCCGGGCGGCGCCGTGGAGCCCTCACCTCGGCCCTTCCGGCCGGACGGTCAGCGCGTAGCGAACCGGCTCAGGCGGTGTCCCTGAAACTGTCTGCGCGGATGTCCGTCATCGCCGCGAACGCCTGGGAGATCTCGTGCAGGCCGACGAGCTCGCGATAGCTGCGGCGCGGCCACCACCGGCCCGGGAACCCCAGGACCGCCCGGAGCACCCGCCTCACCCCGCGCACGGCCGTCCCGGCACCCCGGGCCCGGCGCCCGGAGCCGCGATCGGTGCGAACCGCCGGTGGGCCCCGGCGCCGGCGGCCGGACCGGACGGCACCCGCCCGGAATCACCGGCTCCGGACGCACGAGGGGCGTCACCTCGCGGTGACGCCCCTCGACGATGCGTGGGCGCGCCGGCGCTCAGGCCGCCGGCCGGACGGTCATCACGCTTTGGTGGCCGGCTTGGCCTCCGGGTGGTCCTTGAACCACTGCTTGTTGATGTCGATGTACTGCTTCCACTGGTCCGGGACCTCGTCCTCGGCGAAGATGGCCTTGACGGGGCAGACGGGCTCGCAGGCGCCGCAGTCGATGCACTCCTCGGGATGGATGTACAGCATCTGGTCGCCCTCGTAGATGCAGTCAACCGGGCAGACCTCCACGCAGGCCTTGTCCTTCACGCCGATGCACGGCTCGGCAATCACGTAGGGCATCTCGTCCTCCCCGAGTTGGTGTCCTGAGCGGCGGCCCGGTCGGGTGAGCCGGAACCCCGCGCCATTCCTGAGCGGAGTCGGGCAAACCCGCCCACTTGTACTATGCGGGGGGCAGGGTGTCAAGCTGCGGGCTGCTCCCCGCAAGCTCCTCCTCGCTCGGCGACACCGCCCCCGCCCGACCCGGTCGCCCCGCCGCCCGCTCTCTCCTCTTCCGGGCATGGAGACCGGGTCGTCCGCCGCTCCGGGCACCAGGTCGCGCGGTCGGAGTCGCCCCACCCTCGGAGGCCGTTCCTCACCGTCGGAGACCGTCCGTCGAGGAGGACCGGCGTCCGCGACCGCGCGCCTCGAGGCCCGAGAGCCGCTCCCATCAGGAGTGCAACCGGGGTGCCGGCGGCCGCTCCCTCGAACTCCGCGGAATCGCGAGGGCGCCATCTCGAGGTGCCAGCGCCCCTGCACTGGTTTGTGTGCACCTGCACGGATTCATGTGCACCCGCGCGGAGCCGCCGCGCTCGTGCGAGGCGTCCCGGGTGCGCCGTCGGCCGCCCTCGCGTGACGGAGCGCGGAGTTAGCGGGCACGGCCCGCGCGCGCCGCGACCGCCGTTCGACTCGCAGCGAGGCACCCGGTGGCGCGGGCGCTGCACAGCTTCGTGTGCAGCCTCCCCCGGTGCGCGCACGGGGCGTCGGGCGCAAGTGCGCGGGAGTGCGTGATCCAGCCGCCCTGGCGTGCCGGTTGCTCTCCTCCGAGCCCGCGTCGTCGCCGACGACGGCGAGGAGGGAGCTCCGATGACACGCCCGTATCTCCTGGTGCACATGGGACTGGTCGCACTCGCAGTCGTGGGCGCCCCGGACCGCGGGCGCGCCGACACCGTGTTCGGGCCGCGGGCGTACGTGCGAACCACGGGATCGCCCGACACCTTCGCGGAGACCCTGGACGTGTGCCGGCCGGAGCGGCCGTTCGTGCTGCGTGTCGAGAACGGACCGGGCGGCGCCGTCAAGGTCGCGAGCGGCACGATCACCCTGAACGGCGTGGAGGTCGTGCATCCCTCGGACTTCGGGAA
>Ga0070741_10016920_pt1 | contig 12062 bp, 3 predicted proteins | sample Coa_R1_4_FD_66440 | JGI IMG/M metagenome (GOLD analysis project Ga0070741, IMG submission 66440) | Surface soil microbial communities from Centralia Pennsylvania, which are recovering from an underground coalmine fire - Coalmine... | ecosystem: Environmental > Terrestrial > Soil > Unclassified ...
CCGTTCTTCGATCCCAACAACTCTTGCACGTACGACATCTTCGACAAAGGCGTCGCGCTGTTTGTTTACAAGGCGCCGGTCTTCGCCTCCCAGACACAATTCACAGTGAGCGGCGTGATTTACACGAAATGGGCCGCGCTGGGCGGGATGTCGGGCGGCCCGGGCCGTCCCATCGACGCCCTGGTGACGGGAATCACTTCACCCACCAAAGTCACCGCCAGCGTCCAGACCTTCGCCGGAGGAGGCATTTACCAGATCACGTCGGGAGCGAACAACAACCAGGTATTCGCGGTTTTGACGACGCTCAACGATCTTTATCAGAACCAGGGCGGACCGACGGGTTATCTCGGCCTGCCCACCGGTAACGAGATCGTGCTGGCGAACGGCGATCACCGCCAGACATTTGAGGGCGGGGCGCTGCAGTACACGCCGGGCCAGACCGCGGTGGTTCGGCTGCCCGTCTCCTCCGTATCGCTCAGCGTCACCACTACGCTGAAGATGAACGCTGGAGACACGGCCACCGTGACCGCCAGTCCGCTGACTGCCCTCGGCGCTGCCCTGACGGATCGCACAGTGACGTGGAGCACGACAAATGGCCAGGTGGTCAAGATCGCGCAGACGGCCAACAGCGGTATGACCGCTACGCTGGCAGCTGTCGGCGCCGGGACAGCGTCGGTGAGAGCTTCGGCCGACGGCATCGTGAGCACGCCGCTCACGGTCACGGTGACGGCGCAGTGCTGCCAGGTGGGAGAAGGCGCGCCCACGATCATCAGCCAGGCGTTCCAGAACGCGATTACGCGGAATCACCTGAACGTTCTGCTGCCTGCCGGCAGCCCGGTGCAGCGGCAGGGGCACGGCTACACGCAGCAGTTGCAGGATGCCACGCCCGGCTCGAACGTCACGTACCTGGTGGCGAAATCGGATAACTCGGCGAATGCCTACGTGGTGACCGGCGCGATTCTGGCGGCATACCAGAAACTCGGCGGCGTGACCGGCTCGCTCGGGTTCCCGATCAGCGACGCATCGGCGGGCGGCACCCAGGCGTTCGAGAACAGCGCGGCGCTGTCGGGCAATCCCGTGATGCTCACCTCCGGCGCGATCTTCACGAAATGGGCAAGCATGGGATCGGAGGGCGGTACGGCCGGTCCTCCCGCGGGCGCGGCGGCGTCGTTCAGCACCATCGGCGGCAATGCCGGCAACGCGCAGGCCTTCAAAAACGGCGTGATTTATGCCGCCACCAGCGGTCCGCGCACGGGTCAGGCGTACTTCGTCAGTGGTCTGATTCTGGCGGCGTATAACGTCGTCGGCGGTCCTTCGGGATCGTTCGGCATGGCGGTGAGCGACGAGTTCGCATCGGGCACGACGCACCGGCAGAATTTCGAAGGCGGCTATATCGACTACAATACCGGCGACGCGTCGGCGCAGGCTCACGCGGCGGAGCAGAAACCGGCGGTCACGGCGCCGCAATCGGTGCTGGCCGGGTCGCGGCTGCACCTGGCGATCAGCGGCTTCCAGCCGGGCGCCACCGTGCGGGTTTCCGTCACCGGCCAACCCGATTTCACGGTCACGGCCGCCAACGGCGCCTATGCGTGGGACGTCTATATCCCGATCACGGCCAAGGCCGCCACCAACACGATCCACGCCGCGGACGTCAACGGAGCCGATACGGCGGACGCCTCTTACAACATTCTCAGCCTGGCGAACAATCGCGCGGCCTTCGCCAAGACGCAGGGCGACGTGCAGACCGGCCTGCCGGGAGCGCTGCTGCCGCTGCCATTGCAGGTGACGCTGAAGGATGCGTCAGGCAATCCGGTGATCGGCGCGCCGTTGGTCTTCCAGAGCACGCCCGGCGCCACGCTGGTACAGGCGTCGGCGACAACGGATCAGAACGGAGCCGGACAGGCAGGTCTGCGGCTGCCGCCCTCGCCCGGACTGGCCGCGGTAACGGTGGACTCGCCCGGGATCGCCTCCGCGCCCGTGACATTCTTTGTGACTGGCGCCGGGTCGTCTCTGGCGTCCTTCCCGAAGCAGACGCAATCCGGTACGACGCCGCTCGGCAACGGCATGACTACCATCGCGCAGAAAGGCGCGCTGCTGACCGCGGTATCCTCCATCGCGCGCTATTACCAAAATCGCGGCGATCTACAGGCGCCGAACGGTCTGGCGGATCCGCCGGCGCTGAATCAATTCCTGAAATCGTTCTGCGCGGCCGATGTCAGCGGCAAGCAGATCTGCGACGGCTTCGTGACGAATCCGGATTCGGGAGAGCAGGTCGTCAATCTCTGGCGCGCGGGGGAATTCGTGGGCGGTGGACTCGATGTGTCGGTGGAGCAGCCGGATGCCAATACCGTGCGCGATCTGCTGGCGGCTGGCTCGCCCGTCCTGCTGACGCTCGCGCTGTCGGCCGACGGCAATCCCGCGGGAGGACACGCCGTCGTCGCGATCGGCGTGAACGACTCGGCCGCGATTCAGATTCAGGACCCGAGCCCCGCGTTCGCGCAGGCGTCGCTCGATGGGTATTCCGCCGGCTTCGCCGCCAACGGACATACCTGGACGGGACAGATTCAGTCGGCGGTGAGGCTGTTGCCGCGGACGCCCTCCGCAACGCGGTTCCTGCTGGCGGCGGTATCTCAGCCATCCGCCCTGTTGCAGAACCTTACCCTGGAAGCGCGCTCGATCGCCGGGGTGTGCGGGCGCGCCGCGGACATCCCGGATTCGGTGGACTCGACCAGCAGCGCAGTGACCGCCGCTACACGGATATCGCGTTTCGTCGCGTGCGATGGCGGCCAGCCGCTTTACCAGATTAATGTCGGAACCGCGGCCCCGTATCGCGCTTCGTTGACAGATTTGGCAAAAGGTGGAACGGCAACGGATCTGTCGGGCTCGGCTCCGGCATCGTACAAAGGCAGCCGGCCCGCGCAGACCTTCGCCATCGCGCCGCAGGATCTTACTTTGCTTCCAGGCGGCGTCGTCAACGCCGCATCGTTAACGGCCGGACTCGCTCCCGGCGCCCTGTTCACGATATTGGGCGGCGGCCTCGCGGGCGCGGGAATGGATACAACCATCACGATCAACGGTGAGCCGGCGCAGGTAACGCAGGCCACCGCATTTCAGGTGAACGGCGTAGTGCCGGCGGACCTCAATCCCGGTACCTACGATTTACAGATCCAGTCGCCGTTCGGTCTGGCGACGCAGCCGGTGAATATTGCCGCTGACGCGCCGGCGATATTCCTGACGTCCGATGCTACTCACGGCACGTTGTCGAACCAGGACGGAACTGCGAATTCAAATCTGGCGCCGGCCGTACGAGGGCAGACGCTGACTATTTTCGCCACGGGCTTGGGCACAGTGACTCAACAAGGCGACACTTCGGTGGTATCCACCCCGGTGACTGTGGTTGTGGCTGGAAGTGAGTTAATTCCTTCGTTCGCGGGTCTGGCGCCGGGACTTAGTGGTATTTATCAGGTTCGGCTCACGATCCCGAATAGCCTGCCGCCGGGACTGGACCTTCCCTTGCTCCTGCGGCAAGGTGGTGTGGATAGTAACACGGCCAGTTTCTCGGTTCAATAAAAATTACAAATGGGACCATTCGGTGTGAAACTGTTGACTCACGCCGTGAGACGTGCTTAAATGCAGGCGTACTTTTGTAAGCAGCGGCCGGAAGGCTGCTGACGCGGGCCGTTTCCTGTTGAAGGCAAAGAATTTCTCTTGACAGGGCCGGTAGGATACGGTATGAATAAGTTTACCGCGTCCGCTGTACGTGCAATTTTTGTGTTCTTTGTCCGTCAAACGCAGAGCTGGACAAAAAGATATTAAGATCATGCGTTTGTACGGTTAGCAGTTTGTGGTACCCGTCGGCACACTTGAGGGCTGGCGGCGCTTTGGACCCTCCGCCCGACACGGAGAAGTTCCCTGGTTAAGAAAAGTTTTTGAGTACTTGGTTTTGAGGCTCAGGTTGAAAGAGAACTTCGACCGATTCAATTCGCAAATCTACAAGGAGAAGGAAATGGCAGATTTTCGCAAGTGTATTTTTGCGTTTGCCGTAGTGGCCCTGCTGTTGGGCCTGATTCCTACAGCAAGCGCACAAAGTGTGAGTGGCGTCCAGTGTATTGCCAATTCCGGCGTGCCACCGACTCTGCGTTCCGAAGGGTTGACGGAACTCACCGGTGATATCGTACTGAATTGCCAAGGTGGTACGCCAACGCCCACTGGGCAGCAGATCCCTCAGGCGAACATCACAATCTTTTTGAACACCCAGGTGACCAGCCGCTTGCTCAGCAACAGTCCGTTGTCTGAAGCAGTCCTGACGATCGATGAACCCCCGGCCGGTGCCACCTCTGCGGCGCAGACTTGCACCAGCCCGACGGGTTGTTCTGATTTCGCGGCAGGCCCGATCTTTGGCCCGGTCACGACGCCTGGCAACAACAACAGTGAGTTTCGACTTCCCTTCGGCATCACCGGGACGGCTGCTACCGGATTCAGCATTTGTGCTGTCGGCAGCTCCGGCAGTTGCAGCACAATCACGAACCATAACGTCTTCCAGGGCAGCGTTTCCGGTAACTCGGTGACGTTCGTTGGTATCCCGATCGATCCCCCGGGCACGACGAGCAACCGCATTTATCGCATTACGAACGTTCGTGCGAACGCCACGATTCCGGCCCCCGGCGGTTCCGGCACTCCCGGACAGATCATCGCTCTGATCTCCGCTACCCCGGCGACCAGCCCCGGTGGCTTGACCTCTACGTTCGCCATCAACAACCCGACTCAGATTGTCGGCTTTGTGCAGACCAGTCTCACGACCGCCGTTGTCGCCCCGAATTCGACGACTGGTAATCCCACAACTAGCGGTCTCAGTGCCGCCGCACTCTCCATCAGGCAGTGTCTTGGATTGAACATCACCGGAACAACCGGATTGCTTGGGTTCCTGTCATACACCGAGTTGTTCCCGACAGCATTCAAGACCAGAACCGTGGCTGGTACAGGTGTGACTACACAGGATACTTTGGGCCTCGTGTATAACTCTGAATCAGGCTACGTAAATCCGCGACTTGCCGGTCCCCTGGGTGCAGGTGCGGTCAGCCTGCCCGCAAATGGCAGTGCCGGTCTCGCCGATTACGGCACACGTCTGAAAGCAGTGTTCAACAACGTGCCGAACGGCGTAAGTATCTGGGTATCGGTGAGCAACTTTGGATTCAACGCGGCTTCGTCTCCAGTGAATGGCACGAACGCTCAGTTGACGTCCGGTGGTGAAATGGGTGCGTTTACTCCTGTCACTGCTGTCAGTACCGGTCTCGGCGCTGGCGGTCTGTTCCAGGTTCCGATCGTGAACGGCTCCGGCACGGTGGTGTGGGAAGTTACGGCTGCGAATCCGTTGTCTTCGCAGACCTACAACTTCGCATTCTTTGCTGCCGCTACGGCCAGCCCGCAGACGAACTCTCCGGCAGTCGGCACCGGCACGGTTAACTTGAGCTACGCTCCGACGCCGCCTGTATTCACCGCGGCGGCCGGCGCTGTCGCCTCCGCTACTCTGGGCATTCCGAGGTTTATCGACACATCGACTGCAACCAACGTAGTCGCAGTAACGATATGCCGTACAAACCTGTTGTATCCGTTCGTAACCAACACGAATGGGTTCGACACCGGATTGGCCATATCGAATACGTCGACCGATCCGTTCGGCACGGCAGCCCAGCAAGGGCCTTGCACTCTGAACTTCTATGGGTCCAATGCTCCGGCTGCGGTAACCACCGCGAGTATCGCATCGGGTACGACATACACCAACCTGGCCTCGTTGGCAGCCCCGAACTTCCAGGGCTATATCATCGCGGTCTGCAACTTCCAGTACGCGCATGGCTTTGCGTTCGTCAGCGACCTCGGCGCACGCAACCTCGCTATGGGCTACCTGGCCCTGATCATTCCGGATCCGCCGCGCTCGGCAACACCGTTTGAATGCGGTGGCGGTTCCACGATCGGCGGCTGCGTCCAAAGCGGCGAGCAACTTGGCTACTAAGCTGAGGTGCTGATCGTATGACCTGAGAGGGGGGCTTCGGCCCCCCTCTTTTTTTTTGGGCGGAAAGTCTCTCGGTAAAGAGAGTAAAAGTTATCTTAAATTTATCCCTTATCTTCCCGTCTGTAGCTGTCACCGGCATAGGCGGTGTGATACACTTTTGCTTCCCCCCGCGTCCAACCAGTCTCAAATCGTGTCTAAAAAAAGCCTTTCAGCCAGGAGCTAGCATGACGAAAACGAAATCCATCGTCCTTGCCTTTGCAGTCGCCTTATTTCTTCTGTGTAACTCTGCTTTTGCGCAGGCCACCCTTTCCATCGTCTCCGGTAACGGGCAGCTTGCTTGTGAGGCGTGCGTGGGCCAGGGTGTTCCGTTCATCATTTTTAACCCCGTCGTAGTGCAAGTCAAAGATGCGCCCGGTCCGAACGGTAAGCCCGTGGCGGGGGCAACAGTGACTTGGGTCTTTAACAGCGATCCCACCACCCAGGCCGGGTTCGGCAACGTCACGAGTAGCACGACCACCACGGACGCCAACGGCCAAGCCAGTACGACGTTCAGTTTGACTCCCCAACTCGGCTCGCTTTTCAGCCGTTCTTACGTTGCGGCCACAATCACGGCAACCCTCACGGCGTTGCCCGCGGGTATAGCCGGCACCGTTCCTCAAAGCGTTGTCTTCACCGAGAGCGACGCCCTAACGGATTCCCAGACGAATCCGGGCAGTGGCTCTGGGATCATCCAGGTGCAAGCGTCACTGGTTTCTCCAGCTGTCGGTACGACTCTTACAGGCCCTGCCGGATCTGTGAGCGCGACTCCGATACAGATTCATGTCGGTAGCACGACTGGCAACATCGGCGTACCCGGTGTCGCGGTGCTGGTCATACCTCCGACCGACACCACTCAGCCTTCCATCTCTTGCCAGAACGTATCCGGCAGCCAGCAGAACTCGGCCCTGACGGATGCCAGCGGAAACGCCACGTGTACTGTTGTGTTCGGGCCCCGACAAGGTAGCGGTACAGCGCAGGTGGCGGTAGGCCAGACGAATCCTCCATTTTTTTCGGCCAATCTCCCCTTTCAGGTCACCCAAGGCATACCGGGCGGAGTGGTTCCCAGCACCGGAAATAATCAGAGCGGCAGTGCCGGCGCAACACTCCCGGCGCCGCTCGTGGCTATCGTGCAGGACCAGGCCGGCAATCCGCTGCCTGGTGTGAACGTCACCTGGACCGTGAGTTCAGGCAGCGGCACATTATTCAACGTGCGCAATCAGTCGGATTCTCAAGGCCGTGTGTCCGCAAACCTTACACTGGGGAGTTCGCCCGGAGCCGTGAGTATCAGGGTTACGGTCGATGGACAGCCGCAGGTGGCGGCCGCCGTATTTACCGAGACGGTCAACCTCGCGGTCAGTGGTTTCACCACCGTCAGCGGCAATAACCAATCGACCGCTATCAGCACGGCTTTCCCCGCGCCACTCGTTGTGCAGGTTACCAACAACGGCCAGCCGGTCGCGGGCGTCACTGTGAATTTCGCTGTGACGAGCGGCAGTGCTACGGCCAATCCCCCGAACCCGCAAACCAATGCCCAGGGGCAGGCGCAAACCACCATCCAGGCCGGTGCAACTACCGGCGCGGTGGTAGTCACCGCCACTGTCGGGAACTTCACTCAGACTTTCAACCTGACGGTTACGCCTCCGGGTCCGACCCTCACCGCGAGCAGCTTCCGGAACGCGGCCAGCAACGTCGCCGGGGCGATCTCGCCGTGTTCTCTGGCCACCATCGTGGCATCCGGGATCGCGCCCGGAATTTCGGGTTCCATTCTGCCGCCGATCATCGGCGCGCTTCCACTCAGCCTGAACGGCACCAGCGTCGCCTTCAGCGGCACAGCCGGAGCCAACCTCTTTGCCCCGATCATGTCCCTGACCAACAGCAACGGGCAGGAGTCGATGACCATCGAGATCCCATGCGATCTTACGCCCGGTAACGTTTCCGTCACTGTGGCCACCGGGCCGAACTCATCCAAGAGCATCAATGTGACGCTCCAGGAGGCGGCGCCCGGCATTTTTGAGCTGGCCGGATCCGACCGCAAACTGCGAGCCGTGATCCTGAAGCCGGACGGCTCGTTTGCCAGCCTGCAGAACCCGGCCAGGCGCGGAGAACTCGTGCATGTGTTCGTCACCGGCATCGGACCGGTCAACCCGCCGATCGGCACGAATCAGATCGGCATTCCGGATGTACCTTCGCTGGCCACCGATAGTGTGATCGTCGGCCTCAACAACAGCGGTGTCGGAGTCACTCAGATCAAGTACGCGCAGGATCTCATCGGTATCTACGATGTTTCGTTCATGGTGCCGACCGACGCTCCGGTCGGAGACCTGCCGCTTGTCGTTGCGGTGACTGTGGGCGGCAACTTCATTTTCAGCCAGCCGTCCACGATTGCTGTTCAGTAAGCGCATTTGGGGGCAGGTCTTGGCCTGCCCCTCTTTCCGCCTTTGGGTCAGCCCGGCTTAGCTTGAATGAATGAAACCGATACCAGCGGTCAGGAAGCGGCGGCCTTCGCCCAAGGGTGAAGCGGTCACGCATGTCCTGATCCTGGCGGCACTCGCTGTTGTCACTGCTCTTGCTTACTCCAATTCCTTTCGTTCCGGATTCATCGTCGATAATCGCGTGCTCATGCTCGATCCGCGCATCCGCGCGCTGACCGCGGAGAATCTCCGCCTCATTCTGAGCAAAGACTATTGGTACGGACTCTCCGGGTCAGGACTGTATCGTCCCCTCTCTTCGCTCTCCTATCTTTTCAACTGCGCGATTCTAGGCAACGGCATGGGGCCGGCCGGCTATCACTGGCTCAACCTGCTCCTGCACATCCTGAATGTCTCCATGGTGTATGTGCTCGGGCTGATCGTAATGGGAAAGAGGGACCGCGCGGCCGCTCTCGCCGCGCTTTGGGGACTGCATCCCGTGCTCACCGAATCGGTGACCAACATTATAGGACGCGCGGACCTGCTGTCCACCTGTGGAGTGCTGGCCGGTCTTCTTTCGTACATCGCGATTGGCGGCTCGTCCGGAGGTCGCCGAACCGTGTGGCTGATCGCTTTACTGCTGGCTTCGGCCGTGGGAGTATTCTCGAAGGAAAGCGGGACGGTGCTGCCAGGCGCGATGCTGATTTACGACCTCACCGTGAAATTCGGGAAATTCGGGGACAGACGGAGCATTCCCCAATTTCCGGCCGCTGCCTCCGCCGATACTTCCTGGCGCTCGCGCGCGCCCGCTTATCTGTGCGCCGCTGTTCCCATCTGTGTTTTCTGGTTTGTCCGCGGCAGGGTGATGGCAGGGCTGCCCGGCATGCACCCTGGATTCGGGGACAATCCCCTGGTTGGCGGCGGTTTCTGGAACTCGCGGCTGACCGCCGTCAAAGTCCTGGGCAAATATCTCGGCCTGCTGGCGTGGCCCGCCAGATTGTCGCCCGACTACTCGTACAACCAGGTTCCGCTCTTGAACTGGCCGCTCCATACGTGGAACGACTGGCAGGCTCCCTTGGCTCTCGCACTTTACCTGGCGGCTGCCGTCCTTGCCTTCGTGAGCTATCGCCGCGGCCGCACGGTATTCTTCTTCGTGGCGTTCTTCTTTGTCACGATGGCGCCCACCTCGAACCTGATCGTGCAGATCGGCACTATCATGGCGGAGCGCTTTCTCTATCTGCCGTCGATCGGCTTTGCGGGGTGCGTCGTGATCGCCGTGTATGCATTCGGTGAACGCATCGCCAGGCCGAGTGTGGCGCCGGCGATTCTGGCCGCGATCTGCCTGGTGTTGGCAGCTCGCACGTGGGTGCGGAATTCCGACTGGCTGGACGACCTCAGCCTTTGGTCGAACGCCGTGCGGTCGGCGCCTGCCAGCTACAAATCCCATATGGCGCTGGCGTCGGCGCTCGCCTCGTCGGGCGCGGCGCATCTGGACGACGCGATCGCCGAAATCGAGCAGGCATTCGCGATTCTGAAGGGCTTGCCGGATGAGCGTAATTCGCCGGCTCCATATATCGATGGCGGCTCGTACTACGGGCAAAAGGGCGAGTCGGTGGGCCGCCGAAACCCGGACGGCAGCCTGGCCGCCACGACGCAGAGCCTCGCGTGGTATCGCAAAGCGCTCGACATCCTGCTGCACGCGCGACGCATCCAGGCGGCGAATAATCTCGCCAGCCTGCGCTTTGCACAGATGCGCGGCGTCGTGCATAAGGATGCCGGCTGGTACGAACTGTACCTCGAGCTGGGAGCGGTCTACTTTCGTCTTTCCGAGCCGCGGAAAGCGCTCGAGGTGCTGCAGCAGGGCCGCAAATACAAACCGGTCCCGGAGTTCTTCGAGCGGGCCGCCGACGCCCGAAACGCGCTCGGTGATGTGCGCGGCTCCGCGATCGATCTCGCCGCCGCCGTGCTGATGGATCCCGGCGACGCGCGTATGACCGCGCGACTTGCGCAACTCTATCAGCGAAGCGATCCCTCGGGGTGCCAGATTCGTGCCGACCGGCAGGGACTGAACCTCGACTGTCCCACCGTCCACGACGACTTCTGTGCGGGATCGGCCGAAGTCGCAGAAGCTTACCGCGAAGCCGGGCTCGACGCGGCCGCCCGGACTGCGCGCCAGGCGGCCGATCGCGAACTGCACTGCACCGCCGGCGTCCGGTGATAGTCCGTTATCATGGGTATTCGGTTCTTTGGCCTCGCATAAAGAAAGACAGAAGCGCAGGGGAAAAGCGGAAACTGCCGCTGCGGTTGCGCCGGCGGTCCTGCCACAAACCTCAACCCCGGCGTGGCTCAAGCATGCGCTGATCATTCTGGCGTTGTGGACGTGCGCCCTCATCGCCTATTCGAATTCCTTCAACGGCGCCTTTGTTTTCGACAACAGCATCATCTTGCAGGATAGCCGCATCAAGGCCTTCACGCCGGAGAATGTCGATCTCATTCTGACCCAGGAGTATTGGTACCAGACGGCGATGACCGGCCTCTATCGTCCGCTCACCACCTTTACCTATCTCCTGAATTACACGCTGCTCGGCGACGGCAGCCAGCCTCCCGGTTATCATTGGATCAATCTCGGGCTGCACGCGATCAACATCGCCCTGGTCTATTGTCTCGGGCTTGTGCTGCTGGGCGGCATTCCACGCGCCGTCGCCATGGCGGCGCTGTGGGGCTTGCACCCGCTGCTCACCGAATCCGTAACCAACATCGTCGGCCGCGCGGACCTGGTGTCCGCGTTCGGGGTGCTCGGTGGCTTGCTCTGCCACATCCGCGCGTCATCCGCCGCCGGCTGGCGCAAGGCCGCGTGGCTCATCGGACTGGCTGTCCTCGCGGCCATCGGGTTCGCAGGCAAGGAAAGCGGTGTCGTGCTACTGGCCGTAATCGTGATTTACGATCTCGCCTACGATGGCATCCGGTTGTGGCGCACGCGCGCGGCAAGCTATGTGGCGTTGGGAATCCCGCTGGTCAGTTATCTCTACTATCGTCACCAGGTGCTGTCCAAAATACTCGGCGGCGTGATCGCTTATACCGATAATCCGCTGTACGATGCCGGATTCTGGAGCGCGCGCTTCACGGCCGTCAAGGTGATCGGCAAGTATCTCTGGCTGCTGCTCTTCCCCGCTACCCTCTCCAGCGATTATTCGTATAACCAGATGCCGCTGGTCGGCTGGAGATTCGACTGGGAAGACCTGAAGGCCTGGATCGCGCTGGCGGTCTGCCTGGCCGCGGTTGGTGTAGCTATCTGGAGCTACCGGCGGCAGCGGGCGGTCTTCTTCTTCATCCTGTTCTTCTTCGTAACGCTGGCGCCGACGGCCAATATCTTCCTCTTCATCGGCACCATCATGGCCGAACGCTTCATGTACCTGCCCGCGATCGCATATTGCGGATGCCTGGTGATCGCCCTTTGGTGGATCTGCGGCCGTCTGCCCGCGCAGTGGCGTGATGCGCGCGTCCCCGCCGGGATTGCCGCCGTGGCGGCGCTCGCCTTCCTCGGCCGCACGTATGCGCGTAACAACGATTGGCTTACCGAAGAGGGCTTCTGGGCCAAGGCCGTC
>Ga0070741_10016921_pt1 | contig 12061 bp, 12 predicted proteins | sample Coa_R1_4_FD_66440 | JGI IMG/M metagenome (GOLD analysis project Ga0070741, IMG submission 66440) | Surface soil microbial communities from Centralia Pennsylvania, which are recovering from an underground coalmine fire - Coalmine... | ecosystem: Environmental > Terrestrial > Soil > Unclassified ...
CACCAGCGGGCGATCGATGCCGGGCGACGAAATCTCAAGCCGGTAGGCGCGCTCGATCGGATCGGCGACGTCGAGCACTGGCGAAAGTGCCCGCGAGATCGCCTCGCAATCCTCGATCTGCATCGAGCCATCGGGGCGTTCGGCCATGATCTGGACGGTGCAGCCGGCTTCGCCGGAAATCTTGATCCGGACCAGCCGGTAGCCCATGCCGTGCAAGACCGGTGCGGCCACCGCCGAGACGCGCGCCGCGACACCGGGCTCGACAACAAGCCGCGGCTCGTCGAGCAGATCGGTGTCAATGGAACCAGGCGTTGGATCGGTCATATCCAGGGTCAAAAAAGGCCTTCAGGCGGTTGGCGTGTGGTCTTACTCGCGTCTCTGTTTTGGGTTCCCAGGCCAGACGGCCTTGAAACCCTTCAGGTAATAAAAAAGAGCGGGTCCCGGGGGGCCCACTCTCAATACGCGATCGTATGAGAACTGTAAGTTGAAGGCGATATAGCGGTTTTTCGCCAATTCGACAAGGCCCGCAAGGCGCCGGTGACGCTGATTTTGCCGGCCCTGAGGTCTTGCGAACCTAACCCTTCCTTCACCATACCCACCCTAGATTGCCGGCGACCTGCGCCCTCCCGGTGTGTGTATGAACGTCGCCACGCAGCTGTTTCCCGACCTCGATGACATCGTCAAGCGCGGCGATCCCAAACGCCTCGCCAAAGTCAGTCGCGGCATCACCGACCTTTTCGTGCAGGGATCGGCGATCTTCCAGCCCAGTCACATCGAATTGTTCGACCTCATCCTGGCCGGCATCGTCCCGCAAACCGAAATGGCGGCGCGCGCCGATATTGCCGAGCGCGTCGCCGCGCTCGCCAACGCGCCGCCTACGCTGATCGGCCAACTCGCGCGCGAAGACAATATTTCAGTCGCCGGTCCGGTGCTGCGCCGTTCGCCCGTGCTCGACGAAGTGGCGCTGGTCGAGATTGCGCGCGCCAAGGGCCAGGATCATCTGCTCGCGATGACCGAGCGCGCAAGACTTCCTGCGGGCCTCACCGACGTCATGGTTCAGCGCGGCGAGCGCGACGTCATCCGCCGCGCGGCGGCCAATGCCGGCGCCGCCTTTTCGCCGATCGGCTATTCGGCGCTGGTCAAGCGCGCCACCAAGGACGGCATGCTGACGCTCACCGTCGGACAGCGCAAGGATCTGCCGGACAAGCTTTTGAAGGAGCTTTTGTCCGGATCGGTCGATATCTTGCGCCGCCGCCTGTTCGACATTGCCGAGCCGGCCCGGCAGGCCGCGGTCGCCAAGGCGATGGGCGAGATTTCCGGCAAGGCCGAGCAGCCCGAAAAGCAGCGTGATTTTGGACCGGCGCAGCGCACGATCCTGACGCTTTACCGGGCCGGCGATCTGGACGAAGAGGCGGTGCTCGGCTTTGCCAAGGGTTTCAAATACACCGAGACAGTCGCGGCCTTGTCGGCGATGTCGGGCGTGCCGCTCGCCGCGGTCGATCGTTTGATGTCCGGCGATCGCCATGATCCGATTCTCATCATCGCCAAGGCGATCGGGCTCGACTGGCCCACGGTGCGCGCGCTGGTTCTGCTGCGGCTCGGGCCGGCGCGGATCCCGGCCTCTGCCGACATCGACAATATCCGGATGAATTTCATGCGGCTGTCGCCGTCGACCGCGGAGCGCGTGGTCGGCTTCTGGCGGGTGCGCGAAACGGCGTGAAGTGGTGCTACCTTTCCTGTCATTGCGAGGAGCGATAGCGACGACGCAATCCAGCTACTGCACGAAGAACTGGATTGCTTCGCTTGCGCTCGCAATGACGGGATAAATGACGATCGCTAGGCGTTCTTCCTGAAAATCAGATACGCCGCCACGCGGCCTTCGCGCGTTGCCTTGCGGCCATAGCGCGTCATCGTGTAGCCGGGCCACGGCTCACGCCAATCGGCGGCATGCTCTGCGGTCCACGCGAAGTCTGGACTGCGCGCAAAATGCCAAAGCGTCCAGGCGCAGTAGTCATTGATGTCGCTGACAAAGCGAAATTCGCCTGATGGCTTGAGCGTACGCGCCATGGCCGCGATGGTGGCGTCCTGCACGAAGCGCCGTTTCCAGTGCCGCCGCTTTGGCCATGGATCGGGGTGGATCAGATCGATCCGCGCCAGCGACCGTGCCGGCAGCCACGCCAGCAATTCGGCGGCATCGCCGGCAAACAGCCTGACATTGCTGATATTGCCTGCCTCGATCAAAGTGAGGATTTTCGCCATGCCGTTCACATACGGCTCGCAGCCGATGAAGCCGGTATTCGGAAAGGCGCTTGCCTCTGCGATCAGGTGCTCGCCGCCGCCGAAGCCGATTTCAAGCCGGACATTGTCGACAAGTCTGTCGAACAATCCTCCCAGGTCGGCGACCGGCGGGGCAGCGATATCGAGCGCGAGCCGCGGCAGCAAATTTTCGATCAGATCGGACTGATGCGCGCGCAGTTTGTGGCCCTTGCGGCGGCCGAAGAATGCGCGCTGTGCCTCGACAGTGTCGTTATCGCCGTCTCGCCCGTTCATCGCAACGTCTGATAGAGCCGGTACAGGAGACGCGTTCGCGGCTCGACCGATGAAATATACATCTGCTCGTAATTTGTATGCGCGCCCTGGCCGTCAACCCCGAGCCCGTCGAGGGTCGCGGTATGGGGCGCGGTGAAATTGCCGTCGGAGCCGCCGCCGGAATAGCTGTCGACGAGCTCAAAACCAATCTCGGCGGCAAGCGCCTTGGCGTGCTCGAACAGCGCGGTGCCTGAATTATTCTTTTCAAAGGGCGGGCGATTGAGTTCGCCCACCACCTTGACGCTGACGCCCTCGGTCTTCGACGTCAGGCCCAGTATTTTCGGCACCAGTTCATCGGCATCCGCAATGGTCGGCACGCGCATGTCGACCTCGGCATAGGCCTCTTCGGGAATCACGTTGGGTTTGGTGCCGCCTTTGACGACGCCGACGTTCACCGTCACGCCGCGCGCCAGATCGTTCATCGCCTCCAAGGTCTGAATGATGTTGCCGAGTTCGCGGATGGCGCTGCGGCCATCCTGAGGCCGCGTGCCCGCGTGCGAGGGCACGCCCTTGATGAAAACCTCAAACCGCGCAACGCCCTTGCGGCTGGTGACGATCTTGCCGCCGTCACGCGCCGGCTCCGTCACCAGCACGTATTTGGCCCTGTGTCCCTCAGCCTCGATCAGGGCGCGTGAAGAGAGGCTGCCGATCTCCTCGTCGGAGACGTAAAGATGCGTGATGCCGAGCGGCGAGTGTTCGCCGCTGGCGCAGAGTGCGGAAAATGCGTGGAAAGCGAGATAGGCGCCGCCCTTCATGTCGTAGATGCCGGGACCGAAGGCGCTGTCGCCTTTCACGTGAAACGGCAGCCGTCCGATGAACCCGATTGGATGCACCGTGTCGAGATGGCTCAGCACGAGAATTCCGGGCGCGTCCTGTCCCCATGACGAGCGCGCGATGAGGTGATCGCCGTATCCGGAATGTCCTGCAACGCGTTCGATGGTCGCGGGCAAACCGCGATAGCCGTCGGCGACGATGGTGGCCAATTTGTTGACCTGATCGGGCGCATCGGTCGGCGTCTCGATCTCGACCCAGCGGCGGATGCCATCGAGGATCGCGTCGGTGTCGAAAGGATGAGATGCCTGCGGCATGTTGCTGCCTTGTTTGATTCAATCGTGCTCGCGGTCAGAAGACCGGTTCAATAGTACTATTGTCCGTCCCGGCAACGGGTGAACTTCTCGAAAGCGATTGGTGGTGTATTTCAGCGCTTCTCGGCGTTTTCGTGGGCAGCGATCTGCTCGACGAGTTCGACGATGCTGCGTCTGAGCTTGGCGTCGGTGATGCGCGTGAACGCGCGGGTCAGCGACAGGCCTTCCGAAGTTGCGAGAAAGTCGGAGACATAGGACGGCGAGGGACCTTCACTTGCTCCGTCCGCGCCCGCCGTGCCGCTTGGTCCACCCTCGAACAGAAACGACACCGGCACCTGAAGGATTTCAGAAATCTGTTGAATGCGGCTGGCGCCGACGCGGTTGGTGCCTTTCTCGTATTTCTGCACCTGCTGGAAGGTCAGGCCGAGCGCCTCGCCGAGTTTTTCCTGGCTCATGCCAAGCATGATGCGGCGCATGCGCACCCGGCTGCCGACGTATTTGTCAACAGGGTTGGGCGCTTTGGTCGACATCGCCAACGCTCCTGAAAACCACGGGTGCTGAAATCAGCACGATTATGCCTCAGGCGATCAGGCCGTCAAATCCTGTGCGACGTGAAGTTGTGGCGGAAATGACGCTGTTTGGATTATTTTGCGATGCGACGGCGGATTACGAACAGCCATGCGGCGGCAACAATGATCAGAATCGGAAGATCGCCGGCGCGTGCGTAAGGTGTCGGCGGTAGTGCGGTCGGCAGGGGCGAATCCAGCACGCCTTCAAGCCCAAGGCCCAGCCGCGCGACGATACGCCCGAGCGGATCGATCACCGCCGAGATACCTGTATTTGCTGCGCGAACCAGCGGCAGTCCCTGTTCGATGGCGCGCAGGCGCGCCTGCTGAAGATGCTGATAGGGGCCAGTGGAAATTCCAAACCAGCCGTCATTGGTGAGGTTGACGATCCAGCCCGGCCGGTCGTTGCGCTCGACAACATCACCGGGAAAGATGGCCTCATAGCATATCAGAGGTAGCATTAGTGGTGCGTTCGGCACGTCCATGCTGCGGCGATGGATGCCCGGAATGAATCCGCCCTGAATCCTGGTCAGTTGCTCGAAGCCGATTTTTTCCATGAAGTCCTGGAAAGGCAAAAATTCGCCGAACGGCACCAGATGCAGCTTGTCGTAGACCGACAGCACGTTGCCGTCATGGTCGATGACGTAAACCGAATTATAGGCGCGGGTGATCCGCGTGCCCGGCGGCACGTCAGGCGCGCGCACCGAGCCCGTGATCAGCACCGAGCCCTTGGGCAACAGATCGGCGATCTGCGCCATCGCATCGGCTTCGCGGGTCAGGAAGAACGGAAATGCGGATTCCGGCCAGATCAGGATGTTGACGTCGTGCATGCCGGTCGACTGCGGCCCGGAGGCGCGATCCGACAACGTGAGATATTTCTTCATCACCTCGGCTTTGACGCCGTAATTGAATTTCGCGTCCTGTTGCAGATTGGGCTGCATGATCCGCAGCTTCGGACCTGACAACATCACGGTCGGCTGCCGGCTCAGGCGAACCACGCCAAAGGTCGTCATCGCGACCAGAACGAGAGCCGCCAATGCCGGCGCGATCCAGGGCTTGCGCCCGCGGGAGGCGCCATCGATCAGCACGGCGGGGCTTGCGAAAATCGCGACCGACAGGAATGTCAGGCCCCACAGGCCGATCAGCGATGCGGTCTGCGCCAGCGCCAGCGGCTCGCTCAAGGCATAACCCAGCGTATTCCAGGGAAAGCCCGTCAGCGCGTGGCCGCGCAGCCATTCGCTGATGGTGAGGCTTGCGGCAAGCGCGATCACGCGCGACGCATCTCGCGTCCAGAACAATCGCGCGAGCGCAAAGCCGAGCGCCATGAACAGCGCCAGATACGCCGGCAATCCCAGAATGGCGAACGGCAGCAGCCAGGCGAAGGTCTGCGCGTCGACGAGAAACGCGTAACCGATCCAGTACAGGCCGGGCACGAAATAGCCGAGGCCGAACCACCAGCCGGTCAGGGCCGCGGCTGGCACGCCGCGCCACCGTCCGGCGCCGGCACCGTCGATCTGCCAGACGATGACGGGCAAAGTGACAAACAGGACGGGCCAGGCATTGAACGGCGCCATCGCGAGCGAGGAAGCTGCGCCGGCGAGAAGCGCGATTGCGGCGCGCTTCCATCCCCAGGCGAGGATGATCGCAAGACCGATGCTACGAAGTTTGCCGGAAATCTTCACGTTGAGGCGGCTCCATCACCGGGCGGATTGGTTTGGTGGTCGCCCGGTTGCGCCGCGTCGGGCGGGGCCTCACGCCGGCGGCTTTCGCGCTGGGTCCGCGGCGGCGTGCGTTCCTTGCGCGGCGCGATGCGCAGCCGCTTGACGCGCCGCGGGTCGGCATCGAGGACCTCGATTTCGAAATTGCCCGGACCCGAGATCACTTCGCCGCGCACCGGCAACCGGCCGACATGGGTGACCAGAAAGCCGCCCAGCGTTTCGACCTCCTCGCCGGCCTCGCCAGTCACGAACTCCTCGCCGATGACCGAGCGCACATCGTCGAGGCTCGCGCGGGCATCCGCAATGAAGGAATTATCGGCCTGCCGCACGATCGCCGGCGGCTCGTCGCTGTCATGCTCGTCGTCGATCTCGCCGACGATCTGCTCGACGATATCCTCGATCGAAACCAGACCATCGGTGCCGCCATACTCGTCGACGACCAGCGCCAGATGAATGCGCGAGGCCTGCATCTGCGCCAGGAGATCGATCGCCCGCATCGACGGCGGCACGAACAGCAATTTGCGGATGATATTGGCTTCCGCTAGCGGCAGCGCCAAGTCGACCGCGCGCAGGTCGAGACCGGGTGCGGGCGGCTTCTTCGACCGCGTCTTCGGCTTCGGTTTTGCCGCGCGCGCCGTCATGAACGCGAGCAGATCGCGGATGTGAACGATGCCTTCGGGGTCGTCGAGGGTTTCGTTGTAGACGACGAGCCGTGAATGCGCCGCGCTTTCGAACAGGCTCATCAACTCGCCGAGCGGAATGTCGCGCTTGACCGCGACGATGTCGGCGCGATGGATCATCACGTCCGCAATCCGCCGTTCGTGCAGCGACAGGATGTTGCGCAGCATGGTGCGCTCGACCGCGGAAAAGCCGACCTCGTCGGGTGTCGAGGTATCGAGCACAACCTGCAAATCGTCGCGGACCGATCCGGCCTTCCAGCCGAACAAGGTGCGGATCGCGCGCACCAGCCAGTTGTCGGCCGAGGGACGCATGACCTCGCCCTCCTGCACGACCACAGGCAGGTTGCGCGTGTTGCGCGGATTGTCGTGGATCGGATCGGAGTCCGGCATTTTATTATTTCCGCTCCGCGTAAGGATCTGGAATGCCGAGCTGCGACAGGATCTCCCGCTCCAGCTGCTCCATCGTCTCGGCCTCCTGGTCCTGCTCGTGATCGTGGCCGATCAGGTGCAGGAAACCATGCACCGCAAGGTGGCTGAGATGATGGTCGAACGGCTTTTGTTCTTCGTCGGCCTCCCGGCGTGTCGTTTCATAGGCAATCGCGATGTCGCCCAGCATGCGCGGCGCATCGTCTGGTCGTCGCGGGCCACGCGGCTGCAAGGCCGGAAACGACAGCACGTTGGTCGGCTTGTCGATGCCGCGCCAGTTGCGGTTCAGCGTCTTAACTCCATTGTCGTCGGTCAGCATGACCGCGAGTTCGCTGTCGCCGACGTCGGCGGTGACGAACTCCGCCGCGGCCGCGATCGCGCGGTCGATCACCGCCTCCGCCTCGGGCTCGGCCTGCCAGCAGTCGGCGGTGATGAGAATTTCGATAATCGGAAGGGCAGACGGTACCATCGGAGTTCTGTATGCGACGCTGGTTCGATCTTGATCCGCGCTTGCCGCGGTTTCCGCAATCACGCCTTGCCGGCGACCGGCCGTTGCGGCTTGCCTTCATAGGCCGCCACGATCCGCGCCACCAGCTCATGGCGGATCACGTCTTCGGCGGTGAAATGGACCTGGGCAATGCCGGTCACCCCGTCGAGCAGTTTGACCGCTTCGGCAAGTCCGGACGCCTGACCGTTCGGCAGGTCGACCTGCGAGGGGTCGCCGGTGACGATCATGCGGCTGTTCTCGCCAAGGCGGGTCAGGAACATCTTCATCTGCATCGAGGTGGTGTTCTGCGCCTCGTCCAGAATGATGACGGCGTTGGTCAGCGTGCGGCCGCGCATGAACGCCAGCGGTGCGATTTCGATTTCGCCGGTCTGCAGCGCGCGCTCGACGATGCGCGCATCCATCAGGTCGTACAGCGCGTCGTAGATCGGCCGCAGGTAAGGATCGACCTTTTCGCGCAGATCGCCGGGCAAAAAGCCGAGCCGCTCGCCGGCTTCCACAGCCGGGCGCGACAGGATGATGCGATCGACTTCCTTGCGTTCGAACAATTGCGCGGCATGCGCCACCGCAAGCCAGGTCTTGCCGGTGCCGGCCGGGCCGACGCCGAACACGAGTTCGCTGCGCTTGAGTGCGCGAATGTAGGAATCCTGCGCCGCCGTGCGCGCCCGTACCGGACGCTTGCGCAGATTGATGGTGTCGAACGACGACTTCGCCGTCTTGGGATCGAATTCGAACAGCGAGCCTTGCGCGATCACGGCGCGGATCGCGCCCTCGACCTCGCCCTGGTCGAGATCCTGTCCTTTGCTCGCCTGCGCATACAGCGCTTCGAGCACGCGCCGCGCGGCGTCGCAGCCATCGCGCGAGCCGGCGACGGTGATGTGGTTGCCGCGTGAATCGACGACGACGCCGAGCCGCCGTTCGATCAGCGCGAGATTTTGTCCGTAAGGTCCGACCAGCGCGGACGCGGCGCGATTGTCATCGAAGTCGATGACGAACTGGGTTTCGGGCGGAGCTTGCATGTCGCGGTCGAGCTTGCGAGAAGGAACGAGTGAAGTTGAATCCGATGCGCTTTTTGGCAAGGGTTCAGGCTCCCATTCGCGTTTCAGAAGGGTGAGTTGTCGGCACAGTCTCGGAGGCGGTGAACGCCGGCAGTGGGCCCGCGAGTTTGCCGAGAAGGCTGTATCGTTCGAGGCTTTCGATTTTGACCGGCAGCACCTGCCCGACGATGGTCTCGCTCGCCATCACATGCGCGGGCTGAAGATAGGCGGTGCGGCCGACGATCTGACCGGGATTGCGCGCCGGGCGCTCGAACAACACGTCGACGGTGGTTCCAATCGAGGCCCTGTTGAAGGCCGATTGCTGGCTGTCGATCAATTCCTGAAGCCGCGCCAATCGCTCGTCCATCTCGTCCGCTGACACCATCTCCCGCATGTCCGCCGCCGGCGTGCCGGGCCGCGGCGAATACTTGAACGAATAAGCGGCAGCGTATCCGATTTGTGTGACGAGAGCGAGGGTGGAGCGAAAATCTTCCTCCGTCTCGCCGGGGAAACCGACGATAAAATCTGATGAAAATGCAATATCTTGGCTGGCCGCGCGGAACAGGTCGACGGCGCGGCGGTAATCGTCTGCGGTATGCTTGCGGTTCATGGCCGACAAGATCCGATCCGAGCCGGATTGAACGGGCAGGTGCACGAACGGCATCACCGCTGGCACATCGCGATGCGCCTCGATCAGCGCCTCGTCGACGTCGCGCGGATGGCTGGTCGAATAGCGCAGGCGGACGATGCCCGGAATTTCGGACAGCCGACGGAGCAGCATGCCGAGCGACCAGATGCGGCCGTCGGGTCCATCGCCGTGATAGGCGTTGACGTTCTGGCCGATCAGCGTGATCTCGCGCACGCCGTGATCGGCGAGGCGTTTCACGTCGTCGATGATCTTGACCGCGGGCCGCGAGACTTCGGCGCCGCGCGTGTAGGGCACGACGCAGAAGGTGCAGAACTTGTCACAGCCTTCCTGGATGGTGACGAACGAGGAGATGCCGCGCGCGCGAATGATGTCCGGCTTGGGCGGCGGCAGAAACGCGAATTTGTCTTCGGTTGGAAATTCCGTTTCCAGCGCGCGACCATCCTTTTCGGCACGCGCGAGCAGTTCCGGCAGATGATGATAACTCTGCGGCCCGACCACAACGTCGACTACGGGCGCGCGGCTGACGATCTCCGCGCCTTCGGCCTGCGCGACGCAGCCGGCAACCGCGATGTTCATGCGCCGGCCCTGACGCGCCGCTTCGTCCTTTGCGACACGGAGCCGGCCCAGTTCGGAATAGACCTTCTCGGACGCCTTCTCGCGGATATGACAGGTGTTGAGGATGACGAGGTCAGCGTCGTCCACGCTTGCGGTCTCGACAAAACCCTCGCCAGCCAGCGTGTCCACCATGCGCTGCGCATCGTAGACGTTCATCTGGCAGCCATATGACTTGATGTGGACTCTGCGTGGCTTCATGGAACCGGAATATCGAATTGAAAGCGCGATGCGCTTTCAGGATTTGTCGTCGTCGAGCGGGACGCAATAGAGCTCCAGCCGGTGATCGACCAGGCGATAGCCGAGCTTGCGGGCGATTTCGGCCTGCAACTTCTCGATTTCCTCGGAGGTGAATTCGATGACCTTGCCGTCGCGCAGATTGATCAGGTGGTCGTGGTGACTGTCGCGCATCTGCTCGTAGCGGGCGCGGCCTTCGCGAAAATCATGCCGCTCGATGATGCCGGCATCCTCGAACAATTTGACCGTGCGATAGACCGTCGAGATCGAGATCTTGTCGTCGACGGCGACGCAGCGGCGGTAGAGTTCCTCGACGTCGGGATGATCCTCTGCTTCCGCGAGCACCCGCGCGATTACGCGGCGCTGCTCGGTCATGCGCATGCCGGTCGCGGCACAACGTGCCTCGATGCCGGTTGCCTTGAGCGCGGGGTTGGATTTAAGCGCCGTCATTTCGGGACATCATAATCGGGTTCGAGTTGCCGTCGGTGATCATAACACGTTCTGCCATCGGGCAAATGTCAGGACAAGTCGCGCCGCATCAGGAGTGCATCCAGCGCTTCGCCGCCGCTCTGCCGGTAATAGCGTTCGCGGCGTCCGACCACGCCAAATCCGGCCCGCTGGTAGAGCCGCCGGGCCGGCTGGTTATTTTCTTCCACTTCCAGAAAGACTGTCCGGATGCCCCGGCCGGCGAGGTGGCCCAAATGGGTCAAAAGCAGGCCGTTGGAGAGGCCGCGGCCGCGGTGGCTTTCGGCGACCGCGATCGACAAAATCTCGGCCTCGTCCGCCCCCATTCGTGACACCGAAAAACCGACGATTTTACGTCCCATTCGCAGCCGATGGATCAGCGTGTTCCGCTCGCTCAGCATGTGCTCGAATTCGTCCTCGCCCCAGCCCCGGTGAAACGATGCACCGTGAATGCGGGAAAGCGCCGCAGCGTCGCGCTGGCTTGCGGGTTCGACCACCGGCTTGCCATTGCTCCATAATCCGGAGAGCCAGGATGTTGAGAGCGAAGACATCATGGTGAAGCCGGCGGCGCGCCGCCAGCGAGCTGCTCCTTGGCAGGTTTGGCGTCGGGCGCTCGCAAATAAAACGGCCGGGCCGGTGCCGTGTTCGGACTGACTGCCGCGCCGAGCCATCCCACCCAGGAAATGTCGGGGGCCGGCTGCAAGTCGACCTTCGACGGGGCGACGGCATGCTCGGGCCATCGCTCGGCGACGATACCGGCGGCATTTCCGACGAGATGCGGCGCGCCGAACCGCCAAGTGTTGAGCGCTTCCGCCATCGGCGCAATGCGCGGTCTCACCAGCGCGCTGCCATTGCCGCTGACGACCTGAAGATAGACGTGATCATGCCGGGCATCGATCACGGAAACCACGGGATGTTCGCCGTTCTGGCTCACGATCGGCGCGGCAAAGGCTGCAAGCGTCGTGATGCCGACCACGGGGATATTGGCGGCGAGGGCGATGCCGCGCGCGGCCGACAGGCCAACGCGAAGCCCGGTAAAGCTGCCGGGACCGGTGGTGACGGCAATACGGCCGAGGCCCGCAAATGCGATTTCCGATGCTGACATCACGCGAGCGATCAGCGGCATCAGCGCCTCGGCATGGCCGCGCTTCATGGATTGCGATTCCTGCGCAATCAAATTGCCGGCTTCGGTGTCGAGCACCGCGGCGGCGCAGGCATCAAGCGCCGTGTCGATGGCGAGGATCAGCATGGAGACGAGGCGAGTGGTGAGTGGCGAATAGCGAATGGAGGAAGACGATCAATGACTATTCGCCATTCGCTATTCACTATTCGCTTCTCCATCACATCGGCCGCACTTCGGTCACCTCGGGCACGAAATGCCTGAGCAGATTCTGGATGCCGTGCTGCAAGGTCGCGGTGGAGGAGGGGCAGCCCGCGCAGGAGCCCTTCATGTTGAGATAGACGATGCCGTCCTTGAAACCGCGGAAGGTGA
>Ga0070741_10016922_pt1 | contig 12061 bp, 9 predicted proteins | sample Coa_R1_4_FD_66440 | JGI IMG/M metagenome (GOLD analysis project Ga0070741, IMG submission 66440) | Surface soil microbial communities from Centralia Pennsylvania, which are recovering from an underground coalmine fire - Coalmine... | ecosystem: Environmental > Terrestrial > Soil > Unclassified ...
GAAGACCCGCGCCATGTGGAAGAAGAGCAGGATGATGAACACGCTCGCGCCCCACCGGTGCATCCCGCGCACGAGCCAGCCGAAGTCGACGTCGTTCGTGATGTGCTGGATCGACGAGTACGCCTCGTCCGGGCTCGGCTTGTAGAACATCGCGAGGATCACGCCGGTGATCGCCTGGACGAGGAACGCCGTCAGCGTCGCCGAGCCGAGCGTGTGCGCCCAGCCCGTGTCGCCCGGCACCTTGCGGAAGAGGAAGTAGCGCACGCCGCCGACGAGGCCCGACCGCTCCTCGAGCCAGTCGAGCGGATAGAGGGCCATCGCCTCCAGCTGCTTGCGGCGCTCGGACTTAGGCACGGATCTCCGGGATCGGCCAGAGCCAGAACTCCGGCCCCGCGACGTGCTGGCCGGGGTTGTGCAGCGGGTACTTCTTGATCCGCGCGTCCTTCCCCGTGCCGTGGACGTAGTCGACGCTGTAGGCGCTGCCGAGGATCAGGCGCCCGTTCTTGATCGAGTAGCTGTAGCGGTCGAGCGCTCGAACGGGGGGCCCCGCGATCCGGTTGCCCTCGGTGTCGTACTGACCGCCGTGGCAGGGGCAGCCGAAGTTCGCCGGCTTCACCTTCGTCAGCTTGAGCAGCTCCGCGCCGGCCTTGTCCTTGACGACCCGCTCGGCCTTCGCGTCGACCGGCCCGTTCGGCTGGACCGGGCACCCGAGGTGGGCGCAGCGGTTGGAGAGGATCGTGAAGCTGGGCTGACCCTTGAGCAGGCCGTTGTAGCGGATGTACGCCGTGCGCCGCGACACCTCGCCGGCCGCCGGGTCTTCGACGAAGGTGGTGATCACGTACTGGCCCTCGGCGAAGTCGGACAGCGGGCCGAGGTCGACCTCCTTGAACTTCTGGCCCTCGAACGCGGAGGCGACGAGCAGGCCCACGGGCGGGACGGTGACGACGCCGCCGATCAGCGCGCCGAGCCCGAGCGTGGAGGCCTCGAGGAACTTGCTACGCGGGAACCGCTCGCCCGGCTGGGGCAGTGGCGCTCCCGCCTCGCCGGCGGTCGCCGGCGGCGCCGGTCCGGCCGGAACCGGCTCTGCCTCCACCGGCGGCGGGGGCGGCATTCCGGGCGTCGTCCCGCGCGAGAGGTCGCGCACCCACAGGAAGCCGAAGACGAGCGCGATCGCGCCACCGACCGCCACCGCCGGCCAGCTGACGATCAGGCCGACAAGGATGCACGCGAGCCCCACGGCGAAGCCGACCGGCCACACCGTCGGGGGCGGAAGGTGAGGCTTATCGTCCCGGGGCCCGGGCTCCACGTCGTTACGCCTCCTTCTCGTTACCGCAGGTGATTCAAACGGTCGCTTGTGCGACGTGTCAACGACGTAACACTTGCCGCAACGCGGCGCACTATGACGTATCGGACGGTCGCTGCGCGGCGAGACCGTACTCGCCCCAGCGCCGGTCGACGAGCGCCTTGACCTCGTCGCTCATCTCGATCTCCGGCGGCCACTCACGCGCGCCCTCCTCGGGCAGCTTGTGCGTCGCGTCGATCCCGATCTTCCCGCCGACGAACTGCCGCTCGGGCGCGTGGTCGAGGTGGTCGACGGGCCCCTCCGAGATCAGGACGTCGCGCTTCGGGTCGACGTTCGCCGTCACCCTGAAGAAGACCTCCTCGTAGTCGTGGACGTCGACGAACTCGTCGACGACGACGACGCACTTGGTCAGCGACAGCAGGCCGAGGCCCCAGACCGCGTGCATGATCTTCTGCGCCTGTCCGGGAAAGGTCTTGCGGATCGAGACGATCGCGCAGTTGTGGAAGGCGCCCGCGACCGGCAGGTCGTAGTCGACGATCTCGGGCACGGACATCCGGATCGCCGGCAGGAAGATGCGCTCCGTCGCCTTCCCGAGCCAGGCATCCTCGGCGGGCGGCTTGCCGACGACGATCGACGCATAGATCGCGTCGCGGCGCATGGTCATCGCGGTGATGTGGAAGACGGGGAACGGCTCGGGCGCCGTGTAGTAGCCGGTGTGGTCGCCGAACGGGCCTTCCATGCCCTCGTCGCCGGCCTCGACGTAGCCCTCGAGCACGATCTCGGCGTGCGCGGGGACCTCGAGGTCGACCGTCTTCGCCTTGACGAGCTCGACTGCCTCCCCGCGCAGGAAGCCGGCGACCATCAGCTCGTCGACGTGCTTCGGGAGCGGCGCGCTCGCGCTGTACGCCGTGACCGGGTCGAGCCCGATCGCGACCGCGACCTCGAGCCGCCCGTCCGTCGCCAGGTAGTCCATCCGCCCGTCCTTGTGGATCTGCCAGTGCATGTAGGTCGAGCGGCGGTCGATCTTCTGCATCCGGTACATGCCGACGTTGCGCCCGCCCGTGCGCGGGTCCTTCGTGATCACGGCCGGGAGCGTGATGAACGGCGCCGCGTCGCCGGGCCAGCAGGTCTGGATCGGGAGCAGGTCGAGGTCGACGTCGTCGCCGGTGAGCGCGACCTCCTGGCAGGGGCCCGAGCGCACCACCTTCGGCCGCGAGCCGGCGATCTCGCGGAGCTTCATCAGGCCGCTGACCTTCTCGCGCAGGCCCTCGGGCGGCTGCATCTCCAGCACGTCCGCGAGCTTCTGCCCGACCTCGTCGAGGCTGCGCGCGCCGAAGGCGAGGCACATGCGCCGCTCGGTCCCGAACTGGTTGATCAGCAGGGGGTGCTTGGAGCCCTTGGGGCGCTCGAAGAGGAGCGCAGGCCCGCCCGACTTGACGGTCCGATCGACGATCTCGGTGATCTCGAGATGCGGATCGACCTCGGCTGCGATCCGGACGAGCTCTCCTTCGCGCTCGAGCAGCGCGATCCAGTCGCGGAGGTCCCGGGGCGGCGCCATCGGCCTCAGTCTGTCAGCTGCCGGCCCTCGGAAAGCCAGCCGGGGCGCCTGCGTTCCATTGCGGCACGCCACCGTCGCGGCCTTGCGTAGCACGCGTGCTACACTGCCCGTCGTGGAACGGCAGATCACCCAACGCGAGCTTCGGAACGAAAGCGGCCAGATCATGCGCGCGCTCGATCGCGGCGAAAGCTTCGTGGTCACACGCAACGGCGTGCCGGTCGGCGAGCTCGTGCCTGTCGGCAGACGGCGGTTCGTCCCTGCCGAGGCCCTCGTCGCCGTCTTCGCCGGCTCCCCGCACATCGACCCGGAGCGGTTCCGGGCCGACATCGATGCGGCAGTGGAGCAGGACGCGACCCCGCGTGCCTGACGAACGTCATCGGCGCGGCCTCGTCGACACCTCTGTGCTGATCGGCCTCGAGGCGGTCGATCCCGCCCGGCTCCCGACCGAGCTCGCGATCTCGGTGGTGACCCTTGCCGAGCTCGCGACTGGGCCACACGCGACCTCCGACCCCGAGGAGCGAGCCCGCCGCCAGGATCGTCTGCAGCGGACGGAGGCGACCTTCGAGCCCCTGCCCGTCGACCCGACGGTCGCGCGCTCCTACGGCCGCGTCTACGCGAGCGTGGCCGCTTCGGGTCGAAAGGCCCGAGGCCGCCGCGCGTTCGACCTGTTGATCGCCGCCACCGCGCTCGCCGGCGAGCTGCCGCTGTACACGCGGAATCCGGCCGACTTCGCCGGCGTCGACGGTCTAGTCGAGATCATCGCCGTCTGACGTTCTCTGACGCGCTCCCCAGCGCGGCTCCGCCGAGGGACTTGAGCGCGAGCTCGACCGCCGTCTCGAGGTCGGTCGCGCGCCCCTCGGCTCGCGCCCGCTCGAGCTCGGGACCGTCGGCCGCGACGATCCGTGCTTCGTAGTCTTCGCGCTCGTCCTCCCACTGGCCGATGCGGCCGCGTCCGGCCTCAGCTTCTACGGCGCCCCACAGGCGACCCGCCCGCACCGGCTGCCCCTCCTCAGCCGCGAGCCAGGCGAGCATGGTGAGCCCGTAGGCAATCGCCTGCCGATCGCCGATCTGCTTCGCCAGCTCGAGGCTCTCGCGCAGAAACCGCCGCGCGTCGGCGAGCCGGCCGAGCAGGAGCGCGAACTCGGCGGCGTGCTGAAGGGCGTTCGTTCGCCACCAATCGAACCCGATCTCGCCGGACAGTTGCGCGGCCCGCTCGAGCAGCTCGAAGGCCTCCTCGTGCCGGCCCTCGTGGAACGCGATCGCCCCGAGGAGCGTCGAGGCTTGGGAGATCGTGAACGCATCGGGGTGCACCGGCAGGCTCTCCTCGCAGAGCGAACGCGCCCGCTCGCGGTCGCCCTTCCGATTGGCCTCGACAGCAAGCCGAAACTTCATGTGTGCGACGCCGACATCGTCGCCGAGCTGCTCGTACTCGACCAGCGCCTGCTCGATGTGGCGCGTTCCCTCTTCGAACTCGCCGAGGATGTAGGTCGAGCCGGCGAGAGCTCGTCGCGCTCGAACCCGGAGCTCTGCCGGCAGGTCGGAGCCGAGCTCGAGCAGCTCGTTGAGCCTGCGCGCGCCCTCTGCTGGGCTGTTCGTCACCCAGTACTGCTCGAGCTCGACCGTCGCCAACAGCGCGAGCTCGATCTCGCCGGCGGCAACGAGCCAATCGAGCGCGGAGCGGATGTTCGCCTGCTCGCGCCCGACCACGGCGTAGCCGCCGGAGCCGACGCCGGCCGCGATCTTCTCGACGGATAGGCGAGCAGACTCGGCGAGCGCGACGTAGTGCTCGGCGTGCCTGCGTGAGATCGCCTGGTGCTCGTCCGCCTCGTGAAGCTGCTCGAGCGCGTACTCGCGGATCGTCTCCAGCATCCAGAAGCGGTCGTCCGTGTGCCGCACCAGGCTCTTCTCGACGAGCGACTGGAGCGTGTCGAGGTCGGCGCCGGCGAGGTCGGACGCCGCCTCGAGCGTGCAGCCGCCGCTGAAGACTCCGAGCCGGCGGAACGCGCGCTGCTCCTCCTCTGCCAGGAGGTCGTGGCTCCACTCGATCGTCGCCCGAAGCGTCGCCTGCCGCGGCTCGGTGTCGCGCCCTCGCCTGAACAGGTCGAGACGCTCTCCGAGGCGGTCGAGGATCTGCTGCGGAGCCAGCGCTTTCGTCCGCGCCGCCGCGAGCTCCAGCGCGAGCGGCATGTTGTCCAGCCGCCGGCACAGCTCCTCGATCGCCGGGCTCGGCGGCAGCTGCGCGCGCCCGCAGAAGAGCTCGGCCGCATCCGGATCGGCGAGCGGCAGCACCTCGTACTCGACCTCCCCGCGCACGCGCAGCAGCTCGCGCGAGGTGACCAGCAGCGTCAGGCTCGGGCACGCCTCGACGAGCGCGGCCAGCTCTGGCGCCGCGTCGATCACCTGCTCCAGGTTGTCGAGTAGGAGCAGCAGCTCCCGCTCGCCGATGTGGTCGGCCAGCGGCACCTGGGCGCCCACCGCCTGCTCGATCGTCTGCTCGACGACAGTCGGGTCGTGGACGGTCGCAAGGCCGACCCAGAAGACCCCCGCCGTGAACTCGCCGACGAGCTCCGCCGCCGCCTCGATCGCGAGCCGCGTCTTCCCCGACCCGCCCGGCCCGGTCAGCGTCAGCAGCCGAGCCCCGCCGCGGACGAGCGCCGTCACCGCCGCCACCTCGCGCTCCCGCCCGACGAACGACGACGCTGGACGAGGCAGGTTCGTGTTCGAGATCGTCCTCAGCGGCGGAAACGGCTCGTCCCCGAGCTGGAAGAGCGGAACCGGCTCGGGGAAGTCCTTCAGCCGGTGCTCGCCGAGATCGCGCAGCTCGACGCCGTCGATCGAGTCGCTCGTCGCCCTCGAAAGCACCACCTGGCCGCCGTGCGCGGCGCTCATGATCCGCGCCGCCAGGTGCACGTCGCGCCCGAGGTACTTCGGCGGATCGAGCAGCGGCTCGCCCGTGTGCAGTCCCATCCGCACCTTGACTAGGCCGCGCGCGAGGGCGGCCTGCCCCTCGCGCGCCACTGCAACGGCATCCGCAGCACGCTGGAAGGCGACGAAGAAGGCATCGCCCTCGTAGTCGACCTCGTAGCCGCGATACCGCTCGACAGCTCGCGCAGGACGCGCCGGTGCTCCGAGAGCGCGTCGCGATATCGCTCAGGCCCGAGCTCGTCGAGGAGCTTCGTCGACCCCTCGACGTCGGTGAAGAGCAGCGTTACGCGTCCGGAGGGCAGGTCCGCCACGAGCAGATCATGCGCCCCGCGCGCCGCGCTCCTACTGCTTCACGCGGATCTCGTCGTAGTGGACGAAGGTCTGTGGGTCGATGCGGAACGTGTCGCGGATGCGGTCCGCGACGAGCGAGACGTTGGCGCCCCAGTAGAGCGGGATCACCGGCAGGTCGCCGCTCGGCCCGACCATCGCCTGCTCGACCCCGCGGTACAGGCGGTAGCGGAGGTCGGCGTCGAGCACGCGCCGAGCGCGCGCGACGAGCGCATCGAAACGCTTGTTGCAGCGGTTCGTGAAGTTGTTTCCGGAGGAGCACGTGAACAGGTCGAGCCCGTTGATCGCATCCGGGAAGTCGTAGATCCAGCCCAGCAGGAAGACGTCGACGTCGCTGTTCGGCGGCGGCCCGAGGAACTGGAGGAACTGCTTGAACTCCTGCTGGTGGAGCGTCACCGAGATCCCGAGCTGCTGCCACATCGCCTGGAGCGCGACGCCGAGCTCCTTCTGGCCGGGCTGGTTCGGGTAGTAGAGGGACAGCTTCCGGAGCGGCTGGGCGGCCTTCGCGAGCGCGGCCTTCGCGGCGCCGACGTTGCCGCGGGCGGGGAGGACGCGCGAGTGCGGATCGGTCGAGGCGAACCCTGGGACGCCCATCGGGGTGAACCCGTCGGCCGGCCGGCCGCTGCGGACGACGTGGTCGACGAGCGCCTTCCGGTCGATCGCGAGCGCGAGCGCGCGGCGCTCGTTCACGTCGGACACCTTCTTCACGTTGACGCCGACGAAGTAGGACGCGAGCTGCGGACTCTCGTAGTACTGCGGTTTCGCCTTCCACTTGGGGATGTCGGACGGGCCGAGCATCTGCGTGCTGAGCGCGTCGAGCCGGCCCGCCTGGAACGCCTGGACCGCCGTCGTGCCGCTGGAGATGATCGGCTGCTCGACGCGCTCGACGGTCACCCGGCCCGCGCCGCGCCAGCCGCTCCACTTCGTCAGGTCGATCTCGGCGTCGTGCTGCCACCGCGTGAGGCGGTACGGGCCGTTGGTGACGATGTGCGACGGTTCCGTCCACTTCTCGCCCCAGCGCTCGACGACCGCGCGGGGCACGGCGAAGAAGACGTTGTGCGCAAGCAGGTACGGGAACCACGGTTGCGGCTGCTCGAGCGTGACTCGGATGGTGTAGTCGTCCAGCGCCTTGACCCCGACCTGGTCGCGGAGGCGGGAGCAGCCGCGCTTGCAGGTGTTGTACGCCTGCGCGCCCTTGATCCCGTACATGATGTACGCGTACCCCGCGGCGAGCTTCGGGTCGAGCTCGCGCTTCCACGAGTACTCGAAGTCACGGGCGGTGACGCGCTGGCCATTCGTCCAGCGACCGGTGCGCCGCAGGTGGATCGTGTAGACCTTGCCGCCTGCGCTGATCGTCCAACCCGACGCAAGGTTCGGGACCGCCCGGAGGGTCTTCCCCGACAGCCGGACGAGCGGATCCATGATGTTGTTCGTCACCTGCGCGGAAACCGTGTCCGTCCCGAGCTGCGGGTCGAGCGAGGGCGGCTCCGATGGGAGCGCGTACACGATCGTCGTCCCGTTGCGAGAGGGCTTCGTCGAGCCGACGCTTGCGAGCAGCGCCGCCACGACAAGCGCCACCGCCGAGAGCGCCACCAACCTGATGGTCCCTCGCCCTGTCCCGGTTCTACCCATGACAGTCCTCCCTCTCGCCGCACGCCTGCGTCCGCCGCAATGGTGCAGGTTGTCACGAATCCTTTCGCCCTTCCGGCTCAGCGTCAACTGCGCCGGAGAAAGAGCGTAGGCGGCGCTCGTCTCTCCGACGCTCGCCGCGGCGACGCCCGGAGTGTCATCGTCGCGATACTGGCCGATTAGGCTCTGCTGCGTGGACTGGTGGCTGCTCTCGGGTCTGACGCCCGAGCAGGTGCGCGAGGTACTGGCCCGCGCGACGAGGCGCCGGTTCGCCCGCGGCGAGGTCGTCTTCCACCAGGGCGACCCCGCCGAGTCGCTCCACCTGATCGGCAAGGGACGGTTCGCGGTGCGCGCCACGACACCGCTCGGCGACGTGGCGACCATCGCGATCCGAGTGCCGGGAGAGTGCTTCGGCGAGCTCGCGCTCGTCGACGGCTACGCGCATCGAGTCGCGACGGTCGCGGCGCTCGAGGAAACGGAGACGTTCGCGCTCGCCCACACCGAGTTCGCACGGTTGCGGCGCGACTACCCGCAGGTGAACGAGGCGCTGTTCGCCTTCCTGGCGAACGAGGTCCGCACCCTGAACGCCCGGCTGCTGGAGGCGCTGTTCCTGCCGGTCGAGAAGCGCGTCCGCCGACGTCTCGTCGAGCTCTCCCGCCTCTATCCCGACGAGGAGGGAAAGCCGCTCGTCGCTCTCACCCAGGAGGCGATCGCCGAGCTCGCCGGTGCCTCCCGCGCGACGGTGAACCAGGTGCTGCGCGAGGAGGCGAAACGCGGGACGCTCGAGCTGACCCGCGGAAGGACGCGGATCCTCGACCTCGCGAGCCTCGAGCAGCGATCGCGCTGAACCGGCGGCAAGGACTGTCGGCTCGACGACACGCCCACCGTTGCCCCCGCGAACGACGCGCCGAACGGCCTCGCCTACCTTCGGCACAAGGGGCCACGCCGGTGTGGCCCGGAGACAGGAGGCGAGGGATGTTCAGGTCAACGACATCGATTAGGTTCAGGCGCCTGCTGCTGGTGGGCGCCGTCGTCGCCGTCGCGATCGTGCCGACGGCTTCTGCGGTCGGGCGTCCCCCGGATGTGCAGGACGCGGCCAGCGCCACGCTGGCCGCGCAGGTCAGCCCGCCGGACGTCCGCGACACGGCTCTCCGGATCTCGGTCGCGGTGCCGGACGTGATCGAGCGGTATGCGGCGGCGCATCCGTACGGGCTCGGGCTCTCGTCGGTCGCGACCGCCGTTTCGCGGCCGCCGGACATCAGCGACGCCGCGCTCTCGGCGCAGTACGCGTCCCTGCCCGCCTCGAACGCGGGGTTCAGCTGGACCGACTGGGCGATCGGGATCGGCAGCGGGATCGGGCTCGCCCTCCTGCTCGCGGGGTGCGCGATGGCCAGCCGCCAGGTGCGCCACCGCGTCCAGACCGCCTGAGGTTCGCCTCCGCGAACAGTCCGAGCGGGCCGCCGAGGCCCGTTCGGGCTGGACCGACAGAACGCCGCGTCCGCTCAGACGCCTTTAGCGAGGGAGACGGTGGGGTACAGCGTCGTCGCCTCGCGGAAGCGGCCCTTCTTCATCCGGAGGACGGTCATCGCGCCGACCGTGGGGTCGCCGTCGCGGTCGAAGCCGAAGCGACCGATCAGCCCCGGGGGCGTGGTCGCAGCGAACACGGCGCGCGTGATCGACGCTCGCGTGCCGTCCGAGTGCTCGATCGCGTCGAGGAGGACGCTGGCGGCGGCTGCGCCGTACAGCGCCCCGTACCCGAAGATCGGCGCGTCCGGCCCCGTCTGCTCGAGCACCGCCTTCCCCGCGGGCCCCGCCCTGTCGAGCGGCACGCCCGCCCACGTTACGTACATGCCTTCGCCCCCGGCGCCGACCTCGTGCTCGTCGGCGAATCCGTCCGGCGCGAGGTACGCGACCTTCGTTCCCGACAGCGCCTTCCTGAGCGCCGCGAGGACGTTCCTGCCGTGGAGAAACGCAAAGCCGGCGAGATAGACGCCGTCGGGCTTCGCCGCGCTCACCTTCCGCGCGAGACCGGAGTAGCTCGCCGCCTTGGGATTCCAGCTCGCGGTCCCGATCACGTGGACACCCCTCCGCGCGGCCATGCCGGCGAACCATCGGCCCATCTGCACTCCGTAGCCCTCGCCGTCGTCGACGACGAACACCCGGCGCAGCCGGAGCTGGCCGGCAAGGATCGCGGACGCCGCAGCCTGGTACTGGTCCGGCGCGGCGAGCCGCACGAAGTTGCGGATTCCCTTCGGGTAGTACTTGCGGGGCGTTCCCGGATCGCCGCCTGGGACGCGGGTGGTGAGCTGCGGGTCAGTCGTCGCCGTCCCGATCATCACCAGCGGCCCGTCGGAGGCAGCGTCCGTCACCGGTATCTGGAGCGCGGCGCACGGGCTGTTGTAGGGGCCAATCACGCCGACGACCCGCTCGTTCGCAGCGTACGTCTTCGCGTTCGCGCTGCACCGGTCGGGGTCGAAAGCACCGCCGGACGCAGACGAGTCGTCGCAGGACTGATAGGCGATGCGGTACTTGCCGGCCTGGTAGTGCCGCTGGTGGAGAACGTACTGGATCCCCTGCACCTGCTCGCGCGCCGGCGGCGGGTTGCGCAACGGCAGGTCCGAGACGATCAGAAGATCCGGCTTGCCGGGGCCCCGGTAGTCGAGCGGGCCGCAGAACTTCTGCGAGAGAGCTTTGACGCCGTTGCCGCCGCCGCAGCCAGCGGCGAAGCCGGCGACGGCCGCCAGCGCGGCCGCACACGCGATCGACCTGGTCACGCGCTCGCCACCCACACGCGGCCGAAGCCGGTCGTCACGTCTTCGGGCGTCCCTCCGACGTCGACGGTCTCGATCACGCGAGCGCCGTCGGGGTCGATGCGAGCGACCGTCCCGTCCTGACTCGACACCCACAGGCTTCCGTAGCCGACGGCGATGCTCGTCGGGTTCCGGCCGACGCCGACGGTCCGGACGACCGTGTCCGTCAGGGGATCGATCTGCGCGACGGCGTCGGCACGGGTGTTGATCGCCCACAGCCAGCGGTCGAGGAAGACGAGCCCGCCGTTGTCGAAGGTCTGGATGCCGCCGACCGTCCCCGTCACCTTCCCGGTCGCGGGGTCGATCCTGGACAACCCGTCCTGGCCGGCGACCCACACGTATCCTCCGCCGACGGCGATCGGGCCGGCCGCGGTCTCGGAGAGCGCCGTGACCCTTGCCCGTCCTGAGCCCGGATCGATACGCGCCAGCCGGCGCTGGATCGTCGCCCAGAGGGCGCCCCGGCTGTAACAGAGGAAGCCGATCGCCCTGAAGTACGTAGGCGGCGCCGCGATCCGTACCGACGACAGCGGCGAGACGGTGACCGGGTCGAGCTTGCTGATCGTGGCGACCTGTGCGCCCGGGCGGTCGGCGGGAGGTACGTTCACGACCCAGACCGCGCCGCCGCCGGTCGTCAGGTCGGCCGGAGTTCCCTGCGCGCTGGTCGTGCGCACGGCCGCGCCGGAGGCCGGGTCCAGCTTCGTGATCGTCGAGTCGGCCCTGTTCATCACCCAGACCGCGCCTTCCCCGGCAGCGACCCGTCCGGGAACGCCTCCGACGGCGGTACGGCCGACGACGGCGTTGCGCGCCGGGTCGATCGAGACGACCACGTCCCCCGTCGGCCCGTCGACACCCGACGGGCCGGAGAAGGCGAGCACGGCAGCGATCGCCCCGCCGGCGACGGCCAGCGCGAGCACCACGGCGGCGGCCAAGACCCGCCGCCGCGTGGCGAACCGTCGGAGGCCGCCCGGGGCCGCGGGCGGAACCCGGAGCGGTGGAAACTCGGTGTCGATCCCCTCGATCGCCAGCTGGCTCAACGCCTCCGGCCGCTCGAAGTCCTTCAGCGAGTAACGGCCGAGCGGCCGCATCCACACGCCCGGCGGCAGCTCTCCCTCGACGAGGTCCGCCGTCCGCGACGAGAGCAGCACCTGCCCGCCATGCGCGGCCGCCATCACGCGCGCCGCACGGTGGACGTCGAGCCCGGCGTACAGGTCGTCCTGGATCGTCGGCTCGCCGGTGTGCAAGCCGATGCGGACGCGGATCGGCTCGTCCGGCCAGTCGAACTCGGCGAGTGCCCGCTGAGCCTCGGCAGCGGCGACCGCCGCGTCCCGCGCATACGAGAACGCGAAGTGGAAGCTGTCGCCCTGCATCTCGACCTCGACTCCGCCGTAGCGCCGCAGGGTCTCGCGGACCAGCCGCCGATGGGTCGTAAGCGCGGCGACGTAGCGCTCCCGACCGAGGCGCCGCAGCATCTGCGTCGACCCTTCGATG
>Ga0070741_10016923_pt1 | contig 12061 bp, 15 predicted proteins | sample Coa_R1_4_FD_66440 | JGI IMG/M metagenome (GOLD analysis project Ga0070741, IMG submission 66440) | Surface soil microbial communities from Centralia Pennsylvania, which are recovering from an underground coalmine fire - Coalmine... | ecosystem: Environmental > Terrestrial > Soil > Unclassified ...
CGAGTGAGCGGAAGGGGGGACGCCATGTCGATTCCTCTTTTGCGCTGCAACACACCTTTGCGGCCCTTGAGAGGAGATTCTAGTGCGGTCTTGCGCCGATGACAACGACATTCTGGTTACAAGCGTGTGCCTTTTGACGCAGTCTCGAGCTGCACGATGCGCGCATGCACGCGCATACCGTCGATGTCGAGATGCGCGATCGCGATCGGCAGGCTGAATCGGCGCGGACCTGCACTTCCGGGATTCACGTAAAGCACGCCTTCGCGCTCGATCACGAGCGGCCGATGCGAGTGGCCCGACACGACCACACGATGGCCTGCGCGCGCAGAATCGACCGAAAGCGCTTTCAAAGCGTGCAGCACGTAGATGGAGATTTCGCCGACGCGCAACACGGCGGAATCGGGAATGGCCCGCGCCCACGCGGCCGTATCGTTGTTGCCGCGCACCGCGGTGACGGGCGCGAAGTCGCGCAGTTGATCCAGGATCTCGCCCGCGCCGATGTCTCCGGCATGCACGATGTGATCGCTGCCGGCGAGCGCGCGCAGAGCCTCAGGACGCAGCAAGCCGTGCGTGTCGGAGATGATGCCGACACGAAGCTTCAAGCGTGCACGGCGCGACTGTCGGGGGGCGCCTCTTCCCGCTCCCGCATGCCGTAATCGCGAATCACGACCGCGGCGCGCAGGTGGTAATCGGCAAAGATCTCCTTTCTCCCGCGCACCTGCACCGCACGATGCGCCTCCAGCGCGCGCCATTGCGCCACGGCTGCTTCATCGCGCCACAGCGACAGCGAAAGGTACTTGCCCGGTGTGGTGATGCTCTGGAAGCGCTCGACGGAGATGAAGCCGTCGACCTGCTCGAGCAGCGGCTTCAACCGCGCGGCGAGGTCGAGGTATTCATCGAGCTTGCCTTCCGCCGGCCAGACTTCGAATATCACGGCGATCATGCGTCGTCTCCTCCCAAGCCGAAAGCCTCGGCGATCAATTCGTACGAGCGGCGCCGAGGCTGCGCGTCGTAGGTCCAGGTGACGATCACGAGCTCGTCGAGCTCGAGACGCTCCGCGAGCGCGCGCAAGCGCTGCGCGACCTGCTCGCCCGTGCCCACGATCGCCTTGGCGCGCACCGCTTCGATGCGCGCGAGATCGTCGGGCGTGTAGGTCTGGGTCTGTGCCTCCTCGGGCGAAATGAGCGGCAGGCGCACGCCTTTCTCGAACCCCACGCGCCAATGCTCGCGCGTCTTGAGCAGGCGCCGCGCCTCGGTCTCGGTCTCGGCAGCGAGCGCCCACACGCAAATGGTGGCGAGGGCGCGCGGATGACGCGGGCTGGGACGGTACCTGCTGCGATAAAGGTGCAGCGCTTCCTCCACACCGCGCCCTTCGCTGAAAAAATACGCGAAGGCATACGGCAGCCCGAAGTGCGCCGCGAGCTGTGCACCGTAGTCGGAGCTGCCGAGGATCCAGATCTGCGGCTGGGTCGGGCCGCGCGGATGCGCAACGATCGAGCGGAACGGATGATCGTGCGGCAGCGGCGTGTCGGACACCCACGACATCAAGTCGAGCACCTGCTGCGGAAAGCGCTCGGCCGCGCTCGGCGCATCCGGATTGAGCGCAAATGCCGTCAACCGATCGGATCCCGGAGCGCGCCCCAGGCCGAGGTCGATGCGACCCGGCGCGATCGCCTCCAGGACGCGGAATTGCTCCGCCACCTTGAGCGCGGAATAGTGCGGCAACATGACGCCCGCGCTGCCCACGCGGATGCGCGAGGTGGTGGCCGCGATCGCCGCCATCAGCACTTCAGGCGCACTGCCGACGATGCTCCCGCTGCTGTGATGCTCGGACACCCAATAGCGGTGATAGCCCAGGGCCTCGCAGTGCCGCGCGAGCGCCAGCGTCTCGCGGATCGCTTCCGCTTCCTCGCGGCCTTTCGCCGCGGTCGACTGATCGAGGACCGAAAGCTTCACGCCGAAAGGCGCGCATCCATGGTGATGTTGGCGTTGAGCACGCGCGACACCGGGCAGCCTTCCTTCGCCTTCTTCGCGGCGGCATCGAACGCGTCACGCTGTGCGCCGGGAATGCGCGCGACGACGTCGAGATGCACGTCGGTGATCGTGAAGCCCGCATCGGTCTTGTCGAGCGTGACCGTTGCGGTGGCATCGATGCGCTCCGCGGTCATGCCGGCGGCCCCGAGCTGACCCGACAACGCCATCGCGAAGCAGCCCGCGTGCGCTGCCGCGATGAGCTCCTCCGGATTGGTGCCGATGCCGTTCTCGAACCGGGTCGAGAACGAATACTGCGTATCCGACAGGACCTTGCTGTCGGTCGTAATGGTGCCGCGTCCGTCCTTGAGTCCGCCCGTCCAGCGGGCGCTTGCCTTGCGTTTCATGTCGGCTCTCCTTTGGTGCGCGTCGCCTCGTAGCGCGCCTTGGTCTCGGCATTGGGAGGATACAGCCCGGGCAAGGGCGTCCCGTTCTCGACTTCACGCATGATCCACGCCTCGAGCCGTTCCTGCTCGGGCGCGGCTTCGAGCACGTGCTCGACGAGCGCCGAAGGAATGACCACGGCGCCGTCGGCATCGACCACCACGACGTCGTCGGGGAACACCGCGACGCCGCCGCACCCGATCGGCTCCTGCCACCCCACGAACGTGAGCCCTGCCACGGACGGCGGCGCGGCCGCGCCCTGGCACCACACCGGCAGGCCGGTCGCGAGCACGCCCGCGAGATCGCGCATCACTCCATCCGTGACGAGTCCCGCGATGCCGCGGCGGCGCATCCGCGCGCAGAGGATGTCGCCGAAGATGCCGGCGTCGGTCACTCCCATCGCGTCGGCCACCGCAATGCAGCCCGCGGGCATCGCCTCGATCGCGCCACGCGTCGATCGCGGCGAGGACCACGACTCCGGTGTCGCGAGATCCTCGCGCGCGGGCACGAAGCGCAGCGTGAACGCGCGCCCGACGAGGCGCGGCTGGTCGGGCCGAACGGGCCGCGTGCCGCGCATCCATACGTTGCGCAATCCCTTCTTGAGCAGGATGGTGGTGATGGTCGCGGTCGTGACTTGCGCGAGCGGCGCGAGACGCTCTTCCTTCGGGATCATCGTGTTTCCCTCATCGTTCGAAACGTGATCGAGTAGCGCAGAGTCCTGGTCGTCGGGATGCTGTGCTGCCAGCGCCAGCGCACGTCGTCGCGCAGGACGTAGGCCGAGCGCGGCGCGAGCTCGAGCTCGAAGGTCTCGGCGCGCCTTCGGCGCTGCCCTTCGGCATCGACGGGCTCCTTCATGTATGGGCGAAAGCGCATGCGACACATGCTTGCAAGCGAGATGCCGATCACGATCGCAAATTGCGGCACGTCGCGATGCCAGCCCAGGGCCGTGCCGGGTCGATATTCGGTGACGAGCGCATGCGCGAAGCGCGGCGCGGGCACATCGAGCCATGTCGCGACCTTGTCGCGCAATGGCAGCAACCACTCCGGGATGGGCGGCTCCGTGTTGAGCGCGTTTTCGGAAAAATCATAGCTCGACCCGAAGCTCGCGACGCGGCGCCTGGCCGTGTAGGTCTTGTATTGCGCCTCGTGCAAGGACAGGGTGGCGATGTGCGCGAGCAACGCGGCTTCCTCGTGCGCGGCGATGAATTCCGGGCGATAGACAAAGCCATTCGGCAGGGCCGCGCGCCCCGCGAAAAGATCCAATGTAGCGGCGTCTTGCGTGGTCATGGGCCGTGCGGTAGTGTGCGCCCCTCGGCCTCCAGAACCCCTCGTTCCTTGACAGCCATGAACGGTCGCATTCCGCGCGCGTGCGTGATGGGTTATCCCGTCAAGCAATCGCGCTCTCCGCTGATCCACGGTTACTGGCTGCGGCAGCTCGGCATCAGCGGCGCCTATGAGCTCAAGGAGATCGCGCCCGAGGCCTTCCCCGAATTCCTCACGCATCTCGCGGACCACGGCTACGTGGGCGGCAACATCACCGTGCCCCACAAGCTCGCGGCGTATCAGCTGGTCGAGCATCGCGACCAGGCGGCCGAAGCGATCGGCGCGGTGAATACGGTATGGCTCGAAGGATCCCGCCTCATGGGCGGCAATTCGGACGCGCACGGGTTCATCGCCAATCTCGACGATCGCGCACCCGGCTGGGACATCACCGGCGGGCATACGGTGATCATCGGCGCCGGAGGTGCCGCGCGCGCGGCCGCGTATGGCGTCATCCAGCGCGGGCTCACGGTGTCGCTCATCAATCGCACCCTGTTGCACGAAGAAGACCTCGCGCGCCAGTTCCCCGGGCGCGTGGTGCCGGCCGGCGGCTTCGACGCGCTGCGCGAGCAGCTTGCGAGCGCCGATCTGCTGGTCAATTGCACACCCCTCGGCATGACGGGAAAGCCGCCGCTCGAGGTCGATCTTTCATCGCTCAAGGCGACGGCGGTCGTCGCGGACGTGGTGTACGCGCCGCTCGAGACCGAGCTGCTGGCCAAGGCGCGCCAGCGCGGCCAGCGCACCGTCGACGGCCTCGGCATGCTGCTGCAGCAGGCGGGATTCGGATTCGAGAAATGGTTCGGCGCGCGACCAAAGGTCACACCCGAGCTGCGCGCCCTCATCGAAGCCGATCTCGCCGCCAAGAGCTGATCCACAATTGCTATCGCCTTTCATTTCATAACGAGGAGAAACCATGATTCGCATGCTCACCCGGGCGCTGCTGCTCGGGCTTGCCGTCGTCGCCACGGCGCACGCGCAGCAAGCCATCAACATTCCCATGGTCGTCGAGCTGTCCGGACCCGGAGCGGTATCGGGCACCAACTTCCGCGATGGCGCGCTGCTCGCGATCGAGGAGATCAACGCCAAAGGCGGCATTCTCGGCCGCAAGATCAACGCACCGCAGGCGGACACGCAAAGCAATCCGGGCATCGCGCGCGCCCAGGTGCAGAAGGCGGTCGACAGCGACCCCTACGCGCTCCTGGGACCGGTGTTCTCGGGATCGGTGAAAGTGGCGATGACGGTGGCGCAGCAAGCCGAAGTGCCCGAGTTCACGGGTGCCGAAGCCGCCGACATCACCCAGGCCGGCAATCCGTACATCTTCCGCACGTCGTTCGGCCAGCAGATGAGCATGCCCAAGATCGCGAACTACATCCGCGACGGCGCCAAGGCGAAGAGCGTCGCGGTGGTGTGGGTGAACAATGACTTCGGCAAGGGCGGGCGCGACAGCTTCATCAAGGAGATGAATGCGCGCGGCATCAAGGTCGTCGCCGATATTTCCACCGAGCAGGGCCAGGTCGACTTCGCCGCCGACGTGGTGAAGCTCAAGGGCGCCAATGCCGATGCGATCTTCGTCTACACCAACGAGGAGGAAAGCGCGCGCTTCCTGCGCGAGGCCAAGAAGCAGGGCATCAGCAAGCCGCTGATCGGCGAGACCACGCTGCTCGGGCAGAAAGTGATCGAGCTCGCGGGCGACGCGGCCAATGGCGTCAAGGGCCACGTCGGGCTCACCATCGATGCGCCGGTGCCGGCGGTGCAGCAGTTCCGCGACAAGTTCCAGAAGCGCTTCAACTACCTGCCCGATCACAATGGCATCAAGGGCTACACCGCGGTGTATGCGATCAAGTACGCGACCGAGAAGATCGGCAAGCTCGATCGCAAGCTGCTCGCCAAGACCATGCACGGCCTCACCATCACGCCGCAGCAGGAACCCGGCATCCTGATGGAAGCGACCTGGGATGCCAACGGCGACATCGATCGCATCAGCTTCCTCGCCGAAGTGCAGAACGGAAAGCAGGTCGTCGTGCAGACGCTGCCCAAGCTCGGCAAGTCCTGAGGCGACGACTCGCCGCAAGCGACGCATGGCTGATCTTCTGCAGCTCATCGTCGCGGGCATCGCGACCGGCGCCATCTACGCGCTGGTCGCGGTGGGCTTCGTGCTGGTCTGGCAGACCTCGCAGACCATCAATTTCGCGCAGGGCGAGTTCGTCATGCTGCCGGCGTTCTTCATGCTCGCGGCGATGAAGTTCGGCGGCGCGTCCTTCCCGGTGGCGATCGTCATCGGCTTCCTGCTGTCGTTGATCGTTCTGGGCGTGCTGTTCAAGCGCCTCGTCGTCGATCCCGTGCTGCGCCACGGCGTGCTGCCGCTCGTGATCTCCACGATCGCGTTGGCGCTCTTCCTGAAGGAGGCGGTGAAGGAGTTCTATGCCGCCGAAGCGCAGCCCTTCCCCGCGCTCGCGAACTCCAACATCACGCTGGGCGGTGCCGTGATCTCGGTGCAGAACCTCGTGATCATCGGCGTCGCGGTCGTCGCGGTCGTTGCGTTGCAGTGGTTCCTGGGCGGCACGCGCACGGGACGCGCGATGCAGGCCACCGCACAAAACCCGATGCTTGCGCGCGTGCTCGGGGTGCGCGTGAATCGCATGATCCTGTACACCTTCCTGATCAACGCCGCCCTGGTGACATTGGCGTCGCTGCTCGTGAGCCCGATCTATCTCGCCAAGTTCACCAATGGCGAGACCCTCGGGCTGGCGGCGTTCATCGCCGCCATCGTCGGCGGCTTCAACCAGGTGCGCGGCGCGATCCTCGGCGGCATCCTCGTCGGCGTTCTGGACAACGTCGTCGCCGCCTACCTCTCTGCGCCCTATCGCGCGGCCATCCCGCTCTTCCTGCTGATCGCGGTGATCCTGGTGCGTCCGCAGGGCCTGCTCGGCCGCGCCGAAGAGCGCACCGTATGAAGTTGCGATGGGTCTTCGCGGCGATCGCCGCGGCCGCGCTGATTGCGGCTCCGTTCGCGCTCAAGACCTATGGCGTGTATCTGCTGTCGATGTGGGCGGTCATGAGCATCGCCGCCGTCGGTCTCAATCTCACTCTGGGCTATGCAGGCCAGATCTCGCTTGCGCAGGGCGCCTTCGTGGGCATCGGCGCGTACACCGCAGCCATCCTGACCACGCACGGATGGCCGCTGCCGGTTGCGTTCGTGCTCGGTCCGCTGCTGTGCTTCGTCGTCGGCTGGCTGCTCGGCTATCCCGCGCTGCGCGTGCAGCACCATTACCTCGCCTTCGTCACGCTCGCGTTCTCGACCCTCGTGTTCCTCATCCTGCGCAACGAGGAATGGCTGACCAGGGGCATCTACGGCATCTCGGGCATTCCGCGTCCGAACGTGCTGGGCTTCGCGATGAAGGACCCACGCCCCTTCTACTTCTTCTGTCTTGCGACCACGCTCGTCGTGGCGCTGTTCGCGTGGTGGATCGTGCGCTCGCCGTGGGGACGCGCGTTCATGGCATTGCGGGAGAACCCCGTGCGCGCCGCATCGCTCGGCGTCGACACCCGCCGCTACACGCTGATGGCGTTCGCGATCGGCTCGGCGCTCGGCGGGATCGCAGGTGTGCTCTATGCGCCGCTGGTGCAGTTCATCGATCCATCGCCGTTCGCGCTGGGCCTCTCGCTCAATCTGCTGCTCATGGTGATCGCCGGCGGCTCCGGCTATTTCCTCGGGCCGTTCGTCGGCGCATTCGTCTCCGTGCTGCTGCCGGAATGGCTGCGCTTCACCGAGGGTTTGTATCTCATGTCGTATGCGGTGTTCGTGATGGTGCTCGTGGCGTTCTGCCCGACGGGCCTCATCGGCGTCGGCGAGCGCATCGCGGCAGCATTCGCACGCCGGCGCGCGGGCGCCGCAACCGCCGCGCAGGATGCCGTGGCGCGATGACCCCAGTCCTCGACGTGCGCGCGATCACCAAGCGCTTCGGTGGCATCAATGCCGTCGACGGCGTGTCGTTCGAGGTGCACAAGGGCGAGATCCTCGGGCTCATCGGGCCGAACGGCTCCGGGAAATCGACGCTCTTCAATTGCATCCTCGGCCAGCTGCAGCCCACGTCGGGCGAAGTGCGAGTGGATGGCACGCCCATCACCGGCATGCGTCCCTCCGACCTCAATCGCCTCGGTATCGGCCGCACGTTCCAGCTGCTGCAGGTCTTTCCCCAGCTGTCGGTACGCGAGAACCTCATCCTCGCCGGACAGGAGCACCAGGGCTCGATGGCGCGACGCCTGTTCGGACCTCGCGACGCGGGCCTCACCGCCTCTGCCGATCGCATGATCGACTTTTTTCGGCTGGCGCACGTCGCCTCGCACAAGGCAGGCGAGCTTTCGTACGGTCAGCAGAAGCTGCTCGACGCCGCGATGGCGTTCATGGCGGGGCCGCGTCTCGTGCTGCTCGACGAGCCCGCGGGGGGTGTCAATCCCACCATGCTCGTCGACCTGCGCGAGCGCCTGCGCGCCATCAACGCGAGCGACGCGGCGACCTTCGTGGTGATCGAGCACAACATGGAATTCGTGATGTCGCTTTGCACGCGCATCCTGGTGCTCGCCGAAGGCCGCATCATCGCGCAGGGTCCTCCGGAAGAGGTGCGCAACGATCCGGGCGTGATCGCGGCGTACTTGGGCAAATGAGCAGGCAATGAGCGCGCCGATTCTGCAGTTGCAGGACGTGGTGGGCGGCTACGGCAAGCTCACCATCCTGCATGGCACGACGTTCGACGTCGCCCCGGGCACCATCACCACGATCATCGGCCCGAACGGTGCCGGCAAGTCGACGGTGTTCAAGGCGATCTTCGGTCTGGTGAACATCACCGGGGGCCACATCGTGTTCGACGGCCGCGACGTGACCGGCCTCGACCCGCGCGACCTGCTCGACGCAGGCATCTCGTACGTGCCGCAAGGCCGCAACATTTTTCCGGAGCTCTCGGTGCGTCACAACCTCGAGCTCGGCGCGGTCGCGGCGGGCGCACGCATCGACGTGGGGACGCGCATCGAGAGCCTGATGGCGCGCTTCCCCATGCTGCGCGAGAAGGCGAACGCGCAGGCATCGACCCTGTCCGGTGGTCAGCAGAAGCTGCTCGAGATCGCGCGCAGCCTGCTGCTCGAGCCCCGGCTCATGCTGATCGACGAGCCATCGATCGGCCTCTCGCCACTGCTCGTGCAGGAAGTGTTCGGAATCCTGCGCGACCTGCGCGACAAGGGCATGACGATCCTCATGGTCGAGCAGAATGCCAAGAGCGCACTCGAGATGTCCGACACCGGCATCGTGCTCGAGCTCGGACGCACGCGCATGACGGGCGCGGCGCGCGCGATCCTCGCCGATCCGCGGGTGGGTCACCTCTTTCTTGGCGCGACGATCGAAGCCTAGCCTAGGTGCCCGAATGCAGCGCGATGCGATTGCCTTCGCTGTCGAGGACGATCGCGCGATAGCCGTGCGGCCCGATCGAATGGGTGTCGCGCAGCACCTGGCCGCCATGCCGCTCCACCTCGCCCACGGCATCGCGGATGCGGCCCTCGGTGTTGAAATACACGAGAATGCCGCCGCGGGTCACGGCCCCCGGGTCGACGACGAGGCAGCCGCCGTTGCCGCCGTCGTGCGCGAGCACCGCGAACTCGACATTCTCGAATTTCTCGCGATGCACTTCGATGCCCAGCACAGCGGCATAGAATGCGATCGCCCGATCGAGATCGGCGACGGGAATGTCCAGCCACACGGCACGGTTCATGCTGTTGGCGTCGCTCATGCGTCGATCCTCCTTCGAAGCGTCCGGCGTTCATCATAGAACCATGACACCACCCCGTCACGCGTCCTCTTGCTGTACGTTCCTGCCGCCCGGCGTGCTGCGGCGCATCGCGCAAAACGGCGATGCGGCGCAACGCGCGGCGGCGCTCGACACGCTCGCGACGGACCAGACGCTGCGCCTGGTTCGCGCGACCTATCAGCTCATGGACACGGGCGCCCACAAGGTGATCCTGACCGGCGCGCCGGCGGCCAAGCACCGCACGATCTACGATGCGCAAAACAAGGAAGCGCTGCCCGGCCGCGTGGTGCGCACCGAAGACAGCGCGCCGGGCAGGGATGTCGCGGTGAACGAAGCGTACGACGGGCTCGGCGCGACGTATGATTTCTATGCCGCGGCCTACGATCGCAACTCGATCGACGACGAAGGGCTGCATCTCGATGCGTCGGTGCACTACGCGCGGCGCTACGACAATGCATTCTGGAACGGCCAGCAGATGGTGTTCGGCGACGGCGACGGCGATCTCTTCAACCGCTTCACGATCGCGCTCGAGGTGATCGGACACGAGCTCACGCACGGCGTCACCGGCGACGAAGCGCATCTCGTCTACACCGGCCAGCCCGGCGCGCTCAACGAATCGATCTCGGACGTGTTCGGATCGCTCGTGAAGCAATTCGCGCACAAGCAGAAGGCGGACGAAGCCGACTGGCTGATCGGCGCGGGCCTGTTTACGTCCAAAGTACATGGCGTTGCGCTGCGGTCGATGAAGGCACCCGGCACGGCGTTCGACGATCCCGTGCTGGGCAAGGACGAGCAGCCGGCGCACATGCGCGATTTCCTGCACACCAGCGCCGACAACGGGGGCGTGCATATCAACTCGGGAATTCCGAACCACGCGTTCTATCTCGCTGCCGTGGCGATCGGCGGCTACGCCTGGGAAAAGACGGGCCGCATCTGGTACGACACGCTGCGCGACAAGCGGTTGAAGCCGACCGCGACCTTCACCCAATTCGCGCACCTTACCGCGCAGAACGCGTCTCATCTTTATGGCAATGCCGTGCGCAAGGCGGTCGTCGACGCGTGGAAAGCCGTCGGCGTGCGCGCGGCCTGAACGAAGCTCGAGCCCATGCGTGTCACCTTGCGCATCGACGGCGGCCTCGCCTACCTGCCGGGGCTCGCCCGGCCGCGCACGCTGGATCTCGACACGTTGCCCGCTCCGGAGCGCGAGCGGATCTGCGCCCTCATCGACGCTGCGCGCGGGCAGGCGCGCCACGATGCCGCCTCGCGCGCTCCGGATGCGCGCACCTACACGATTGACGTCGAGAACGGCGCGCGCTCCACGAGCTTCGCACTGACCGAGCCGTTCGCCGACGAGCACTGCGCGCGTCTGGTCGAGGCGCTGCGCGCGCACCTGCGCTGATCAAATTTACAGCGCGCCACCAAGGCCCAGCATTGGCGCGGCTTCCGGAAGATCACCCCCGCAGATATCCACAATTTTTGTGGATATCCGCAGTCTCGGTGCGGCGGATCAGCGCGGGAAGTTTGCCACGGCGCGCGCGTCACCCGTCAGCTGGAGAATATGCAAGCCGGTGTTCGCGCGGTCGACGGCATAAATGTAGCCGCGATCATCGACCTCGACATTGTTGGTCTGGATGGCGATCTTGCAACGATCCTGCCCGTTCACCTTCACGCAGCGCGAATCGGTGTTTGCGGTCACGGCCGGAATGTAGTAGCCGATCTCCTTGGGATGGTACGGATCGCGGATGTCGATCGCGCGCACGCCGGCATTGAAGTGCGCGAGGAAGAGCACGCGCTTGTAATAGATCGGCGTCATGTTCTCGTTGGAGGAATGCGTGCCGAAGCGCCCGCCGCGCTCGCAGAAGTTGCCGCTCGCCTCGGGCACGGTCCAGCTTGCGACACCCATCGGTCGCGTCTCCGACGTGACGTCCGCGATCCAGAGCATCTGGCGCGCCTCGGCGCATTCGTTCACCAGCGATTCATCGACGATCGCCACGAAATTGCGCCTGCTGCCCGCCTTGTCCTTCGCGAACTCCGCAACGTCGACACCCAGCAGCGGAAAGGCCGTGTGCGCACCCACCGACGGCGGCAGCACCAGGCGCCCCACTTCCGGATAGCGCAGGTTCGCCGAGGTCGGCTCCGCCGGGCCGTTGATGAGCTTGTCGCGATCGACGATCTGCACGATGCCGTCCTTGTTCGTGCCGTAGCCGAAATACACGCGATTGCCGGCCTTGCCGGTCGAGATCGGCCCATGCAGCTCGACCGGTGCCTCGCCCGTGCTGCCCGGCTGCTGGCCGTCGAGGCCGAAGTTGCGGATGAACCGCGGATGCACCGGATCGGACAGATCGAAGACCTGGGTCATGCGCCGCGTACGCCAGCCTTCGATGCCCGACACGAGATAGGCGATGCCGGTGTCGCATTCCCAGAAGTTCTTGTGCGTGCCCTTCAGCGGCCCGATGCGCGACAGGAGCTTCGGCTTTTCGGGCTCGGTCACGTCGTAGAGTTCGTGCGCGGCATTGCCGAAGGTGCGCAGG
>Ga0070741_10016924_pt1 | contig 12060 bp, 12 predicted proteins | sample Coa_R1_4_FD_66440 | JGI IMG/M metagenome (GOLD analysis project Ga0070741, IMG submission 66440) | Surface soil microbial communities from Centralia Pennsylvania, which are recovering from an underground coalmine fire - Coalmine... | ecosystem: Environmental > Terrestrial > Soil > Unclassified ...
GCGAGATTGGCGCCGGTCAGCACCGAGGGCATGCGGCCGTGCACCGAATTGAAGCCGTGCGAATTGCCGAGGAAATAGGTGGGCGTTTTCGACGAGCAGCCGATACCGGAAATCTTCGCGACCCGATGCGGTTCGATGGAAAGCTCGAAACAAGCCTCAACGATGGCGCCCGTAATCGAGTCGTGGCCGCAGCCGGCGCACAACGTCGAGATCGAACCTTCATAGTCGCGGTGGGTATAACCGAGCGCATTCTTCGGTAGCGCCGGATGATGGAACTTCGGTTTGGTCAAATAGGTCATGCACCCACCCTCCGCAGCGGCGTTACCTTCAACGCATCCATGCGCTCGTTGATCGCGCCGGCGATAAACCGCGCGGTGATAGGCGTGCCGTCATAGTGCAACACCGGGATCAGCCGCGCCGGGTCGATACCGCATTCGTTGACGATCAGCGAGCGCATCTGGGCGTCACGGTTCTGCTCCACGACGAAAACGAAATCGTGGTCGGCGATGAAATCGTCCACCGTGTGATGGAATGGGAAAGCCCGCACGCGCAGCCGATCGAGGTGCTGGCCCTGGGCGGTGAGCGTCGAAATGGCCTCATCCATCGCCGGGCTGGTGGAACCGAAATAGATCACGCCGTAACGCGTCGGCTTTTCGGCATTCGCGCGAAGCGGCCTTGGCACCAGGTCCTTGGCGGTTTCCAACTTGCGCAGCAACCGTTGCATATTGTCGGCATAAGGCCCGCCTTCTTCGGTGTAGCGGGCGTAGCGGTCGCGAGAAGTGCCGCGGGTGAAGAACGAGCCTTTGGTCGGATGCGTGCCCGGATAAGTGCGATAGGGGATGCCGTCGCCGTCCACGTCGAGATAACGGCCAAAATCCTTGCCAGCTTCGAGTTCCTCGGCGGTCATCACCTTGCCGCGGTCGTAAGTGCGGCTGTCATCCCATTTCAACGGACGGCACAGCCGATGATTCATGCCGATGTCGAGGTCGAGCATGACGAAGATAGGTGTTTGCAGGCGGTCGGCGAGATCGAAGGCCTGCGCGCCGAATTCAAAGGCTTCCGCCGGATCTTCCGGAAGCAGCAGCACATGCTTAGTATCGCCATGCGAAGCGTACGCGCAATTGATCAGGTCGCATTGCTGCGTGCGCGTCGGCATGCCGGTGGAAGGGCCGGCGCGCTGCACATCGAAGATCACCGCAGGCACCTCGGCGAAATAGGCAAGGCCGAGAAATTCCTGCATCAGCGAGATGCCGGGGCCCGACGTCGAGGTGAAGGCCCGTGCCCCGTTCCAGGCGGCGCCGATCACCATGCCGATCGAAGCCAGCTCATCCTCGGCCTGTACGATAGCAAAGCGGTTCTCCTTGCTTTCCGGGTCGACGCGCAGGCGCTTGCAATGGCCGGTAAAGGCGTCCGCCAGCGAGGACGATGGCGTAATCGGATACCACGCGCAGACGGTGGCGCCGCCATAGACCGCGCCAAGCGCCGCGGCGGAATTGCCCTCGATGAAAATCCGGTCGCCGACGGCGTCGGCGCGGCGTAAGCGCAGACCGATAGGGCAGGAAAGGTTGGCCAGCGCGTAATCGCGGCCGAGATGCAGCGCATGGATATTGGGCTGGATCAGCTTTTCCTTGCCCTTGAATTGCTCGCCGATCAGCTTTTCCACCACCGACACGTCCATGTCGAGCAGCGCCGTCAGCACGCCGATATAGATAATATTCTTGAACAACTGCCGCTGGCGCGGATCGGTATATTGGCTGTTGCAAATGGCGGTGAGCGGCGCGCCAATAACCGTGATGTCTTCGCGGAATTTCGTGGCCGGCATCGCCTTGGTGGAGTCGTAGAACAGGTAGCCGCCCGGTTCGATGGAAGCGACATCCTTGTCCCAGGTCTGCGGATTCATCGCCACCATGAGATCGGTGCCGCCGCGAGCGCCAAGGTGCCCCGCCTCGCTGATTCGCACCTCATACCAGGTCGGTAGGCCCTGGATATTCGATGGAAAGATGTTGCGCGGCGCCACCGGAACGCCCATCCGCATCACCGCGCGGGCGAACATCTCGTTGGCGCTGGCCGAGCCGGAGCCGTTGACGTTGGCAAAGCGGACGACGAAATCGTTTACGCTCTCGAGCGGCATTGCTGACCTGCTTGGCTCATTTCGAGGAAGAATTTCTGCATGTCCCAGGCCCCGGTGGGACAGCGCTCGGCGCAGAGCCCGCAATGCAGGCAAACGTCCTCATCCTTCACCATGACGCGGCCGGTTTTGAGGCCGTTGGCGACATAGAGATCCTGGCTCAGGTTCTTCGCTGGCACTTTCAGGCGCTGCCGCAGGTCAGCCTCTTCGCCGTTTTCCGTGAAGGTGATGCAGTCCATCGGGCAGATGTCCACGCAGGCATCGCATTCGATGCACAGCGAGGATGTAAACACGGTCTGAACGTCGCAGTTGAGGCAGCGCCCCGCCTCGGCAAGGGCGAGGCTGGGATCGAAGCCAAGCTCGACCTCCGTCTTGATATCCGTCAGTGCGATCACCTTGTCGCGGTGGGGCACCTTGTAGCGCTTATCGAGCGCGATCTCGTTGTTATAGCTCCATTCGTGGATGCCCATCTTCTGGCTGACGACTTCGACTGCGGGCATGGGTCGATTGTCGATGTCCTCGCCGTGCAGCATCTTGTCGATCGACACCGCCGCCTCATGGCCATGCGCCACGGCCCAGATGATGTTCTTGGGGCCGAAGGCGCTGTCGCCGCCAAAGAAGACCTTCGGATTGGTTGAGCGCATGGTCTTGGGATCGACCTTGGGCATGCCCCATTTGTCGAATTCGATACCGATGTCGCGTTCGATCCAGGGAAACGCGTTCTCCTGGCCGACGGCCACCAACACGTCATCGCAAGGAAAGTGCTGATCCGGCTCGCCGGTCGGCACAAGCTCGCGCCGGCCCTTCTCATCGCGGATGGCCTTCACCTTTTCGAACAGCACGCCGGTGAGCTTGCCATTCTCATGCGTGAATTCCTTCGGCACGAGATAATTGTAGATCGGAATGTCCTCGTGCATGGCGTCTTCCTTTTCCCAGGGCGACGCCTTCATTTCCTCGAAACCGGAGCGCACGACCACTTTCACGTCGTCGCCGCCGAGCCGGCGCGATGAGCGGCAGCAATCCATCGCCGTGTTGCCGCCGCCGAGCACGATCACGCGCTTGCCAATCTTGGTGACGTGGCCGAAGGAGACGCTGGAAAGCCAGTCGATGCCGATATGGATATTCTTGGCCGCTTCCTTGCGGCCGGGAATATCGAGGTCGCGCCCGCGCGGCGCGCCGGAGCCGACGAAAATCGCGTCCCAGCCTTCCGCCAGCAACGCTTTCATACTGTCGATGCGCTGCCCGCCACGGAATTCGATGCCGAGGTTAAGGACGTAATCGCATTCCTCGTCGATCACCGAGTCCGGCAAGCGGAATTTCGGGATTTGTGTGCGCATCATCCCGCCGGCCTTGGGATCCTGATCGAAGACGACGCAGGTGTAGCCAAGAGGCGCAAGGTCGCGCGCCACCGTCAGCGACGCAGGACCGCCGCCGACGAGGGCGATGCGCTTTCCGTTTTTTGTCGGGGAAGGTTTGGGCAGGCGATTGCGGATATCGTCCTTGTAATCGGCTGCCACTCTTTTCAGGCGGCAGATCGCCACCGGCTCCTTCTCGACCCGCACGCGCCGGCAGGCCGGCTCGCAGGGCCGATCGCACGTGCGCCCAAGAATTCCGGGAAAGACGTTGGACTTCCAGTTGATCATATAGGCGTCGCCGTAGCGGCCTTGAGCAATCAAACGGATATATTCCGGCACCGGCGTGTGCGCCGGGCAGGCCCATTGGCAATCCACGACTTTGTGGAAGTAGTCCGGGGCGGCGATGTCAGTATCCTTCATTCACTCCTCGCGCGCCCCAAACGCCACTTGAGAGCGAGAACAGCGCATCCCGCCGATATTGAGATTTACGCGTCGAATCTGGCGCAATTTTACTGGACTAACCTCCCGAAAGCTACATAAAGCGGGGTTCTCTGCGCCGTTCTGCCGTTAACCGAAACGCATCGGGCGCATATTCCGCCTATGCCGCGTCTGCCAGCCGACGCTTGTTGCGGCGCAAAAAGACCTTAGAATCCAGCCGAAAGAGCCATGATCAATATTTTCGAAGATATTTTCGCTCAAACGCCTGTTGACGGGATCGAGGCGGCCCGCCGGGCAATGCGTCCCGTCCGGCGCCATCGCTTTTATCGGGCGGCCGAGGCCAAGCCCGCGGCGGAAGGTGTGCAGATTCTGCTCGATGGTAAACCGGTCCGAACGCCCGCGCGAAATCTGCTGCTCGTTCCCGGTTCAGCCTTGGCGGCGCTGATCACGGCCGAATGGAATGCGCAACAAGATGTGATCGACCCTGCCACCATGCCGCTGACCCGGCTGGCGAACGCCATCATCGACGGCGCCGTGTCCAACCCGCGCCCCGTGGCCGAAGGGGTGGCCCAGTATCTCCGCTCCGATCTCGTCTTTTACCGCGCCGAAGCCCCGCGCGGCCTAGTAGAGAGGCAGGAATGGCATTGGGATCCGGTTATTCGCTGGGCGCGCGAGGCGCTCGGCGCCCATTTCACTTTGGCGCGTGGCGTGATGTTCATCGAACAGTCGGCAGCGGCGCTGGCAATGGCATGCGCCGCGATTCCCGATCAGCCGTGGCAACTCGGCGCCGTCTATTCCATCACCACCTTGACCGGATCGGCCTTGCTGGCGCTGATGCTAGCGCGCGGACAATTGTCGCTGGATGATGCTTGGGCGGCGGCGCATGTCGATGAGGATTGGAACATGCAGTCCTGGGGCCGCGACGACGAGGCCATGGCGCGCCGCACGGCGCGCTTTGCGGAGTTCGAGGCAGCCGCCAAGCTATTATCCACGCTGAAGACGCGATAACCTCCTGCCGTCATGGGGGGCGACGGCGATGAAGATCACGCTCGACATTTCAAAGCTTGTCGAGGATGGCAAGCTCACGCCGACCGAGGCGGATCGGCTTAAGGCCTTGGCCTCGCACGAAACGGGCTCGCTCGCCGTCAATATCCTGATCGGTTTTGGGGTCCTAGCTGTTGCGGCCGGCGCCGTGGCGCTCGTGCCGACACCGCTCACCGCGATCGGACTGGGTGTCTTGTTGTTCATCGTTGGCGGCACAGTCGCGCTCAATAGGGTCCAGCAATGGACGGTGCTTGGCCAGATATGTTCGGTCGTCGGCGCGCTTATGTTTTCGGGCGGCGTGGTTGCATACGGCGAGGGTTCACTGGCTTCAATGCTGATTGTGACCGCCGTACTCGCGCTTGCTGCACTGGCGGCGCGCTCGAGCCTGCTGACGGCGCTCGCCGTTCTTGCCGCATCGGCGTGTCTCGGCGCGCGTGCTGGCTATAGCCACGCCCTGTATTCACTCGCGATATTCGAGCCGACATTGACCGTCGTTCTGTTTTCGGCGCTCGCGCTGCTGACCTATCAAGCGTCGAAGAATTTTCCCGCGGATTTTGAACGTATCGCGCTGACAGCCGCGCGCACTTCAATCCTGCTCGTCAATTTTGGCTTTTGGATCGGCTCATTGTGGGGCGATCCCCTGGTGCTGCTACGCGGCATGGGCCGCGCCGACAGTCCGGCGTTGCTCGACGAAATTGTCGTTCCGGCATGGGTATTTAGCCTTGGCTGGGCCGTAGTGCTGCTCGCCGCCGCATTATTCGCGGTGAAAGCGAACCGCCGGTGGCTGGTGAACACGGCGGCCGCGTTTGGCGCCATCCATTTTTATACGCAATGGTTCGAGAGGCTCGGCGCAACGCCGCTGTCCGTCCTGCTCGGTGGTCTCCTGATGCTGGGCCTTGCCTTGGCGCTCTGGGCCTTCAACCGGCGTTCCGCGCCCGCTGCAGCGTGACGTAGAATAGACGGAATTCAGTCGGGGCTTTAGCCGCCCTGGCCGCGCGTCTGCCTCGGCGCAATGGGAGCTCGCGCGGCATTGTCCGCGGGCGCGGTGACCTGCGGTGCCGCCGGCGAATTATTCACATCGCGCGATGTGCCGTTCTGGCCGACGATGAAGAGCAGCACCACGACCAACATCACGGCGCCAGCGATCCAGGCCCAGGCTGAGCCGGCGCCGGAACCGCCACGCGGGCCGACACGGTGGCCGGAATTCATATCGGGCTCACGCCAGGGATCGGGATCTTGGTATGTCATAATCGCCTCCCGTGAAGTGACAACGAGTCAACCGCCGGTAAAGAGCCGGGTTCCCGGGACGGACGTTAGCTTAGGGCTTTTGATTACGATTCAGGGCGCAGCGGTCGGCGCGCAGATGATGGCAAAATCGCGCCGGCCAGGCGACAAACAAAAAAAGCGCGGTCCACCCGGCCCGCGCTTTTCTGCGACATCGTTTGTGGATCAGCCGCGCGGCTGCGGCACGATGCGAAGATAGGGCTTCGGCGCTTTCCAGCCTTGCGGATAGAGTTTCTTCGCCTCGTCGTCGGTCACCGCGCTGGTGAGGATCACGTCCTCGCCTTGCTTCCAGTTCGCCGGTGTTGCCACGCGGTGCTTGACGTTCATCTGCATCGAATCGAGCACGCGCAGAATCTCGTCGAAGTTGCGTCCGCAGGTCATCGGATAAACCAAGATGAGCTTGATTTTCTTGTCCGGTCCGACGATGAAGACGTTGCGCACCGTTTGATTGTCCGCCGGCGTGCGGCCTTCGGACGAGCCGGGGGTGGCCGCGGGCAGCATTCCGTACAGCTTGGAAATCTTCAGATCGGTATCGCCGATCATCGGATAGTTCGGGGCAAATCCGACCACATCCTTGATGTCCTGCGACCATTTCTTGTGATTGTCGACAGGGTCGACAGAAAGCCCGATGATCTTGGCATTGCGCTTGTCGAACTCCGGCTTGAGCTTCGCCATGGTGCCGAGTTCGGTTGTGCATACCGGCGTGAAATCCTTCGGATGCGAAAACAAAATGCCCCAGGAATTGCCTAGCCATTCATGAAAACGGATTTTCCCTTCGGTGGTCTCGGCCTCGAAATCCGGGGCGGTGTCGCCGATCGCTAACGCCATGACAAACCTCCAATTTTTGGCACGAACAGTGCGTCCCGGGGGCTAATATAGCCTTCCACATCAAGCGGGAACAGGGCCAATAAGGCGGCGTGCGTGATACTTGAGTTCTGTCTATCATCAGGAGAAGAAGGTTCGACGGCCGGTCACTGGAAGGAAAGGATATTCCAGCCTTCGATGCTCGCTTAGCCGACGGCGACTGGCACCCGCGTTGGCTTCATGGGCTTCATGCAACTGCCACAGAACTGCGCAATGGTCACCTGCGCCGTTCGTTTGCCGCTGGCATTGCGGATTGGCGCTTGGGTGAGGGCGATCATGAAATTCCAAATCTCTATGAAATGGTTCGGGGTCTCTGCGGCGGCGGTTGTTCTGACGCCTGGACTCGTCTGCGCGCAGGCGACGCGCAGTGGCATCGGCAACATCGATACCGTGGTGGTGATCTACGCCGAGAACCGCAGCTTCGATAATCTGTATGGCACCTTTCCCGGTGCCAATGGATTGCAGAATGTAACCGCGGCCAATTCCGCGCAGCGCGACCGCGACGGGTCCGTGCTTCAGGAATTGCCGCCGGTCTGGGGCGGGCTGACGGCCAAAGGTGTCACCCCGGCGGTGACCCAGGACCAGACCGAGCATCTGCCGAATAGGCCCTTCGCCATCGACGATCCCAAGGGCTTGAACACGCCGCTCGGCGTGACGACCCGCGATCTCTGGCACCTTTTTTATCAGAACCAGATGCAGATCGATGGCGGTAAAAACGATCGCTTCGTCGCCTATGCCGACTCTGGCGGGCTGGTTATGGGGCATTACGACGGGTCGAAGCTGCCGATGTGGAATGTTGCGAGGAAATACACGCTCGCCGACAACTTCTTCATGGGCGCCTTCGGGGGCTCCTTTCTCAACCATTTCTGGCTCGTCTGCGCGTGCACGCCGGTTTATCCAAACGCAGACAAGAGCCCGGCCAAGGATCTGATCGCGGTCGTCGAGCCCGACAACGTGACGCTCAAGCTTGCGCCGGATTCGCCCAAGTCCGCGATGCAGGGCGTTCCGAAATTCGCCAACAAGAACAGCAACATCACACCAGACTTTTTCGCCGTGAATACGATGCAGCCGCCGTATCAGCCGAGCGCCAACAAGCCGGCGAAGGAGGGCGATCCGCGCTTAGCCGATCCGAATGCGCCCAACACATTGCCGCCGCAGCACGACAAAACCATCGGCGATCTCTTGAGCGAGAAGGGAATTTCATGGGCATGGTATTCCGGCGCCTGGCAAAGGGCGCTTGATGGCGATCGCAGCAAGCCAGTTCCAAATTTCCAATTCCACCATCAACCGTTCAACTATTTCGCCAATTATGCCCCCGGCACCGCGGCGCGCGCGCAGCATCTCAAAGACGGTGGCATGAACGGCGTCGAATTCATCAAGGCCATCGACGCCGGCCAGCTGCCGCAGGTCACCTTCTACAAGCCGCAGGGCAACCTGAACGAACATGCCGGCTATGCTGATGTTGCCGCCGGCGACGAACACATTGCCGATGTCGTTTCTCACCTGGAAAAAAGCCCGCAATGGCCGCGCATGCTGGTCGTCATTGCCTATGACGAGAACGGCGGTTTCTGGGATCACGTCGCGCCGCCCAAGGCAGACCGCTGGGGGCCCGGGAGCCGCGTTCCCGCGATCGTGGTTTCGCCATTCGCCAAGAAAGGCTTTGTGGATCACAGCCAGTACGACACGACGTCAATCCTGCGCTTCATTACCAAGCGTTACGGTCTTCCGGTGCTGCCGGGGCTGTCGGCGCGCGACGCGGCGCTTTCGGCGAACGGGCAACCGCCGATGGGTGACCTCACCGCGGCGCTGACGTTCTGAGTCCGGTCCGGCTCACCTCCGCGGCGCGTTGAGGAACCAGGAACCTGGCCAAGCGTTCGCTCCCTATCAATCCACGGGAGCGTTCCATGCCCGCCCGCATCATGCCTGCGCAGAAGCAGGAGCATCAGCCGGGCCGCGAAAGCGAGATGCAGCCGCAGCCCGATTATGAGCCTAAATATCCCGGCGTGGGGAGGCTAAAGGACAAAGTGGCGATTATCACCGGTGGCGACAGCGGCATCGGCCGCGCGGTTGCCGTCGCCATGGCGCGGGAAGGAGCCAAGATCGCCATCGTCTATCTGGAAGAACATCACGACGCCGATGAAACGCTGCGCTCGGTGGAAAAAGAAAAATCACGCGGCATTAAATTCGCAGGCGACGTGGGCGATGAAGCCTTTTGCCGGGAAGCGGTGAACAAAGTTGTGAAAGAATTCGGTCGCGTGGACATCCTCGTCAACGACGCCGGCGAGCAGCATGAAGTTCATGATCTGTCGGAATTGTCGGCGGAGCAGATCGAGCGCACCTTCCGTACCAACGTCTTCAGTTTCTTCTTCATGACGAAGGCGGCTGTGCCGCACATGAGGCAAGGATCGAGCATTATCAACACCACGTCGATCACAGCCTACCAGGGTCATCAGACTCTGCTCGATTATTCGGCGACCAAGGGGGCCATATCGACGATGACCTATTCGTTGGCGAAGGTTCTCGTCCGCAAAGGCATTCGGGTCAACGCCGTCGCGCCCGGGCCGATCTGGACTCCGCTGATCCCGGCATCCTTCGACCCGGAGCACGTCGCCGAGCACGGCGCGGCGACGCCGATGAAGCGGCCAGGCCAGCCGAACGAAGTCGCGCCTTGCTACGTCTTCCTCGCGAGCGAAGACGCCTCTTACATGACCGGGCAGGTGCTGCATGTGAATGGCGGCACGATCGTTCACGCCTGACAATGCCCGGGGTGACCTGTCGACAGTTTCCGTCACTTGCCCCATGCTTATGGTGCAGCGGGGGCGCGCGCATGGGCTTGTATTTCGCGTATGGCAGCAACATGAGCCGGAAATTCATGCGGCGATTGTGTCCGGCCGCGCGGGCGCTCGGCCCGGCGTCACTAAGCGGTTGGCGCTTCGCCATCGTGGCGAGCGGCTTCGCGTCGATAAAACCGGCGCCGGGCGGCGCAGTGCATGGCGTGCTGTGGCGGCTGTCGCCGCGCGACCGTGCGGTGCTCGACACTTATGAAGACGTCGAGAGCGGGCTTTATCGCCGCCGCGTCGTGCCGGTGCGCCATCGCGGGCGGCTGGTGCCGGCCATGGTGTATGTGGGCCGCGGCCAAAGCGGGGGCCGCGCCACGTCGGAATATTGCCGCCTGGTGATCGAGGCGGCCCGCGACTGGGAACTGCCGATTCCCTATCAACGCGAACTTGGGCGCCGCATGAGCCCGCGTCGATTGTCGAAGCAGCATTCCGCGTCACAGCCCAAACTATGACCGTCTCCGCCGTTCGCCACGTCATTATTCACGGCCGGGTGCAGGGCGTGGGCTACCGCGCTTGGGTCGAGCATATGGCGCAACGGCGCCGTTTGCGCGGCTGGGTGCGCAACCGCCACGACGGCACCGTGGAAGCGGTTTTCACCGGTCCGGCCGCCGCGGTCACGGCGATGATCGAGGCCTGCCGGCGCGGCCCGCCGGGAGCCCGGGTGGAATCGGTCGACGTGAGGGAAACGGCTGACAGCGAGCTTTCGACCATACGGACGGGCGAAGAATTCTCGGTCTTGCCGACGGTCTAGGTGACCGCCTCATCGGCGACGACGTCTGCCGTCGCGCTGGGCCCGAATAGCGGTTCGAATTGCTGCCGTAACGCCAGGTCGATGTCCTCCATGGTCACCGGAAAACCGAGATCGGTGAGGCTGGTCACGCCGTAGCGCGGATCGGCAACGCCGCAAGGACGGATGCCGGAAAAGTGGCTGAGGTCGCAATCCACATTAAGGGCAATGCCGTGGTAGCTCACCCAGCGGCGCAGCCGGATTCCGATGGCGGCGATTTTGTCTTCGCGTCCGAGCGCTTTCTCCGGACGCGGAATCCAGACGCCGACGCGATCCTCCCGCCGTTCACCGCGAATATTGAAAGAAGCAAGGGTGCGGATCAGCCAGTCTTCCAGCGTCGACACGTAGCGTCGCACGTCAGGGCGCCGGCAATTGAGGTCGAGCATGAGGTAGGCCACGCGTTGGCCGGGCCCGTGATAGGTGAACTGGCCGCCTCGGCCCGTCGCGTAGACGGGGAAACGGGGGTCCAGCAATTCCTCGGGCTTGGCGCTCGTCCCAGCCGTATAAAGCGGCGGGTGCTCGACGAGCCAAACCAATTCCGCTGCCTTGCCGGCGAGGATGGCCTCGACCCGCGCCTCCATGGCCGCCACGGCCTGTTCATAGGGAATCAGGCCGCTGCTCACGCGCCATTCCACCGGCGCGCCAGGACGCTCGCGTTTCAGGCCAAAAACTGCATCATTGCGGGCGTTAATCATCCGCTAACCATAGCATGATGACCTGCGGACATCCTCTCCGGCGGTCCAGGGGCATCGGTATTTAATGAGCACTCTCGACAAGGTTTCGGTCGATATTGCGGTCGTGCTAGGCACCACTGCGATGCCCATCCATCAGGTGCTGCGACTGGGCCGCGGCGCCATCATCGAGCTCGACGCCGCCGAGGACGACGAGGTGAGCATCCTCGCCAATAATTTTCCAGTGGCGAAGGGCACCGTCGTCGTCAATGGCAATCGGATCGCGGTCGAGGTGAAGGAACTGCTGCCGCGCCTGCCGGATGCCCGCTAGCACCGTCGGAATCGCCGCAGAGACCCGTCCGCGCGCGCCCTTGTCCCCCCGGAGGTGATTTGTTACATCGTCACCTCGCGCCAACGCGCTCTCCGGGGCAGCGTTCATCCCAGCATGCGGTCATGGCGGAATTGGTAGACGCGCTAGCTTGAGGTGCTAGTGGGGCAACCCGTGGAGGTTCGAGTCCTCTTGACCGCACCAGCTTTGAACTCTCGTCGGGGCCGGCCAGCGCCATTCGTTATCCTGCGCTTCTTGACGATCGGTTCCGCCGTCTGACACTTTGCTTCCGCGCGGATCGTTCGAACGCGCGCAAAAAAA
>Ga0070741_10016925_pt1 | contig 12059 bp, 15 predicted proteins | sample Coa_R1_4_FD_66440 | JGI IMG/M metagenome (GOLD analysis project Ga0070741, IMG submission 66440) | Surface soil microbial communities from Centralia Pennsylvania, which are recovering from an underground coalmine fire - Coalmine... | ecosystem: Environmental > Terrestrial > Soil > Unclassified ...
GGCTTGCCCGAGTCGCGGATCGCGTCGAGCGCGCCGTCGACGCGCGGCTGGATGTTCTGCTGGTTCGGCGTCGCGATGAAGATGAACACGTCGCCTTCCGCGACGAGGCTCACGATCCGCGCGCCCATCTCGAGACCGGACTGGTAGTTGTCCTGGCCGATGTAGGCGAGCCGCTTGTTCGCCCTGCCGCCGTCGGCGTTGTACGAGACGACCGGGATGCCGTGGCTCAGCGCGAGCTCCGTCGTCGTGTTGAACGCCGTCTCGTCGATGATCGAGACCGCGATGCCGGCGGCGTGCGTGTCGATCGCGCGCTTCATCGCCTTCACCATCTCGCCCACGTCGCTGGACTGCGAGCCGGTCCACGTGGCCGAGACGCCGAGCAGCTTCGACGCGTCGGCGCTGCCGTACCTCGCAGGCACGAAGAACGGGTTCGTCAGCGCGTGGTTCACGAACACGAAGCTCCACTTCGGATGCGCGACGGGGAACTTCCCGGCCAGCGCCGCGACCGCGCCGAGCTTCAGCGCGGCCGCGCGCGAATAGATCTCACTCATGTCGGGTTACGACGGACGAACCAGAGCGTCGTTAGGACGATCGCGACCGCCAGCCCGACGTAGATGCCGGCTTCGATCAGCTGGAACGTCCAGAAGCGCCCGGCGGGCTGATACGAGATCAGCCGCTTCCAGCCGAGCGTCACGATGTAGGTCTGCGCGTCGATGCCTGCGTGCTGCGCGTGCAGCACCGCGAGATCCTCGCGCGCCGTGCTGATCTGCCGGCCGCCCGCGTCGACGAGCGTGTCGCTCAGCACCCAGTCGCCCACGTGACGCCCGCTGTCGGACGCGATGACGGTGCGGTGCAGCGGCGAGAGGTAGTGCGGGCGCAGGAACTCGAGCACCGCGAGCCGTGTCGCGGCGAAGACGACGAGCGTGACCGTCATCGCGGCGACCGTGCGCCGCAGGAGCAGCCCGGCGAGGACGCCGAGCGCGAGTGCGAACAGCGCGTACGCCGGCACGACGAGACCCTCGATGTCGAACCCCGACGGCCCCATCCGCCCTTCGAGCGTGTCGAACGGCCCGCGCCACCACATGACGACCAGGCTGAGCACCGCGCCGGCGACGATCGTGGCCGCGGCGAGCAGCGACGTCTTCGACAGCAGCCAGCGGCGGCGGGTGATCGACTGCGTCCACGCGAAGCGGTGCGTACCGTGCTCGAGCTCGCGCGCGAGCAGCGGCGCGCCGACGAACAGCCCCGCGAGCGCCGGCAGCGCGGCGACACCGCGCACGGCGGCGGCCCAGCTGTCGAACTCGCCCTGGAAGTGCTTGACGATGATGTCGCAGCCCGAGCGCGCCGACGGCGGCAGGCAGCCGGAAAGCGCGTCGCGGTGGTACGCCGCGCGGATCGGGAGGTCGGTGCCGAGCGCGGCGGCCGCGAGCGCGACGAGCAGCGCCAGGCCGCCGAGCAGCTGCGACCGGTGCTGGCGCCACGTCACCCATGCCATCGCAGCGGGACCTTCTCCGGCGGTTGCGGGGTCGGCAGGCGCTCCGGCGCCATGTACGCGAGCAGCAGCTCCTCGAGCCCGACGTTGTCGACCGTCCACGACGGGTCGACGATCGGGCCGCTCGTCGTCACGAGCAGCGTCAGCTGGCGACCGCTGTGGCGCTCGCGGAGGATCTCCTTCACGCCGCGGATCGTGCCGAGCGGCCGCCGCGGCCCCATCAGGATGCGGTGCGACTCGAGCAGCTCCTCGACGTTCCCTTCGAGGCGGACGCCGCCGCCGGTGAGCAGGACGATGTGGTCGCACACGCGCTCGATGTCGGCGATCACGTGCGAGGCGATGACGACGGTCGCCGCGGTCTCGGCGACGCCGTCCATCAGCAGCTGCAGGAACTCGCGTCCCGCAAGCGGGTCGAGCCCCGCGAACGGCTCGTCGAGCAGCAGCAGTCGCGGGCGCTTGCCGAGCGCGAGCGCGAGCGCGAGCCGCGCGCGGTCGCCGGCGGACAGCTCGCCGACACGCGTGCGCGGGTCGAGCTCGGCCAGCAGGCCCGCGTCGTCCCAGCCGGTGTTGGTACGACGCGCGAACTCGATCGTCTCCGCGACGGTGAAGCCGCGGTAGAGCGGAGCGCCCTGCGCGACGAACCCGATCTCGGCGAGCACCGCCGGCTCGCGCAACGGGTCGCGGCCGAGCACGCTGATGCTGCCCTCGGTCGGGTCGAGCAGCCCCGTCGCGAGCGCGAGCAGCGTCGACTTGCCGGCGGCGTTCGGCCCGGCGAGCCCGACGATCGCGCCTTCCGGCAGCTCGAGCGTGCAGTCGCGCAGCCCCCACTCGCGACGGAAGCGCTTGCCAAGCGCCCGCGCGACGAGCGGAGAGCTCATGCGACGCGGCGGCCGAGCTTCTCGCGCAGGGTCGCCGAGATGAGCGCTCTGATGCTCTCGTCGTCCAGCCCCGAGGACTCGGCCTCGTCGATCCACCGCTCGAGCTGGGCGCGCAGGTGCTCGTGGTGCCGGCGCGACGACGACGCGAGCGTGCTCGCGACGAACGTGCCGCGGCCCTGCCGGGCGACGACGAGCCCCTCGCGCTCGAGGTCGCGGTAGGCCTTCGCCACGGTGTTCGGGTTGATGGCGAGGTCGGCGACGACCTCGCGGACGGTCGGCAGCTGGTCGCCGACGTCGATCGTCCCGAGCCGCAGCGCCTCCTTCACCTGCTGCACGATCTGCAGGTAGGTCGCCACACCGGAGCGCGGGTCGAGATGGAACTCGATCATCGCGGCGATCCTAACGCGATATAGGCTCGCCGTATGAACACTTCTCTAGGGATTTGGGCCTTCGGCGCGATGGCGACCCGTTTCAACCCGGGCGGCTACAAGCCGGAGCTGAGCGGGGCGTCGACGGCGGCGAAGGTGCGGACGGCCGTTGACGGCCTCGGCGACCTGATCGACGACTACGAGTTCCACTACCCGCAGGAGCTCTCGCACGACAACCTCGACGAGGTGCGCGACGCGCTCGACGGCCACGGGATCTACGCGATCGCGACCGGCACGCACCTGAACCCGCGCTTCGGCAAGGGCGGGTTGACGTCGCTGGACGACGCAACGCGTGCGGCGGCGCTGGCGGAGGCGCTGGAGGCGGCCGACCTCGCCGGCGAGCTCGGCGCGCAGATGATCCTGTGGCCCGGCGTCGAGGGCTACAACTACCCGTTCCAGACGCCGTACGCGGAGTCGTGGGCGCGCTTCGTCGACGGTGTCGGCCAGATCGCGTCGCGCTGCGCGGAGTCGGGGACGACGCTGTTCCTCGAGCACAAGAACTCCGAGCCGGCGATGAAGATCTTCATGCGCAACATCGGCATGACGTTGCACGTGATCCACAAGCTGCGCGCGCAGGGGATCGACAACGTCAAGGTCAACATGGACTGGCAGCACCTGATCATGAACGGCGAGAACCTGGCGGAGTACGCCGCGATGCTCGCCGCCGAAGGGCTGCTCGGCCACCAGCACGCCAACTCCGGCTGGGGCACCTTCGACGACGACAACATGGTCGGCGCGACGGCGTTCATGGAGACGCTGGAGCTCGCGATCGAGCTGCGACGCGCCGGCTACGGCGACCACGGCGAGCGGCTCGGCTTCGACCTCTATCCGTACACCGAGGACGCCGTCGGCGCGGTGAAGCGGTCGGTGCTGCAGTGGCGCTTCATCGACGGCGTTGCGGCGAAGATCGACGATGCCGAGCTGCGCAAGGCGCAACAGTCGAAGGACGCCGTCCGCGCGTACGAGCTCGTATACGCGGCGCTGGGTGCCTGACGTACTGATCGGGCTCGACGTCGGCACGTCCGGCGTCAAGGCGGTGGCGCTCTCGCCGGACGGCGAGCTGGTCGCGTCGGCGGAGGAGAGCTACCCGCTCTCGACGCCGCGGCCAGGCTGGTCGGAGCAGGATCCGGAGGATTGGTGGCGCGCGGCGGAGTCGTGCCTGGCCCGGCTGCCTGACGGGCCGGTCGGGTTGTCGGGGCAGATGCACGGGCTGGTCGTGCTGGACGCGGACGGAAGCGTGCTGCGGCCCGCGATCCTCTGGAACGACCAGCGCACCGCCGCCGAGTGCGCGGAGATCGAGGAGCGCGTCGGGCTCGAGCGGCTGATCGCGCTGACCGGCAACCGCGCGCTCACCGGCTTCACCGCCCCGAAGTTGCTCTGGCTGCGGCGGCACGAGCCGCAGACGTACGCGCGCATCGAGCACGTGTTGCTGCCGAAGGACTACGTGCGCTACCGGCTCACCGGCGAGCATGCGATCGACGCGGCCGACGCGTCGGGGACGCTGCTGTTCGACGTCGCGCATCGCCGGTGGTCGGAGGAGGTGTGCACGGCGCTCGAGATCCCGCTCGCGTGGCTGCCACGCGCGTTCGAGTCGACGGAGGCTGCCGGCGCGGGCGACCAGGCTGCGGCCGCGCTCGGTGTCGGCATCGCGTCGCCCGGGCCGGTGTCGGTGGTGCTCGGGACGTCGGGCGTCGTGTTCGCGGTGCTGCCCGGTTACGCGCCGGACCCGCAGGCGCGTGTGCACGTCTTCTGCCACGCAGTGCCCGGCACGTGGCACGCGATGGGCGTCATGCTGAGCGCCGCCGGGTCGGCGTCGTGGCTGCGGCGTGTGCTCGGCGCCGACTACGCGGCGCTCGACGTCGAAGCGGCGGCCTGGGCACCCGGCGCGGAAGGGCTGCTGTTCGCGCCGTACCTCGCGGGCGAGCGTACGCCCCATGCCGACCCCGACGCGCGCGGCGCGTTCACGGGCCTGTCGCTCCGCCACGACCGCGGCGCGCTGTGGCGCGCGATGCTCGAGGGCGTCGCGTTCGGGCTGCGCGACTCGCTCGAGCTGCTGCGCTCGCTCGGCTGCGCCCCGACGGTCGGCCGCGTCTCCGGCGGCGGCGCGCGCAGCGAGCTGTGGCTTCGCATCGTCGCCTCCGCGCTCGGCCTGCCGCTCGAGCGGATGGTGTCCGACGAAGGCTCCGCGTTCGGCGCCGCGCTGCTCGCCGGCGTGCGCGCGGGCGTCTTCGCCGACGCGCACGAAGCGGTCGCGCGCTGCGTGCGCGTCCGCGACGTCGTCGAGCCCGAGTGGGACTACGACGAGGCGTACGCCCGCTTCCGCGAGCTGTACCCGGCGCTGCGCGCCCTTTGAAGACACGGCCGGGGACAGTCCCCAGACACGCCCCGAGCGGACATGCCGGGGGACAGTCCCCAGACACGTCCCGAGCGGACATGTCGCGAGGCGCCGGGCACCGCTCGGTGCCCGGCGCCTCTTGGGGGGTCACGCGTGCAGGTCGACCCGTACCGAGAACAGGCGGCGCGTCGAGATTCCGGCCAGCGGGTCATCGCCGGGCTTGCGCGCGCGGACGAACAGCGCGAGCAGCTGCTGGCGGGAGCTCACCGGGAAGCCGGCCAGCCGCTGCATCTGCACCTCGGCCCAGCCGTCGGCGCCGGTCACCGCTTCCGGCGGGACGGTGAACTGGAAGAACGGCGTCGCCGTCACGTACACGAGCGCGCCGCTCACCGAGCCGCCGCACGTCGACGAGACGTGGAAGCGCAGCACGAGCGTCTTCGTCTCCTTGACGACGATCGACGGCGCCTGGATGCCGTCCAGGCTCAGCCGCGCCGGCGAGCTGATCGCCGCGACATCGTCCGAGCCCTTCGTGGCGGGGCAGCCCGGCGCCGCCGCCGGCACGACCGCGGTCGGCGCCGACGGCTTCCACGTGCGGCCGTAGCCGTTCGCGGCGCCGACGCTGAAGCGCAGCCGATGGCCTTCGTCGGCGGCACCGACGCGGTACGTCAAGTGACCGTCGCTGCCGTTGATGTTCGAGCAGTTGTGGCCGCCGGCCCCGCACCGCCGCCACCACGTGTTGATGTCCGTCGCGTTGCCGGTCCAGGTGCCGAGATGGCCGGTGAGCACCGAGCCCACGACGGCCGCTCCCGTGATCGACGGCGGCGTCCTGTTCGACGGCTTGGCCGCCGTCGCCGCCGAGCCGAGCCCGCCCCAGAGACCGAGGGCGGCCACTCCCCCGACGGCCGCCACCAGATAGCGCCGGATGGGATTCATGCGGCGCTATTCCCCGCAGCTGTTACGGCCGCGTTCGCAGATCGTTCGAAGTTACGACTGTGGCGCGCCGGGCAGCATGCGGGCGCGCATCGCGCCCATCGCGTAGCCGCCCTCGAGCATCGCCGGCGCCCGGGCGAGCAGCGCATCCCACTCCGGCACGTCCCAGGCGAACGAGTCGGCGAGCCGGACGATCATGTTGAACATCCCCGAGACGGTGGCCGCATCGTGCAGCGCCTGCTTCGAGACGCCGGTCTCGTACACCGCCTCCGCGTCCTCGTGCGTGAGCTCGTCGGGCGTGAGCGTCTGCTTCTCGATGAACCCGAGCGTCGCGCGCAGCTGCGGCGACACGGGCGCTGTGCGCCAGTCGGCCCTAACCGCGTGCCAGACGTCCTCTCCGAGCGCGTACGACGCAACTGCGCCGTGGGAACCGAGTCAGAACAGGCACTGGTTGAGGCTCGACGCAAAGCCCGCGAACAACTCGCGCTCGCCCGGGCTCCAGTCGGACGGCCCGCGCATCACCTCGTGCAGCGCGTCCGAGAACGGCGCACCGAACAGCTCGGGCCGGTACAGCAGCGTCTTGATCACGCCGAGCGCCTCGGGCGGAGCGTGGTCGCCGTTCAGCACCTGCAGCCGGATCGCCATCAGAGCACCCGCTCCGCCGCGTCCAGCCGGTAGAGGCCCTCCGCGATCGCGACGGCGACCGTCTGCTCGAAGATCTCGTCCTCGCTGATGCCTGCGCCCTTCAGCTCGTCGACGTCCTGGTCGGTGACCGTGTACGCCGCCAGGTGGACCTTGGCGAGGTACGGCTCCATCGCAGCGGGTGCGGGAGGCGTGTTGCGCGCGACGTCGCGCAGCGCGTTCAGCTGTTCTCTGCCGGTCCCGGTGTCCGTTCCCATGGCCTGAAGGTCACTACTAGCTTGTCGATGCGCTGTCCGTCAACTGAATCGACGCGAAAGACGAGGCCGTCGTGCTCGATCTCGTCGCCCAATTCGGCTCCACGCCCCAGCTGGCCGAAGACGAAGCCGGCGACCGTGTGGTAGTCCTCGACCGGCACCTCGACGTGGAATTGCTCGTTGAAGTCGTCGATCGGGAAGGTTCCGTCGATGCGGATCGTCGACTCGTCGAGGCGCTCGAACGTCTCGTCCGGCAGGTCGAACTCGTCCTCGATCTCGCCGACGATCTCCTCGAGCAGGTCCTCGAGCGTGACGATGCCCTCGACCGAGCCGTACTCGTCGATCACGACGGCGAGATGCTGGTTCGTCCGCCGGAACTCGGTGAGCAGCGCCGCGAGGTCCTTGGTCTCCGGGACCATGTACGCGGGCCGCACGAGCTCCTCGATGTCGACCGCCGGGAGCCCGCGCTCGACCATCGCCTCGATCAGGTCGCGCACGTGGAGGATCCCGACGACGTCGTCCAGCGACCCACGGTAGACGGGGTAGCGCGTGTACGGCGACTCGAGCACCGCCTGCAACGCATCCTCGGTCGGCAGGTCGATCGAGATCGCGACCACGTCCGGCCGCGGCACCATCACGTCCGCGACCTCCTTGTCGGCGAAGTCGAAGACCTTGTAGACCATCTCCTGCTCCTCGTGCTCGATCTCGCCCTGCTCGGCGGCGCTCGAGAGCAGCATCCGCAGCTCGGCCTCCGAGTGCGCCTCGTGCTCGGCGCCGGGCGGCGTGAGCCCGAGCAGCTTGAGGACGGCCTCGGTCGACCGCTGCAGGAGCCAGATCAGCGGGTCGGCCACCGTGAAGAACGCGCGCACGGGCGCCGACACCCACAACGCCGTGCGCTCCGGATGCCCGAGCGCAATGCCCTTCGGGACGAGCTCGCCGATCACGACCTCGATGTACGTGACGATCAGCAGCGCGAGGATGACCGCGAGCACGCTGGCCATCCACGTGTCGAACTTGTGCGCGAGCACCTGCTCGCCGAGCGCGCCGATCGCCAGCGACGCGAACGTGACTCCGAGCTGCATCGCCGCGATGAAGCGTGGCGGGTCGGCGGTGATCTTCAGCACCTGCCGCGCGCGCCGGTTCCCCTCGTGCTCCAGCTCCATGATCCGGGTCCGGCGCGACGTGACGAGGCCGTACTCGGCGGCCACGAAGAACGCGTTCAGCAGGATGAGGCCCACCAGGGCCAGCATCTCGAGCGCGAAGGTCATCTGCGCCTTCCCGGCGCCTGCGTACTGGGCGGGTCGTCGTCCACGCGAATCAGTCCGGCGAGTATAACGACGCCCGGCGGCGTGCGAACATATGTTCTATACTCCACGGATGCGGGTGGAGTACCGCGAGGAGCCGTGCAAGGTCGCGCTGAATCGCGTGCGCGGCATGCCCTTCGAGTGGTCGCTGAACCCGTACATGGGCTGCGTCCATCGCTGCACGTTCTGTTACGTGCGCGCATTCGAGAAGCGCGCCGACCGCCCGTCCGACCACCGCTACGGCACCTCGATCCGCGTGAAGGTCAACGTCGCGGAGGTGCTGCGCGCCGAGCTCGCACGCCGGTCGTGGCACGGAGAGGGCATCGCGATCGGCGCCGCGACCGACCCCTACCAGCCGGCCGAAGGGCGCTACAAGCTCACGCGCGCGTGCCTCGAGGTGCTGACCGAGGCGGCGAACCCGTTCTCGATCATCACGCGCGGGCCGATGGTCGTGCGCGACGTCGACCTGCTTGCCGAGGCATCGCGGCGCGCCGACGTCTCCGTGACGTTCTCCGTGCCGACGATCGACGACGAGATCTGGCGCACGACCGAGCCCGGCACGGCGCCGCCGCGGCAGCGGCTCAGGGCGGTGCGCACGCTCGTCGACGCCGGCGTCCGCGCGTCGGTGGGGATGGCGCCCCTCCTCCCCGGCCTCTCCGACGCGCCCGAGAAGCTCGCCGAGGTGGTGCGTGCCGCGCGCGACGCGGGCGCCTGCGGCATCTGGGCGAACGTGCTCTACCTCAAGCCCGGCACGCGCGAGCACTTCCTCGAGTGCCTCGCCCGCGACTGGCCCGAGCTGCTGCCCGAGTACGAGGACCTCTACCGCGGCCGCGCCTACGTCCGCAACGACGTTGCGACCGAGGCGCGCACCGCCGTGCGCGAGCTCGCCCGGGCACACGGCATCCGCGACCGGCGCCCCGAGCCGCTCCGCCCGCCGAGAAGAGACGAACAACTTTCGCTGCTTTCCGCTTAGACTCGGCTGGCGGTGCCCGACGAGATCACCACGCTGATCGTCGACGACCACGAGGTGGTCCGGGAAGGGCTGCGCCTGTCGCTGTCCCGGGCACCCCACATCCGCGTCGTCGGCGAGGCCGCGGACGGCGAGTCCGCCGTCGAGCTGGCCGAGCGGCGGCGGCCCGACGTGGTGATCATGGATGTCCGCATGCCGGGCATGGACGGGCTCGAGGCGACGCGCCAGCTCGCCGAGCGCGCGCCCGAGTCGAAGGTGCTCATCTTCACCGCCTACTCCGAGCGGTCGCTGCTCGGCCGCGGCCTCGAGTCGGGCGCGAAGGGCTACATCCTCAAGGAGGCGCCGCACCAGACGCTCGTGCGCGCAATCGAGAAGGTCGCGCAGGGCGAGGGCTACGTCGACCCGGCGCTGATGCCGGCGTTCCTCACGGGCAAGGACTCGAGCGACATGCTCACGACCCGGGAGCGCGAGATCCTGCAGCTCCTCGCCGACGGCATGTCGAACGCCGACGTCGCCAAGCAGCTCTTCATCTCCCAGGAGACGGTGAAGAGCCACGTGCGTCACATCCTCACGAAGCTCGAGGCGGACACGCGGACGCACGCGGTCGCGATCGCGCTGCGTGAGGCGATCATTGACTGACGACTCCCTCGAGAGACTCGTCGCGGCGGAGCAGGACGAGCGCCGCCGGCTCGCGCTCTTCCTGCACGACGGCCCGGTGCAGCACCTGTCGGGGATCGCGCTGATGATCGACGCGGCGCTGCACGCGATCGACACGGGGAACCTCGACGACGCGCGGTCGGTGCTCGAGTCGGCCCTCGGCCGGCAGCGCGAGACGATCCGCGACCTGCGCAACCTGTCGTTCGGTCTCGAGCCGGTGGTGCTCCGCGACCAGGGCTTCGGGCCGGCGATCCGCGAGCTCGCGCTGCAGATCGGCACCGACCACCGGCTTCGCGTGGATGTCGACGTCGAGGCCGCCGAGGAGATCGGGCAGTCGGCGCAGATCGCGCTCTACACGATCATCCGCGAGCTGCTGGAGCAGACGATCCGCCGCGGCCCTCCCTCCCGCATCCGTATCGAGATGCGGCTGCAGCCGGACGGCGGCATCGAGGCGAGCATCAGCGACGACGCCGAGCCGGAGCGCCGCCGGCGCTCGATGGAGGTCATCGAGGAGCGCGTCCACCAGCTGCACGGCCGCATCCGCTTCGACCCGACGCCGGGCAAGGGCACGCGCGTCGTGGTGGCGCTGCCGCCCTACGCGACGCGGCGCTAGGATCCGCGCCGTGAGCGGGTACCTCCTGATGGTCTGGTCGCCGGCGGGCTACACGCTGCGCGAGCAGGAAGGCGACATGCCGTCGATCGGCCACACGTTCGAGGACGACGGGCGCAAGCTGGTCGTGAACAAGATCGGCGTCTCGCCCTACCCGGGCGACGACCGCCCCTGCGCGTTCTCGGTCGGCGCTCCGGCTAGCTAGCGGCATCCTCGGCTGCGACCAGGCCGAGGACGAGCGCCTGCGCCAGACCGCTCGCGTATCCGCCCGCGGCGACACCGCCTGCGTCGATGCCCGCCGCCCATACGCCGTCGGCGACGCGCGCGGCGCCGTCGACGCGCAGGCCGCCGATCGTGTGCGTGATCGACGCGACGACGCGCACCGCGGCGACCGCCCCGGGCGGCGGGTCGAACGGCAGGTCGGCGAGCGGCACGCGCGCCTCGGCAGGCGCGGCCTCGACCATCTCGGCGACCGTCCGCTCGCGGACGCGCTGCCGAAGCGCTTCCTCGTCGAGCACATAGAACGCCTTCGCGTCCGGCCGGCGCGCGGTCGCCTGGACGACGTTCGTCTCCGACCACGAGACGTCGTCCCGCTGGAAGAACTCCACGCCGTCGCTGTCGAAGATGCGCGCGAAGCGCCCGTACAGCTGCGACAGCGACACGAGCTGCGTCTCGTCCCAGGCGGCGTCGGGCATGTTGCGGCCGTAGAACTCGTCGAGCGCCGGTGTCAGCGCCGCGCCGCGCTCGAGCCCGAAGCGCAGGCCGTCGCCCTGCGACCACTCGTTCCCGCGCAGCCGCAACGGCGCCGCGGGACGGATGTGCTCCTGCACGAGGTCGTTCGACGCCGCGAAGCCGCCCGTGGCGAGGATCACCGGTGCGTCCGGGATCGCCGACACGCCGAGCCGCACGTCTGACGCGAGCGCCTCGGCCAGGCCCCGCGGCTCGAAGCGCTTGCCGACCGTGCGCGGGTTGCCGGTCTCCTCCCACACGACCGGCGCGCCACGCGAGCTGATCCATTCGATCGCACTGTCGAGGCGCTCCCAGATCAGCCGCTGCACCGTCTCGTCGCCGCCGGGGCATTCGCGGCGGAACTCGTCCCAGTCGCGATGACGCCAGACGACGCACGACGAGAGCAGCATCGAGCCGCCGACGCGCGTGCCCTTCTCGGTGTGGTCGACCTCGCAGCCGAGCTCGCGGAGGCGCGCGGCCGCGACGAGCCCGGCCATGCCGGCGCCCGCGACCGCGACGCGACGGCTCACGTCAGCGAGAACGTCGGCTTGTGCTCGACGTACTCGATGCGAACGCCGGCCGGCCCCCACAGGAAGGCGGCGTAGGTGTTCGCCGCGTCGACGACCGACTCGACCTCGATGCCGAGCTCCTCGGCGTCGGCGACGACGTCGTCCGCGGAGTCGACGAGCACCGCGATGTGGTTGAGCAGCGGATCGTCGCTCTCGGGCTCGCCGCGGTGGAACTCGACGAACGCACCGCCGACCTCGACCCTCGTCGGGCCGACGCGCCGAAAGCCGTAGCGCTCGTACTCCTCGGCGGTCGCTTCGGGT
>Ga0070741_10016926_pt1 | contig 12057 bp, 13 predicted proteins | sample Coa_R1_4_FD_66440 | JGI IMG/M metagenome (GOLD analysis project Ga0070741, IMG submission 66440) | Surface soil microbial communities from Centralia Pennsylvania, which are recovering from an underground coalmine fire - Coalmine... | ecosystem: Environmental > Terrestrial > Soil > Unclassified ...
GACAGCTGCGCCTGCATCGCCTCCAGCGCGGCCGACAGCGACGGCGTCTCGGTCGCCGCGATCCATGCCGCCTTGCCGAGCCGGACCGCGACCGGCGGTGAGTCGGCGAGCTTCGCGACATACGCATCGACATCCGCGTCGAACGACGCATCGGGGAAGACCCGCGAGACCAGCCCCATCTCGTACGCGGTGCGCGCGGTGAACCGATCGCCGGCAAGCATTCGGTCCATTGCGTGCTTCGGTGAGACGTGGCGAGCGAGCAGTGCGCTGACCATGAAGGGCCACAGCCCGCGGTCGATCTCGGGCATCCCGAACTCTGCGCTCTCCCGCGCCAGTACGACGTCGCAGCCGGCCGCGAGACCGATGCCGCCCGCGAGGCACAGCCCCTGCACCCGCGCGACCACCGGCACCGGACACTCACGCATCGCGAGCACCAGCCGCGCAAGCAAACCGCGCCCTTGGTGTTGCTCCAGACCGGTTGAGTCATCGGCCATCACCGCGAGATCGGCGCCGGCGCAGAAGACTCGTTCGCCCGCCGAGCCGACGACAACGACCCGGATCGCCTCATCCGTCGAGGCAGTCCACACCGCTGCGAGCATTCCGCGCATGACATCCGCGGACAGCGCGTTGCGCTTGTCCTCACGGTCGATCGTCAGCCGGAGTACGCCGCCGTCGCGCTCGACTTCGAGGTCACTCATCGTTTCATCTTCTCGACAATCGACGTGTCGTACTCCCCCGAAGTGAAACTCGGCTCCGCGAGCAGCTCGACGAAGAAGGGGAGGTTCGTCTTCAGGCCTTCGATGTGGAAGGCAGCGACTGCGTCGCGGGCCCGCACGATCGCGGCGGCTCGATCCGGCCCCCACACACACAACTTCGCGAGCAACGGGTCGTAGTTCGGCGTGACGGTGTTGCCGTCGGCGTAGCCCGCGTCGACGCGGATCCCCTCCCCGCTCGGTTCTTCCCATACCGCGATGTCGCCCGGCGACGGCAGGAAACGTTTGGGATCTTCGGCGTAGACGCGCAGCTCGATGGCGTGCCCGTTGCGCTGGATGTCGGTGAGGTCGGCAGCCGGCTCGTCACCCGCCGCGATCCGCAACTGCTCCTCGACGATGTCGATCCCGGTGACCATCTCGGTGACCGGATGCTCGACCTGCAACCGCGTGTTCATCTCGAGAAAGACATATTCCTGCGTGGCAGGGTCGACAAGACATTCGACGGTCCCGGCGTTGCGATAGTTCACGGCTTCGCCGGCGAGTACGGCGCCCGCCAGCATCCGCCGCCGAAGCTCCTCGGACACCCCGGGCGACGGCGTCTCCTCGGCAACCTTCTGGTGCCGACGCTGCACCGAGCAGTCGCGATCGCCGAGGGCCACGACCCTTCCACTCGCCAAGCCGAGCACCTGGATCTCGACGTGGCGTGCGCCCTCGACGTATCGCTCGAGCAGGATCGATGCCGAGCCGAAGAACCGCTCGCCGCGACTGCGCGCGGTGTCGAACGCCGAACGCAGCTCGTCGTCGTCGTGCGCGATTCCCATCCCGATGCCGCCACCGCCGGCCGCCGCCTTCACCATCAGCGGGTAGCCGATGTCGCGCGCGGCCGCGAGCGCCGCATCGATGTCGGCGACCGGCTCGCGCGTGCCAGCCGCGACCGGCACGCCGGCATCCGCCATGAGGTTGCGGGCGCTGATCTTGTCGCCCATCGCAACCATCGCCTCCTGCGGAGGCCCGACCCAGCCGATCTCGGCGTCGATGACCGCCTGGGCGAACTCCGCGCTCTCGGCGAGGAAGCCGTAGCCCGGGTGGATCGCCTCCGCGCCAGTACGACGCGCTGCCTCCAGCAGCTTGTCGATCGCAAGGTAGGACTCCGCCGGCGCGGCCGGACCGAGCAGGACTGCCTCGTCGGCCTCCCGCACGTACGGGAGCGCGGCGTCGACCTCCGAATGGACCGCGATCGTACGCAGGCCCATCTCACGCGCGGTGCGCAGCACGCGCCGCGCGATCTCCCCGCGATTCGCGACCAGGAGGGACGAGAACACGGTGGCACGCTAGTGTCCCGCGCCGGACCGTGGCGACCTGGGTCCGCCGATCCAGGCGTGCGCTCGCAAGGCGGAGGAGAAGCGAATAGCGGCGCTATTCGCCACGACGACAACCCGGGGTCTCCGCGGAATCGGGGAGCGCAGCGGAGCGAATTCGTCGGGTGGAACGCGGCGAGCGTGCGGCTGGGCTGCGGAACCGGTCGATGACCGTCCGGCGCGGGACACTGACGGGATGGCCTTGGCGCTCATGCTCCTGGTCGGTGCCGCGCTGCTCGCGCTCGCCACCGGCGGCAGCTGGGCAGCGTTCAGCGCCCAGCCGTTCAAGAGTCTCCGGCTCGTGGTGATCGCGGTCGTCGCCGAGTTGCTCGCCAACGGACTGGCCCGAGCCAGCGGACTGCACGGCTTCTACCCGACCGGCCTCGTCCTCGCGGCCCTCGCTGCGCTCGCGTTCTGTATTCGTAACGTCAGGCTGCCGGGTGTGCCGTTGATCGCTCTCGGCCTGTTCTCCAATGCCCTGGTCGTGGCTGTCAACGGCGCGATGCCGGTGTCGGTCACGGCCGCCGCGCGCGCGAACGTGCCGGTCGCGGCGATCGCTGACGGCGCCGACCCGCGCCACAACATCGCCGGCGGGGGGACGACGTTCCGCGTCCTGGGTGACGACATCCCGTTGCCGATCCCCGTGCGGCCCGAGGTGGTGAGCCCCGGCGACGCACTGATCGCGGCCGGCATCGGCGAGTTCGTGTTGCTCGGGATGCGGTCACCACGGGTCCGTCGTACCGAACCCGACTCGCGAGCCCGCAGAAGCGGGCGTTTAGCCGCGTCCTAAGAGCCCGCTTCTACAGGCTCGCGTCAGCTCACGGTCGTCCGGAGCCACTCGACGGTCCGCCCGACACCGTCAGCGAACTCCACCGCCGGAGTCCAGCCGAGCACCTCGCGGGCGGCACCCGCATCGAGGGCGATCGCCTGCAGCTCACCCGTCCGGGGCTCTGCGAACTCCGGCTCGTCCGGCGCGCCGGCAGCCGCGGCGACCACGGAATGCAGCTCGCGCACCGACGTCTGGACGCCGCTGCCGATGTTGAACCGCTGCGCGCTGCCCTTGTTGATCGCGGCCACGAACGCGTCGACGACGTCATCGACGTAGACGTAGTCGCGCGTTGAGGTCCCGTCACCGAAGATCTTGGTCGGTCTGCCTTGGAGCATCGCCGTACCGAAGATCGCGACAACGCCCGCCTCACCGTGGGGGTCCTGCCGCGGCCCGTAGATGTTGCCGAGCGCGAGCGACACCCAATCGATGTTGTGCATCTCGCGGTAGGCAGCGAGGTACAGCTCGCCCGTCACCTTGCTCACGCCGTACGGCGACCCCGGCAGCGTCGGGCTCGATTCGTCGACGGGAAGCCGAGTGGGCGAGCCATAGATCGTGCCGCCGGAGGAGGTGAACACGACCTTGTCGACCCCCGCCTGTCGCGCCGCCTCGCACACGTTGATCGTGCCGAGGATGTTCAGTCGTGCATCCAGCAAGGGATCCGCGACTGAGACGCGGACGTCGACTTGAGCGGCAAGGTGGAGCACCACGTCCGGCGAGCTGTCCATGACGATCTTGCCGAACTCCGGCGTTGTGATGTCGAGCTCGGCGAACTGAAACGCCGACGATGCGTCGGCGGTGGCCAGGTTGCTGCGCTTTCCGTTCGACAGGTCGTCGACGCCGACGACGTCGTGACCGTCGGCGAGGAGGCGGTCGACGAGGGTGCTGCCGATGAAACCGGCAGCGCCGGTGACGAGCGTCTTCATAGCCGAACCCTATGAGGATGCAGGAATCGACTACTCGGCGCGGTATTCGACCGAGGAGATCTCGATCCGGACCTCGGTCAGCTTGGCGCGCAGCCGTTCCTTGAGGCCTTCCGGGGCGACATCGCTTCCGCAACAGCGCGCGACGAGCGCCTTGACTTCCTGTTCGATCCCGAACTGGCGAAGGCAAGGGCCGCATTCGTCGAGATGGGTGCGGACCTCGGTGCGACCCGACTCGTCGATCTCGCCGTCGAGGTAGAGGTAGACCTGCCGGATCACCTCAGAACAGTCAACGTCGTGCGGGTCACCACAGCTCATTTACTGACCCCTCGTCATGTCGTGCTCCCCGCAGCTTCTGATGCTCCAGGATCACTGTCCGGCCGAACGACGCCGCGGTCAATGGCGTACTGCTCCAACGCCTCCCGCAACGCACGCCGACCGCGATGCAACCGCGACATCACGGTGCCGATCGGCGTACCCATGATGTCGGCGATCTCCTTGTAGGCGAACCCCTCGACATCGGCGAGGTAGACCGCCATCCGGAAGTCTTCGGGCAACGACTGCAACGCTTCCTTCACGTCGCTGTCAGGAAGATGGTCGAGCGCCTCCATCTCGGCGGAACGAAGACCGGAGGACGTGTGCGACTCCGCGCTCGCGAGCTGCCAGTCCTCGACATCCGCTCCACCGGCCTCCTGCGGCTGCCGCTGCCGGCGGCGGTAGTTGTTGATGAAGGTGTTCGTGAGGATCCGGTATAGCCAGGCCTTGAGGTTCGTGCCTTCCTGGAACTGGTGGAACGCCGCGAACGCCTTGACGAAAGTCTCCTGGACGAGGTCCTCGGCGTCGGTCGGGTTGCGCGTCATGCGCAGCGCCGCCGAGTAGAGCTGGTCGAGGAATGGCAACGCGTCGCGCTCGAAACGCGCACTGCGTTGTTCGACCGTCTCCTCGGCCACCCCGACGTCCCTTCGCACTACCGAAGCCCTCGGCGTCATGGAACGTCCAATTTGGTTCGACGCCACAGCCGGAGGCCGCGCCGACCCTATCCCGGGGCTACCCCGACGCCGCGAGCCGCGGCGGCGGGTGGCCTCGCGCGGCGTCGTTCCGTTCACAATCGCTCAAACGTCGCTGCCTAGCCGACCATTCCCGCCACCCACTCGACGACGTGCTCCGCGAGCGTCGCCACCGACTGCCGCAGCGAGTGGTCCCCCGGCACGGACAAGATCGTCCGCGATGCGCTGCGATCGTTTCCGAGGGCTTCCCATATCTCGGCCTCGGTGCCGAACGGGTCGCGGTCACCTTGTACGACGAGGACCGGCACCGGTACGGCGGCGAGCTCGTCGACCCGGCTCTTGTCCGGCTTGCCCGGCGGATGCAACGGGAACGCGAGCGCAATCACCGCCGCGGCACCGGTTTCTTGGGCGGTGCGGCACGCGACGCGGGCGCCGCTGCTGCGACCACCCACGAGGAGTGGACTGCGTTTTCGGCCGCGCAGCTCGGCGAGCACCGCCGTCCACGCGGCGTCGAGCCGTGGCGCGGCTTCCGGAGCGCGGCGCCCTTTGACGCGGTACGGCTGCTCGACGCGGGCCACCTGCCAGCCTGCCGCGGTGAGGGCCTTGGTCACCGCGACCAGGTCGCCCGCCTCGACGCCGCCGCCCGCGCCGTGGCCGAAGACTGCGAGGCCGCGACTGCGGCGTGTTGGGCTGAGATGGATCCGCGCGGTCCCGCTGGGGGTGTCGACCTCCCGCACCTCGATCTGCGACGCCACGGTCGCATCGTGCCAAATGGGACGATGCCTTGGTGACATCGCCGCTGTGGGACGCACCGGTCGCGACCGGCCGGGTCGACGCCGATGTCGTCGTACCCGGGTCGAAGTCGATGACCAACCGCGCGCTGATCCTCGCGGCACTCGCGGAGGGCCGGTCGACGTTGCGCGGGCCGTTGCGTAGCCGCGATACGACGTTGATGGCTGTCGGTCTGCGAAACCTCGGCGCGACGATCGACGACACCGACGACGCGACCTGGACGGTCGACGGCGGCCATGTCACCTCGGACGCCGCGGCAGTGGATGTCGGCAACGCGGGCACTGTGCTGCGGTTCCTGCCGCCGGCCGCGGCGCTTGCGTACGCCACGGTCAGCTTCGACGGCGATCCCGCCGCCCGTCGACGACCTGTCGAGCCGCTGCTCAACGCGTTGCGAGACCTCGGCGTCGACGTTGACGACGGTGGGCGCGGTGGGCTGCCGTTCACGGTGGGCGGCAACGGTCGAGTCCATGGCGGGCAGGTCGACCTCGACGCCTCGTCGTCGAGCCAGTTGGTCAGCGCGCTGTTGCTGTCGGGAGCGAGGTACGACGACGGCGTCGCGATCCGTCATGTCGGCGACCGGCCTGTGCCGAACGCGCCGCATCTCGCGATGACGGTCGCGATGCTGACTGATCGTGGCGTCGAGATCAGTGCCGACGCTGACCGATGGACGGTGCGACCCGGACGGATGCAAGCGGGCGAAATCGCTGTCGAGCCCGACCTGTCGAGCGCCGGGCCGTTCCTCGCTGCCGCCGTCGCCACCGGTGGCCAGGTCCGGCTGCGCGACTGGCCGAGCGACTCGACCCAGCCGGGCGCCCGGCTCCCTTCGCTACTCGAGCAATTCGGCGCGATTACATCCGTGGATGCCGATGGGTTGGTCGTCCGTGGCAGCGACACGATCAGCGGTGCCGATCTCGATTTGCGTGACGAGGGTGAGCTGACGCCGGTGCTTGCGGCGCTCGCGGCACTTGCATCGTCACCGTCGCGGTTCTCCGGGATCGACTACCTCCGTGGCCATGAGACAGATCGGCTTGCCGCACTTGCCCGCGAGCTGACCGGGCTCGGCGCGGACGTCCGCGAAGTCGACGACGGTTTGGAGATCGTGCCGAAACCGTTGCATGGCAACGTTTTTTCGACCTACGACGATCATCGGATGGTGATGGCCGCGGCCGTCGTCGGGCTGGTCACGCCCGAGGTCGAGGTCGAGAACGTCGCGACGACGGACAAGACATTTCCGGGATTCGCGACGGCGTGGGAGTCGATGGTCAACGGAGCCACCCACTGAGCCGCGGACCGATCGATGACGAGGACCGGCTCGGCCGGCAACCCCGTGGCTCCCGACCGCGCAGCCGGCTGCGGCCGAAACACGAAGACGCAGCAGCGGCGCGCGTCGTCTCGGTCGATCGCGGCCGGTACGGCGCGCTGCTCGAGGACGGCACGCTGGTCGTTGCGATGCGTGCGCGCGAGCTCGGCCGGCGAGCAGTCGTGGTCGGCGACGGCGTCGACATCGTTGGCGACGTCGCCGGTGGGCCGGATGCACTCGCGCGGATCGTGCGGATCGACGAACGCCGGTCGGTGTTGCGTCGTACTGCGGACGACACCGACCCCGTCGAACGGGTCCTTGTCGCGAACGCCGACCAGATGGTCGTGATGAGCGCGACGACCGACCCGGCACCGCAACCGCGTCTGATCGACCGCTGTCTCGTCGCGGCGTACGACGCCGGCATTGATCCGGTCTTGTGCATCACCAAGAGCGACCGCGGGTCGGCAGAGGCGCTGGAGGCGGCGTACGCACGGTTGGGCATTCCGATCATCGTCAGCGGGCGACCGGGATTCGAAGAAGCGATCGAAACGCTGCGCGCCCGGCTGCACGACCGGGTGACGGTCATGGTCGGCTCGTCCGGCGTCGGCAAGTCGACCATGGTCAACGCGCTTGTCCCGGACGCGACGCAGCGGATCGGCGAGGTGAGTGAGCGCACCGGCAAGGGACAGCACACGACCACCGCAGCGATCGCGTTGCCGATGCCCGGCGGCGGCTGGGTCGTCGACACGCCGGGGATCCGGTCGTTCGGGCTGGCTCACGTCAGCCGCGAGCGCCTCGTCGAGTGCTTCCCCGACCTCGCCGCCGGGACGGTGAACTGTCCGAGCGACTGCGACCATCTCGACCTCGAGGTTTGCGAGCTGGACGCCTGGGTGAACGCGGGCAACGCATCCGCGGAACGCCTTGACTCGTTGCGCCGCCTGTTGGTCACCCGCGACGAAACCTAACCGCTGCCGAGTGGAGACACCCGGACGTTTCCGCGGAAACGTTCCTGCGACTTGTCCGCGCCACACGGCGCCATGGCGCCCCCTACTGCGGACAGGTAGCAAGCGGGGCGGCGAGATGTGCCAGGGTGCCGACAAGCAGAAGGTATGTGCATGAGGACCACGGATGGCGGTCGTGAAATGAGCGGCAAAGTAGTCGTGAACAGATGTATGTCGCTTGACGGCTTCATCGCCGCTCCAGGTCATTCGATGGACTGGGGCGGTGGTCGCGCGCTCGCTGACTTCGTCGCGCCACAGGATTTCGCTGAAGTCGCGGCCGCGACCGGCGCAATGCTCGTCGGTCGTACGACGTGGGATGTCGGCGATCGCATGGAAGCCGAGAAACCGGGCAGCGTCGACTATCCGTTCTCCGGACCGATGTTCCTTCTCACCAATCGTCCGCTGGATCCGCCGAACCCTGACGTCACGATCCTGTCCGGCGACATCGGGGACGCGGTCGCCGCGGCGCGCGACGCTGCAGGAGAGAAGAACCTCGAGATCCTCGGCGCCGATGTCGCCGCCCAATGCCTAGAGCGGGGGCTCGTCGACGAGCTTCTGGTCTATGTTCTGCCGCTGCTGCTCGGCGATGGCATCCCGTTCTCGTCCCCGGGCCTCACGAGAACCGAGTTGGAACCGCTCAGCAGCAAGCGGTCAGGCGACGCCACGATCCTGCGCTTCCGCGTCCGCAAACCGTGACGAGCGACACGAGTTGTCAGCATTGCAGGTGGTTATAGCCACCTCAGCGTCTGACAACTTGGGGGGAGGTTAGGCGGAGGCGCCGACCGCGATTGTTTCGTCGACCTCGCTGACCCGCGCGGCTAGTTCGGCCTTCTCGCGATCGAGCAGCTCGGCCTGGTCCTCGTCCGCCTTCATCAGCGCGGCGAGGTCAACACCGGCCATGTCGAGCACCCCCATCTCGGCGTAGCACTTCTGCACCTTCTCGCCCCAGAGGCCGATGTCCTTGACGCACGGCACGATCCGGCTGAACAGCATCGAGCGGAACATCTGCTGGAACTCTGACTTGTCCGCGATGTCCTCGCACTCCGCGACCGGCATGCCAAGCGTTTCGTACACCTCAGTCCCGCGGAACCGGTTGCGCATCAGCCAGCAGCCCTCGACGACGAAGTCCTCGCGCTCCGATCGTTCCTTTTCGGTCAGCTCCTGGTACGCGTCGCGCAACGCGAGCCGGCCGAACGCAACATGTCGCGCCTCGTCCTGCATGACGTAGGCAAGCAACTGCTTAGCGAGCGGGTTCTCGGCGATGTCGCGCATCACACCGAACGCCGCAAGCGCTAGGCCTTCGATCAGCACCTGCATGCCGAGGTAGGCGTAGTCCCAGTCGCTGGCCTCGAGCGCGTCTTTGAGCAACGCAGCGAGGTCCTTGTTCATCGGGAAAACCGTGCCGACCTTCTCGTGCAGGAACCGCGCGAAGGTCTCGACGTGTCGCGCCTCATCCATGACCTGTGTCGAGCCATAGAACTTCGAGTCGAGGTCCGGCACCGTCTCGACGATCCGGGCGGCCGTGATCATCGCGCCCTGCTCACCGTGGAGGAACTGGCTCCACGTCCACGCCGCCTGGTGGTGGGTGAACTCGTCGTGTTGCTTCTCCGACATCTTGTCCCAGACCTCGGTGCCGAAGAACGGGTTGTAGGCCTCGGGAAAACCGACCGGGTTCGTCGGATCCACCTCGATCGACCAGTCGATCCGCTTAGTCGAGTCCCACTGCTTGTCCTTGCCCTTTTGGTACAGCGACAGCAGCCGGTCGCGACCCTCGTCGTACTCCCAGTTGAAGCGCGCCGAGGCGTTCGCGGGGACGTCCCACGTCGCGTCGACGTCGGTGGCGATCGCGTACTTGTCGGCAGTACTCATGCGGAACCCTTCATCAGCAGGCGTTCGACCAGTTGTGACATTCGTACGGCGATGGCCTCGGCGGATCCGTCGGGGCCATCACTGGGAAGCACGAGATAGGAGATCGTGAGACGCGCGACCGTCTCGGCCGCCAACGCCACGTCATCGGGATCGATGTGCGGCCAGTGCGCGAGCCAGTAGCTTTCGATGTTGGCGCGGGCGGCGCCAATCACGGCCTCGCCGCGCGTCGTCAAGAACGGCAGCAGCTCACTGGTGTCGTCGGTGAGCACGGCCTTCAGCAGCGGGTTGTTCGATGCCTCGCGGATTGTCCACTCGGTCGCGGCGGCGACCGCGTCGACCGGCGCGTTCGGGTGGATCTCGTCGAGGAAGCGAGTCGTGCCCTCGATGAACCGCTGCGCCTCACGCATCGCGAGGGCCTGCCCGAGCGCGTCCTTGGAGCCGAACTCGTTGTACAGCGTCTGCCGCGAGACGCCGGCAGCGGCCGCGACGTCGAGCATCCGCGCCGTCTTCCAGTTGCCCGCGACCGCCACGTCGTACGCCGCATCCAGCAGCGCATCGCGGGTCGAACGAGTCGTTGGCATCACCACCGAGTCTTTACACGAAAGCCTCTCGTGTCAAGTCACCATACGATCGAATCGTGACGCAATGGGCTGACGACCTCGCGTTGGCCCAGTCCCTCGCCGACGCCGCAGACGCAATCACGATGGCGCGATTCCTCGCCGCCGACCTCGCCGTCGAGTCCAAGCCCGACCTCACGCCGGTCACCGACGCCGACCGTGCGGTCGAGCAACGACTCCGCGAGATCGTGGCGCGCGAACGACCCGATGACGCCGTCATCGGCGAGGAGTACGGCGCCGCCGCGGGCGCCGGGCCGCGTCGCTGGATCTTCGACCCGATCGACGGCACCAAGAACTTCGTCCGTGGCGTGCCGGTGTGGGCCAGCCTGATCGCACTGCAACACGACGCGAAGTCAGTCGTCGGCGTCGTGTCGGCGCCGGCACTCGGACGACGATGGTGGGCGAGCGAGGGAGCGGGCGCTTGGACGAGTCCAACCGACACAACCTCCGAACCTCGTCGCTGCCGGGTATCGAACATCGCGACGATCACCGATGCGTCGCTGTCGTACTCCTCACTCTCCGGGTGGCGCGACCGCGGCTTGCTTGATCAGTTCGTCGCACTGCTGAATACCGCCTGGCGCTCGCGCGCGTTCGGCGACTTCTGGTCGCACATGCTGGTCGCCGAAGGTGCGGTCGACGCGTCGTGCGAGCCGGAGGTGTCGCTGTGGGACCTCGCAGCTCTGCAGATCGTCGTGACCGAGGCGGGCGGCCGGTTCGGTGATCTGTCAGGCGTCGACCGCGCCGACGGCGGCAGCGTGGTGTGCAGCAACGGGTTGCTGCACGACGCCGTGCTCTCTGCGTTGTCGCCGGCGAGCTAGCGCCACATCGATCCGCGGCGCGATGGCGAGTGCTGCCGCGTCGAAGAACCCGTAGCCGCCCGCGGCACCGGACGGTGGATTGCCCATCGACACCAGGTGCGCGACGGGATCGCGGACCTGCCACGTCCAGACCCCGAGATGAGTGCCGAGCAGCTCGAGATACGTGACGACCACGAAGGCGCCAACGAACACAGTCGGCTGTCTGCCCCAGATCAGGAACGCGACGAGGCAGCCGAACCACAACGCGCCCAGCACGTCCTGCCGTCCGGACAAGAACAGGCCCCACACGGCATAGCCGCCGGCAACCGCCATGGTTGCCGGGATCAGCTGCCGCGCCCGTGACATCACCGCACCCGAACGCCCGATCGCGAGCGCTCCGAGATAGACCAGACCATGGCCCGGCGGCACGAACCACGGCACGTTGTGCAGGCGATAGATGTAGACGTGCAACTCGCCCGAGAACGTGTACTCAACGACAGTCGCGAAGACGACGACCACCGCGACTTGCGCGCGGATCCGTCGCGGCTCACCGGCGAGCAGTCCGAGCAAGAGCAGCCACGTGCCGAGACCCAAAAGCCGTTGTGTCGCAAGCGAAACGCCGTTGCCACTGAAGCCATGGTCCGCCAGGAGTACGACGCTGATCCATGCCAGGACGATGCCGGCGATCAGCAGGTCGCGACGGCCTCGCATCTGCCCAGTATCGCGCGTCGGTCAGGCGCGCCGTTCCCGCCGACCACCGGTCCTGGTGAGGCCGGGCCAGACGAGGTCGGGGAGATAGGTCACGAGGGCGGCGCGGCTCATCGTCTGCTGCTCCAGCCACCGGTCGGTGGCGG
>Ga0070741_10016927_pt1 | contig 12056 bp, 12 predicted proteins | sample Coa_R1_4_FD_66440 | JGI IMG/M metagenome (GOLD analysis project Ga0070741, IMG submission 66440) | Surface soil microbial communities from Centralia Pennsylvania, which are recovering from an underground coalmine fire - Coalmine... | ecosystem: Environmental > Terrestrial > Soil > Unclassified ...
TGACTCCTCGCGCCGAAGGCGTTCACAGGGAGAGGAAGGTGCTGGCGGTGGGCTGCGCCCACCGCCAGCACCTTCCTCTCGAACGGCTCGCAAGCGAGCCGTTCTGTCTGAAAAGACCACTTTTGAGAAGCCCTGTTATTTACGAAAAAGCACTTTGCAAATCTATACATTGCGGTTAGAATAAAGCAATAACCTTTTGTTTTACTGGTTGTTACTGCAAAATATAACATAGCTGTGAACAAAGTCATAAAGGGAAGGAAGATGGTAGATGTTTCAACATAGTAGCGCCACAAACAGTTGTTCCTTCTGTGGCAAGGAGCGAGACAAAGTACAGCGCCTCATAGCAGGGCCGGCGGGAGTGTGTATCTGTGATGAATGCATTGATCTCCACCGGAAGGCCATTGAAAGGGAGTGGCAAGCAGTTCAGCAAAGAGGTGAGACGCTTAACCCTGATAGGAAAATGATTACCACCTGCAACTCCTGTGGCGTCACCTCCCCTGCCAGCCACAATTACTGCTTTAATTGTGGTCAGAAGTTGGGGCAAGAGCCGTAAAGGGTCATACATGTCACATTTCTGGGTCTTTTCCTCAGGCTGCTCCGTGATTAGAGTAGGATCGTTACTCTGAAGTTTACGATAAGGAGAAGCGAAATATGACAGGTGATCGTCTTTCCCCCGGCATGGTGCCACCGACGCAAAACGGTGCGATTAACATCGTCCCCCTCCATGCCCCTGAAATGCCAACGGCTGTTATGTCACCGCAGCTCGTCTATAACAATGGCCCGCTGCTCACTGCGGTGCAGGTTTTCACCATCTTTTGGGGAACTGCCTGGCAAGAGCCCTCTTTCACTAACTTAGTGCCGAATATCAATAACTTTTTCAACTTCATCCTGACCAGCCCTCTGATGGATCAGCTTACCGAGTATAACACACCGAGGCAGTCAATCGGCCACGGCAGCTTTATTGGCACAAGGACGATCACAACAGCAGATCCAGGCCCATCAATAGCTGATAGCGATATTCAACAGATGCTGAACAATGGCATTACCAATGGCACGTTCCCCCAACCAACGCCCAACACGCTTTACTTTGTCTACCTGCCAAACGGGACCACAGTCAACCAGGGAGGTGCAAGCTCTTGCCAGACATTCTGCGGCTATCACGATACCATCAATGGGCAGATTTTCTATGCCGTGATGCCCTATCCTGATTGCGCGGGCTGCACAGGCAATCTCTCCGTATTCGACGCGCTGACCACGACCAGTTCCCATGAGCTGTGCGAGGCCATAACTGACCCCGTCCCAGGACAGGGATGGTACGACCAAAATAATGGGGAGATCGGCGACATTTGCGCCTGGAAGGTCAAGCAAATCGGCAACTACACCGTGCAGATGGAGTGGTCGAATAACGCCAATAACTGCGTTTAACAAATTCTTGTTGAGATAGTACGCCTGGCAGTTCCCTCCCTTTTCTTTAAAAAAGGAGGGAACTGCTCATATCGTCACGATCTAACAAGACTCAAGATCATAAAAAAGGGGAATTGACATCCTATTGGGAGCAGCGTGTCATCGCGCCGTTTGAAGGTTCCCTTTTTCGCGCGCAGCAACCAGTTTTGCATATTCTGAGGCAAAATCATTATAGATATCGATCTTATGCTGCATCAATGATTTCCTCTTTTGCGGCTAAACCACTCAATTAAATACGGATCGAAATGTCTTTCGACCAGTTCTGTCATCTCTTCTAAAGGGCAGCTACCATCGACCTCATACAGGGGCAGATGCTGGGCTTCGGCCTGCTGCTTGACATAGTGTGCGAGCAGGCAATCTCGCTCAATGACGTTGCGCAGGCGTTTTTCGGGATCACTGCCCTCATTGTACACGCCGTGGCGCTGCTGCCGCCTGATCAGTTCCGCGTGTTTACGCCGCCTGGCCTGTTCGCAGAAGCTATCCGTCGGCACTAGCCAGATCGCTTGATGCGGGCTGGAAAGATATGGAGCAACACACTCAGGGAAAAAGTTTCCCTCAGCCACGATAAAATTTTCCTGTGGCAGGGCAAGCAGATCCTCAATTACCAGATCAAAATCTCTGGTCCAGGACACAATGGTTTCCTGAAACATCTCTTCGACGGATCGCTGTATCCAACGCTGGTCCATACTCATTTTCAGAAACGCTGTGGCCTCAACGTCTCCTGCAGCGATCCGCCGTGCAAAATGATGGCGTGCAAGAGCGTCAACATGGTAATCGAGAAAGACGTAGATGCGGGTAATGGTGTGGCTGATGGTGGACTTCCCCGAACACGGGGAACCAGTAATCCACAGGACATGTGAGAGTTTTTGGGCTATATCCGACTGCTCCTGCATGCTTCGTTCTCCTTTGATACCTTCTCTATTACAAAGCGATTTCGCGCTATGCTGGCTATAAGAAGAATACATGAAAGAACGTGAAAAAACATCCGCCAATTGGACGATGTGGAACCATTGACGGATGCCTTACAATAATAGAGGAAAGAAGCTGTATTACTTATACCCTCCGTAAACCGCGTGCCCCGCTCGCATCCAATAGCAATCGACAATGCTAAAGCCTGCTTCGCTGAGCCAGCGCAATTGGTCGCTGAGGGGCGAGGGCAGGTCAAAGGTGTCGGGGGTGCCGTAGTCGTGGAGAAAATAGTTCCATTTGAGATCTTTGTAACGCTCGTAGCCGCTCAGGTCACCTTTGATTGCGAGGCTCTGCTCGCGCACAATCTCGTCATATTGACGCGCGAAGAGGTCGGCGATCTGGCGGTTGGCAGGCTCGATGATATCGGCCAGCAACAACGCTCCCCCAGGCTCAAGAATTGCCGCCATGTCTTTGAAGAGTTGCAGCTTGCCTTCTCCTGAGAGGTGATGGACACACAGCGAAGAAAGGACGCAGCGCAGATCGGTGGGTAGCTGCGTGCGCCAGTCCTGGGCCGCCATATCAAACCAGTTCACCTCTACACGGTCGCCAAAACGGGCCAGCCGCTGGCTCAATTGCTCAAGCATTAGTGTCGAGCCATCGAGCGCGAGATAGCGGCAATTGGGGAATTGCTCCAGGATCGCTTCCGCCAGTTCGCCGCCGCCTGCTGCCAGTTCTACCAGCGAGAAATCTTCATCCTTGCGCGCCGGAATCAGTCCCAAAAGCGTGCTTGTCTGTTCCGTACGTCCGGGCACGAAAATCTCGTTGGTCTCTAGAAAATGCTGCGAATCGCTCTCTTCCCATTGACCCGCTGAAATAGGTGACTGACCGGCCATGCACTGAATCCTTTCTGGCTTTATTTAACTCATTGCTTGTATTGCTCAAGTTCGCGTTGCAGGGCTTCGAGGCGGGCCTGGAGGCGCATAATGATGCCGATCCCTTCGAGGTTGACGCCGAGGTCCTGATAAAGACGACGAATGCGGCGCAACTGCGTCATATCTTCTTCGCTGAAACGCCGCTCCTCGCCAGGGACATCGATGCCTTCGATGATGCCCGCGTCATAGAGCTGGCGAATAAACTGCACTTCCATCCGGCAGTATTGCGCGGTTTCCTCTTCGCTGTAATAGGAGGTCGTCTGGCTGCTCCCAAGAATGATGCGTGTATAGCGTTGCTCGCTCATGATTGCCCCCCTGCTCCTGTGGCGGATTGACCGGTATAGCCGATAGAATGGGCGAAAGCCTCGAAGAGGCGTCGCTGCTCATCGGTGAGATGGGTTGGCAGCACAACCGAGGTTTCGGCATAGAGATCGCCGCGCTGCTCCGGCTGCCCGACGTGGGACATGCCCTTACCTCGCAGGCGAAACGCTCTGCCGTTGGCAGTACCAGCCGGGATGCGTAACAGCAGGCGGCGGCCATCCGGCGTTGGCACCGGCACTTCGCCACCGAGCATGGCAGTTGCCAGGGGGATATCCACCGTTGTACGCAAGGTTGTACCTTCGCGGGTATAACGCGGATCAGGACGGACGTGAACGCGCAAATAGAGATCGCCACGGCCAGCAGCCCCCTGCACCCCCTGTCCGGCGATGCGAATACGCGCCCCATCATGCACGCCTGCGGGGATCTTTACCTCTAAGCGGCGCGTCGTGCCATCAGGTTCAGTGAGTTCAAACGTGCGTGTGACGCCCTGATACGCTTCTGCCAGGGTAACCTCGATGGGAGACTCGGCATCCTCGCCACGCCTGGGCTGCGCACGTCGTCCCGCTCTGGTACGCGTTGCACCCCCAGGTGCGAAACCAGAATGGAAGTAGGTCTCGAAAAAGTCGGAGAAGGGCGATTGCTCGCCAAAGAGATCCTCCAGATCCTCCTCGTTGACGGTATAATACTGGTAGTTTTCTCCTCCGAAACCGCCTGTCCCCGCTCCACGACCGGCACCGGCCTGCGCACCTTCGCCCGGCCACCGTCCATATTGCTGGTAATAGTTCAGCATCTCGTCGTATTTCTGACGCTTTTCAGGATCGGAGAGCACTTCGTTGGCCTCGTTAATCTCCTTAAACTTTTCCTCTGCCGCCTTGTCATCGGGATTGACATCGGGATGGTACTGGCGCGCCAGCTTACGATAGGCTTGCTTGATCGCCTTCTGATCGGCGTCCTTGCTCACTCCCAGCACTTTATAATAGTCCTTAAAATCGACTGCCATCAGATCAATCTCTCCGCAATATTGCCGCTATATCGTCGTAGGGGCAGATTTCGCGCCCGCCCACGTCTCGCTTCTGTCCACATCCCACTCCTGTCCATCTCTCGCACCCAACCTATCTTGCACATACCCGCCCCCGTTGAGAATGGGTCAGTTGCAAGGCAGCTACGAGACCTGCCCCTATAGTTATTACGCCAAAGGGCATAAATAGGTTTAAGGTGAAAGAAGAGGCGGCGGATATCCCCAGGGCAGGGGCTAGCCCTGCCCCTACCGAGCACGGAAAAGAAGTCCATGAATCCGCCGCCTCCGTTTGCAGGGTCATGCTCAGATTTCGCGGTATTCGCCCTCAATGGTGCCGGAGTCTGATCCTGGCTCACGCCCTGGGGCTTCACCGGGGCGGGGTGGCATATTGGGGCCTGGGCCTCCGGGACCGGCTGTTGCACCTGCCTGGCTATAGACCTCCTGGCCGATACGCTGCATGGTCTGCTCCAGGTCGCTCATCGTGCTGCGCATCCGCTCTGTATCGTTGTTTGAGAGCGCGTCGCGTAGCGTCTGGAGCTTCCCTTGCGCCTCTTCGCGCAGGCTGGGCGAAACCTTGCCATCCAGATCGTTAAGCGTGCGCTCGGACTGATAAGCGACGTTATCCGCGCGGTTACGCAGTTCGATCTCCTCTCTGCGCCGCCGATCTTCCTGGGCATTCCTCTCGGCCTCGCGCACCATGCGGTCAACATCCGCCTGAGAGAGACCACTGGAGGCGGTGATGGTGATGGCCTGCTCCTTGCCGGTGGCTTTATCGCGCGCGGAGACGTTGAGGATGCCGTTAGCGTCGATGTCGAAGGTGACGTCGATTTGCGGTATGCCACGCGGCGCGGGCGCGATGCCCTGCAATGTGAAGTGGCCCAGGCTCTTATTGTCACGGGCCAGCTCGCGTTCGCCCTGCAATACATGGATCTCGACGGCTGGCTGGTTATCGGCTGCGGTACTAAAGGTCTCGCTTTTGCGCGTCGGAATGGTCGTGTTGCGCTCAATCAACCTGGTCATGACACCGCCAAGCGTCTCGACTCCCAATGAAAGCGGGGTCACGTCGAGCAGCAGCACATCCTTGACTTCGCCTTTGAGCACGCCGGCCTGGATGGCCGCGCCGATGGCGACCACCTCGTCAGGATTTACGCCCTTGTGTGGCTCCTTGTTGAAAATCTTGCGCACCAGTTCGATGACGGCTGGCATGCGCGTCTGGCCGCCCACCAGCACGACCTCATTCACATCCGAAGCTTTGATGTCAGCATCTTCCAGCGCCTTCATCACCGGCCCGCGTGTGCGCTCAATCAGGTCGCCGACCAGTTGCTCCAGCTTTGCACGCGTGAGCGTCATGACGAGATGCTTTGGCCCGCTGGCGTCCGCAGTAATAAAGGGCAGATTGATCTCCGTCTGCATGGTTGAAGATAGCTCTATCTTGGCTCGCTCTGCCGCCTCCTTGAGACGCTGGAGAGCCATGCGGTCCTGGCGCAGGTCAATGCCCTGCTCCTTGCGAAACTCATCAGCGATCCAATCAACGATGCGCTGGTCAAAATCATCGCCGCCCAGGTGGGTATCGCCGTTGGTGGCCTTGACCTCGAAGACCCCTTCACCCAGTTGCAGGATCGAGATATCAAAGGTGCCGCCACCCAGGTCGTAGACGGCAATGGTCTGGTCTTTGTTCTTCTCCAGGCCATAGGCCAGGGAAGCCGCGGTTGGCTCATTGATGATGCGCAATACCTCCAGCCCGGCAATGCGGCCCGCATCTTTAGTGGCCTGACGCTGGGCATCGTTAAAGTAGGCAGGGACGGTAATTACCGCCTGGGTGATCCTCTCTCCCAGCTTGGCCTCGGCGTCAAGCTTCATCTTCTGCAAAATCATTGCAGAGATTTCGGGCGGGCTATATTCGCGGCCCTCAATGACGACGCGCACATCGCCGTTGGCGGCGCGCGTAATCTTGTAAGGGACCATTTTTATCGTGCGCTGCACTTCGGGATCATCGAACTTACGCCCCATCAGGCGCTTGACCGAAAAGACGGTATTCTCCGGGTTGGTGACGGCCTGCCGCTTGGCCACCTGGCCAACCAGCCGCTCACCGCTCTTCGTCACTGCCACAACCGAGGGGGTGATCCGCGACCCTTCTCTATTCTCCAGCACGGTAGGTTCACCGGCTTCGATGATCGCCATCACCGAGTTTGTGGTCCCAAGATCAATGCCGAGTACTTTTGCCATGATAGCTTCTCTCTTTCTTGTCTCACTTCTATCTTACGCTTATCTCGAAAACACTACTGCCTATGCGCTATGAGGCAACAACCACCTGAGCAGGACGGATGATCCGCTCCCCGATGATATAGCCGGGACGGATCACGTTGACGACGACGCCCGCTGATGTATCAGGATGGGGCACCGTCATCACCGCTTCGTGCCAGTGTGGATCGAAACGCTCTCCAGGCTGCCCAATCTGGCGTACCCCCAGTTGCTCAAGCGTCCCGATGAGCCGCCGCGCAATCAAGAGAATGCCCTGCACCCAGGGATGATTGGCTAGCTCAGGCGGTATCGATACTAAGGCCCGCCCGAGGTCGTCGAGCAGCGGTAAGAGCTGCTCAATTAGATCACTTTGGGCCACTATCCGTTCCTGGGCCTGCTCCTGAGCAGTACGCCGCTTGTAATTCATGAAATCAGCCTGGGTGCGACGCAGCAGGTCCAGATATTCTTCCGCCTTGCGCTCCTCTTCTTCAAGCAGCTTCGTCAGCGTCTGCGTCTCCCTCCCATCCTGCCCATCCTCTTGCAGAGACTCCGAGGCACGAGATTGCGGGTCATTTTGCGCCATATTACGCCCCCTTTTCTTTCAGTTCACACAACATCTCCCAATGGAGAGCGTCTATTTACTTATTTCACGAACAGTGTGGCAAAAAAGAAGATTAGAAAAGCTCTCTCTTCTGTATACAGTGAGCAGCAAGCGGGCATTGTTAAGTGCCTGATACGTAACCTTGCCTTTGTTAGCTATTTTTACTTATCAGGCACTAATCAGAAATTGACTTGATATTAAGCAAGTAATGGTATGCTGGAACTAGTCTTATACTACTTATTAAGAAGCTGTGACGAGATCGTTACTGAATTCAATAGTAGTACTATGATGGATGTTGGCGAATATTTCCACATCTTGGAAAAAATATCTGGCGGCACAGGCACTTTTCCTGTGACGCGCAGATAGATAGAGGAATGGAATATGAGGATAGCACAAATCGCGCCCCCCTGGATCTCTATTCCGCCCAGGAATTACGGTGGGACAGAGAATGTTCTTCATCATCTTGTCGAAGAGCAAGTCGCGCAGGGGCACCAGGTTACCCTCCTGGCACCAGGCGATGCGAAAACATCGGCCAGGCAAGTCTCCTTCTTCCCCAGATCGCTGATTGAGGATGGCATTCCCTGGCAAGCCCATCTGAAAGCCTATTACCATCTGTTCAAGGCGGTGCAGTATGTGAAGCAACATAGCTTTGATATCGTCCATGCTCATCTTTCATCAACGACCGATATGTATCTTTTGCCACTGCTGACCTCTCTGCATATCCCTCATGTGACAACGCTTCATAGTCATTTCCCTTTTGACAACAATACTAATAATTGGACCGGGGATGCCGATCAATATTTCATGGAGTGGGCGCCCTCTGTTCCCCTGGTCGCCATCAGTGAATGCGCTCGTAAGCTGGAGACGCTGCCGGTGAAATTTGTGGGGGTGGTGCATCACGGCGTTCCGATGGAGCCGTATCGCGCCAGCACCCACCGGCAGAATGATGATTTTTTTATGTGGATCGGGCGCTTTGTGCCGGAGAAGGGGGCGCATCTGGCTATTGAAGCTGCCAGACGCACCAACAACCGGCTCCTGTTAGCAGGCACGATTGATCGCCACGTTGACGCCTCGGTGCGCTATTTCCAGGACGTGATCAAACCGCTAATCGACGACAGGCAGATTTGTTACCTCGGGCCGGTCGATAAGGAGCAGAAAGCGGACCTGTTCAGCCGGGCTCGTGGCTTTCTCAATCCCATCGAGTGGGAAGAGCCCTTCGGCATGGTGATCATCGAGGCGATGGCGTATGGCTGTCCGGTCATTTCTTTCCGGCGAGGAGCCGCGCCGGAGATCGTCGCGCACGGTTGCAGCGGCTTCCTGGTACGCACCGTTGAAGAGATGATCGAGCACATTCCCCGCATTGCCGCAATCGACCGCAGACAGGTACGTCTGCATGCCGAACGCAACTTCTCGGCCCGCGTCATGGCCGAGAATTACACCCATGTCTATAAGAAGGTGATGCTGCTGCACCGGGGCGCACTGGCCGCACGCATCTCCAATCCTATCGCACTGGTGCCGTAGGCTCAGATGTAGCGTTGCAAACGTTTCTTATGCTGCCAGACAGCATAAGAAACGTTTGCATACTATTACCCTTTGACGGCGCCTGCGGTCAGACCGGCGACGATGCGGCGTTGGAGGATGAGCACCATGATCACCAGGGGCACGGTTACGATAATCGCGGCGGCGGCGAGCTGGCCGTAGGCGATAACGTGCTCGGAATTGAAGCGCGTGATGCCGACCGTGACGGGCTGGGCGCTCTCATCGGTCGTCAGGGTCAGGCCGAAGAGGAAGTCGTTCCAGACCGCGATAAACGAGAGGATAGCGGCAGCAAACACGCCGGGCGCGGTCAGCGGCACGATCACATGCCAGAGCGCCTGGAGCCGGGAGGCCCCATCGACGCGCGCGGCTTCCTCAAGATCGGGGGGCAGGTCGCGGAAGAACGAGGTCAGAAACCAGACCGTTAACGGCAAAGTCAGCACCAGATCAGGGATCACCAGCGCGGTATAGGTATTGTAGATGTAAATGGGTCCGGTGAAGAGCACAAAGAGCGGCCCCACCATCGCAATGAACGGGAACATATTGACGGAGAGGATCGTCAGCAAAACCGCCGGTTTCCCAAAGAACTTGAGGCGCGCGATGGCGTAGGCGCAGAGGATGCCGAACAGCAGAGCCAGCACGGTCGTCACAACGGCGATAATCACGCTATTTCTGAGCGTCGGCAAAAAGAAGGTCGAATTGATCAACGCATTGGTATAGTTGCTGAGATCGAACGATTGAGGAAAGAGCGTCGGTGGTGAGGCGTTGATCTCAACTCCATTTTTGATCGATGTGATGAATGTCCAGTAAAGGGGCGCCAGCGCGATAAATACAACGAGCGCAACGGCGATATACCGTCCAACGTCGCCTATGGTCCACTTGCGTTTCGGTTCGAGATCGCGCTCACGCGCCCTCTTGGCGGCGGGACTCATGGCCTGTTCCTGTATAGCCATACTTCACCATCCTATCTATTTTTCAACGGCAGTCAACGTTTAAGCGGCCTCTCGTACCACATCACGCATCATGGAGACGAAGATGAGGCTAATAATGATCCCCAGGATAAAAACGATCACGGCTGATGCCACCCCCGGCGCGAAGTCCTGGGCAGTGCCTGCGAACATATGGAAATCGGCATACGACGCCATCGAGGGCACCGAGCGTTGCCCAAAGACATAAAACAGGTCAAAGACACGAACGGCGTCCAGCGTACGGAAGAGCAGCGCGATCAGCAGGGGATTTTTGAGCATGGGCATGGTAATATTCCAGAAGCGCTGCCAACGCGTGCAGCCATCAACGCTAGCGGCCTCGTATAGTTCGGCAGGAATCACCTGCAAGCCAGCCAGCAAGAGCAGAGCCATAAAGGGTGTTGTTTTCCAGACATCGGTAATCAGGGCCGCGGCTACCACTCCGTTTGTACTGCCAATCATGGTATCGCCGGGGGCCAGCATATGCAGCGATTGCAAGAAATAGGTGATGACGCCTGTCTGATCGTTATACATCAGCAGCCACATCTGCGCAGAGACGACGGTTGGAAAGGCCCAGGGGACCAGGATAGCCGCGCGCACCAATCCGCGCCCGGGAAAGGTCTTGTTGATCAGCAGCGCAACGCCCAGGCCGAAGATCGTTTCCAGGGCGACGCTGATCACGGTAAAGATCAAGGTCGTCGCAGTGGCCCCCTGGAAGACCGGATCGCTCAGCACATGGATATAATTACCCAAACCAACGAAGTTGGCAGCGGGCAACAGCGGGTTGTCTAGCAGACTGATACGGATAGAATCGATCATGGGGTACACTGCTATGACCAGGATGAGCAAGATAGTGGGCAATACCAGCCAGTAAGGCATCAGCCCTCCGGCCATGCGCACGCGTTCCCCCAGTGTTAACCGCTCGACAGGGCGTTCAGCAGTCGCAGTTCGCGTCGCCATACGCTTATTCCCTCTCTATATTTATACTGGAGGCGATGATACCCACGAGCAGGGAGGGTAGGTGGTCGGGATGGAAGATCCCAATCGTGAGTAATCGCCTCTATTAGAGTAATGCATCGAATATCTGCAGAATAGGAAAGAAATATCAGGAGAATTTCATTCACAAGAAGGGGTAAGAAATATTACCCCTTCTGCTTCCCACTAAGACGTTACGATTTGCTGCAGTTCGGTTTGGAGCGCGCTCAGAGCATCGTTCGGGCTGACCTGCTTCTTGAGCGCCTGGTACACATGACGCTGGATCGCATCCGAGAGGGATGTGTACTTGGGAGAAACCGGGCGCGGCAACGCATTCTGCAGGATGGGCTTGAGTTTGCCGAAGAGGGCCTGTTTGGACAATACCTGCGGGTCGTCATAGACGCTCTGCAAAGTAGTAGTCCACGTCGCGTTGATCGCACCTTTAGTCTGGGCATCGGGCTGCAGCATGTATTTGATAAACTCCCAGGACTGGTCTGCGCGCGGGGTAAAGGCATTAATCGCGAGGTTCCAGCCGCCGATAGTGGAATGGCCGGTTGTGTTGGTCCCGCCATAGGGCAGGGAAGTGATATCAAACTTGTTGGCAATTTTGGACTGAGTGGGATCATTGCCAAGAGCATAAGCGTAGGGCCAGTTGCGCATAAAGGCCGAGTCGCCATTCTGCCAGGTTATACGGGAAGGATCTTCCATGTACGTGGTAACGGCATCTGGCGAGATAGTCCCTACCCAGCCTACCATCATGGCAAGAGCCTGCTGGGCCTCGGGGCTATTGACGGTGACTTTGGTGGGATCGTTCGGATCGAGGACCGCGCCACCAAAGCCGTGCAGCACCTCGACAAAGTCGCACACCAGTCCCTCATACTGCGCCCCCTGCCAGACATAGCCATACTTGACTTTGCTCGGCGACACGCTCTTCGCCATATTGGTCAGGTCATTCCAGGTCGCAGGCAGATTCTGGATCAGATCTTTGCGATAATAGAGCAGGCCGATATCCGTTCGATATGGCGCGGCCCAGATCTTGCCCTGGTACGTACACGCCTGGATTGGTCCCGGAAGATATTTGCTGCGCTCGCTGG
>Ga0070741_10016928_pt1 | contig 12056 bp, 9 predicted proteins | sample Coa_R1_4_FD_66440 | JGI IMG/M metagenome (GOLD analysis project Ga0070741, IMG submission 66440) | Surface soil microbial communities from Centralia Pennsylvania, which are recovering from an underground coalmine fire - Coalmine... | ecosystem: Environmental > Terrestrial > Soil > Unclassified ...
GCCGCCCAGCCGTGTGAATCCGGAGATCCCGAAGGACCTGGATTTCGTTGTAGCCAAGGCGCTGCGCAGCGAGCCGGAGCACCGGTATCGATCGGTGGACGAATTCGCCGCGGACCTGCACGCCGTGCTGGAGTGGAATCCCGTGAGCGCGCGGGACGGCGACCTCTGGTATCGCGCCCGTCGGTATGTGAGGCGCAGTTGGATGCCGCTCGCGGCGGCCTTGCTGATCATGGCGGGACTAGCCGTCGGTCTTGGGATCGCCAATCGCCAGCGGGCGGTGGCCGAGCGCCGTTTCGACGACGTGCGCCAGTTAGCCGGCAGGCTTTTCGAAATTGATGCCCAGGTGGCGCAAATGCCCGGAGGATCCAAGACGCGCCAGTTGATCGTGGACACCGCGCTCGAGTACCTGAAGCGCGTGACCGGGGAGGTCCGATCCGAACCTGGACTGGCCCTGGAACTGGGCACGGTGTACATGCGGGTGGCGCGCGTGCAGGGCGTAAATATCTCGCCGAATCTCGGCCAGACCGAGCAGGCGGATCAGAACGCGCGCCAGGCGGAAATCCTGATCGGCTCGGTGCTGGCGGCGCAGCCGCATAATCGCACGGCCCTGCTCCGCGCCGGACAGATCGCGCACGATCGCATGATTCTCGCCGCCAACATGCATCACGACGCCGAGGCGATGCAATTCGCGCGGACCGCGATCGAGCGTCTGGAAGCGTACCTGCGGACGGGAAAACTGGACGAATCCTCCGATCGCGCAGATGGCCAGCAGGTCATGCTCGCGCTCATCAACATCGCCAATCACCAAATGCTATCCGGCCACTATGAAGAGAGCCTGCATAACGCGGGCCGGGCCATCGATATTGCCGATGCCATGCGCGTGCCGGCACAAGCGGGCGCCGCCCTGATGGTGGTGGCGTTTACCCATCGTGCCCAAGGAAATCTCGACGAAGCGCTGCGCGCGATCCGCGAATCGGTGCGCATGCTGGAACCGCCGGCCGGCGAGAGAAGCACGGGCAGGCTCCAGACTTACGGTCTGGCATTGCTTCGGGAGGGCCAGATTCTGGGCGAGCCTGATGGCATCAGCCTGAACAGGCCGGAGGAAGCGGCACAATGTTACGAACGCGTACTGAAGATCGGCGAGGATTTTGCGCGGCATGATGCGAGCGACTTCCAGAGTCAGTATCGAGTCTTCCTCGCCGAGACCAAACTGGCCGATATCGTTCGCTCATCCGATCCTGCGCGTGCCCTGCGCATGTACGATGACGGACTGCGCAGGCTGTCCGGCGCCGCTGGTAACGCCGGCACACTGCGCAACGAAACCATGACGCTTGCAGCGTCCACATATCCGCTGCTTCGGCTTGGGCGGAGCGCGGAAGCGCGCCAGCGTCTGGATTCGGCTTTTGACCGGTTGCGCAGTATGCGGCAATACCCGGCGCCGCGGATCGAACTCGGCTCACCCGCGGACATCACCTTGCGCGCATCGGCCTGGTACGAAGCGCAAGGCGGAAACGTCCGGCGGGCCGCGACACGCTACGACGAGCTGCTGCGCCTGATCTCTGCCTCGAATCCGGAGACGGAGACAAAGCTGCAGGACGCGGTCGCGTTGTCGAATCTTTACCTTTCGGCGGACGCAGTTTATGATCGTGCGGGGCAGGCCGATCGGGCGTCCGCTCTCAAAGCGAGCCGCCTGAAACTGTGGCGGTATTGGGATGCCAAACTTCCGGGGAACGCTTTTGTCCGGCATCAGTTGAAATCGGCGGCCGGCAAATAACGCCGGGTTTCTCAGGTTGCGGAGGTGCGCCGTAACGAGGGAAGATGCTAACCATGATGCCTCGACGATTCCTTCTCGCCATGTTGGCGATTGGCGCGCCGGCCACGGCCGAACTCAAGACCCTGGGCAGCGCCATCCAGCCGGCTGACTCGAAGACCAGTGTCGTCTACAAAACCACGCCGCAGGGCAACCTGAAGATCAACCTCTACTTTCCGCCGGACTGGAAAGCGAGCGATCATCGTCCGGCGATCGTGCTCTTCTTCGGCGGTGGATTCGTGAACGGAACTCCGGCGCAGTTCACATCGACGGCCGAGTATTTCGCTTCGCGTGGATTGGTGGCGGGCTCGGCCGAGTACCGCATCGGGAATACGCATCACACGCCGCCGGAGAAGTGCGTCGAAGACGCGAAGAGCGCCGTGCGCTGGCTCCGCGCCAACGCAGAACGCCTGGGGATTGACCCGGGGCGCGTGATCGCAGGCGGCGGCTCGGCCGGCGGCACCATCTCCGCGTTTACCGCCTATAACAACGCTTACGAGCCGGATGGCGAGAACGTCGCGATTTCGTCTGTGCCCAACGCTCTGGTGCTATACAACCCGGCGCTTGGGTTTCCGGAGCATTTCACGCCCACGGCCGACGAGCAGAAGACGCGCCGCGACGAAGAGCAGCGGCAGAAACTCGGCGGCTTCATCGCGAACTGGAAGGTGACGAAGAACGGGCCGCCCGCGATTCTGTTCTTCGGAACGAAGGACGACCTGCTGGTGAAAGCTCGTGATTTCGCCGCTCAGTTGCAGGCGGCGGGCACCCGCGTCGAGTTATATACCGCAGAAGGGCAGCGCCACGGCTTCTTCAACGATCGGCCCAATACGCCGTGGCACGCGCTGGTGGTACGGCAGACCGATCTGTTCCTGGCCTCGCTGGGATATTTGCAGGGCGCCCCAACAGTCGCGATGCCGTCGGATTCGAGCGCCACGCTGAAGAAAGCGCTCCCCTAGCACTAACAGGCGTCGGCAATTTTCACGCCGCAAGTTGCGCGGCGGCGCGGGCGTAAGCCTTATTCTGCACCACCGAGGCTCATTTAGACCGCGCAAGAGCGGTCTCGCAACTTTACGCACCATACTCAACCCAATTTCGGTCCGGCGAAGGCGCGCTGCAACGCGAGCACGACGGCGCCTTGCAACGACAGGACCTCAGGCACGAATCGCGCCGGATAAAGGTGCAGTTGCACGCGTCCCGCCGACCAGGTGGATTCCACCGTGTGCTGAATCAGGCCCCACAGTTTCGTGATCTCGCCGGCCACAACCACGCGGCTCGGGTTCAGTCCGAATACGATATTGGAGATGCCTAGCGACAGGTATTCCGCGGTCGCGCGAAAGGCCTTTACCGCGCGCGCATCGCCGCGCCGGGCGAGTTCGATCAACTCATCGAACCGCTCCGTGCTGAATTCGGTGTTTGCATCGTACCGCTGCCAGGTCGCGCGGTCGCAGGTGTAAAGCTCCCAGCAGCCGCGGCGGCCGCAATTACAGGGCGGACCGGACGGGTGGACGATCATATGCCCGAACTCTCCCACCCAGGTGTTGTCGTGGCCTCCGTACAACTCACCCTGGATGATGAGGCCGGCCCCGACGCCGATTTCGCCGACCTCCACAAAGACGAGATCACGAATTCCGGCCACTTCGTTTTCGTGAAACCACAACTCCGCCAGGGCGCCGGCGTTGGTATCGTTCTCGGCCGTGGCATCGGCGCCCACGAGTTCACTGATCTCCGGCGCGATCGGAAATCCGGCGTAATGCGGCAACGACGGAACCATCAGGATCTCCCCCGTGTTCCGATTCACCATCCCCGGGACGCTGATTCCCGCCTGTTGCCACTCGTATTCCGATTCGCTGCGCAGCCGCTTCACGGCCCTCGCAACTTCTTTGACTAACTGGGCCGGATCCTGCGGCGTCGGAAACGAGACGGTCGATTGAATTTCGCCCGTGAGTCCTGCAGCCGCAACTTTAGTGTGAAACGCGCGGATACTCACGGCGAGCACGGAAAAGCCGCCTGGGTTGAGATAGAGGTTGACAGGCACGCGCCCGCGCCCCTTGGGGATGGCGCGTTCTTCGATCAGGAGGCGGTCCCGAACTAAATCGTCAACAATAGCCGAGACGCTGCTGCGAAAGATGCCCGTCCGATTGGAGAGATCCACGCGCGAAATGGGCTGGTGAAGGCGCACCAGATTCAGGATGATAGACCGGTTGACGTCTCGTACCGAGGACGGCGTGGCGGTGTGAATCGGTTTGCTCTTCCTCGCCCTTTCTCTGGCGGTCAACGGCTGGCTTGGGCTTGGCATTTAGTGAAAAGAAGCGCTTAATACCAATCATACAGCGTGCCACGGTGAAGTCAGGCTCAGCCGCAAGGCGTTGACAGCGCTAGTCCCCGATATGATACGCTTCAGGTCGGAATCCGTACTAAGCCGCGCCGCGGCAGCCGATGGCTCCACGGAGCGCCGCTTCGCATCTGTCGAATCGCACGCAGGCGCCGCGCAAGTGAAAACAATGGTCAGTATTCACCGCGGAGCGCGTGGGGCGTGGTTCGTAGAAATCAGGAGGAATGGATGACAGTGAACCGCCGACACCTGCTGACAGGCTTGATGGCCGCATCCGCCGCGCAGTCGCAACCGAGGCCGGCTCAATCCAAAAGCTGGCATGCGCGCCTGGGAGTGTATTGCCGCTATTCGCCGGCGAACCTCGAGTTCCTCAGCAAAGAGGGCTTCACGGTGGTGCAACTGGCCATCTCGCCGACCCTCTCCCCGGATCTCAAACCGGCGCAGTTGGACCAGGTCAAAGAAAACATCCGCAAGTCGGGCCTGACGGTGGTAGCCCTCCTGCAGTCCGGCAATCATCTCGACCCGAATCCTACGGCCCGGGCACGCTTCCAGGATCGGTTTGCGCGAGCGCTGGAGTTGGCGGCAGAACTCAAGGTCTCGCTCATAGCCACGTCGTCGGGTGCGATCCCCGGCGATCCGTTCGAGAAGCAAGTCGCGAACGTCGTCTCGACGTACGAACAGAAGTACTTCCCGATCTGCGAAAAGCACAGGCTGAAAATTATCTGGGAGCCGCACGTCAACCCGTTCAACATCGCAACCGGCCCCGTCGGCTTCAGCGCGCTGCTCAAGGCTTTCCACGATTCACCCTATGTCGGCATTCAACTCGATCCCTCGCACCTGGCCTGGCAGATGATCGATCCGGTGGAATGTATCCGCGAATTCGCAGGCAAGATCCATAACGTCCATTTGAAGGACACCGAGATCCTGCAGCCGGTGCTTCGCCGCGCGGGCATCCAGCCGCTCGATGGCAGCCGCTGGTGGCGTTTCCGTCTGCCCGGGTCGGGCCTCATCGACTGGAAAGGCTTCTTCAGCGCGCTGGCGGACACGGGATATAGCGGAGGTATGAACATCGAAAACGAGGATCAGTTCACGTATCCGGCGTACGATGGCGAGAACTTCACCGAGTCTTTTAAAGCCGGATACCGCACAGCGCACGCCTTCATCAGGCAGTTGGTTCCCAACGTCTAAAGGATGAGCAGCATAGCGGTTGTTTGCGCCGTGGCGAAGAACCGCCTGATTTGACACCGCAATCGCGCGGATGATAGAAGTAGTGTTCTTCACAGGAGATCCGATGCCGGACGACCCAAAGCCGGAAGGTGCGTCAGCCGGGCCAGACAAGCCTGCGGATGGCGAAAAACCACCCGCTGCCAAGCCTGCCGCTCCTCCCGCAGCCAAGCCGGCCGCGCCGGCTGCCAAACCTGCGGCGCCCGCCGCACATGCCGCTCCCAAGCCTCCTGCGCCGATGGCCACCACGCCTTGGGAAAGCGATCTGACGGCGAGCCTCAAGGAACAGTTCGGCGACGGAATTACCGAGTTCTCGACCTACCTGGGACAGAACTTTCTGGTCGCCAAGCCGGCCGCGGTGATCCCGATCATCGAGTTTCTGAAACTGGAGCAGGATTTTGATTATCTGGTCGATCTGACCGCGGTCGACTACCCCAAACGGGCCGAGCGTTTCGACCTCATCTACATCCTGTATAGCTTCGCCCGCAACGAGCGTATCCGCGTGAAGACCATGATCGCGGAGGGCGCGCGCCCGGGCACCGTGTGCGGCGTGCACCTGACCGCCAACTGGCTGGAGCGCGAAGTCTTCGATATGTTCGGCATTCAGTTCGAGGGACACCCCGATATGCGGCGGATTCTGCTGCCGGAAGAGTGGGAGGGGCACCCGCTGCGCAAGGATTATTCCATCCTCCAGCAGGATCAGCGCTGGGTGCAGGAGAACCTGGGGATTGAAAGCGGCCAATAGCACTCTTTGGGAAACGAATGGCTGACGCCACATTTTTAGATTCCACAGAACTGGTCCTCAACATGGGGCCGCAGCATCCCTCCACGCACGGCGTGCTGCGCGTCATCCTGAAACTCGATGGCGAAAAGGTGCTCGGCACCGATTGCGTCATCGGATATCTGCACCGCGGTGTGGAGAAGATCGCGGAAAATCGGACATACCAGCAGTTCAACCCGTACGTCGACCGCATGGATTACGTGGCCGCGGTATCGAACGGGCTCGGGTACTGCCTGGCCGTGGAGAAACTGCTGAACGTCGAGGCCCCACCGCGCGCGCAGGTCACGCGCGTGATCCTCACCGAACTCAACCGGATCGCGAGCCATCTGCTGTGGCTGGGCACGCACGCGCTCGACATCGGCGCCATCACGCCGGTGTTCTACTGCTTCCGCGAGCGCGAAGAGATCCTCAAGATTTTCGAGAATTACTGCGGCGCCCGGCTCACCACGCACGCGTTCCGCATCGGCGGCCTGCAATACGAGCTCTACGACGGGTTCGAGGAGCAGTGCAAGGCTTTCTGCGACATGTTCCTGCCCAAGGTGGACGAGTACGAAGAGTTGCTCACGTCGAATCGCATCTGGGTGAGCCGGCTCAAGGGCGTGGGCATCCTGAACGCGGAAGAGTGCAAGGAATACGGCGTTACCGGGCCGGTGCTGCGCGCCGCGGGGGTGAAGTGGGATCTGCGCAAGGCGCAGCCCTACTCCGGTTACGAGCAGTACGATTTCGACATCCCGACCGCGCAGAACGGCGACACCTACGACCGGTACAGCGTGCGCATGCAGGAGATGCGGCAGTCGGTGCGGATCATCCGCCAGGCGGTGGATAAGATCCCCTCCGGCCCGATCGGCAAGACGCCTAAGGTGGTGAAGCCGGCGACCGGCGAGGTCTACGTCTCGATCGAAGCGCCCAAGGGCGAGTTGGGCTACTTCATCGTGAGCGACAATTCCACGCAGCCCTATCGTGTGCGCGTGCGCCCGCCGTCGTTTATCAATCTGCAGGCGCTCGATCGCATGGTGCGCGGGGGCCTGGTCGCCGACGTAGTCGCCATCATTGGTACGCTGGATATTGTACTAGGGGAGGTGGACCGGTGAAGAAGTTCTTTCGGGCCGTATTCTTTGTCGACCTGATCCAGGGACTCTGGGTCACATTTCGCAATCAAAATCCGAAGTATATTTATACCGAGCAGTATCCAGCCGAGCGGCCGAAGGTGGCCGAGCGCTACCGCGGCGCGCCGCGGCTGAACATCAATCCGGAAAACGGCGAAACGCTCTGCATCGCCTGCAACCTGTGTGCGCTGGCCTGTCCCGAGAACCTGATCGTGGTGACCAGCGAGCGCAACGAAGCGACGCGCCGCAAGGAGCTGACGACGTTTACCTACGACACTTCGCGGTGCATGTTCTGCGGCCTGTGCGAGGACGCCTGTCCGGTGGACGCACTGGAGCTGACGCAGGATTTCGAGCTGGCCAGCTACACGCGTGAAGGCGCCATCTGGGACCGGCAGATGCTCGAGGAAGGACCGAAACCCACGCAATATAAATGCTGAACGCCATCCTGTTCTATGCCTTCGCCGTGCTGGTGCTGGGCGGCGGTATTCTCACCATCACGCGGCGCAGCGCGGTACACAGCGCCATTTCCCTGATCGTCTCGCTGATGGGTGTGGCCGGGCTCTACCTGCTGCAGCAGGCCGAATTCCTCTTCGCCGTGCAGATTGTGCTCTACATCGGCGGCATCATGGTGCTGTTCCTGTTCGTGATCATGCTGGTGAACCTGGACGAAGCGGCCAAAGAGCGTCAGTTCAACGGGCAGTGGCTGGTGGGGATTTTGTGCGTCGCTATCGTGGGGGCGCTGACGCTCTACGTGATGTCGAAAGGCGCCGGCAGCCTGCAGGTGGCGCAGGGCGCGATGCCGGGCATGATGGGCGGCGACAACAAGGGCAATACCGAAGCGTTGGCCGACGTGCTGTTTTCGCAATACCTGCTGCCGTTCGAGATCGCTTCGATCCTGCTGCTGGTGGCTGTGGTCGGCTCCGTAGTGATGGCCAAGAAGAGGATATGACGTGCAGATCTCCGAGACACATTACCTGGTCGTGAGCGTGGCGCTGCTGCTGATCGGCACGGTGGGAGTGCTGACTCGCCGGAACATCGTCATTATTCTGATGTCCATCGAGCTGATCCTGAACGCGGTCAACATCAACCTGATCACGTTCTCGCAAGCCTGGAAAAACATGGGCGGCCAGATCTTCGCGATCTTCGTGATCACCGATGCGGTGGCCGAGGCGGCGGTGGGCCTGGGCATCCTGATCGCCCTGTTCCGCAACAAGGAAACCGTGCTGGCCGACGAGGTGGACTTGCTGAAATGGTAACTGCTCTGGATCCGCTCCCTACCGGTCGCGGCTCTGCAGGCCGGTTACCGTGCCGCGACCGTAAGGGAGCGGTTGCTACGATATGAACTTCTTAGACCTGATCTGGCTGATTCCACTGTTCCCGCTCTGTGGCGCGGGCCTGATGCTGCTGTTCGGCAAGATGCTGGATCCGCAGCCGCCGTCGACGGTGGCGGTCGCCGAGGGTGTAGAGCCTGTGCACGACGATCACGGCCACGGGCATTCGCACGAACCCGGGCACACCCACGATCATGATCACGACCATGCGCACGGGCACGATCACGCGCACGATCACGATCACGACCACGCGCATGACCATCATCACGCGCCGGCTACGCGCGGGCTCATCAAACTGATCTGCCCGGGCATGGTGCTGCTCTCCTTTATCTTTTCGCTGGGCGCGGTCGTGCAGCTTTCGAATCTGCCCGAGCGCATCCACGAAATCCGCCAGTTCACCTGGATTGCCGGCATGCCGTTCCACATGGCCAATGGCCACCTGGCGACCTTCGCCGCCGACTGGGGCTTTCTGCTCGATCCGCTCAGCTCCGTCATGATCCTGGTAGTTACGGGCATCGGGTTCCTCATCCACGTCTACGCCACCGGCTACATGGATCACGACCAGGGCTACTACCGCTTCTTCGGCTACTTCAACCTCTTCATCTTCTTCATGCTGATGCTGGTCCTGGCGAACAACTACACATTGCTGTTCGTGGGGTGGGAAGGCGTCGGTCTGTGCAGTTATCTCCTGATCGGGTTCTACTTCCATAAAAAGTCGGCAGGTGACGCGGGCAAGAAGGCGTTTATCGTGAATCGCGTGGGCGACGCCGGATTCCTTCTCGGCATGCTCATGATGTTGAGCGTGCTTGGCAGCGTGCGGTTTACCGATGTGCGCGCCGCACTCAGCAGCGGCGGGTGGCAGGCCGAGACCGCGGTGTGGGGTTCGCTGAGTTGGATCGCGCTTGGGCTGTTCATCGGAGCTACGGGCAAGTCGGCGCAATTCCCGCTCTATGTGTGGCTGCCGGACGCCATGGAAGGCCCTACCCCCGTCTCCGCCCTCATCCATGCGGCGACCATGGTCACCGCCGGCGTGTACATGGTGGCGCGATCGGCTGCGCTGTTAGAGCTTACGCCGCAGGTGCTCACGATCGTCGCGTCCGTGGGCGCATTCACCGCGATCTTTGCCGCGACCATCGGGCTGGTGCAGAACGACATCAAGCGCGTGCTCGCTTATTCGACGGTTAGCCAACTCGGCTACATGTTCCTGGCGCTCGGCGTCGGCGCTTACTGGGTGGCGGTCTTTCACCTGTTCACGCACGCCTTCTTCAAGGCTCTGCTCTTCCTCTGCTCCGGCTCGGTAATCCACGCGCTTGGCGGCGAGCAGGATATGCGCCACATGGGCGGCCTGAAGGATAAGATTCCGATCACGCATTGGACGATGTGGGTCGGCTCGGTGGCTATAGCCGGGATCCCGGGGCTCGCGGGATTCTTTTCGAAGGACGAGATCCTGTGGCAGGCTTACAGTTCGCCGCAGGGATCGAAGATCCTGTGGTTCGTCGGCCTCGCTACCGCCGGTCTGACGGCATTTTACATGTGGCGGCTGATGAACATGACTTTCTACGGGAAGTCGCGCGTGGCGCCCGAGGTGGCGGCGCACATTCATGAATCGCCTCCCAGCATGTATGTACCGCTGGTGACCCTGGCGGTCGGCAGCGTTTTCGCCGGGTGGCTCGGCGTCCCGAAGCTGTGGGGCTTGGGCGAGCGCTTCCAGGCGTTCGAGGCCTGGCTGGAACCCGCCTTCAAATCCGCCGCCGTGGAGGCCGCGAAAGAGGGTGCACACGACGCTTCCACCGAGTGGATCCTGATGGCCATTTCGGTGGCGATCGCCATCATCGGCATCACCATCGCGCGCTGGTTCTACCACCGGAAGCCGGAAATTCCCGAAGCTATTTACGCGCGAGTCGGCCCGCTGCACGGGCTGCTCTACAACAAGTATTACGTCGACGAGATTTACGATTTCCTCTTCGTCAACGGATTCGCCAAGGGCGGCGGAACTGTGCTCGGCGCGTTCGATCGGAACGTGGTGGATGGGGGCGTGAACGGCGCCGGCTGGCTGACGCGATTCTCCTCCAAGCTCTCGATCTGGTGGGACACCTGGATCATCGACGGCGCGGTGCGCTTCGGTTCGTTCTGCGTGAAGCTGCTTTCGTATCCGGTCTGCCTGCTGCAAAGCGGCCGGGTGCAGTCCTACGCGCTGTTCGTCGTGATCGGATTTCTGGCGTTTCTTGGATATTACGTGAGCAGATAAGACAATGACCGACCACCTCCTCAGTTACGTTCTGTTCACGCCGCTTGCGGGCCTTGTGGTCCTGCTGTTTATCCCCGGCCGGCACAAGAACGCGATCCGGGTTTGGGCCAATCTCGTCGCGCTGGCCGGATTCGGGATCTCGCTGCAACTTCCCGGCGCTTTCGACAAGAGCAAGCCCGGCTTCCAGCTTATGGAGCGGGTGGACTGGATCTCCAGCCTCGGCGCCCAGTACCTGCTCGGGATCGACGGCATCAGCCTGCTGCTCATCATGCTCACGACCGTGATGGGCTTGCTCTCGATTTTCTATTCGTGGAACTCGATTCAGGATCGCGTGAAGGAATACTACGCGATGTTCCTGCTGCTGCAGACGGGAATGCTCGGCGTTTTCATGTCGCTCGACTTCTTCCTGTTCTACGTCTTCTGGGAACTGGTGCTGGTGCCGATGTACTTCATCATCGGCGTGTGGGGCGGTCCGCGGAAGCTTTATGCCGCCATCAAGTTCTTCCTGTATACGCTGGCAGGCTCGGTGCTGATGCTGCTCGGCATCCTGACGCTCTACTTCCAGTACCAGGCGCAGTTCGGCAGGTATACGTTCGAAATCGCGGAGCTGATGAAGCTCAACCTGCCAATGGGGCTGCAGCAGTGGGTGTTCTGGGCTTTCTTCATCGGCTTCGCCATCAAGGTGCCGATGTTCCCCTTCCACACGTGGCTGCCCGACGCGCACGTGGAAGCGCCTACGGCCGGCTCCGTCATTCTGGCGGCTGTCCTGCTGAAGATGGGGACCTACGGCTTTATCCGATTCTCGCTGCCGCTGCTGCCGCAGGCCTCCGCCGATCAGACGATCATCCAGGTGCTGGCGGCGCTGTCGATCGTCGGGATCGTTTACGGCGCGCTGGTCAGCCTGATGCAGAAGGATTGGAAGAAGCTCATCGCGTATTCGTCCGTGAGCCACCTCGGATTCTGCACGCTCGGGATTTTCGCGTTGACGCCCAACGGACTGTCCGGCAGCGTGCTGCAGCAGATCAATCATGGCATCTCGACGGGCATGCTCTTCCTGATCATCGGGGTGATCTACGAGCGGCGGCACACGCGCGAAATCTCGGAATACGGCGGCCTGGCGCACGTGATGCCCAAGTACGCGATCGTATTCGCTTTCGCGATGCTGAGCTCCGCCGGGCTGCCGCTGCTGAACGGATTCATCGGCGAGTTCACCATCCTGCAGGG
>Ga0070741_10016929_pt1 | contig 12055 bp, 6 predicted proteins | sample Coa_R1_4_FD_66440 | JGI IMG/M metagenome (GOLD analysis project Ga0070741, IMG submission 66440) | Surface soil microbial communities from Centralia Pennsylvania, which are recovering from an underground coalmine fire - Coalmine... | ecosystem: Environmental > Terrestrial > Soil > Unclassified ...
CGTTCAACTTCAGTTTTGAGCTGCCGTCGGTGTTTTGCAGAGCAAGCGCCAGCACGCGAATGGTTCGCCGTGCCGTCATTCGCATCTTCTCGTAATGCACGATGGTGGCGGTGCGCTGCTGCGGCGCCAGCTCGGGATCCTTCTGCGGAGCGCTGATGACGATCATCTGCCCATACGAACAGGCTGACGAAAGCACGAGAAATGCGAGCATGCGATGCAAAGTCGTCATCTCGTCTGAACACCTGAAGTTGGGGCTTGCACCTTCATCCTGGAGCATCGTAGACCTGATTTGCGTCGAAATCAGCCTGACTGGAGGCTGGTTACCATCGAGCTATATCAGGTCTCCCGCGGAAGGCCGCACTACACGCTGTCCGGACCTTCAGCCGCTTGCGTCCATTTGAGTGCGAGCGCGATTTCGGCGAGCTGGCCGTGGGCTTTGGGTTCCACGGTAAACTCAATCTTTTCAAGTGATTGACGGCCGTTCCCATACGCGCGCAAGCCGTTCCCCCCGCGCTGCTCCGCCACATTCATATCCCCTGGGCGGGCACTTACAGGCAACACCGGATGGACTGCGGGACCGCGGCGCAGCTAGCGTCAGGGCGGCAGGTGCTGCACTGCGAGGGTGTGCGTGATGGCAATTCGCTGACCCGACGGCGCGCCCATGTTCTGGGAATGAGTCCGCAGCGAGCGCCGCGCAGAGTCCCTAGCGATAAGGGAACAGTTACTGCCGCGACCGACAACCGTTCGATCTTTCTTACACATCCAAGGAGTCCTATGGCCGAGCGCCAGCCGGTGGTTTTACCCGAAACTTCGTCTCAACCTCAGGTCATCCCGGAGCAGCAGCAGCGTCTGTTTCGCGAAGTGCTCGCTCTCCTGGAGAAGAAAAAGGTGCCATTCGCGGTGGCGGGGGCTTTCGCTCTGCGGCAGCACACGGGAATCTCGCGCGACACCAAGGACCTGGATCTCTTCCTGACCTCCGCCAGCGCCTCCAAGGCATTAAGACTTTTAGAGGCGGCGGGCTTCGAGTGTGAAATCTGCGATCCGGTGTGGCTGCATAAAGCGCATCGCGGTGAGTTCTTTGTGGATCTCATCACCGGCATGAGCAACGCTGCGATCGTGGTGGAAGACTCCTGGATCGAGCGCGCCAAACCCGCCGTCATCCATGAGGTGACGACTCGCGTTTTGGCTCCGGAGGAGTTGATCGCGTCCAAACTATTTGTGACTCGCCGCGAGCGTTTCGATGGCGCTGACATTGCGCACGTCATCTACGGCACCCAGGGGAGAATTGATTGGCAGCGGGTCTTGCGGTTGATCGGGGACAACTGGGAGATGCTGTTTTGGGCTCTGGTGCTCTTCCGCTATGCCTATCCCGCGCAGACGCATTACGTGCCCAGGGAACTCTGGCAGGATCTGATCCACCGCTTTGAGAAGGCAGTCTCGACATGCGATCCGGGCGCAAGGTTTCGCGGCAGTCTGATTGACGACAAGATGTTCGCTATCGACGTTAACGAGTGGGGCATGGCGAACCTGATGCAGGAGCATCGCGAGCGCCGCTTGCGGAATCTAAAGTCCAACGGCAAGGCATCATGAGAATTGCAGCTACGGCCGATTTGCATTTCTCAGTTTCGCGGCAGAGCGCCCTTCACGAGCAGTTGAGCCATGTGCGCAACGAAGCCGATGTGCTGGTGCTGGCCGGCGACCTGACGAACTACGGCCAGCCGGACGAAATGGAGCCGCTTCTCAATGTCGTGGTGCGATCCCGTATTCCGACCATTGCGGTTCTGGGAAATCACGACTACGAAAGCAACCGGCAGGCAGAGTTGATGCGAATGATGACAAGCTCCGGCATCAAGGTTCTCGACGGAACAGCGTACGAGCGAGATGGAGTGGGTTTCGCCGGGACCAAAGGGTTTGTCGGCGGTTTTGGCAGGGGCATGCTGACCGCGTTTGGGGAAGCGGAGCTGAAGACCTTCGTGCAGGCTTCCATCGACGAGGCCGTCAAGCTGGAGCGCGCCATGGCGCAACTGCGTACGCCGAAGCGAGTCGTCGTCCTGCACTATTCACCGATTGCCGCCACCGTTCAGGGAGAAGCTGCCGAGATTTTTCCCTTCATGGGTACATCGCGCCTGGCCGAGGTTGTGGACCGTCACGGCGCGGACCTGGTCGTGCATGGCCACGCGCATCACGGCGCACTGGAGGGCAAGACCGCCGGCGGAAGTCCCGTTTACAATGTGGCCATCACTTTGCTGCAAGCGCGCGAGCCTGCCGCTGCATATAGGATTTTCGACATCTGAATGCACTTGGCAGAAAGCCCGATGTCCTCCAGTAGCGCGCTGCAGGAAAGGCGAGTAGGCGCCGAGCGGTTGCCCGATGGCAGCTGGCAGTTTCTACTGTGGGCGCCTCAGTCCCGGTCCGTGTCCATCAAAATTACCGGCAGTGGGCGTACTATTCCGATGCAATCCCTGGATCATGGCTACTTTGAGGCGGTGATGGATGACGTTTCAGAAGGAACCAGTTATTGGTATTTACTCGAGGATGGCCGGACGCTGCCAGACCCGGCATCGCGTTTTCAGCCCGAGGGGGTGCACGGCCCGTCCCAGCTGGTAGATACCGGCGCGTTCCACTGGACCGACCACAACTGGAAGGGGCGACCCTTGCAGGGCAGTGTCTTTTATGAGCTCCACGTCGGCACCTACACCAGGGAGGGGACCTTTGAAGCCATCATTCCGCACCTTCAGCGCCTTGTGGAACTCGGGGTAACGACGGTGGAGATCATGCCGGTGGCCCAATTCCCCGGAGGACGAAACTGGGGATACGACGGCGTGTACCAGTATGCGCCGCAGAGTTCCTACGGCGGCCCCGCGTCGCTGCAGAGACTGGTGAACGCAATCCATGGCCATGGGTTGGCCGCCGTGCTGGACGTGGTTTACAACCATCTCGGGCCGGAAGGCAACTACCTTAGTACATTCGCACCATATTTCACCGACCGTTATCGAACACCATGGGGTCAGGCCGTAAATTTCGACGGTCCGGGCAGCGACGACGTGAGAAGATTTTTTCGCCAAAACGCGTTGTACTGGCTCGAAGACTATCATTTCGATGGCTTGCGGCTGGATGCGGTCCACGGAATCTTTGATTTCGGCGCACATCACTTCCTGGCCGAATTGAAGTCGGCGGCGGCTCAGCTGTCGCAGCGACTGGGTCGCCCAATTCATCTTATCGCCGAGAGTGATCTGAATGACGCCCGACTCTTGCGCGATCCCGGCCACGGAGGTTACGGGCTCGATGCCCAATGGACCGATGACTTTCATCACGCGGTCCACACCCTCCTCACCAAGGAGAACCGGGGCTACTACGAGGACTTCGGGAGCATTCAGCCCCTGGTTTCGAGCCTGGAAGATGGCTGGCACTATCGGGGGCAATATTCTCCCCACCGCCGGCGCCGTCATGGCAACTCGCCGCCTGAAGTCTCGCCCGCGAGATTCGTGGTGTACAACCAGAACCACGATCAGGTGGGCAATCGCGCGGCGGGAGACCGGCTTTCGGCCCTGCTTCCATTAGAAGCCCTGAAACTGGCTGCCGGCGTAACCTTGCTCTCGCCTTTTACCCCGCTCCTTTTCATGGGCGAAGAATACGGGGAGACCGCGCCCTTCCAGTACTTCACCAGTCATGGGGATGCCGCGCTGGTGGAAGCGGTCAGGCGGGGACGTCGCGAAGAATTTGCAGCTTTCGGGTGGGAGGAGACGGTTCCGGACCCGCAGGATGGGCAGACGTTCCTGCGTTCTCGCCTTGACCATGCCCTGGAGAACAAGGAGCCGCACAAAAACCTGTTCCGCTTTTACCAGCGGCTGATCCAGGTGCGCGCGGAACTGGGAATTTCTTCCGCCAGCAAGCACCAGGCGCGCGAGCTCGGAAACTGCCAGCTGTTGTTAACTTACAAGACAATTTCCCGCGACCTGGCAATCATATTCAACTTCGCAGAATTTCCAGTCACGTTGAATGTTCCCGAATTGTCCGGAAATTGGGCTTCCTTGCTGTATTCGGCGGCGGGAACGTGGAGCGGTTCCGAGCCGGATGCCGCCGCCGAATCCGCGCCGCAATCTGAACTGCGCCTGGCACCTTATTCGTTCGTGATTTTTGCCGGCCGCGCTTCCCAGGAGGTTCAGTGAATTACGTTTGCGTCCACGGTCACTTCTACCAGCCGCCGCGCGAGAATCCTTACCTCGAGGCCATCGAGTTGCAGGACTCGGCGTATCCCTACCATGACTGGAACGAGCGGATCACAGCGGAATGCTATGCCCCGAATGCCGCGTCGCGGATCGTCGACGCGGAGAACCGCATCGTCAAGCTGGTCAACAACTATGCGCATATCAGCTTTAATTTCGGGCCCACGCTGCTGTCCTGGATGAAGGATCTGGCTCCGAGCATTCATGGCGCGATCGTGGAAGCGGATGGCAAAAGCCGCGAGCAGTTCTCCGGGCACGGCTCGGCCCTGGCCCAGGCCTACAACCATATGATCCTCCCGCTGGCGAATCGCCGGGACAAGGTGACGCAAGTGAAGTGGGGGATCGCGGATTTCCAGAGTCGCTTTGGACGCAAGCCGGAGGGGATGTGGCTGCCGGAGACGGCGGCCGATACGGAAACGCTGGAGGTCCTGGCCGAAAACGGCATCCTGTTCACGATTCTTGCCCCGCGCCAGGCGAAGCGCGTGCGCAGCAAGCGCAGCGGCCGCTATCACGACGTCACCGGATCGCGCATCGATCCCGCGCATCCCTACCTGGCGAAGCTGCCCTCCAAGAAGCGGCTCAGCCTGTTTTTTTATGACGGACCCATCTCGCAGGCGGTGGCCTTCGAGGGCCTGCTGAGCGACGGAAAGCGCTTTGCCGACCGCCTGATGAGCGGATTCTCCAGCACGCGGCAGTTCGACCAGTTGGTGCACATTGCCACGGATGGCGAAAGTTACGGGCACCACCATCGCTTCGGGGAGATGGCCCTGACCTACGCGCTGGAAGAAATCCGCAACCAGGAGGGCGTGCAGCTCACCAATTATGGCGAGTATTTGGAAAAGCATCCCAACGACGACCTGGTGGAAATTGTCGAAGACAGCTCGTGGAGCTGCGTGCACGGTGTGGAGCGCTGGCGCAGCGACTGCGGCTGCAACTCCGGAGGCCATCCCTGGAACCAGCAGTGGCGTGGCCCGCTGCGCGCCGCCCTCGACTGGCTGCGTGATCGGCTGGTCCCAATCTTCGAGTCTGGATTGCGGCCTTATCTGCGAGATCCCTGGGCAGGCCGCGACGATTACATTCGCGTGATTCTCGATCGTTCGGAGGAATCCCGTGCCGCGTTCTTTGCTGATCATGCGGTTCGAGAGCTGAATGCCGATGAGCAGGTGACCGCTCTCAAGTTACTTGAAATGCAGCGCCACGCCATGCTGATGTACACCAGCTGCGGGTGGTTCTTTGACGAGCTTTCCGGTCTGGAAACCGTTCAGGTCATTCACTATGCAGGACGCGCCGTGCGACTGGCCGAGGAATGCTCCGGGGAATCCATTGAGGCAGAATTCGTGCGGCATCTGGCCGAGGCCAAGAGCAATCTACCCGAGCACGGGGACGGCGCCCGCATTTACGAAAAGTGGGTGAAGCCCGCTGTCGTCGACATTCCTCGCGTGGCGGGACATTATGCCATCAGCTCTCTGTTCGAAAGCTATGCCGAAAAAACGCGGATTTACTGTTACGAAGCCGATCGCAAGCGGTATTCGGTGGATGCGGAAGGCAAAATGCGTTTGGCCACGGGAGCGGCGAGATTCAAATCGACCATCACCGGAGAGTCGTCGGATCTGGACTTTTCTGTCTTGCACCTTGGCGACCACAACGTGAGCGCGGGAGTCCAGCCTGCGGAAAAATTCTCTGAAGAGAATCAGGAAAAGCTGGTGAACGCGTTCGGCCAGGCGGATACTGCGGAGGTAATCCGTCTGCTGGACCAGTTCTACGGAAAACAAATCTTTTCCCTGCGCCAACTCTTCCGCGACGAGCAACGGAAGATCGCCACGCTCATTCTCAGGGATTCGGTTAATTCCGCTGCCGCGGTTTACCGCACGTTCTTTGAGAGCCAGGCGCCGTTGATGCGTTTTCTGAATGGACTCGATATTCCGGTGCCCAATGCTCTGAAGTCGGCGGCCGAGATCGCGCTCAATAACCAATTGCAGGAAGCACTGGACAAGCCGGAACTGGATTTTGAAATCATTCGCGGCTTGCTCCGCGAAGCCGCTACCGAGAAGGTGACGCTCGACGCCACCACGCTGGAATATAAGGTGCGCAAGCGTTTGGAGAGCGAAGGTGCAAAATTCGCCGCCGACCCCTCGGACCATGCGGCCGCCGACCGCATGAACAGGCTGCTCGACCTGCTTCCCTCATTCCCGTTTCCGGTTACTCTCTGGGAAACGCAAAACCTGGCTTACCGGCCTCTGGTCACCGCCTACCAGCAGAATGGATGGCATGCCCAGAATCCGGACCCGGTGGCCCTGCAGCGTCGCCAGGAGTTGGAGCGACTGGCTTCGCAACTTCACATCCTGTTGCCTCAAGGCTAGAAATGCTCGCCGCGCACGTGCCATCGTCGACCTACCGGATCCAGCTGAACCAGGGCTTCCGCTTCGCCGATGCCTCGAAGATTCTCGATTACCTGCACAACCTCGGCATCACCGATCTGTATCTTTCCCCAATCCTGGCCAGCCGCAAAGGCAGCAATCATGGCTACGACTTGATTGACCCCACTCGCATCGATCCGGATCTGGGAAGTGAGGAAGAGTTCAGCGCGCTGCAGGCCGAACTTCAGAATCGCGGCATGGGACTGCTGCTCGACATTGTTCCCAATCACATGGCGGCCAGTGTGGAGAATCCCTGGTGGATGGACGTCCTGGAAAACGGCGCGCAATCCGCGTTTGCCGCCTTCTTCGACGTGGACTGGAATTCCAATTCGCCCGGCCTGCAAGGCAGGATTCTTCTCCCCATCCTCGGACGGCCCTTCGGCGAAGCGCTGGAGTCGGGCGAACTGAAGCTGGTCTACAACGACGGGCGTTTTTTCATGCAGTACTTCGAATCGCTGTTCCCGCTGTCTCCGCGGTCTTATTACGCGATCCTCAGTCATCGCGGCGAGGCGCTGAAGGAAGCGCTTGGCGAGGAGCACGGCGCGTACCACGAATATTCCGGGATCCTGGCGGCAACGCTCGACCTGGCGCGCGGCGACCGCCGCATCTCGGAAAGCGGCCCGGAACGGCGCATGCGGTTCGAATCGACCCGCGACCGCCTGCGCAGCCTGGTCAACTCGAGCCCGGAGGTCGCCCGCTTGCTGGCTGAGAACATTGCGGAGTTCAACGGCAAAGAGGGCGATCCGGCCTCCTTCGGCCTGCTCCAGCGCCTGCTCGCGGAACAGAATTACAAGCTGGCTTTCTGGCAAAACCTGAATGAGCCCATTAACTACCGGCGGTTTTTCACCATTGCCGATCTGGTAGGCGTTCGGGTGGAAGATCCCATCGTGTTCGAAGCAAGCCAAGGGTACATCCTGCGCCTGGTGGCCAGGAATCCCTCGGCAGGACTGCGCATCGATCATATTGACGGTCTGCGTGATCCCCTGGCCTACCTCAACCGGCTGCAGGAACGGCTGGCTACTGATGAGACCAAGTCGGAAGCACCCTCCTACATCATCGTCGAGAAGATCCTGGCGGTTCGCGAGAACCTGCCGCAGGACTGGCCGGTGAGCGGCACCACCGGCTATGACTACACGAACCAGGCTAACGGGATCTTTGTAGATCCGGACGGCGCCCGCCAGCTGGAGAATATCTACTCGAACTTCATCGGACGCCGGCAGGATTTCTCGGACGTTCTATACGAGAAGAAGAAGCTGGTAATGAACACGCTGCTGGGCGTGGAGATGCGTACCCTGGGCCGCCATCTCGCCGAACTGGCCGCGCAGGACCGTTACGCCCGCGAACTCGATCGCGGACGCCTGATGGAGGCGCTGATCGAGGTCACGGCCTGCATGAACGTGTACCGCACCTACACCCGCAACCTGGACCCGCGCCCGCAGGAAATTCAGTACGTCGAAGAGGCGGTGACAGCGGCCCGGGCCCGCGCCCCGTACCTGAGCCCAGGCTATTTCAATTTCGTCAGGGAAGTGCTGCTGCTTCTGAATCCTCCCCACGTCCTGCCGGACCAGCGGGAAAGCCGGCTCGCGTTCGTGATGCGTTGGCAGCAGTTCACCGGGCCAATTGTCGCCAAAGGATTCGAGGACACCGCCTTGTACGTGTACCACCCGTTGCTGTCGTTGAACGAAGTAGGCGGGAATCCGCGGCCATCGGAAGCTCCCACGCGGGAGGAGTTCTACGAGTTCCTCGGGGAGCGGCAGCAGAAATGGCCGGGCACGCTCAATGCGACTTCGACCCACGATACCAAGCGCAGTGAGGACGTCCGGGCGCGGCTGAATGTGCTCTCCGAGATCCCATCCGAATGGGAGGAGCGGCTGAAGCGCTGGTCGGCATGGAATGCGAAACACAAAGATAAGATTGCTGGCCAGGTCGCGCCTGATTTCAACGAGGAATATTTCTTCTACCAGACGCTGGTGGGGGTATGGCCGCTGGAGACGGAAAAGTCTGCGACACTGCTGCAGCGAGTGCAAGAGCATCTGATCAAAGCGACGCGCGAAGCGATGGTGCACACGCGCTGGACGCGGCCCAACCAGCCGCACGAAGATGCGCTCCGGCATTTCGCCGAACGGGTACTTTCCAGCCAAAATGGCGAATTCCTGCGGGATTTCCAGGCTTTCCAGCAGAAGATCGCGTATTACGGCATGATCAATGCCCTCTCCCAGGCACTGCTTAAGATTGCGTCTCCGGGAGTTGCGGACTTTTACCAGGGCTCCGAATTATGGGACCTGCGGCTGGTGGATCCGGATAACCGCGGACAAATTGATTTTGAGGAGCGGGCGCTTGCCCTGAAGCAGATCATGAGCACGGAATCGGCGTCCGCGGAAGGCGCAGTGCGGGACCTGCTCACGCACTGGCAGGACGGACGCGTCAAGCTCTATCTCATCTGGAAAGCGCTCAGCTTTCGGCGTGCCCATCCTGAGCTATTCTTGAGTTCAGAGTTTGTGCCCCTGCAAAGCGCGGGTTGCCGTGCCGCCCATGTGGTTGCCTTTCTCCGCAGAAGCAAGAATTCGTCGGTGCTGGTCGCAGTTCCACGGTGGCTTTCTCAGGTCCCCGGTTCGGACCAGCAGCTCGACTGGTGTGACACGCGTCTGCTGCTTCCCGCCAGCAGCGGATCGGAGTGGCAGAACATAGTAAGTTCCGGGGTGGTGCGGGCGCAGGACCGGAGTGGCCGGGCATGCGTCATGATGAATGATGTATTCCGCGATTTTGCGGTGGCCTTTCTGCACGCGTGAGCGTTCCTACTCTGGAGACTTGCGAGCCAAACGTACTTTATGCGAGACTTCGCACCGTGAGCGGAGGAAAAACCGGAAAAGGCGCGGGACGCAACGTGGCGGCGAGTCCCAACCCTGTGAGCCTGAAGGAATTGGCGGAACTTCTGGGCCTTTCCCCGGCTACCGTGTCGCTGGTCATCAACCGCTCGCCCGTCGCCGATTCCATTCCCCAGGACACCAAAGACAGAATCTTCGCCGCGGTCAAAAAATACAAATACCGCCCCAATTTCTTCGCGCGCTCCCTGCGCGCCCGCCGCAGCTTCACCGTCGGGGTGATCGTGCCGGAGGTGAGCGATGGCTACTCCGCATCGGTCATGAGCGGGTTGGAAGACCATCTGATGCAGGAAGGATACTTCTACTTTGTGGTCAGCCACCGGCATCGCGCCGACCTGATTGACGAGTATCCCCGGCTCTTCGTGGAACGCTCGGTGGACGGATTGATCGCTGTGGATACCCCCTGGACGCTTTCGCTCAAGGTGCCGGTGGTCACGGTTTCCGGGCACAACCAGGTCAAAGGGGTCACCAATATTGTCCTGAACCACGTGCGCGCCGCCGAGATTGCAGTGCGGCATCTTTCCGAACTGGGCCACCGCCATATTGCGTTTATCAAAGGGCAGGAATTCAGTTCTGACACTGAGGTCCGCTGGGCGAATATCGAGATGGCCGCTCGCCGCTTCGACGTTCCCATCAATCCCGCACTGGTGGCGCAACTTGAAGGAGACTCGCCATCGCCGGAACTCGGCTATGCAGCGACCCGGAAGTTGCTGGCCGCGGGGCAACGGTTTACCGCGCTGTTTGCCTTCAACGATATATCGGCGATGGGCGCGATTCGCGCGCTGCGGGAAGCCAAGCTGCAGGTGCCGAACGACGTCTCGGTGGTGGGCTTCGATGACATTCAAAGCGCGGCGTACCAGAACCCGGCATTGACTACCGTTCGCCAGCCGCTGCGGGAGATGGGCCGCATCGCCGCGGAAACCTTGCTGAGCCGCATCCGCAGTTCGAAACCGCAACCCGGAGGAGAGATCATCGTAGAGCCTGAGCTCATGGTTCGAGAGACCACCTGCCGTGTGCCGGCGCACTGACTGCCGACGATTCTTCAAGGCAAAGTTCTGGGAACCATCAGGCTGGTTTCTATTTGCCGGCATGGGCAACTGCGTTGGCCGGCATGCCCTGTTCCTCCCACCACTCCTCGCTGTGGAAACCTGCCCGGTCCATGGCGCGGCGGACTTCCTTGTTCTTCATAAAGGTATTCCATACAAACTTGGTGCGATGATTTTCCGCCATCAGCATCATGATGCCCACGTCAATCCCGAGCACCACGTTGTCGTACCAGCCGGTGAGTGGATTGAACGCGTCGACATAGCCGTAATTTCCCCAGGCTCGTCCGTAGCGCTCTCGTATGTTGCGCAACACCTCGACGCACTCGGGATACAGGAAGACCAGCGACCCGCCAGATGCGCAGGGGACGACGGTGCCATCCGGCTCTCCGAAACTGGGCGGGCCTCCCCAGATGCGGTATCCCCGGACCGAGTCGGACGCGGTAATTCCCCAGAGACGCTCGCTGTAATCCGCAAATTTGTTGCGCAACGATACGCAGAATTCCCGGTGCGCCATGGTGGCGGTGATGGAATTCTGAAAATAGTTCAGGTAGGCATCCCGCTTCCCGCGGAAATCGAACCAGGCATGGGAATACTGGTGGGTGAATAGTGGATCCTTCCCGGAGATATACTCGTAACCCGCATAAGTGAGACGCGGACGCGTCCAGGCGGTCCAGGATCGCCCCCGGATAGGATGTGTCGGCGACCCGAGCGCCAGCAGGTAAATCATCATCAGTTCGCAATAATGGGACCAGCGGTAGTCGAGGAATCCCGACTCGGGATACCATCCCATGCTCATGGTGTGGCCGCCATTCAGCATCCAATCCCAGTCCACTCGTTCGTAAATCTTTGTGGCCAGGTCCTGAATTTCGGCGTCGGCAAAATGCTGGCGCGCGGTTAGCACTCCGCAGATCATGATGGCGGTATCGATGGACGACACCTCGCTTCTCCACTCGCGCTGTCCGGTGGTGATGTCGACGAAGTGGTAGTAGAAGCCGTGCTCGTGGGGAAGCTTCTCCCAGATGAAGCGCAGAGTTTGCCGCACGCGTTCTGTGATGTCGTCGGGATTGCGGTAGCGGCGTGCGTGACCAATGCAGAGGCCGGTCAGGCCAAATCCTGTGGCGGCAATGCTGGCCAGGGTATGAGTGTCGCGTCCGTTGAGAAAGGCGCGGTCCTTGACCTGGCCGCTGGTGCCCACCTCGGTCCAGAAGAAATCAAAGGCGGCCCGCTCCATCTCCTCCAGCAGATCGTCGTCGGTGCCGCGATAGCGAACCCGCCTGGGTTCCACGAAGCGGGGATGCTTTTCCAGCGCGGCCAGGCGAGATAAGGGAAGCGCCGCCAGGCCAGCGGCTGCGCCCCGCAGCAACTCCCGCCGAGTAAACCCCAGATTCCGGCTCATCTGAAAAGGGTGGACGACTAGAGCATACCCGTTAACCGGCCCAGCGCATCCCGGGCGGGAAGACGAAGAGTTACCTCCGTGCTGCGTC
>Ga0070741_10016931_pt1 | contig 12055 bp, 10 predicted proteins | sample Coa_R1_4_FD_66440 | JGI IMG/M metagenome (GOLD analysis project Ga0070741, IMG submission 66440) | Surface soil microbial communities from Centralia Pennsylvania, which are recovering from an underground coalmine fire - Coalmine... | ecosystem: Environmental > Terrestrial > Soil > Unclassified ...
CGCACGAGCTGGTGGAGGAGGCCTTCCTCCGCCGGATCCACTACAAGCTGCACGTGCCCGGCCCGACCCGGGAGAACTACGCGGAGATCTTCCGCCGCTGCTGCGCCGAGCGCGGGATCCCGTACGCCGAGTGGGCGGTGCCTCACCTCTACCGCGAGTACTACGGCCGGCGCCGGATCACGCCCCGGAACTGCCACCCGCGGGATATCCTCGACCACTTCCTCGACATGACGCGCTACCTCGAGGCGGAGCGCGTGCTCACGCCGGAGCTGCTGGATCACGCGTGCCAGTCGTACTTCCTCGACGCCCCCCAGGAGGTCTCGTGACCGACACCCCCCACGGCGGTCCGGCGGCCGGCTCGGATCCCGGCCGGGCGGCCCGCGACGCGATGCTCCTCCGCGTGCCCGAGCTCGAGCGCGAGGTCCTGCGCCTGCGGCGGTGGAACGCCTGTCTCATCTTCGGGCTCGCGGTTCTCCTCGGGCTCGAGATCACGCTGGTGCTCCAGACGGCCCGGGCGGCCTCGGGCGCCCGGCTCGCCCATCAGGTGTCGGCGCGCGAGTTCGTCCTGCGGGACAGCGCCGGAGCGGTGCGCGGCGCCTGGAGCGCCGGCCCCGACGGGTCGGCCCGGCTGGTGCTCCAGGACGCGGCCGCCCGCCCCCGGGTGAAGCTGAGCCTCCTGGGCGACGGTACCGGCGGCCTGTCGTTCACGGACAGCGCCGGCCGCGTCCGGGTGGTGCTGGCGCTGCTCGCGGACCAGACCGGCTCGCTCGCCTTCGCCGACGAGGCCGGGCGGACCCGCAGCGTGTTCGGGGTCTCGCCGGACGGCGCCGCCAACGTGGTCTTCGCCGACCGCTCGGGCACCACCCGCGCCGGGCTGGGCGTGGACGGCCGGGGGGTGAGCACCTTCACCCTGGCCGATCGCGCCGGCGGGGCGGTGGCCGAGCCCGCGGCCGAGCCGCCCGAGCCGGCCCAGGATCAGCCGCCCGCGGCCCAGCCCGGCGCGTCGCGGAAGCCCGCCAGGACCCCCCCGAAGCCGAGGCCCTGACCCGGCTTCGCCCGGCCGGGACCGGTATCACAGCGTCCCGGCCGGGCCGCAGGTACATTGCTCCCACGGACCCAGCCCGGGCCGCGCCCGCCTCCCGGAGGTACAGGTATGCACTGGCGCTTCGCCCTCCTCACCGCCGCGCTCGCCAGCACCGCCTGCGCGACCAACCCGGTCACCGGCAAGAGCCAGCTCTCGCTGGTCTCGGAGTCGCAGGAGATCGAGATGGGGAAGGAGGCCGCGCAGCAGGTCGCCCAGAGCATCGGGTTCTACAAGGACCCCGCCATCCAGTCGTACGTGAGCGGGATCGGGCTCAAGATGGCCCGGGCGTCCGAGCGGCCCCAGCTCCCCTGGGAGTTCAACGTGGTGGACGACGCCTCGGTCAACGCCTTCGCGCTGCCCGGCGGGTTCATCTACGTCACCCGCGGGCTCCTGAGCTCGATCACCAACGAGGCGGAGCTCGCGAGCGTGGTGGGGCACGAGATCGGGCACGTGACCAACCGGCACACGGTGCAGCAGATCAGCAAGGCGCAACTGGCCCAGCTCGGGCTCGGCATCGGGATGATCCTCCGGCCCGAGCTCCAGCAGTTCGGCGGGCTCCTGAGCAGCGGCCTGGGGCTCCTCTTCCTCAAGTACAGCCGGGACGCGGAGAACGAGGCGGACCTGGCGGGGTTCCGCTACGCCCTGAACCAGGGGTACGACGTCCGCCAGATGGTGAACCTGTTCGAGCTGCTGGAGGGGGTGAGCCGGCTGAGCGGCGGGGGCAAGCTGCCGGAGTGGCTCCAGACCCACCCCAACCCGGAGAACCGGCTCCAGCGGGTGGAGCAGCGGCTCGACACGCTGCACCGGGACCTCAGCAACGCGGTGGTGAACCGGGAAGGCTACCTGAACCGGATCAAGGGCATGACCTACGGAGAGGACCCGCGCCAGGGCTTCTTCCGGGGAAACACGTTCCTGCATCCGGACCTCCGCTTCCAGCTCACCTTCCCCCAGGGGTGGAAGGCGCAGAACACGCCCAGCGCGGTGGTGGCGATGAGCCCGGGGCAGGACGCCGTGATCCAGCTCGGCCTGGCGGGCCAGACCCCGCCCACGCAGGCCGCGCGGCAGTTCCTCTCGCAGCAGGGGGTGCGGGCGGGGAACAGCTCCACCGAGAACATCAACGGGATGCCGGCGGCCTCGAGCTACTTCGCCGCGCAGACCGACCAGGGGCAGGTCGAGGGACTGGTCACCTTCGTCTCCTACCGTGGGACCACGTTCGGCATCCTGGGCTACACGGCGGCGGGGAACCTGAGCCGCTACGACCAGGTGTTCCGGCAGTCCATCCTGAGCTTCCGGGAGCTCACCGATCCGGCGGCGCTCAACGTGCAGCCGGCCAAGCTCGAGCTGGTGCCGGTGGACCGGCCGATGACGCTCCGGGACTTCAACCAGCGCTACCCGTCGAGCATCCCGCTGGCGGAGCTGGCGCTGATCAACGGGCTCTCGGGGGAGAACCCCGACCTCCGGCCCGGCCGGCTGTACAAGCGGGTGGTGGGCGGGCTCGCCCGGACGGCGAGCGGAGAGTGACGGTGAGCCGTGAGCCGTGAGCGGTGAGCGGGGAGACCGACGAACTCCGACGCATTTACCCGCTTGCCCCTCACGGCTCACCGCTCACGCTTCACCGATGAGCTCCCGCGCCCGGGCGAACACCGCCTCCCACATCGCCCGGGTGAGCCGGCCGGTGTTGGTGTTCTGGCGGCTGGGGTGGAAGGAGCAGAGCAGGACTCGCCCGTCCGGCAGCACCGCCTCCGCCCCGTGGGCGAAGCGGGGTCGCCCGGCCGGGCCCAGCCGGGTCCACCACCCGGAGGCGCGGAGCCAGGCCTCCCAGGCGATCCGCCCCAGCACGACCACCACCCGCACCCGGTCGAGCGCCGCGAGCTCCCGCTCGAGGTAGGGGCGGCAGCGGTCCAGCTCCTCCCGGGTGGGGCGGTTGCCGGGCGGGGCGCAGCGCAGGGCGGCGGTGATGTAGCAGTCGATCAGGCGGAGCCCGTCGTCCCGGTGGACCGACACGGGGCGGTCGGCGAACCCGAACCGGTGCAGCGCGGCGTAGAGCCAGGCGCCGCTCGCGTCGCCGGTGAACATGCGGCCGGTGCGGTTGGCGCCGTGGGCCGCCGGCGCGAGCCCGACCACGAGGAGGCGCGCGGCCGGGTCGCCGAAGGAGGGCACCGGCCGGCCCCAGTAGGGCTGGTCGCGGAACTCGCGCTTCCTGATGCGGGCGACGGTCTCCCGGTGGGCGACCAGGCGGGGGCACCGCGCGCAGCGCACCACCTCGCGGCTCACCGCGCGGAGCGCGCCGCCCCGAGCGGTCAGCGCACCCGCCGGGTCTTCCGCTTCATGAAGTCCATCAGGATGAACTGGCCCAGCGTCATCGTGTTGGTGAAGTAGGCCTTCCCCTTGCAGATCGCCGCCACCTGCTTGACGAACTCCACCAGGCTCCGATCCCGCGCCAGCATGAACGTGTTGATCATGATCCCGCTCCGGCGGCAATTGGCCACCTCCCGGTAGGTCGCGGCCAGGATCTGCGGGTCGAGCCCCATCGAGTTCACGTAGATCCGGCCGTCGGGCATGGTGAGCGCGGACGGCTTCCCGTCCGTGATCATGATGATCTGGCGCATGTCCTTCTTCTGGCTCAGCAGGATCCGCCGCGCGAGCTTGAGCCCCTCCGCCGTGTTGGTGTGGTAGGGGCCGACCTGGGCCATGGCCAGGGCCCGGAGCGGGATCTCCTCCGCCGAGTCGTGGAACAGCACCACCCGCAGGCTGTCGCCGGGGAACTGGGTGCGGATCAGGTGGGTGAGGGCGAGCGCCACCTTCTTGGCCGGGGTGAAGCGGTCCTCCCCGTACAGGATCATGGAGTGGGAGCAGTCCAGCATGAGCACCGTCGCCGAGGACGAGCGGTACTCCGACTGGCTCACCATGAGGTCCTCGTACTCCAGGTTGAGCGGCACGCCCAGGCCCTCGCGCGCGATCGCGTTGGTGAGGGTCGCCGGCACGTCCAGGTTGAGCAGGTCGCCGAACTCGTAGGGCTTGCTCACCCCCTCGGCCTCGACCCCGGTGGCGAGGTACGGGGTCTCGTGCGCCCCGAAGCTCGACTTCCCCACGCTGCCGAGCAGGTTCTTGAGGGTCTTGTAGCCGAGGAAGTCGATCCCCTTCTCGGTGAGGTTGAACTGCACCTGCTGGGCCGCCGACTGGGCCATCCCGCCCGGGCCGAACATGGGCTGGTAGCCGTTGGGCACCTGGGGGGCCTGGGTCACGTTCAGGTAGCCCTCGTCGATCAGCCGCTGGACGATCCGGTCGAGGAGCTGGGCGAGCTGCTGCTCCACCTCCCGGTCCCGCTGCCGGTCGCCGGTGCCCTCGCCCCGGAGCACCCTGAGCATCTCGGAGGTGAGCTGGCCCGACTCGATCAGCGCCTGGAGGATGGCTTGCTTGAGGGCGTCGAGCGAGCGGTCGCCGTCGCCCATCTCGTCCTGCCAGAACGACTGCCCCTGGCCGGCGAACCCCGACTGGAGCAGGAAGTCGCTCAACTGGTCGAGCAGGCCCTGGAGGTTCACGGCGTCGGCCAGCTCGGGGATGTACTTGGAGTAGGTGGTAAAGCGCATGAGAGCGTGAGCCCTGAGCGGTGAGCGGTGAGCCGCCCGGCCCACCGGTGCGGCGGATGCCGCCCGTCCCCTCCGGTATTGTAGCCCCCCGCGGGGCCGCCTTCAACGACGGCGGGCTCGGCCTCCCCCGCTCACCCCTTACGGCTCACCGCTTACTTTCCCTGGCCGTGCTCCCCTCCGCCTTCTCGGCGCTCCGGCACCGCAACTTCCGGCTGTTCCTCGCGGGGCAGTTCGTCTCGCTCTGCGGCACCTGGATGCAGCAGGTGGCGCAGGGCTGGCTGGTGCTCGAGCTCACCGATTCGGCGTTCGCGGTGGGGCTGGTGAGCACCCTGGGGACGCTGCCCATCCTGCTCCTCACCCTCTACGGCGGCGTGGTGGCGGACCGGGTGGACAAGCGCCGCTTCGTGCTCGCGCTCCAGAGCCTCATGCTGACCGAGGCGCTCACGCTCGGGGTGCTCACCCACCTCCGGATCGTGACCGTGCACTGGGTCATGGGGCTCGCCGTGTTCTTCGGCCTCCTCTCGGCCTTCGAGGTTCCCACCCGGCAGGCCTTCGTGGTGGAGCTGGTGGGCCGGGACGACCTGATGACCGCGATCGCCCTCAACTCCTCGGCCTTCAACGTGGCGCGGGTGATCGGCCCGGCGGTGGCCGGCGTGCTGATCGCGGGGGCCGGGCTCGCCGCGTGCTTCTACGCCAACGCCGCGAGCTACCTCGCGGTGATCGCCGGGCTGGTGGCGATGCGGACCGAGCCCCGGCCGAACCCCGGCGAGAAGGTCGCGGCCCTGGCCGCGCTGGCCGAGGGGTTCCGCTACATCCGGGAGAACCGCTGGCCGCGCGCGCTGGTGCTCCTCATCGCCGCCTTCAGCACCTTCGGGTTTCCCTTCATGGTGATGGCCCCGGTGTTCGCGCGGGACGCGCTCGGGGTGGGCGCCGGCGGGTACGCCGCGCTGGTGGCCGCGGTGGGCGTGGGGGCCGCCGTCGCGGCGCTCTTCGTCGCGGGGTTCGGCAAGCGCTTCCGGAAGGGGCGCCTGCTCCTGGGCGCCTCGGTGGTCTTCGGGCTCGCGCTCGCGGCCGCGGCGCTGGTGACCCGGTTCTGGCCCGCCCTCGCGCTCTTCGTGGTCTCCGGCTGGAGCATGGCCCTGAGCGGGATCCTGGCCAACACCCTCCTCCAGATCGGCGCGCCGGACCACCTGCGGGGCCGGGTGATGGGCGTGTACTCGTTCCTGGTGCTCGGGCTCGCTCCGCTGGGCGCCTTCCAGGCCGGCTGGGTGGCGGAGCACCTGGGCGTCCGCTGGTCGTTCGGCCTCGGGGGCGCGGCCTGCGCGCTCGCGGCGGCCGGCGTGGCGAAGTACCTGGCGGCGGGGCGGCCGCCCAGGTCGGCCTCGGGGGCGCCCGGCGCGGCGGGCGGCCCGCTGTACCTTTGACCCATTCGCGATCCCCGAGCCGTGCCGATGGGCGTCGATCCATGCTGATTACCGTCTCGCGGCAGTACGGAGCCGGCGGCTCCGAGGTCGCCCGGCGGGTGGCCGAGGCGCTGGGCTGGCGGCTGGTAGACAACGAGCTGGTGGAGCGGGTGGCCGCGCGGGCCGGGCTCCCGCCGGCCGAGGTGGCCGAGCTGGAGGAGCGGACGCCGAGCTTCGTGGAGCGGCTGGCCGGCGTGCTCGCCGCGGCGGCGCCGGAGCTTTTCCCCCCGCCCACCGGCACCGTGCCCGAGCTCTCGGAGCGTACTCTGGTCCGGATCACCGAGCGGGTGGTGGAGGAGGTGGCGGCGGAGGGGCGGGTGGTCCTGGTGGGGCGGGCGGCGCCCGCGGTGCTGGCGCGGGAGCGGGACGCGCTCCACGTGAAGCTCGTGGCCTCGCGGGAGTTCCGCGCCCGGATCACGGCGGAGCGGCTCGGGGTGGACCTGAAGGAGGCGGAGCGGGTGGTGGTCGAGACCGACGCCCGCCGGGAGCGCTATCACCGCGAGCACTACGGCCGCGACTGGAACGACCCCACCCACTACCACATGGTGCTCAACACCGAGTGGCTGGGGTTCGACGGCGCGACCGCGGCCATCCTGGGGGAGGTGAGGAGGAGGGGATGGAAGTAGGAGCGTGAGCGGTGAGCGGTGAGCAGTGAGCGCGGACACCGCTCACCGCTTACCGCTCACCGCTCACGCCTCACCCGAAGCTTATCCCCCCCTTCCCGTACCCCGGCTCCCGCCGCTCCGGCTTGGCGCGGGTGTAGCCCAGCTCCTCGCTCCGGCTGATGCGCTTCTGGGCGGCGAGGCCCTCGAGCACCAGCTCGCAGGCGGCCACGGTGCGGGCGGGGTCGTCGCGGGTGGAGAGCCCGGCCTCGATCACCAGGTCCACCAGGCCGGGCACCACGCCGAACCCCCGGAGGCAGGTCTCCGCCCGCTCGTCGCCCGAGACCTTGAGGGCGCCTCCCTGGTCGAACCAGGCCACGATCCGGGAGAGGTCGGTCCCGCCGAGCCGCTCCTCCAGCACCCGGCCGGCCGCCCGGCGGATCAGCTCGCGGGCGATGGTGTCGCCCCCCTGGAGCTCCCCCTCGTACTCGAGCTCCAGCTTGCCGGTGATCGAGGGGATCGCGGCGTAGACGTCGCTCACCCGGGGCACGATCCGCCCCTCGCCCAGCAGCACCACCCGCCGCTCGGCGTTGGAGACCACGTTCTCCAGCACACTGATCGGGAGCCGCTGGCTCACCCCGGAGCGCTTGTCCACCCGCTTGTCCTCGCGCGCCTCGAAGGCGATCCGCTCCACCAGCTCCAGCACGAAGTCGGGCACGTCCACCGGCAGCCGCTCCCGCGCGGTCCAGGCCTCCTGGGCGGTGATCTCCATGCCGATCTGCACGGTCCGCGGGTAGTGGGTGACGATCTCCGATCCGATCCGGTCCTTGAGCGGGGTGATGATCTTGCCCCGCGCCGTGTAGTCCTCGGGGTTGGCGGTGAAGGCGAGCAGCACATCGAGCGGCAGCCGCACCGGGTAGCCTTTGATCTGGACGTCGCCCTCCTGCATGATGTTGAACAGGCCCACCTGGACCTTGCCGCTCAGGTCGGGGAGCTCGTTGATGGTGAAGATCCCGCGGTTGGCGCGGGGGAGGAGCCCGAAGTGCATGGTGAGCTCGTCCGAGAGCAGGTGCCCCCCGCGGGCCGCCTTGATCGGGTCCACGTCGCCGATGATGTCGGCGATGGTGACGTCGGGGGTGGCCAGCTTCTCCACGTACCGCTGGGAGCGGTGCAGCCAGGCGATCGCGGTCGCGTCGCCGCACTCGGCCAGGCGCTCGCGGGCGTACTTGGAGATCGGGTTGAAGGGATCGTCGTTCACCTCGCTCCCGGCCACGATGGGGATCTTCTCGTCCAGGAAGTCCACCAGCTGGCGGAGGATCCGGCTCTTCGCCTGGCCGCGAAGACCGAGCAGGATGAAGTGGTGCTTGGCCAGGAGCGCGTTGACCAGTTGGGGGAGGATCGTGTCCTCGTAGCCCACGATCCCCGGAAAGAGCTCCTCGCCGGCCTCCAGGCGGCGAAGCAGGTTGGCGCGGATCTCGTCCCGGACCGTCCGGCCGCGGAGCGGCGGGTGGGCCCAGGGGCTGTTCTTGAGTTCGCCGAAGGTGCGCGGTTCGATCATCGGGATTACCAGCGGTTGCGAGAGGAGCCGGCCGCGAGGGCCGGGTACCGACCAGGCGGAACCTCGCGGCGGCGTGGGGCGGGGGTCAAGGCCGCGCGGCGGTCGGCTTGACAAACGCCGGGCGGGCTGTAGGTTCGCTCGCCGTACCACCGCGGCAGCGGCGGCGACTGAATCTGCATCTCGCTGGTCACCCGAACCCACCCGTAAGGAGCGACGCATGAGGAAGAGCCTGTTACTCGCCACGGTGCTCGTACTGGCCGCCTGTAGCGGCGCCAAGCGCTCGGAGGCGCCGGCATCGTCCGAGGCGCCCGGCGGCGCCGCGAGCGACACCACGATGCACCACGACACCACGATGGCGCGGGATACCAGCAAGAAGATGTAACGGCGGGTGCCGCCCTGTCGCCCCGGGCCCCGGAGCCTTGCTCCGGGGCTCGTGCGTTCGGGGGGTCACCCATCGAGGTGCTCGGGCGCGAAGGGCAGCGCGACCACCGTCGCCGGCCGGCCGCCCGCGGTCACCGCCGCCCCGTTCTCGACCTCGCGCCGGATCGGCGCCAGCCCGAGGATCCGGTCGTCCAGCGTGAGGGTCGAGCGGATGGTCCCCACCACCTTGCCCCCGCTCGAGAGGATCGTCCCGTCGAGCAGCGGGGCGGTGTCGCGCCACACCAGCCCGCGCAGCTCGCGGTTGGTGTGGCCCCGGAAGTGAAGCCGCGCCACCGTCTCCTGCCCCACGTAGCACCCCTTGGTGTAGGAGACGCCGCCCAACTGGTCGTAGCGCACCTCCTGGGGCAGGGTGCGCTCGTCGATCTCTGCGCCCAGCGCGGGCCAGCCCGCGAGGATGCGGGCGGTCTCCAGGTCGCCCCCCTCGCCCCGCTCGGCCCCCGCCGCCACCAGGTGCTCGACCAGCGCCCCCACGGCGCCGGGCGGGCCCACCGCGAGCGCGGTGAACGGGGCCGTCTCCTGGGCCAGCCCGAGCGTCACGGGGCCGCCGGACGTCTCCAGGTCCGCCGTCCGGCCCACGGCCTCGGGGAGCGGCCGGAGGCCCGAGCGCGCGAGCGTGGCGAACGCCTGCCCGCCCAGCACCCAGGCGACCGCGCGCTCCCCGGTGAGGTCGCTCACCCGGGCGAGCCGGGGCGGGAGCTGGCGGCGGAACAGCTCGTGCGTGGCCTCGCGACCCTGGATCGGGCCCACCAGGGTGAGCCCGTCCGGCGCGCGGAAGACCCAGTAGTCCACCACGATCGCCCCCTTGGGGGTGAGCAGCGCGCCGTAGACCAGGCTGTGCTCGCCCGGCTTCACCAGATCGTTGGTGAGCAGGCCCTGGAGGCAGGTCAGCGCGCCGCTCCCCTCCACCCGAAACACCGCGGGCTCGCCGGTCACCACCAGCGCGCCGTGGCGCACCCGGTCGAGCCGGCGCCGGTCGACCGCGATCTCAGCCGTGGCCATGGGCCCCGCCCGAAGCGGTGGAGCGCGGGTCGCGGAGTCGAGCGGCGCGAGGACAGGCGAGGGAAGCGCCCGGAGACATGGAGGGAACGGTAACCGGGGACGCCCGGCCAGTGAAAGTGAACCGGCACGCTCAGGGCGGGGCAACGCCCCCGGGACGGCCGTCGTAGAACCCCGCCCGCCGGTACGACCAGTCCAGTAACTCGACCGGGTGCACCACCTGGAGCGGGAGGCCCGCCGCCCGGATCCCGGCGCCGATCTGCATGAGGCAGCCCGGATTCCCCGTGGCGACGAGCTCGAGCCCCTGGGCCTGGCGGAAGGACCGGAGCTTCTCTTCCAGCACGTCCCGCGCGAGCGCCGGGTGCAGCAGCGAGTAGATCCCGGCGCTGCCGCAGCAGCGGTCGGAGCCGGGAAGGACCCGGAGCCTGAGCCCGGGAATCGCGCCCAGCACGGCGAGCGGCGCGGCCTGCACCCGCTGGGCGTGCTGGAGGTGGCAGGGGGCGTCGTAGGCCACCTCCAGCGCGAGCGGCGCGCCGGGCCGCGGCCCCCGTTCGGCCAGGAGCTCCGAGACGTCGCGGACCCGGGCCGCGAACCGCTCCGCCTCCTCGCCGCCCAGGAGGTGCCCGTAGTCCTTGAGCAGGGCCCCGCAGCCGGCGCTGTTCACCACGATGTAATCGGCCGCGCCGGCGAGCGCCCGGAGATTCCGGCGGGCCAGCGCCCGCGCGGTCTCCCGATCGCCGGCGTGCTCGTGCAGGGCCCCGCAGCAGACCTGGCCCGGCACCTCGCGGACCTCGTAGCCGTTGGCCTCGAGGGTGCGCCGGGTCGCCTCGTGCACGTGATCGAACAGCAGATCCATGACGCACCCGCGGAACAGCGCCACCGAGGGATGCGGGCCGGCCCCGGAGGGCGGGCCGGCCGCTCCCACCCCGCCCGTTCCGGCTCCGGCCGCTTGGCCCGGCGCCGGCCGGCCGTCCCCGCGCCGGCCCGTCCGGGTCGAGGCGAGCATGCCCATGGCGAACCCGAGCCGGCCCCGCCCGGCCAGGCGGGCTGGGATCCCGGTGCCCCGAAGCAGCCGCGCCGCGCGGAACAAGGGCCGCCAGACCCGTGGCTCGCGGAGCGCGCCCAGGATCGCGCGGGCGAGGGGCGGGAGCCGGCGGGCCCGGAACAGTTCCTCCCGCGCCGCCTCGAGCCCCCGCCCGTAGCCCACCCCCGAGGGACAGACGGGCTCGCACCCCCGGCAGCCGAGGCAGGCGTCGAGGTGCTGCACCAGCGCGGGGTCGTCAGCCGGGATCTCGCCCCGCTCGAGCGCCCGCATGAGCACGATGCGCCCCCGCGGGCTGTCGGCTTCGTCGCCGGTGGCGAGGTAGGTGGGGCAGGCGGGAAGGCAGAACCCGCAGTGGACGCAGGGGTCGAGCGCGGCGTAGCCCTCAGTCATGCTCCACGCCATCGAGCGCCACCTGGAAGCACTGCGCCGGATCGAAGGTGGTCCGGAGCCGGCCGGCCAACTGCGCCACGCCCTCGCGGTAGCTCCCGAAGTGGCCCAGGGCGCGCCGCACGCCCCAGGGGGCCCGCTCCAGGGTGAGGGGGATCTCCCGGGCCGCGCAGAGGCGCCGGAGCGCGCGGAGCCGCTCCACCGGCGCCTCGCCGCTCCAGCGGAGCGAGCCGCTCCCCGCGCCCGCGGAGACGAGCCCGAGGTCGAGCTCCCCCTGGAGGAGGTCGAGGACGTCGTCCAGCCCGGCGGGGAGCACGCCCAGGCGGAGGGTGACGGGGCCGCTCAGCGCGCCGCGGCCCACCAGGGCCCAGAACGCGGCGCTCCGGTCGGGGGCGAGCTCCTCCCAGCCGATCCGCGATTCCGCGGCGAGCCGGCGGAGCTCGCCCCGCACCGCGGCCTCCACTCCCATGAACCGGGCGGCCAGGACCCACCGGCTCTCGCCGGCGAGGGCGGGCGACAGGAGCTCCAGCGCGACCGGGGCGAGCCGGGCCTCGATCAGATCGCGGGCCGCGGCGGTGAGCGGGTCGCGCTCGCCCCGCGCCAGCACGGTGACGTCGGCGCGGGGGAGGGCCCGAAGCCGGAGATGGAGCTCGGTCACGATCCCGAACCCGCCGAACCCGCCCACCTGGAGCTTGGTGAGATCGTAGCCCGCGACGTTCTTCACCACCCGGCCGCCGGCCCTCACCGTGCGGCCGTCCCCCGTGACCGCGGTGCAGCCGAGCACGTGGTCGCGGACCGGGCCGAAGGCGTGGCGGAGGGGGCCCGCCGTGCCGGTCGCGACCACCGACCCGATGCTCCGCTCCACCCGCCCGGGAGGGTCGAGCGCGAG
>Ga0070741_10016932_pt1 | contig 12055 bp, 7 predicted proteins | sample Coa_R1_4_FD_66440 | JGI IMG/M metagenome (GOLD analysis project Ga0070741, IMG submission 66440) | Surface soil microbial communities from Centralia Pennsylvania, which are recovering from an underground coalmine fire - Coalmine... | ecosystem: Environmental > Terrestrial > Soil > Unclassified ...
TGGTCGGAACAGCTCGGCGGCCCCGTGCTCGCGCCACCGTCGTTCGGCGGCGACCAGGTGTACGTGGGTGACACGGCGGGTGGGCTGTCCGCGATCGGCGTCGGACCGCCGCCTCCGCCTCCGCCGACTTCCCCGTCGGTCGCGCTGACCGAGGGGAAGATCATGTTCTCGTCACCCAGGGCGGGCAAGCTCTTCACCGCGACGGCGCTGGTGACAAGCGAAGGGAAGACGGTGTCGGGCGCGGTCGGCTGCCCGGCGAAGGTTGCCGGCAGGCCGCTTCACGTCGTGAGGCACGGCACCGTCAAGGGGCTCGCGACCTGCGCGTGGGCCGTCCCGGCAACGGCCCACGGCAAGCGGTTCAGCGGTTCGATCGAGGTGACCTACGACCGTTCGAGGATCAGCCGCGCGTTCACTGTGCGAGTGAGCTGATCAGGTCCGTCCTCGGGTGAAGCGGGAGCGGAAGCGGCGGACGAGGATGCTGGTTGAAGTCGAAGTCCGCCATCAGGCTCCCGAGCTGAGAGGCGTTCTCGCGCACGTCCGGCCGTGAGTCCGGGCGGCCGTCCGTTGCCGGGTCGAGTCGCTGCCCGCCGAGGAAGACGTCCTCGATGAACTTCAGGTAGGCGTCGAACGAGAGCGTCTGGTGGTCGACGAAGTGGTGGCGCGCCCAGGGGCTGATCACGATGCCGGGAACGCGCAGCCCGTAGCCGTTCGCGTCCACGACCGGCGGGGCGACATGGTCGTAGAAGCCGCCCCAGTCGTCCCAGGCGAGGAAGATCGCGGTCGAGGACCAGTCCGGGGAGCGCATGATGGCATTCACGAGGCCGGTGACGTAGGTCTGGCCCGTGCTGACGAGCGCAGGCGGATGCTCGCTCGTCTTCCCGTTCGGCGTGATCCACGAGACCGCAGGCAGCTGCCCCGTCCTGGCCGCTGCGTAGAACCGGCCGAGCGGCTGGATGTTGCCGAGCTGCCCGTCCTGACGCACGTCGGTGAAGTCCGGTAGCGGGTTCCAGATTTCCGGCGTGCCGGCGCTCTGCTTCTTCGGGGAGCACGAGATGGCGTCGTCGTCGCAGTCCGGCTGCGTGCCCGCTGCGACGTAGTACGCCCAGCTCACGCCCGCCCGGTGCAGGAGATAGGTCAGGTCCGTCCACGCGTAGTCCGGCCGGAGACCCGGGCGCTCGCGGTCGGGCTGGCCGAGGTTGCTGCGGCACGACATCGGGTTGTAGGCCCCGCGGCAGGAGGCCGACCAGCCCGAGACCATGAACAGGTGCGAGGGCAGGCTCCAGGAAGCGTCGGGCTCGTACATCCGGTCCTGGAGGGCGAAGTTGCGCGCGTACGCCCAGTAGTTCGGGATCTCTCGCGCGTCGTGGTAGCCCATGACGTCGTGGATCGTCCCGCCTGTTGCGCAGGCGGGGTTGAACTTGACGACGCACTTCTTCTTCGCGTTCTCCTGCTCGGCGACGAAGCCGTCCATCTTGCCGCCGTCGATGTCGGCGACGGCCGGGCCCGCACCGTGCGGCCCGCCGGCGTTCGAGTCGTACCGGTCGTGGAACGGCCGCACGCAGCCGCCGTTCTGCGGGTCGGGCACGCACGTTCCCGGCGGGATGCCGTCCGCGCCGGGATAGGTGCCGAAGTAGGAGTCGAAAGAGCGGTTCTCCTGCATGATCACGACCACATGGCGGATCTTCGGGACCGCCTGCGCGGGCGCCGACACCGCTCCCGCGACGAGCGCGGTTGCGGCGAGAGCCGCAAGCACCGTCGCCTTTCCCCAAAGCTTCATCGTGTGCTCCTTCGTCGGACGACGCGAACTGACGCTGTATCGCTTCCTCGGGTCAGGCGGGCGTAGCGGTCGCGTAACCGCGCGGTAAGCGTCCTGTCAAACCGGCAGTTCGTCCTGGAGCAGCGAGTACATGACGAAGTCGACCCTGCGGCCCTGCCGCGTGTTGAAGCGCATCGAGCGAAGCACGCCTTCCCGCCGGAAGCCGGCCGCTTCGGCCACTCGCTGCGACGCGACGTTGCGCTGGTCCGCGCGGAGCTGGAGCCGCCGCATGCCGCAGTCCGTCAGCGCCCAGCGTGACGCGAGCCGGGTCGCCCGCGTTGCGATTCCGCGCCCACGCGCGTTGCGGCCCACCCAGTACCCGATCTCCGCCACGCCGTTGTCGAGATCGAGCCAGTGGATGCCGACCGAGCCGAGCACCTCGTCCGTCGCCGCGTCCGTGACGGCGAACGACGCGTGCGTGCCGTCCTTCCACCCGCGGCGCGTCATCGCCACGTAGGTGCGGCCGTCTCCCTCGCTGTATGGCTGCGGCACCTGGTCGAGCCACCAGGCGATGTCATGGTCGTTGCATGCCCCGACGATCGCGGCCACGTCGCGCTCGATCCACGGACGGAGCGTGACCAGCCCGTCGGAGAGCGGCGGCGAAGGGGGCCTGATGGACATCCATCGAGACTAACCCGGCGTACCATTCACCGAGGTGAACCGGCGGCTCGTCTTGATCGGCGCGCTCGTGGCCGCGCTTGCAGCCGGCGCCGCCGTGGCCGTCGTCCTCGTCGTGGCCGGAGGCGGCAGCAGCAACGCGGCCCGGCAGCAGCTAGAGCAGCAGCAGAGCGGCCCGGTGAACATGCATCCGGTCGCCGGGAACTTCAAGCCGGACAAGACGAAGCTCTCGGACTGCAAGGACGAGCGCTGCTACGAGCAGGCCTTCGGCGACGTCGCCTACTACCAGGGCCCGAAAGCCGCGCTGGCACTGTTCCAGCACGAGATGTCGACCGACAGCGCGATCAACTCCGGCTGCCACCCGATCGCGCACTACATCGGAGCCGGAACGCTGGCGCGCTTCCACGGCAACATTCCGAAGTCGTTCGCCGCCGGCTCGTCGATCTGCTGGTCGGGCTTCTACCACGGCATCCTCGAGCGCGCCTTCTACGGCATCTCGACCGAGGCCGGCCTGATCAAGGCTGCGCGGCGCGTGTGCGCCGACCCGTCGCTCCAGAAGGACCAGTTCCTCTTCTACCAGTGCGTGCACGGCCTCGGGCACGGCCTGATGATCTCGACCGGCTACGACCTTCCCTACGCGCTGCACGTCTGCGAGAAGCTGCAGACGGCCTGGGACCAGACCTCCTGCACCGGCGGCGTGTACATGGAGAACGTCAACGCCGCGAACGGCACCTCGATCGGCTTCAAGACGACGTGGGTGCGGGCCAACGACCTCGTCTACCCGTGCGACGCGCCCGTCACCAAGGGCCACCGCCTCTACTGCTACCTGATGGTCACCTCGAGGATCCTGGCCGCGAACGGCTACAACTGGCCGGCGACGGCCAGGATCTGCTCGAAGGTCGAGAAGATCTGGGTCGCGACCTGCTTCCAGTCCTACGGACGCGACGCCGACGGGTCGACCGCCGAGAACGCCGCGCGCGACCTCGGGCTCTGCAAGATCGCGGGAGCCTGGCAAGGTCAGTGCATCTACGGCGCCGTCCGCGACATGACCTCGTACTTCGCCGGCGTCAAGCAGCCCTCGGCCTTCTGCGGGGTCGTCGGCGCCGCGTACAAGGGCCTTTGCTACAGCGGCATCGGGACGATCGTCGGAACGCTCAGGGGCGAGACCACGGGCCGCCAGGCCATGTGCAAGGCGGCAAGCCCCGCGAGTTTCCTCGCCGCCTGCCTCCGGGGCGCGGGCGTACCTGTCTCTGCGTAGTCCGTCGTAGACTCCGGCGATGCCGGCCGGGCGGGCCCTCGAACGGCGGATCGTCACGGTGCTCTTCGCCGACCTGGTCGGGTTCACCGCTCTGTCCGAGCGCCTCGACGCAGAAGACGTGACCCTCGTCCAGGACGCGTACTTCGAGGCCGTGCAGGAGACGATCGGTCGCTACGGCGGTGTCCTCGAGAAATTCATCGGCGACGCGGCGATGGCGGTCTTCGGCGCGCCGCGCGTGCGGGACGACGACGCCGAGCGCGCCGTCCGCGCGGGGCTGGCCCTGGCCGCCGCGGTCGACCGGCTCGGCGCCTCCATCGGTCTCGACGAAGGCGATCTCAGCGTCCGCGTCGGCGTCAACACCGGCGAGGCGCTGTTCGGCGAGTCGACGGCCGAGCGCGGACCGGTCACCGGGGACACGGTCAACGTCGCCGCGCGGCTGCAGTCCGCCGCCGCGGCGGGCTCCGTCGTCGTCGGCGAGCTGACGCAACTCGCGGTCGCGGATGCAGTCGAGCTCGAGCAGCTCGAGCCGCTCGAGCTGAAAGGCAAGGCCGAGCGCGTGCCTGCCTGGCGCGCGGTGGCCGTCTTCCCGGAGCGCTCGCGCGAGCGCGCGCTCGGGTCGCTGCGCGCTCCCACGCTCGGGCGTGACGAGGAGGTGGCGCGGCTCGTCGGCGCCGTCGGGGCCGGGCCGCAGCGGAACGTGGTGGTCGCGCCGCCGGGCGTCGGCAAGACGCGGCTGCTGGAGGAGGTCGCTCTCCGGGCCAGGCAGGCGGGCGCGCGGATCCTGCGCGCGCGGCTGCGGCCGGACTTGCTGGGCCCGTTCGAGCCGGTCGCGCAGCTCGTCCGGTCGGCGCTCGCCGGCGGCGAGCTCGGAAACCGGCTACGGACATGCCTCGAGCCCGGCCGCGCGGAGGTGGTGGAGGAGGCGCTCGCAGCCGTCGTGTCCGGATCGACGGGAGCGGCGGCCGGCGGCGCGGCCGAGGAGCGCGACCGGATGTTCCAGGCCTGGCTGGACGGCCTGGACGCGCTCGCAGACGGTGCTCCGGCGGTCTGGCTCGTCGAGGATGTCCACTGGGCCTCGGGCGACCTGCTCGCCTTCCTCGACCTCGCAGGCCGGGCGTCGAGCGCGGCCGGGAGGCTGGTCGTCGCGACCGCCCGTCCGGTGATCCTCGAAACCGCGGAGCAGTGGTGTGCCGACGCGCAGCTGCTCGACCTGCCGTTGCTGCCTCCCGCCCAGACGGCCGGGCTCGTGCGCGCGCTCGTCGGGGGCGCGCTGCCCGGGGAGCTCGTGGGGAGGATCGCCGAGCAATCGGGCGGAAACGCGCTCTTCGTCGAGGAGCTGCTGCGAACGTGGGCGAGCGTCGGCATCCTCGCGCGCGAGGGCGAGGGCTGGCGCCTTGCTGCGGCGGAAGAGGAGATCCAGCTGCCGCCGACCGTCCAGGCGATCTATGCGGGGCAGCTCGACGACCTCCCCTCGCCCGCACGCTCGGCCGCCCGGCGGGCGGCGGTGGCCGGGCGCCGCTTCCCGACGGCGGCGCTCGGCGTCCTGGGCGTCGAGCAGCCGGACCAGGCGCTCGAAACGCTCGCGCGCCGCGCGCTCCTCAACGGCCCCGAGGAGGACGCGTCACTCGGCGAGAGCTACGCCTACCGGCACGCACTGCTGCGGGATGCCGGCTACGCGAGCCTCGCTCGCGGAGACCGCGCCCAGCTCCACGCAAGGCTCGCCGACTGGCTCGCAGGCCTGCCCGAGCAGGTGCTTCCCTCCCTCGCCGAGGTCGTAGCGCGCCATTACGCGGCGGCGCTCGAGAGCGCGCCCGCGCTCGCCCGCGACGTGGACGGACGGTCGCGCGCGGAGCTCGAGACGCTGGCGTCAGGCTGGTTCGAGCGCGCGGCGGAGGTGGCATTCGAGTTCGCCGCCTGGGAGAGCGCGCAGGCGCTGGCTGCGCGCGCGGTCGAGCTGACAGCCGAGGGCCGGCTGCTCGACCGGGCACGGCGGCTCCACCGGCTGGCGGGCGCCACGACGAACTCGACCGGGGCGGAAGCGGCCAAGCCGCTGCTCGAGCAGGCCCTCGACGCCTATCGTGCGGCGCGGGCCGAGGATCCTGCCGCAGCGCGCTCCGGTATCGCCGCGGTCGGGAGCTCGCTCGGTTACCTCTTGCGCGCCCAGACGCGCTTCGTCGCCTCCGGGGAGCTCGCGAACGAGCTCCTCCGCGAGATCGGTCCGCCCGAGGACCTGCCCACGGCTCGGCTGCTGCTGCTCCGCGCGCTTTCGGCGCTGAACGCGGAGGACGACTACGCCGCCGCGCGCCCGGACGCCGAGCGCGCGCTCGAGCTGGCCCGCGGCGGAGGCGACGCATCGCTCGAGCTGGACGCGCTCGAGGTCGTGGCGCAGGTCGACGCGGAGAGCGGGGCCGGAACCGAGGAGACGTGGGTCGAGCTCGGTGAGCTCGCGCGCCGGCTCGGGCGGTGGGAGGCGGTTGCCGGAGCGCTGCGGACCCGCGCCGCCTTCTTCGTCGACGACGATCCGGACGCCACGTTGGCGCTGGTCACGGCAGCCGCGGAGGTCGCCGCTGCACGTGGCCTTGTGGAGTCGGCCGCCTGGGCCGACTATCTGGCGACGGAGGCGCACTTCGTCGCCGGCCGGTGGGACGAGGCGGTCGAGTCAGGCCTGCGGGCGATCGACGCCGGTGAAGCACACGGATTCCACCGCGTGGTCGTCCGGTCCTGGTTCGTCCTGCTCCCGCTCGCGCGCGCCCGCGGAGACGTCGAGCTGATCAAGCGTGCGTTTCCCCGCTTCGACGCCCGCCGGCATCAGGAGGCGCCGTCACCGTACGCCCGGATCGTCGCCACCGCCGGGTTTCTCCAGTTCGCTGCCCTCGGGCTCGAGCCGGCGTTCGTGCCCGATCTCGAGGAGAGGCTCGTGTCGTTCGAGATGGACCACGGAGGCCCGAGCTGGCTGGCGGCCATCGAGACGATCGTCGGCGTGTGGCTCGAGGCCGGCGATCGCGCTGCGGCGCGGAGGGCTCTGGACACGATGCGCGGCAGTTTCGAGCGCGGGTCGCCCTCGCGGCTCGCCCGGGCCACTGAGGCGATCCTGCGTTCGCGGCTGTTGGGTGGGGAGGACCGAACGGCCGCCGCGGCGGAGGCCGAGCGCGCTCTCGGCTTGCTCGGAACCGGCGCCCCCTGGTGGCGCCTCCAGGCGATCCGGGCGCTCGAGGCCGCGCGCGCCGCGCCCGGCGAGCCCCTGGCCGAGGCGGCGGCGATCGAGCGGCTGCTCGGGCTAACTGCGCACGCGGTTCCCTAGACTTCGTTGTCCGCCCGACGCGGGACGGAACGACTGTATGGCGACGACGACAGAGAAGGATCTGCACGGACCGGTCGGCCTCTCCGACCACGGGCTGAGCCCGAGCGGCAGCGTCCACTGGAGCCCGACCACGTCGCTCCTCTACACGCATGCGCTCCTGCACGGCGACGGCAAGCTCGCCGAGGGCGGCCCGCTCGTCGTGGACACCGGCCGCTTCACCGGCCGCTCGCCGAAGGACAAGTTCGTCGTCCGCGAGCCCGGCTCCGAGTCGCGTATCGCCTGGGGCACCGTGAACCAGCCGATGTCCGAGGAGAACTTCGAAGGCCTGCGTGAGAAGGTCGTCGCGCACCTCGACGACGCGCGCGACCTCTACGTCGTCGACGCGTTCGCCGGTGCCGACCCCGCGCACCGGATCTCGGTCCGCGTCGTGACCGACCGGCCCTACCACGCGCTGTTCGCGAAGACGATGTTCATCGAGCCGACGGAGGAAGAGCTCGCGGACTTCCGGCCCCAGGCGCTCGTGCTCCACGCCCCGGAGGTGGAGGCTGATCCCGCGTCGGACGCGACGCGCACCGGCACCTTCGTCGTCCTGCACCCGACACGGACGGAGTTCCTCGTCGGCGGCACGTTCTACGCCGGCGAGATCAAGAAGGGGATCTTCACGGTCATGAACGACCGGCTGCCGCTCGAGGGCGTCTTCCCGATGCACTGCTCGGCGAACGTCGACGAGGACGGACGCGTGGCGATCTTCTTCGGGCTCTCCGGCACGGGCAAGACGACGCTCTCGGCCGATCCCGAGCGGCGCCTGATCGGCGACGACGAGCACGGCTGGGGCGACAGCGGCGTCTTCAACTTCGAGGGCGGCTGCTACGCGAAGGTGATCCGCCTCTCGCCCGAGGCGGAGCCGCAGATCTTCGCGACCACCCACCGGTACGGGACGATCCTCGAGAACGTCGCGGTCGACGAAAGCGGCGTCCTCGACCTGGACGACGACTCCAAGACCGAGAACACGCGCGCCGCCTACAAGCTCGAGGAGATCGCGAACGCGCTGCCTGCGAAGCGCGCGGGGCACCCGAGCGCGGTCGTGATGCTGACCGCGGACGCCTTCGGGATCCTGCCGCCGATCGCACGGCTGTCGCGCGACCAGGCGCTCTTCTACTTCCTGTCCGGCTACACGGCCAAGGTCGCCGGCACCGAGATCGGCGTCACCGAGCCGCAGGCGACGTTCTCGACCTGCTTCGGCGCGCCGTTCCTGCCCCAGCCGCCGGCCGTCTACGCGCGCATGCTCGGCCAGAAGCTCGACGAGCACCCGCACGCGACCGTCTGGCTCGTCAACACCGGCTGGACGGGCGGGCCGTTCGGCGAGGGCCACAGGATGCCGATCGCCGCGACGCGAGCCCTGCTCAGCGCCGCACTCGAGGAGGGGCTGCGCAGCGTCGAGTATCGCGTCGACCCCGTCTTCGGCTTCGAGGTACCTGTCGACGTGCCCGGCGTCGACTCGAAGCTTCTCGACCCTCGCTCGACCTGGGCCGACCCGGACGCCTACGACCGCAAGGCGGCGGAGCTCGCGAAGATGTTTCGCGACAACTTCGCCAAGTTCGAGGACACCGTGGATCCGGCCGTCTCGGCGGCGGGACCCGGCGCGTGATCCCGGACGCGCCCTGGCGCGTCGTCATCGTCTCGCAGCTTCCGAAGTTCGCCGCGGGCTATGCGGAGCTGGTCCGCGCTCTCGGCCACGAGCCGGTGGCGCACCTGGCGGCGCGCTTCCCGCCCCGCTTCGACAGCTCGAGGACGCGTGACTTCCTCGGCCGCCAACTGCTCGAGTCGCCGCAGGATCTCGACCTCGTCTACCCCGGTGGCCCGGAGCGCATGGCGGCGGTGCTGCGCTCCTACGAGCCCGACCTGCTCGTCTGCACCGCGTTTCCCTGGCGGATTCCGGCGGAGGCACTTGCCGTGCCGCGCATCGCCTGCGTGAACGGCCATCCGTCGCTCTTGCCCGAGTACCGGGGGCCCACCCCGTTCGGTTGGGCCATCCGAAGCGGCGAGACCGAGATCGGGATGACCTACCACCTCATGGAGGCGTCGTTCGACACGGGAAACATCCTTGCGCAGACGGCCGTGCCGCTCGCCGAGGACGAGACGCTCGAAACCTTGTGGCCGAAGTTGGGCGAGGCCGCGCGGGAGATCCTGCCGACTGTCTTCGAGCGCCTCGCCCGCGGAGACATGGGCGACCCGCAGGGAGAGGGCAGCTACCAGAGCCTGTTCGAGGAGGAGTACGCGACCCTGGACACGACGAAGCCGGCGGAGGAGGTGCACCGGCAGGTGCGCGCCTGGCGCGTGACGCCTTTCGGCGTGGCCGGCCGCGGCCCGATCCTCGAGCGCGACGGCGAGCGCGTCCGGGTGGTGAAGTCGTCGCTCGCCCAGGTGGGGGGCGCGGAGCGGCTCGAGTGCGCCGACGGGCCCATCTGGATCGTCGAGACCGAGCCTACGGACGAACACTGATGCGGCACTCCGGCCGGTTCGTGTAGCTTCAAATCTCGTGGAGGCGAAGCGCGACGTGCTGGTCGTCGGGGCCGGGTGCGCGGGTATGCGCGCCGCCATCGAGGCATTCGACGCAGGCGCCGACGTCGCGCTGATCTCCAAGATCCACCCTGTCCGTAGCCATTCGGGCGCGGCCGAGGGCGGGATCAACGCGGCGCTCGGGAATGCCTCGGACGACAGTCCGGAGGAGCACGCCTTCGACACCGTCAAGGGCTCCGACTACCTCGGCGACCAGGACGCGATCCAGATCCTCTGCGACGAGGCGCCCGGCGACGTCTACCAGCTCGAGCACTGGGGAGCCGTCTTCTCGCGCACGCCGGACGGGCGGATTGCCCAGCGGCCGTTCGGCGCCGCAGGCGAGCCGCGAACCGCCTACGCCGCGGACATCACCGGCCACGTGCTCGTGCAGGTGCTCTACGAGCAGGTGATGAAGCGCGACATCCGGGTCTACGAGGAGTGGTTCGCGTGGAAGCTGGTCGAGGACGCGGGCCGCTGCCAGGGCGTCATCTGCTGGGACCTGCTGGACGGCGGGCTGAAGACGATCGGGGCGAAGACCGTGATCCTCTGCACCGGCGGCGCCGGCCGGCTCTACACGGGGACGACGAACGCGTACTCCTGCACCGGCGACGGCATGGCGCTCGCGGCGCGGATCGGCGTACCGCTGAAGGACATGGAGATGATGCAGTTCCATCCGACGACGCTCGCGCCGTCCGGCGTGCTGATCACCGAAGGCTGCCGCGGCGAGGGTGCGTACCTGCTCAACTCCGAGGGCGAACGCTTCCTCAAGGACTACGCCCCGAACGCGATGGAGCTCGCGTCACGCGACGTCATCTCCCGGGCCGAGCAGACCGAGATCGACAAGGGGCGCGGCGTCGACGGCAACGTGCTCCTCGATCTGCGGCACCTCGGCGCGGAGAAGATCCTCGAGCGGCTGCACGGTACGCGGGAGCTGTCGATGACCTTCGCGGGCGTCGACCCGATCTACGAGCCGATCCCCGTCCGGCCGGGCGCGCACTACCACATGGGCGGCGTGGATACGGACGTCTGGGGCCGCACCGAGCTCGAAGGCCTCTACGCCGCCGGGGAGTGCGCCTGCGTCTCCGTCCACGGCGCGAACCGCCTGGGCGGAAACGCGCTGATGGAGACGATCACCTACGGCAAGCGCGCAGGCGCGCACGCTGCCGACTGGGCGCTCACGCACACGACGGTCAGCGTGCCCCCGGCCGCGGAGACAGACGCGGAGCGCGAGCTGAAGGAGCTGCTCGGCCGTTCGAAGGGCGAGCGCCCCTGGTCGATCCGCGAGGAGCTCGCCGAGACGATGCACGTGAACTTCGGCGTCTTTCGTCGCGAGGACCAGATGCTCCGCCAGGGGGAGATCGTCGCGTCGCTGCGCGACCGATACGAGTCCGTGGTGGTCGACGACAAGGGCGACGTCTTCAACACCGACCTGACCCAGGCGCTCGAGCTCGGGTTCCTGCTAGAGCTCGCCGACTGCATGGTCGTGTCCGGGCTCGCGCGCAAGGAGAGCCGGGGGGCGCACGCCCGACCGTACGACTACCCTGACCGCGACGACGAGAACTACATGAAGCACACCGTCGTGCGGTTCGTAGACGGCAGGCCCGAGCTCGAGTGGAGGCCTGTCACCATGACCAAGTGGCAGCCACAAGAGAGGAAGTACTGACATGCGCATCCCCCGGCTCAAGCTTGCTCTCGCCGCGGCGCTGTCCGTCGCAGGCCTGACGTCCGCGGTCGCGATCGGCGCCCCCGCCGGCGCGTCGCCGATCGAGCAGGCCGCCCAGAAGTCCTCGACGGCCTCGAGCGTTAAGTTCGACTTCGCGCTCACGCTCTCCGGCGGCAACGTTTCCAGCGGCAAGATCACACTCGGCGGCACAGGCGCGGTCGACTCCCATCACAAGGCCGTCGACGTCAAGGTCGACCTGAGCTCGGTCGCCCCGCTGCTGCAGGGAGCGACGCAAGGCGCGGCCGTCCCGAAGCGCATCGAGGTCATCGTGATCGGCAGTGTCATCTACATCGACTTTCCCGCCCTCGCGAAACAGGCCGGCGCCCCGGGTAAGCAATGGGTGAAGTTCGACCTGACCTCGCTGCCGACGTCGCTGACCGGCGTCAACCCGAAGGCCGTCGCAGGCAGCGTCACGCCGCAACAGGCGCTGTCGGCTCTCCGCGCGGCGCTCAGCGTGCACAAGGTCGGGTCGGACAAACACGGAACGCACTACCACGCGAGCCTGAACCTCAGCTCACTCGCGTCCATCGTGCCGGCCTCGCAGCAGGCAGCCTTCAAGTCGGACCTCGCGAAGGCCGGTATCAAGGCGCTGCCGCTCGACGTGTGGGTCGGCAAGGCGGGGTACGTCAGCCGCTTCGTGACGTCGCTCCACGTCAAGGCGCAACAGGGCTCACCCGCCGTGGCCGTCTCCTTCGCCATGAACCTGCACGACTACAACCACAAGGTCCACGTGAGCGCGCCGTCGGCGAGCAAGACGGCCGACGGAACGAAGCTGATCGA
>Ga0070741_10016933_pt1 | contig 12054 bp, 12 predicted proteins | sample Coa_R1_4_FD_66440 | JGI IMG/M metagenome (GOLD analysis project Ga0070741, IMG submission 66440) | Surface soil microbial communities from Centralia Pennsylvania, which are recovering from an underground coalmine fire - Coalmine... | ecosystem: Environmental > Terrestrial > Soil > Unclassified ...
AGCCATTCGTCGCCGCCGCTTTCGCGATGGTCGATATTGTAGTGGAGCCCGCGCGACTCCTTGCGCGCCTTGGCCGAGCGGATGATCAGTTCCGCGACGGTGGCGAGGTTGCGCAACTCGACGAGGTCGGAGTCGATCGTGTGATACCAGTAGTAGGCGTGAATCTCTTCCTTGAGCAATTCGATCCGGCGCATCGCGCGCTCCAGGCGCCGGTCGCTCCTCACGATCCCGACGTAGTTCCACATCAGGCGGCGAATCTCGTCCCAGCTCTGACTGATTAGCACGCGCTCCTCGCTTCGAATCGCGCGGCCCGGGTCCCATTCGGGAAACTCCGGCGGCGCGCCGCTCGCCGCCTTGAGCATCGCCACCGCGGCCTTCGCCGCGCGCCGGCCCATTACCGCTGCTTCGAGAAGGGAATTGGAGGCAAGCCGATTGGCCCCGTGCAGCCCCGTCATCGCGACCTCGCCGGCCGCGTACAGCCGCGGAATGGGAGTTGCGCCGTCGAGATCGGTCTGCACGCCTCCGCACATGTAATGGGCCGCCGGCACCACCGGTATCGGCTCCCGGGTAAGATCGAAGCCGTACGCAAGGCATCGCCGATAGATGTTCGGGAAGCGTTCGCGAATGAATTCCGGATCGCGATGGCTCAGGTCGAGCAGGACATTGTCCAGCCCCAGCCGCTTCATCTCCGAGTCGATCGCGCGGGCCACCACGTCGCGCGGCGCCAATTCGGCATCGGGATGGTAGTTTTTCATGAATGGGGTTCCATCGGGAAGGCGCAGGATCGCGCCCTCACCGCGCAGCGCCTCGGAAATCAGGAAGGATTTGGCCGCGGGATGGTACAGGCAGGTCGGATGGAACTGGTAGAACTCCATGTTGGCGATCGGCGCGCCCACTCGATACGCCATCGCCACCCCATCGCCCGAGGCGATGTCGGGATTGGTCGTATAGAGATAGACCTTGCCCGCGCCGCCGGTGGCAAGCAGCGTCGAGCGCGCCAGGATCTTTTTCACGTGCTGGGACTTCCTGTCGTAGGCATAGACACCCCAGCATGCTCCCGGACGTCCGGCGGTGGCGGTTTCGACCAGTAGATTGACCGCCACGTGATTCTCGAGGGTGCGGATATTGCCGCGAGTGCGAGCGGCCTCGGTCAGCGCCCGCATGATCTCCTGCCCGGTCAGATCCTGGGCATGGAGCACCCGGCGATGGCTGTGGCCGCCTTCGCGTCCGAGGTCGTATTCGTCCTCGGCTCCGTGTTCGATTTTGGTGAATCGCGTGCCGAGGCGAATAAGCTCGCGAACGACGTCCGGGCCTTCACGAACGATGCTTTCGACGGCGGCCCGGTCGCACAGTCCGGCTCCCGCGCGCAGGGTATCCTCGATATGCGATTCGAAGGAGTCACTCACGCTCCATACGCTCGCTATCCCGCCCTGCGCGTAGGCGGTATTGGCTTCGGTGCTTTCGGCCTTGGTGAGAACGGTCACGGTGCCGAATTCGGATGCCTGAATCGCGAACATCAGGCCCGCGATGCCGCCTCCGATGACGAGGAAATCACTCTGGAATTCGCGATCCATTGAAGCGGGTTGCGATTGGCGCGAGACGCTCGCACGGGGCGGCGGCGCCGGTTTAGTTGAGACGCTATGTTGCGGAAGTGTTGCCAGTCAATACAGCGCGATGGCCTTTGGCCGGCCCAAGGCCGTCGTTTCTTGCGGGAAGAGGAGTCGCGGCGGGGAGTGTTCAGCGCCATCGAGACGCGCGCGTGCAATCGCGGTTTGCGCCGCCCGGGAGATTGCCATATTGTCGAAAAGTACTACGCGAGCGGAGCCGCGTGCGTGGAACTCACGACCCCAAACTTCCTGACACTGCTCAGGATCGCTTGTGTCCCGCTGCTGATCTGGCTGCTCACCTATACCGGTCCCGCGGCTTCGGCAGTGGCGGCAGGGGTCTTCTTCCTTGCCACGATCACGGATTTCTTCGACGGCTATATCGCCCGCAGCTACAACTCCGTGACCGCCTTCGGGAAGTTCCTTGACCCGATGGCGGACAAGCTGGTGGTGACCGCGGCGCTCATCATGCTGGCCGGGATGGATCGGACGCCGCACGTGCCGGCCTGGATGGTGGTGTTGCTGGTCACGCGCGAGATCACGGTAACCGGACTGCGCGCGGTTGCGGCCGCCGAGGGGATGGTGTTGGGCGCAGAGGAGCTCGGCAAGTACAAGATGACCCTCCAGGTGATCGCGATTCACGGCTTGCTCATCCACTACACGTACTTCCACGTCGATTGCTTCGCTTTCGGGATGTTCGTGCTGTGGATCGCGATGGCGGTAAGCGTGTGGTCCGGCGTGGACTATTACCTGAAGGTCTTCGGCGCCCTGCGCGCCCCTGCGGTCCGCTCATCGGTCAAGCGCGCGGCGGTATGACGATTGACTTGGAGCACCCTGCCCGATAAACGATCTGATCCGACCCGAGGCGAGCGGGTGTAGCTCAGTTGGTAGAGCGTGTGCTTGCCAAGCACAAGGTCGTCGGTTCGAAACCGATCACCCGCTCCAAAAATCCCCCAGCAATTCGGCATACTTAGACGATTTGAGCAATTTGGGGCGGGGTGAGCGAATCACTCCCTCGGATCACTCTCGGATCAAATCGGCGGAAGATCGACCCAAAACACTCTCGGCAGCCGACGCTCGTACCCATCCAGAGCGCTGAGGAGACTTGCCCGCGGCCGGGTGGCGGCGGGAAGTTCGCGGTGGTGGGAATCGGCCCCCCTACCGCAGGCGATACCCTCCCTCACAGGGCGGGGAAAGGCCGGCCCCCACACGGCTCCCCGCCCGACTTTCGCGGGAAAAAGGATGCAAATGAACGTCAAGATGAGCGAAGGCATGATGTACGGCGTCCAGCGCATCAATTCGGACGAGATACAGGAGCGGCTTACCGGGTACGAACCGGCACTCGGAGCGTCCTACCATGACGCCGGTGCGGACATAGCCGAGCATTATGTGCTTGATCCTGCGGTTATGCAGGGACGCAGTTTCGAGTTGCAGTGGGTCGGCAAGAACGCGGACAAGGTGGAGAGCGCAGTTCGGAAATTCAAGGCGCAAGGCTACCGCGTCGAGATGTACTACATGCACGTCACTCCGGAAGAGAGCGCGATGCGCGTGATAAGACGCTTCAGAGATCCGAACGACAGACGGTTTACGTCGCCACGGTACGCTCTCAAAGTCGGGGACCGCCCGCGCGAGACCTACGAACGTGTCAAGCGGCTGCTCGACCCGGAGACCGATCGTTGGGCATCCTTCGACAACATGGTGCCCAAGGGGGAAAAGCCGAGACTGATGGAGAGAGGCGGAAAGTGGGACTAGGACTGTTTGTCGCGCTGTTTCTCGCGCCGCTCGCGCTCTTGGCGCTCCTTCTCGTGCTTGTCGGTAACCCTTTCAATCGCTTGCAGCGCGTAGGTGAGTTCGACTTCGTCCGGGTCGTAGGGTTCGCCGCCGACCATGATGGGGGGCAGCTTCTCCAAGTCGATGTCCTTGATGTCCTCTTCCGTGATGCCGTGGAACATCGGGTCGCTGAGATCTATCGGTGGAGGCAATCTGTTTTTCATGGCTTCAGTCTAGTACCTTCCCCGAGGTTTGAAAAGGGGGGAGGAGGAGGCGCGGCGGCCGGGAGGGAGGACGACGGCGATGCCGGATGACGGAAATCAAATCGCGGACGATCTCGACCTTGACTGGTCCGAGCTGTTTCCGCAGATGCGAAGGATCCTGGGCGAGGTCGCGACGACCAGCTCGGGTCAGTTGTTCGCCGCGCTCGAATACACGCCGAGCGATGACGTGTTTGCCGAGGTCGCGGAAAGCACCGCCAACTATGCGGCGCTGCGGGCGGCCGAGCTGATCGGCAAGAAGTGGGTGGATGGAGAGCTGGTGGACAACCCCAATCCCGCCTGGGCGATCAGCGAGACGACCCGCAACTCGCTGTACAGCCTGATTAACCAGGCGCTGGAAGAGGGATGGTCCGCGTCGAGGATCCGGGACGAAGTGGCAAGCAACTATTCCTTCTCGCAGGCCCGGGCGCTGATGATCGCGCGCACCGAGCGACAGCTTGCGCAAAGTCGGGGCGCGCTTGCGGCGGCGAAGGCGAGCGGGGTGGTGAAGGCCAAGCGCAGCGTGCTGTCGGCGGCGCATCCGGAAACCAGCGACTGCGACTGTCCAGACAACGCCGAGCAGGGATTCATCCCGATCGACGAGGAGTTTCAGAGCGGCGACGACGCCCCGCCGTTCCATCCGAACTGCTCCTGCATCATCCAGTTCAGTTCGGAGGAGCCGAACGGGGAGGAGGAGCCGAGCGGGGAGGACGACGAGGGCGCTTGATGTCCGCACCTGCCATCACAACCCCGCGACCGAGCCTGAACCTGTCGCAGACGGTGTGGCGCAAGCTGCGCGAGATTCAGCAGCCCGGCTGGTACGGGCGGCTGACGCTGGTGGTCAGGGACGGGAAGATCGTATTCGTCGAGACCACGGTCTCCGAGGATGCGCGCTGAGGTTTGTCTGGCTCCCCGAGCAGGACTCGAACCTGCAACCGTCCGGTTAACAGCCGGGCGTTCTACCAGTTGAACTATCGGGGATCGTCCTCGTGTCCCACGCGATGGTTTCAATCTCCTGACCAGGCATCGCGTAGCTTCCGCACAAAATCCTCGGATTTCATTCCTTCCGTGGCGTTCGGAGCGGCGGCGAGCGGGCAGGTGCGCAATTTCGTCCAGGTTGCGTTCGCTGATGGGACTCAACGGGGAGCAGATCGCGCTCGAGTGGTCGGACGTCGATTTTAAGCAGGGCACGCTCACCGTTGCGCGTGCGCTGCCGGAGTTCCGACGTGTGAGCATCCCCAAGACGGAGAAGAGTGCGCGGGTGATCCGGCTCCGCGAGGATGCGAGGAGGGCGCTGGAGCGGCAGCGGCCGCTCACGGCGTTGCTGTGCACGCTTGTATTCACGTCGGAGGTCGGGACTGACATGCATCCGGGAAACTTCAACCGGCGTGTCTGGCGGCGCCTGTTGGAGCGAGCCGGGGTGCCGTATAGACCCTTCAAGTTCACGCGGCACTCGTATGCGGTGATGCGGATCGAGAAAGGCGCTTCAGGACATCGCGATCGAGATGGGACACACGTTGATCGCGATGCTCATCCGGCACTACAGCCGGTGGATTATCGAGGCGCAAAAAGCGGAGTCGGCAAGGTAAAGATATCTCGGATCAAATGCGCGGACAGCTCATTCAGCGAGCGAGTTTTGGGTGCCGGACACACCGCTGGCGAGCATATAAAAAAGCCTGTCTTCTATCGATTTACCCGCGATCTGTGCAAGGTCGAGTGCTTGCCAAACAAGGTCGTCGGTTCGAACCCGAACACCCGCTCCAAAAGCTCCAGTACATCGAAGATTTGTCCCTTGGGGACAGGCCAGGCGCCTCACGGCGCGTAGAGTTCGGCAGTTTCGAGGACTGCCCGGCCGACTCCTCCTGTAAAGAGCACGCCGCCGCCGGGGAACAGGATCTTTCCGGAGGCGAGCGGTGCCGCCGCAAGAAAATCCCGGGGCGAGAACATGGGCGCGCCGGCTGTGAAGGTTCGCGAGCGCAGTTGTAGAAGTCGACGTTGGCGGTGCTTACGAAGTCGTTTGACCCCTCGATCGCATCGCTTCCGGCAATAACCACCCGGCCGTCAGGGCAGCACGATCGCTGCGTGATTGGCGTGTCCGATGTTCATGAGACCCGCGGTCCGGCTGAATTGGGCGCCCGCAGGATCGAATGCGTCCGCAGTCGTATTGGGCCTGTTCAATCGGTCGCTGCCTCCGGCTATCAGAACCTGGCCGTTGTGAAGGACGCTGGCGGTTGCTCCGACGAACCGCGGACAGCCTGCCTTGCAAGGTGGAGAACCGCCGGTGGCTGGATCGTGAATCACCCTCCGCGTGGTCATCCTGCCCTCCGTAGCTTTGAAGGTGTCGGTTGCAGGATCGTAAGTTTCGGCGATGTCCAGTGCCTGGCCGCCATTTCCGATTCCGCCCGCGATCAGAACGGTACCGTCACCGAGCCGGGTCGCGGTTGCCGCCGTGCTCGCGGCTGTCATGTTTCCCTTGGTCGGAGAAAACGTGGCGGTTGAGGGATCGAACAACTCGGCGCTGCTGTCGCCGCCAGCGCCGGCGATCAATACCCTGCCGTTCCGCAGGCTTACGGGTCCCGGTGGAAAAACTGTCACGCAAATCTCAGGACGATCCGGTTGCCGGATCATATTTGTAGCGGTCGAAGTCCGGCGTGCGTTTCTGGCGGCGGGGCGGCAAATGACTGCTTTGGGCTCCCCAGACGCCGATCTGCGCGAGCTCGCTTTGGCTTTCGGAGGGCTATTTGTTGCTCTCGGGGGCTTGAAAAGTTGCGCACAGGTAACGACATTCGCCGCTGTGACAATGCGGGCATGTCATGTCGGATGGCGGCTTCTGGAGGATTTCTTTATCTCCAGGTGTCGCTATGTGTTTTTATTCTTCGGTCAATTTGACGGCCCGTACTTGTGGATAACTTGTTCACAACTGCGCTTGAATTGGGGAAAAAATCTGAATGAAAGCAATCCAGTTTGATCGCCTTGGCGGCGCGGAAGTCATGGAACTTCGCGATGTTTCCGTTCCGCAGCTCCGTACGGGAACCGTGCTGGTGCGAAACCGCATCATCGCAATCAACTACGGCGACACCTTCTTTCTGCGCGGCACCTATCTGGTCAAGCCCAGGTTCCCCGACACGCCCGGCATGGAAGCATCCGGGGTGATCGAGGCGGTCGCGCCTGATGTCGAGGGACTGAAGCCGGGAATGCGCGTCGCCTATATCGGCATGGGCGCGTACGCGGAATACACGCTGATCCGCGCTTCGCGCGTGATCCCGATTCCGGACGACATGAGCTTCGAACAGGCGGCGGCGTTTCCGATCGCGGTCCTTACCGCGTGGCACATGATCCATAGCTGCAACGACACGCGCGCGGGCGATGTGGTGATCGTGCATTCCGCCGCCGGCGGCGTCGGGATCGCCGCGGTGCAGATCGCCAAGGCTGCGGGCGCTCGCGTAATCGGTACGGTTTCCGGCGACGACAAGATTGATTTCGTTCGCCGATTCGGCGCCGATTGGGTGGTCAACTACGAAAAGTGCGACTTTGCCGAAGAGGCGATGAAACTTACCGGCGGTAAGGGTGTGAACCTGATTCTCGATGCGGTCGGCAGGCCGACTTTCGAAAAAGGATTGCGATGCCTCGCGCCGCTCGGGCATCTGATTCTCTTCGGCCGTGCGGGCGGAGCGCCGGAGCCGCTCAATCCGCTCGAGTTGTTCGGCAAGTCAATCAAGGTAAGCGGGTTTGCCGTTACGATGATGTACGCGCTGCGCGAGCATCATCGCCGCGCTCTCGACGATGTCTTCAGGCTGGCGCGAGAGGGGCGGCTGATGGTGCCGATCGGCGGCAGCTTTCCTCTCGCCGACGCCGTCCGAGCGCATCAATTCCTGGAGTCCCGCCGTTCGATGGGAAAGCTGCTGCTTATCCCGTGACTGGGCGGATGGCCCCAAGGCGGCCATACGGATATAGGGGAGATCATGCTGCGCGCACGAATCAACGGAATCGAGATGGCCTATGAGCTGCGCGGGTCGGGCGCGCCCGTCGTCATGATCCATGGCGCCCAGGGCGACCAGACGATGTTCGATGGGCTGGCGGATGCTTTCGCTCCACGGTTCAGGGTGCTCACGTTCGACCAGCGAGGTTCCGGATTGAGCGACAAGCCCGACATGCCGTACAGCATGGCGATGCTTGCGGATGATGCGGCGGCGCTGATGGAGCACGTGGGATTCGCCGATGCGCACGTGATCGGGGTTTCGATGGGCGGGATGATCGCCCAGGAACTCGCGCTGCGCCATCCCGCCAGAGTCCGTTCGCTGGTTCTGGGATGCACCACCGCAGGCGGCCCCGGGTCGATTCCGGCTTCAAGCGGAAGCGCTGCGTACTCAACCGACGCGATGAGCCCCGAAGAGCGGGGCAGGGCGCTCGCGGAGGCGGCCTTTACCCCGGAATTCATCGAGAAGCATCCCGAGATCATTGCTTCGATGATCGAGGCGCGCCGGCGCCGGCCGATCGACACGGTCGCTCTAGCAAATCGAATGAAAGCCGTCCAGGGACATGACACTCGCGATAGGCTTGCGCGGATCAAGTGCCCGACATTGGTGATCACCGGACGCGACGACGCGCTCATTCCGTGGGAGAACTCCCGCCTGCTCGCCGAAAGCATTCCAGGAGCCAAGCTGGTGATCCTTGAGCCGGCGGGTCATTGCTTCTGGCTGGAGCAGCCGGAACATTCGCGCGACACAATCGCCGGATTCCTCGCCGGCACATGATCGTTGATACGCGCGTTTGATTTCACTTCGCATCCGTGCCATCGAGAATATTCTCGGGGAGAGAAAGCGATGCCTTGTTGCGCTCTGGCGGCATTTGTCGTCGGACAGATCGTGATTGGCTTCGATGCGCTGAGGCGGTTCGTCCTTGGACGCTCCGCGGCCGAGCGTATCGTGCCAAATCCGTCCGCTGAATGGCGCCTGTTCACCGGGCCGGACAACGGGCAACGCTCCTCCCGATCGATGCGGCCGGTGCGATGGTTCGCCATCGCCGCGGTCTTCGAGGCGGCGCTGTTGGCGGCGGGCGCCTGGGGAATCAGGTCCCTGCGCCATCATCAGCACTCATTTCCAAGGGCGGAAGTCCACGCCCCGGCTTTCGACCGAGCGGCCTTCAAGCCGCAGCTTTTGCGAGGGTAGGACCATGGCAGCAACGCCAAATGAAATCGTCCAGGCATTCGTGACCAGGCAGGCCTCGACCGGCCCGGTGACGGCATCACGCCGCAGACGCGCCGCGCTGATATACGCGGCGATGTGCGCGTTGGGGGTGATTCCGTTGATTACCGGGATGTCGGCGGCGTCTCGGGCCGCGGGCCTTGGACTTTGGATTCCGGGCGGCGGATTTCTCGCTGTGGGCGGATGGGCGATGCTGCTGTTCCCGGTGGCGGTCGCGCTCTTTGGGCTGGCGGTGTTTGCGTGGTTTGCTTCCGGAATGGTGGTTGCTCCGATTGTTGTGTGGCTCGGATCGGCGTGGCTTGCGGGTTCGATGGCGGAGGAATCGATTTCCACGTTTGGCGCGATCCTTGTTCCGGCCCTGGCAGCCGGAGCTGCCTTTTACGCCCATCGGTATTCTCGCTCGCGCAGGGAAGCGGAGATGGCGCGGTTCGAGGCGCGCAAGCAGTTCCTGCCCTCCGCGATAGCCGAGGTTATCGAGACCGCCTCTCCAGCTCCATCGCCCGAGGCGCGCGAGCTTGGACCCGACGATCTCGCCGCCGTGCGCTATCTTTTCGATCGGGCGCTGCAGCCGATGGGTGAACTTAACGGGTACGACCGGATCGACCAGTTCCAGACCTCGGCTCTCCGCTATCAGATCAACAACATCGGTTATGCGCTGGCGATGCTGCAGTGCCATTACGCGCCGAACTTTCATGGCTACCTGGCGCGCGCCCAGCGCAATCTCATCGAGCTGTACCTCGATCGGAGGATCTGGAGTTACTGGATCTATGAATCCGCGTGGGGACATTTGAATCTCACGAATCCCGACCCCGCCGGCAAGGACAACATCATGCTTACCGGATGGTTTGGGCTGCACGTTGGGATGTACATGCTCAACAGCGGCGACCGGCGCTACGCGGAGCCGGGGAGCCTGCCGTTCCGGCTGAGTTCCCATCGCGTCTTCCATCACGACATCCACAGTCTTGAGCAATCGGTCCTGCGGAACTTCCTCGACTCGGAATTCTGCCTGTATCCCTGCGAGCCGAACTGGGTTTATCCGATATGCAATCACTTCGGGATGGCATCGCTGGCCGTATACGACCGGCTGTTCGGAACACGTTACGTGAAGGCGACGCTGGATCGATGGCTTCAGAGCCTCGACAAGGAATTCACGGACCTGAGCGGGAGCGTAATCGGGCTTCGTTCAGCTCTGACCGGGCTTCGGTTTCCGTTTCCCGCCGGCGAAGCCGGGTTCGCCATCTTCGAAAACTGCTTTGCGCCGGAGCGGGCGCAGCGGATGTGGGCGATCGCGCGGCAAGAACTCAAGGGCATCCTCAGGACCGGCGAGGACGGCACGAGGACGATCGAGCTGCCCGGCCGCGGATTCGACTTTGGGAACTACAGACCCGGATGGACCGGCGCCTACGCCAGCATCATGGACAGCGCTCGGGAGTTCGGCGACGAGGAGACAGCGGCGGCCGCGCAGGAAAGCCTGGACCGGCGATGCGGCCGCAGCATCGAGGGAGGAGTGCTTCGATATACGGGCGGCTCAAATCTTTCGAACATCCTGGCCGTGCGCGCGAGAATCCATCGCCGCGACGACTTCCGGATTGCCGTAACCCGGGGTCCGGGCGAGGCGACGGCGCGCGGACCGATTCTGGCCGAGGTCGGCTACCCTGATGTTCTTGTGGCGCGCGCCCGCAGCGACGGCGAGGCGCTGGATCTCGTGCTCTACCCGGGAGAAGAGCCGGGTCCCAGGACGCTTCGATTCGAACGGCTCAAGCCCGGACGGCGCTATACGGTTCGCAACGGCAAAGAGGACGGAATGGTTGCCGATGCGACGGGAGCGGCTTCGCTGACCGTGGATTTGCGGGGGCGCACTTCAATCCGGTTGCTGCCTGCCGCATAGAGGCGCGTTCCTGCCGCGTCGATGATGCGGCATCCGGCCAGGTTGTGCCGAGGGCGGGGCTATTTCGAGGCCACGCAGCGGAGCGTTGAGCGGACCACCTGGATCGTGACAGGAAGTCCAAAGAGCCACGCGGTTGCGAGACCGAGGAAGAGAATTTCGCCGAACATCGCTTTCACCTGCACACCAAAGGCTCCATCCGTGCCTCTTTGCGGGGCGGAAGGCCCCGAAAATCGCCGCGTGAAGCCGTCTAACGGAGAGTGTAGCAAGGAGCGCACCATCGCCGCTTCCTTTTTTTCTTTCGATGGGGAGATCGATCGATGAATGATTGTCGCCGTTCGGGCGGGGGCGCGTCGCCCGGGGATTGGCTCGGGCTTTATGGATTGGCGCCGGCGCAGGGGCGATACTTCTCGCATACAAGCCGCAAGGGAGGTGAAGAATGAACTATCGCCAACTGGGCCGGACCGATATTCGCGTGGCGACCGTGGGTCTCGGATGCATGGGAATGTCGGACTTTTACGGGCCGCGCGACGACGCGGAATCGATTGCAACCATCCATCGCGCGCTCGACCTCGGCGTGAACTTCCTTGACACCTCCGATGCGTACGGGCCGCACAGGAACGAGGAACTGGTCGGCCGTGCGATTCGCAGCCGCCGTCATGAGGTCGTTCTTGCCACAAAGTTCGGGATCGTCAGGGGCGCGGACGGCTCGCGCACGATCAACGGAAAACCCTACTACGTCCGCAAGGCATGCGAGGACAGCCTAAGACGCCTCGGCCTCGACGTCATCGATCTTTACTACCAGCACCGCGTCGATCCCAACACTCCGATCGAAGAGACGGTCGAGGCCATGGCGCGGTTGGTGAAGGAGGGCAAGGTTCGCGCTTTGGGGCTGTCCGAAGCCGCTCCGGATACGATCCGCCGCGCATGCAAGGTCCATCCGATATCCGCCCTGCAGACCGAATATTCTCTATGGAGCCGCGATCCCGAAGACGGACTGCTCGACCTGTGCCGGGAACTGGGGATCACGTTCGTCGCCTACAGCCCGCTCGGAAGGGGGTTCCTGACCGGCGAGATCCGGCGGTTCGAGGACCTCGCGCCTGATGACTTTCGCCGGCTGTCGCCGCGTTTTCAGGGCGAGAATTTTCAAAAGAACCTCGAACTGGTCGATCGGATACAGGCGATGGCCCGAGAGAAAGGATGCACGCCTTCACAGCTCGCGCTTGCGTGGGTGATAGGCCGAGCCGACCATATCGTCACGATTCCCGGGACCAAACGCAGAAAGTACCTGGAGGAGAACGTCGGCGCGGATGCGATCCGGCTGACCGAGG
>Ga0070741_10016934_pt1 | contig 12053 bp, 7 predicted proteins | sample Coa_R1_4_FD_66440 | JGI IMG/M metagenome (GOLD analysis project Ga0070741, IMG submission 66440) | Surface soil microbial communities from Centralia Pennsylvania, which are recovering from an underground coalmine fire - Coalmine... | ecosystem: Environmental > Terrestrial > Soil > Unclassified ...
GCGATGAGCGGCGCGTTGACGAGGTTCACGGTCTCCTCGGAGATCGGCGCGAGCAGGCCGCGAATCACCGTGGCGGTGAGCGCCGTCGTGTCGTGCTCGGCCATCTCGCCGCTGTAGGTGATCTCGACGCTCTCGACCTGCCCCTCCGCCGCAAGCTGCGTCACCGTCTGACCCAACGTCTCGCACAGCCGAAAGTACGGCTCGAGGACGGCCATCGCCTCAGGCACGACGATGGGCGCGTTGACGGCGTAGAGCGTGGGCCGACCCTCCAGCGCCGCCACGACCTGCTCGGCGACCTCCAGGGCGACCTGTACCTGCGCCTCCTGGGTGGAAGCCGCCAGGTGCGGAGTGGCGACGAGGGTCTCGACCTGTAGCAGCGGGTTGTCGCCCGGCGGCTCGCGCTGGAAAACGTCGAGCGCCGCGCCCGCCAGGCGGCCGCTCTCCAGCGCTTCGCGCAGCGCGTTTTCGTCGACGATGCCGCCGCGGGCACAATTGATCACGTACGCCGTGCGCTTGAGCAGCGATAGCTCCGCCGCGCCGAGCAGGCCCTGCGTCTGCGCCGTGGAGGGCGTGTGGATGGAGACGAAGTCGGCCGCGCGCAGGAGCGACGGCAGGTCGGTCATTTCGACGCCGAGGCGGCGCGCGTGCTCGGCCCCGACGTAGGGATCGCAGGCGATCACGCGCATCTCCAGGCCCTGAGCCCGTCGGGCGACCTCGCGCCCGATCCGCCCCAGACCGATGATGCCGAGCGTTTTGTTGCGGACCTCTTCGCCCATGAAGCGCGACCGCTGCCACTGGCCGGCACGCAGCGCGGCGCTGGCCTGCGGAATGTGCCGGGCCACGGCGAGCAGCAGCCCAATGGTGTGCTCGGCAACGGCGATCGTGTTGCCGGCGGGCGCGTTCACGACCACGACGCCGCGGCTGGTGGCCGCGTCCACGTCGATGTTGTCGACGCCTACGCCAGCGCGACCGATGACGCGCAGGTCGGAGGCGGCCTCGATCACGGGTCGGGTGACCTTCGTCTCGCTGCGCACGATGAGCGCCTGGTAGCCACGCACAGCCTCCACCAGCTCGTCCGGCTTCAGGCCCGTGCGCACGTCCACCGTCCCGTGCTGGCGCAGGTAGGCTACGCCGTCCGGCGCGATCGGGTCGGTGACGAGAATCCGCGGGGAGCCCGGCGCGACTGCCGCGCCCCCAGGTTGCTGCACGGGAGCGCTCATGGCGCCGCCGTGGCCGGCGCCGCCAGGGTCTGGCGAATAGCCTGCGTCACATCGTCAATGTCCGCCTCCTCGACCATCCCCATGTGCCCGATGCGCGCGATTTTGCCTGCCAGCTCACCCTGGCCGCCCGCCAGAACGACGTCGTGCTGGGTGCGAAGCTGCTCGAGGAACGCCTTCTCGTTCGTGCCGTCCGGCAGGTAGAAGGCTGTTACCGTGTCGGAGGCGCGCCGTTCGTCGACGGGCACGAGGCGAAGGCCCAGGCTTTTCACGGCCGCGCGGGTGTACGCGCCAATCCGGCGATGCTTGGCGTAAACCGCGTCGAAGCCCTCCGCCCGCATGAGGCGCAGCGCCTCGCGGAAGCCATAGAGCACCGTGATCCCGGGCGTCCAGGGCGTCTGACCGCGCGCTGCCTCTTTCTTCGCGAGCGCCAGGTCCCAGTAGTACCGAGGGAGCTTAGCCGTGGCGTTCGCCTCCCAGGCCCGCGGGCTGACCGAGATCATGGCGATGCCGGGGGGGACCATCCAGCCCTTCTGCGAGGCGCTGACGAGCAGGTCGATACCCCACTCGTCCGTCTTGATCTCCAGCGACCCCGCCGACGACACGCCGTCCACCACGAGCAGGGGGCCGGCCGCCCGCACCACCGTGGCCAGCGCCTCCAGGTCGTTGGTCACGCCAGTCGATGTTTCGTTGTGCGTCAGGAGCACGCCCTTGATCGTGGGGTCCGCGGCCAGACGCTGGGCGACGGCTTGCGGGTCGGCCGCCTCGCCGTAGGGGAACGCGAGCACCTGCACGTCGCAGCCGAACCGCTCGGCGATCGTCGCGAAGCGCTCGCCGAAGTTCCCGATGCTGATTGCCAGCAATCGGTCGCCAGGCGAGAACGTATTGACCACCGCGGCCTCGAGACCGCCCGTCCCCGACGAGGTGAGCAGGAAGAGGTCGTTGCGGGTTTGAAACGCCGTTTGTAACTCGGTCGTAACCTCGTGCAGCAGGTCCGCGAACTCCGGGCCGCGGTGGTTGATCATGGGCTGGGAGAGCGCCGCCGCCACGCTATCGGGAATCGGCGTAGGCCCCGGGGTCCGCAAGTTCACGTTTGCCTCCTGCGCCGCGCGCCGGCGGCCGTCCGGCTAGCCGCGCGCAATGGGCGATGCCCCATAGTGCTGGGCGCGCCTGGCCACTGGGCTGCCGCGTTACGCCCGACGTAGTATAATCGCAGACTCTTCACGGGCGGGGCAAGCCTCTACACTCATGCTCCGGCGTCAGAGCGTCCCCGCCGGAACGGTAAGACGATGAGCCTGGTTGCACTCGCGCGACTGCTGCCGTACATCGCGGCCATCCTGCTTATCATGGGCCTCGCGCCTCCATCGGCGCGGGCGCAGACCGCCCCGCCCGCGGCGCCCAGTGTGCCCGGCGCCGCCAGCGCGACCGAGCTGGATGCTGCGCTTTCGGCCGGCGCCATCTCTCCCGACTCGCGCCCGGCCGCGATCCGGCGGGCGACGACGGCCTTGCGCGAGGCCTGGGACTTGTTGCTCGACCGCTTTGTGGACCCGCTCGATCCGGTCGTGCTGGCGACGGCCGCCGACGACGCCCTGCGGGGCGCGCTGGCGGAGCGGGCCGTGCCGGCGGCCGATGAGGTGCTCCCCCTGGATGGCGACCGCGGCGCCATCTGGTCCGCGCTTAGCGGGCGCTACCAGACCGCGGCGGAGCAGGCCGCGGACGTTGATCCGTCGCTGCTCGCCCACGCGGCGATCGCCGCCATGGCGTCCCTGGCCGACGACACGCATACGCATTTCATGTCGCCGCGGCAGTTCCGCGAACACCAGTCGTGGACTCGCGGCGAGGTGAAGTATGCCGGCATCGGCGCGCGCCTGCGCGGTCCGGCGCTCACGATCGTGGAGGTCTTCGCGGGAAGCCCCGCCGCCGTGGCAGGGCTGCGAGCGGGTGACCGCATTCTGCAAGTCGGCGATGCGTCTACCGAGGGGCTTCGTATCGAGGACGCGGTCCAGCTCGTGCGTGGGGCCGAGGGGAGCCAGGTCACACTGCGCGTTCAGCGCGCCGGGAGCGGCGCGGTGGAGCCGGTCACGGTCACGCGCGCCGAGATCCAGGTGCCGTTCGTGGAGAGCCGCGCTCTGGGCGACCTCGGCTACGTCCGACTGCGTGGGTTTCCCGAGCCGTCGGTCGTGGACCAGGTCGAGCAGGCGATCCTGGCGCTCCAGGGGCAGGGCGTGCGGGGCCTGATTTTCGATCTCCGCGGCAACGCGGGCGGGCGGCTCGACGTCGGCGCACGGCTGCTCAGCCGCTTCATTGCCAGCGGCCCGATCTACCAGGAGGTCGACCGACGTGGCCGGCAGGCCACGCGCACCGTCCGGGCCGGTTCGCCAATCCTTACCGTGCCACTAGCCGTGCTGATCGACGAAGGCACGGCGTCCATGGGCGAGATCTTCGCGGCGAACGTGCAGGAGCATGGGATCGGGCGGTTGTTCGGCACGACGACGATGGGCAGCGTGGCCGCGAGCCAGGTGCTGCCGCTGGCCGATGGCTCGGCGCTGCAGCTCGCCGTGATGCAGATCTACTCGGGGCAGGGGCAGCGCCTCAATCGCGAGGGCGTGCACCCTGACCAGGAAGTCGAGCTTCGCCTGGAAGACCTGCAGAGCGGCCGCGATCCGCAGGTAGAGGCGGCCGCGGCGTACCTGCGCAGCCTCGGCGCCGCCAACACGGCCGCCCCGGCAAATCCCTAGCCTCACTCCCCAGGGCGCCGCGCCGCCAGCCGCGGTCGTTCCGACGCGCGGTCCAGCCTGCCGCGCCGCGCGCGCTTCCGTCCCGCAACGCCGACGGATGCCCCAATAGCTTGCTCACTCTGAGCTGTCGTCCGAGGGGCGGATTGCCCATTGGTCGGGCACACGTGGCGGGGTTAGCCCCCGGGGAGATAGCGAGAGCGCCCGCCAGAGCTGGCGGGCGCTCTCGTGCTCCGCTGCAGGGCCCGCGTCAGTTGCCGACGCGCTGGCGCCAGGGCTCGAAGTGCCGCTCGACGTGGCGCAGCAGCTCCATCATGCCAAGCCCCGAGAAGCAGATGATCATCACGCCCACGAAGACCTTGTCCGTCTGGAACGTGGCGCCCGCGACGGTGATGAGATAGCCGACGCCGGCCGTCGCGGCGTACAGCTCGCCCACCACGACGCCGATCAACGCGCGGCCCACGCCCAGGCGCAGCCCCGTGATCATGAAGGGAATCGAGCCCGGGATGGCGATCGTGCGGAAGATCTGCCAGTCGTTCGCTCCGAACGAGCGCGCGCACTTGACCATGTTCGGGTCGAGCGCCCGCATGCCCGAGAACGTGCTGATGAGGACTGGGAAGACCGCGCCCGCGAATACCACGGCGATCTTGGAGTTGATGCCGATGCCGAACCAGATGATGAACAGCGGCAGGAGCGCCACACGCGGCGTGGCGTACAGCGCCGACACAAACGGCTCGACGACGTAGTTCAGCCGGCGGTACCAGCCAGTAAGCATGCCGAGGGGAATGCCGACGGCGACGGACAAGAGGTAGCCCAGCGCGAACTCCTGGAAGCTGACCCAGATGTCCTTGTAGATGCTGCCCTTGGACAGAACCTCCCAGGCCCCGGCCAGGTTGCCGGTGGTCAGCGCGCCCAGGAAGGCGGCGATCCCCGGATTGAAGAAGAGCTTGTCGGCAGCGCCCAGAATGCGCGACGGCGCGCTCGTGAACATGGGGTTGACCTGCGGCAGGGCCGAGGCGAAGGGCACCTGCCAGCCGAAGTACGTCCACTTCGTGCCGACGCCCTCCCAGAAGAGCAGGAAAAGCACTACCGCAACTACGCCGTAAACCGTGCCTTCATAGTCGTCCCAGGTGCGCCGGCGCTTCTCGCGCTCAGCGGCCGGACGCGCAACCGCCGCCGCCTGACTCTGGGCCATCTCTCTCCTCCTGCAGGTGCCGCTGCCGGTGCCCGTGTCGACTGTACAACGCCCGGTGAACGGACCCATTATGACAGGTAACGGGCCGCGCGTAAAGGGCGGCCCGGCCGCGTTGGCGTTATGGTAGAATACCGCGCGCGCAGGCTGCGTGACTAGGAGAGGTCGCCTAGTGGCCTAGGGCGCTCGCCTGGAAAGCGAGTAGGCGTTCACTGCGCCTCGTGGGTTCGAATCCCACCCTCTCCGCCCCATCCGCAGGGGGCCAAAGCTCCCTGCGGATGTCTCTCTGATTCCCCGGCCGGTATCCCGCCGCACTCCCAGCATCGGTGCGACCTTGCTAGGCGCGCATGCGGGGATCGAATGCGTCCCGCAGCCCGTCTGCCAGCAGGAAGATCGCCAGGACGGTGAGGAAGATCATCACCCCAGGCGCTGCCACGAGCCATGGCGCCCGCGTCACGTAGTCGAGCGAGTTCTGCAGCATGTTGCCCCAGCTCGCGGTCGGCGGCTGGACGCCAAGGCCGAGATAGCTCAGGCCCGACTCGAAGAGAATGCCGGAGGCGATCTCGAAGCCCGCGACGACGCTGACGACGGAGATCAGGTTGGGCAAGACGTGCTGGAACAGGATCCGCGCGTCGCTAGCGCCGAGCACGCGGGCCGCGTCGACGTAATCGCGGCGGCCGACGGATAGGGTCTGGCCGCGCACGAGGCGCGCCGTGCCCATCCAGCCGAGCAAGCCGATGATCACTGCCAGCCCGGTCGGATCAGGTCGGAACGTAATCGAGAGTGTGATCAGGAAGAACAGGAGGGGGATGTTCTGCAGCACCTGGATCACCGCGTTGATCGCGTCGTCCACCAGGCCGCCGTAGAAGCCGGCGACTAGCCCCATGGGCACGCCAGCCAGCAGCGACACGAGCGCCACCATGAAGCCGATCCGCAGCGACACCTGCCCCGCGTACAGCACGCGCGTCAAGTTGTCGCGCCCCAGCTCGTCGGTGCCCAGCCAGCGTCCAGGCGCAGGCGGCGCAAAGTTGTTGCGGAGATCCTGGGCGTTGGGATCGGTGTGCAGCACGTAGCTGGCCACCAGCGGCGCGGCGACGGTGACAAGGCAAATGGCTGCGAAGAGGTAGATGGCGAACATCGAGACGCGATCGCGGCGTAGTCGCCGCCACGTCAGCGTGAAGTAGCCGGGGCTGGGGCGTGCCTCCGGCTCGGCGGGCGTCAAGCGACGGAGGGCCGCGCCGCGTACCGCGCCGGCATCTGATTCGTGTGCCATCTTGCTCCTTCGGCTGACCGGCGCGGACCATCGCCCGCGTCGGCCGACGCCTACTCGTAGCGCACGCGCGGGTCTACCCAGCCGTAGGCGATGTCCGCGAGCAGGTTGCCGAGGATGACCAGGAAGGCGCTGAACATATTGAGCGCCATCAAGACCGGGTAGTCACGCTGGAACGCCGCCTGGACCGCCATACGACCGATGCCCGGCCAGGAGAACGTGTTCTCGAAAAGCACGGAGCCACCCACCAGCGCTGCCAGCACGCCGCCCATGAGCGTGACGATCGGGATCAGGGCGTTGCGGAAAACGTGCCGCACCAAGACCACGCGCTCGGAGAGGCCCTTCGCGCGGGCCGTGCGCACGAAGTCTTGCCCGAGCACGTCGAGCACCTCGGATCGCATGTAGCGCGAGTAGCCGATCCATCCGCCCATCGCGGCAATCGTAGCCGGCAGCGCCAGGTGCCACAGCCGGTCGAGCAGCGTGTCGTGGCCCTGCGTGTACATGCCGCCCAGTGGGAAGATACGGACCGTATTCGCGGAGACTACCAGGATCATCAGGCCCAGCCACCAGTGCGGCACGGCATTGCCGACAACGGTGAACACGCGGACGAGGTTGTCGACCCAGCTCCCGCGGTGCATCGCCGCGAAGAGCCCCAGGGGAATTCCCAGCAGCCCGAGCAGGAGCGCGGCCAGCGACAACTGGATAGTGGCCGGCAGTCGCTCGGCGATCTTGTCCACCACGGGCCGCTGGTCAATGAAGGACACGCCGAGGTCGCCCCGCACCGCGCTTGTCAGCCACTTCACGTAAGATACCGGGATGGGGTCGTTCAGCCCGAACTGCTCCTCGAGGCGCTGAATGGTGGCCTGGTTGATGCGCGGGTTGGCGTACATGGCGACGAGCCCGCCGGGCGCCAGGCGCATCAGGCCGTAGCTGATGATGCTCACTCCCAGGAGAATGAACACGGACTGGATGAGCCGGCGGACGAGGAACCGTGCCATGGTCTTACTTCACGTACCACTGCTCGATATTATGGCCGATGCCGAGAGGCGTGACCTCGACGCCGCCGATCCGGTTGTTGATGCCGGCGTAGCCCTTGCTCATGGTGAGGAAGATGTACGGCAGGTCCTCCGCGAGGATGCGTTGGATCTCGAAGTACGCGTTCTTGCGCTGCTCCGGGTCGAACTCGCGTACGCCCTCCTGGAACAGCTCCTCGACGCGCTTATTGACGTAGCCTACCGCGTTGAGCTTCGGGATGTTCTTTTCGCTCCAGATCTGGTACATCCAGTGCGGGTCGAGAGTTGAGGTCCAGCCCAGCACCGTCATGTCCCAATCGAACGGCGGCGAATGGACGGCTTGCAGGAATGTGCCCCATTCTAGTCCCTGTAGCTCGACTTCGATCCCAATCTTCCTGAACTCTTCCTGCGCCACCGTGGCGATGCGCTCTCGCACCTTGCTCGTATTCGGCCCGTAGATCATGCGCAGGTGCAACCGCTCGCCGTCCTTGGTCACGATGCCATCTGACCCGGGGGTCCAGCCCGCCTCGGCGAGCAGTTGCCGCGCTCGCTCGGGATTGTAGTCGTAGTGCGGGACGTCGGGGTTGTAGCACCAGCAGGTAGGGGGGTAGGCAGAGTAGATGGGCGCGCCGAGCCCGTACATGATCTTGTCCACGATCAGTTGACGGTCGATAGCGTACGCCATCGCGCGCCGCACGCGGACATCCTGTAGATACGGCTTGCGAAGGTTGAAGCCCAGGTAGCTCCACGACGCGGCCGCGGGCAGCCACTCGTACACGGTGACGTTGTCCAGGTGCCGGGCGCGCTCGATGTCCGCCGGCTCGAACTCGGCGCGATCCACCTCGCCGGCGCGCAGCTTCTCGAAAGCGACCGCCTGGCTGGGTACGATCTGGATCGTGTAGCTGTCGAGCTTGGGACGCCCCTTGAAATACAGCTCGTTGGCGACGAAGGTCGCATGATGATCGCGCTGCCACTCCTTGAGCTTGAAGGGCCCCGAAACGACGCTCGGCGCCATGATCTCCGGGTTCAGCCCCGCGTCATTCCAGTCGAGGTGCTCCCAGACGTGCTTCGGCAGCGGGCCGATGACATCGGCGTTGTCGAGCCCGACGGCGCTCGGCTCCCGGAGCGTCACCATGATGGTTGAGGGGTCGGGCGCTTCATAAGAGACAATCGGCTCGAAGTTCGAGGCGTACGGATACTGGTTCTCCGGCTTCAGCGCCTGCTCAAATGTCCACTTGAAATCGGCCGAGGTGATCGGCTGACCGTCGCTCCAGCGAATGTCGGGACGCAGGTGGAAGGTGTAGGTTAAGTGGTCGGCAGAGACGTCCCAGCTCTGAGCGAGCCAGGGAATGAACCGTTCCGGGTGCTGCGGGTCGCGCGTGATCAGTCCGCCGGCGTATACCAGGGCCTGGTAGCCACGGGAGGCGGAATCAGTGACTTTGAAAGGATGAAAGCTGACGGCATCACCTGTCGCGGCGACGATCATCGCGCCGCCTGGCCGGGCGAGGGCTACCCCGGCATCGCCCCCAGGGCCGACGCGCGGCGGCCCCGCCTCCGGCTGTCCCGGCACACACCCGGCGAGGAGGAGGGCCACCGCAATCAAGCCGAGCGCACGCCGAGTCATGGCCAGCCGCGCACCGACCATTGTTCTTCTCCATTGGACCTTGCTCGCCGTGCCGCGATCTGCGGGGGCCGCCAGACGGGCGGCGCCCCGACTGCCCCCATGATCTGGCCGAGCCCTGGGACAGCCGGAAGGCGAGGGGTGCAAGTTAGCTAGAGTATAATAGTGCCCTGGCAACTGCGCCATATGTCACGAGCGGGCGGTGATGCGCGCTGGCCCTTCCCTGCCGAGGTGGCGGAATAGGCAGACGCGGCGGACTTAAACTCCGCTGGCCGCGAGGCCGTAGGGGTTCGAGCCCCCTCCTCGGTACCGTTTTTGTCCCGCTCTCGCATGGGCTCCCGGACGGCCTCTCACATGAAGTGTCGGCAGGGGCAGCGCCGGTTACCATATACCTCATACCTCACTCGCCGACTCGCCCGGTAGGCCACGAGCGGGTGCTGTTCTGAAGGCGCCGACGGGGGTGCATGGCTGCTCAGCCGGCGGGCGGCAGCGTGTAGATCAGCATGACCACACTGCCGCAATCTGTCAGCTCGCGGGTGGTGCCCCCAGGATAGCGCGCTTCCACCGCGGCTAGCTCCTGCCGGCGGTCAGGCATGAACAGGAAGATGCTGCCGCGGCCGCCATCGGGGAGCGCAGGCGGCGGTGGGCCAGTTGTGCTGGTCTTGCCGTACTCCTCCAGGTTCTGGATGGGTAGCCCGCCGCTCAGGAAGTCCACCGACGGATGGATGCCATAGGCAAACCGTCCGGCGCCGTACAGATACGCCCTGTAAGCGGGGTCCACGGTGCGCAGGTACGCGCCCAGGCGCGAGGCGAGCCGTGTGTACGAGTCTTCGAAGCCACAGCCGGGCACTAGCTGGGTGAAGTAGTAGCTCACATTGATGAGCGCCACGACTCCCGCGAAGGCTACAGCCGCCGCCAAGCCCACGCGCCGATCCAGCCGCGCGCGCAGCCTCACCACCTGGATGAGCTTCACGGCGCCAAGCGCGGCCAGGGTGGCGACCGCCGGCAGGACCACCAGCACGCGGTATACCGAGATCGCCGGGTTGGTGAGGGCCGCGGCGCCGAGAACCGAAGCCAACAACCAGAGGTTCAACAGCAGGAAGCGCGGCTCGCGGGTGTGCCACAAGCTATACGCTACGCCCAGAACGAACACCGCCGCCGTGAGCTGGTCCAGTAGCGGCATTGACCCCAGGTAGAAGGCCGAGGCGGGATAGTACGTGAACATCAGCAGGCAGTCCGATACCTGCTGCCACAGCAGCGCGGGAATGCTCCGGCCAGTCATTTGGGCCGCGCCGGCCAGCCAGCCGGACTGGACGATGCCGATCTGGTTCATGCGGACGTTGAAGTCCTCGGGATGCGTCCACCACCACAGCGCCATGGGCGCGCCGACGATGGCCAGGCCGCCAGCGAGCGCCGCGAAATGCCCCGCATGGCGGACGGCGTGCTTGCGGTCGAGGAGCATGAGAAGCGCGGCGAAGGCGACGACCACGACGATAATGAGCCGCGCGCCTGTGTAAAAGTACAGGTGCATGCCGATGACTATGCCGCTGAGTGCAAAGTCGAGCGCGCGGCCGCTCTTGATGCCGCGGTAGAGCAGCCACAGTGCTAGCGGCGCGAACAGCGTGTCGAGCGGCGCGCCGGCCACGTTCAGGCGGCTAAAGTGGAGGTGCACGTGATTGACGGCGACCAGGATGGCGGCGACTAGCCCGATGAGAGGGGTGAACATCGCTCGCGCCATCAGGTAGGTGGCGGGGACGCTCAGCGCGCCGGCCAGGGCGCAGACCATCCGCGCGTGCATCGGGTCCGTGCCTCCCCAGCGCATCGGCAGCCCCATCAGCAGCAGGCCGAGCGTGCCATAATTCACCTGCGTCATGAAGGGGCTGGGAGGATTGGCGGCGGCATTCAGGGCCATCCGGCTCACCAGCCCTTCGTCGCCGCTCACGATGTCGGGGATGGCGCCGAGCTGCCAAAAGCGCAGCGCTGCGCCGAGCAGGGTGAGCGCCGAGAGGACCGCAAGCTCCGCACCGTGCTCGGCCAGGGCGCACCGGACCCGCGTCGCGCTGAGCGCGGGGCGCAGCACGAGCGCCGACCCCGCGCTTGGCCAGAAGGCCGCGGCGTATAGCCCCGCGGAGGCCAGCCAGAGCAGTACCGCGTCGAGGTAGCCGGCGTTGGGAGCGCGCGTCGGCAGAAGCTGCAACAGGGTGTAGGCGGCTGCTACACTCCCGAGCAGCAGGAGAGTGCGGCGCGGCCGGTGCCCCAGACGGGCCATCGCGGCTTGCGCGGCCGGCGACTGCAGGAGGCGGGCTAGCAGGCGTTGGAAGGGCGCGACGATCGGTTGCGCTGCTTTCAGCGAGCCGGTGAGCGCCAGGAACACCAGTCCTGCACAGGCGTAGAACAACACGCCCCGCCACAGATGGGGCGGCGTCTCAGCGAACGACTGTTGGCCCCAGAGCAGCAGGAGGGGAACAGCGCAGCAGGCGATGAGGGACAGCAGGGCGCGTTCGCTCACCGCGTGCCCGTCCAGCTTTGGGCTACGGAGCCGCCGGCGCGCTCCGATCCGAGTCCAGGCGGCCTGCGCGGGCGCTGGAGCCTCTTGCTGATTGGGGCGCGCTGACTGGGCCGGACTTTCGAATCTCTGATCGCCAATCGCCGGACTCCGAATCCGTCCGCAGCCACGCGCCATTCGCCATGGCCGGGATGGGGGTTCCAACACGTGCCCGGGCCGGGAGTATAGAAACCGCTGAGCTGTGACGCAAGGCTTCGGACCCCTGCGCTTTCCGCCGCGGGATAGGGGGTGGATGCCGTGGGTGGCCCGGACGCGTGCTGCGAGGGCCCAGCCGCGACGCTGGAACGAGTCTTGCGAACCGACCGACGACTCGGTCCGCCGGGCGCGCCGGGCGCGGTTCCCGAGGGGGGGCGATGGACGAGCAGCCGTTGACGATCCTCATCGTCGAAGATGACCGTGACATCAGCGACCTGCTGCGCGCCGCGTTCGAGGCCGAAGG
>Ga0070741_10016935_pt1 | contig 12052 bp, 13 predicted proteins | sample Coa_R1_4_FD_66440 | JGI IMG/M metagenome (GOLD analysis project Ga0070741, IMG submission 66440) | Surface soil microbial communities from Centralia Pennsylvania, which are recovering from an underground coalmine fire - Coalmine... | ecosystem: Environmental > Terrestrial > Soil > Unclassified ...
ATCTCCAAAACCTTGCCGCCGTCGTCGTGACTTACACCTCGTCCGCTCAGGCGCACCGTGATGGGCTTGCCGTCTCGCCGCTTCCATTTGAGTTCGACATTGTCCACTCGCCCGCTGCGCTCGTATTCCTCCACCAGGCGAACCTGTTCGTGCGCATGCAGGAACACGTCGTTTCTGGGATCCAGGACAAGCACTTCCTCCGCGGACTCGTAACCCAGCATGCCGATCAGCGCGGGATTCACATCCAGAAATTTTCCATCCAGGCTGCTGCGAAAAATACCGTAGGCCGCACTCTGTACTAATGACCGGTATCGCGCCTCCGAACAGCGTAACGCTTCTTGGTGCCGCTTGTGTTCGATGGCGCTGGCCACGTGCTGGGAGACGAAATTCAGAATCTCCTTTTCTTTCTCCCCGTAGCGCACCTTTTCGTTGTAGCTCTGCACCACCAGCACTCCAAAAGTGTTGTCTCCCGCTTTCAGCGGAACGCCCAGCCAGTCCAAAGAAGGCGCGCCGATGGACTGCACTTCGCCTCGCCGCACCAGTCCTTCAAAAATGTCGGGCGACGCCAACAAAGGCTCCCCAGTCCGCAGCACGTACTCAGTCAATCCCTTGCCCAGCGGCTTGGGTGGAAACGGAGGGTCTTCTTCGTCGACGAAGTAGTCGAAGCTGAGCAAACGCGTCGCGGGATCGTAAAGGGCGATGTAAAAGTTCTTCGCGTACATCAGTTCCCCGACAATATTGTGGATTGCGGCAAAAAAATCATTCAGATCGCCCGCCGAGCTTGTCTTTTCCGCAATGCGGTACAGCGCCGATTGCAGCGCTTCTGCCCGCTGGCTCTCGCCGATGTCGTGATAGATTCCGTACACCGCCACCGGCGCGCCTTCCACCTTCACCGGCATCGCCAGCACCGAAACTTCCACCAGGCCGCCATCTTTGCGGCGGCGTCGCGTTTTCAGCGTGACTTTCTGTCCCTTGTCGGTCGCGTCCGCCAGCCAGCGGCTCTCGTGCAGCCGCGACGCGGGAACAATCAGATCTTCCAGCCGCTGCCCCACGGCTTCGTCATTGCTGTATCCGAACATGCGCGCAAACTCCGCGTTGACGCGAACCACACGATAACTGCTGTCCAGCAAACTGATCGCTTCCGGAGCGCTCTCGAACAACTCCGTCAGGTAGACGTTGCGGATTTGCGCGCTGTGATCCTCCCAGGCGTCTTGCACCTGTGCGCCATTCTTCGGCGCCGCCAGCTGCAACTGCCCCTGCTCCGGAGTCGCGCCCTCCAGGTTCATCCCTTTTCCATTGGCGCCATACATGCCCCGGGCGGACTTTCGCCGCAGCGCCGCTTGCAAAAACTTAGCGCGCAACGACTTTGCAGATTCCGGCGATGGAATCGGTTTTTCTGCCATTTTCACTGCTTTTTCTGGGAAGCGAGCTGATGCGATATTAGGCATCCCACCGGGTAGAAAAAACATTACGGTAGTAATTGCACTGATGGATGCAGGTGAGAGCTGTTGTCAGGGATAAGAATTGTCGAGGCTTTTTGGCCGGAGCTCTGCCGCTTAATTTTCGTGCAGCAGATACCCGTGTTCCAGGGGAAGCTTTCCGCCGACCCGAACCACCCGCACGGCTGCGGTGATGGAGTAAACATCCACGAGTCCGATCGCTCCCGGCCTCGCCATGACCCTTTTCAGCACGGCCTCATCCGAATTAACGATCACAAACGATGGGGAATTCGGACGCCGGTGATTCGCCGTGTAAATCAGGTCATTGATGGCCGGAGGTGCCATTTCATAGAGCTTTTCCACCACCACTTTCATCGCGGGCGAAGCGGGAATGCGCAATACCAGGGTGATTGGCTGCCCATTGAGCCACTGCGTCAGACTGCCTTGCGCAATCTTAATCAGCTCGGCTTGCGACAACGCCTTGACGCCGTTCTCCTTATTGGCGACCAAGGCGATATCCCGCGCGTACCCCCAACTGGCGCACGCAACCACCAGCATCGCAACCCGCAGTGTGAATCGTTTATTCACGGTTAGAAGCTCTCCGGGATTATAGGGCGGGTGACCTGTTTCGTCCCTTCTGAGAGCGAGCGAATCAAGTACTAAAGTACTTGCCTGCGAGGACGGTTTGTCCCCTGGCCGACACTTCTCGCTGTTCGCCACAGGCGATTCAAGGCGCCTGCGCAAATAAAAAAGGGCACGGCCTGCGCCATGCCCCCAGCCATCGAGGAGGAAACTTATTTACGCTGCGCTTTCAATTGCCACTTGCCGGTATGCCAGCACGATGTCCGATTTCGTCACCATCCCCAGCAACCGGTTGTCTTCCCGGCGTGACACCACCGGAAAGTTCGCCAGGTGATGCTCTTTCATCCGCATCACCACTTCATGAACCGTCTGGTCAGGGAATGCCGACTGCACTTCGCGCGAATACACTGCCGCCACCCTCACTGAGCCACGTTCACCGCGATCGATTTTCTTAATATCTGACATGCTGATGATGCCGCACAGTTCCGCATCTTCGTTCAACACGGGAAGCGCGAAGATCTCACGCGCAAACATGATTTCCTGCACCGCATCGAGCGAATCTTCGGGCGCAACCGCCGGCACTTCGGTCATCACCTGCGATACCTTCACCGCGGAGAGCACGTGCAGCGGTGCGGTTGGAGTCAGGTCGCTCAAGAGTTCCGGATAAGCCGCCATTCCATGCTCGGCCAGATCCAGTCCGTGCAATTCCTCCTCTTCGCTGACTCGCAGACCTGTGACCCAGTCGATCACCTTGAACAGAACGACCGCCGATACCAGCCCATACGCAACCGCGGTGGCCGTTCCCAGCAACTGAACTTTCATGCTGACCGTGTAACCGTGGAATCCGTTGCGAATCATCGGCGCCCACAAGCCGGCCGCGATTCCACCCAGCAGCCCCGGAGTCGCGTGAACCGGACCCACACCGCAGGGATCGTCAATCTTCAGCTTCTTCGACAAGAAACGCGCCATGAAAGGAATCTGCACACCTGCAACCAGCCCAATGATGATGGCGTAAATCGGATGCACAAGATGCACGCCCGAGCAGATCGCCACCGCGCCCGCCAGTCCGCCGTTGGGCGTCACTACAGGGTCAGGTTTCCCTTCTAGCCATGTACCGGCAAGCGAGCCCACAATCCCGCCTGCGATCGCCGCCAGCGTATTGATCGCCACCAGCGGCAGATCGGCTGCAATGTTGCCGTAGGACGGCACCGATCCGAGATTGAACCCGAACCAGCAGAACATCAGCAACAACGCGCCCAGGCCCATCATGGGCACATCGTGCGGCTGCGACGTCGAACGCCGTTTCCCCAAATAAACCGCGCCCACCAGTCCGACGATTCCGCCCACGGCGTGAACTCCCAGCGATCCTGCGTAATCCTGAACTCCTAAGCGCGCCAGCGGCCCATTCCACAGAATGTAGGCGAACACGGGATACACCACGCCGACATACAGCGCGGCGAACAGCAGGTACGCGGAAAACTTCATGCGCCCGGAGAAGCAGCCGCTGGGAATCGCGCACGAAACCAGCGCGAACATCAACGACACAAAAAAGCTGATGGAATGTCCGCCGTCGGAGACGAACTGCCACGGCAGATGCCAGCCATTGGGCAGCGAAGCTAGCGGCCAGCCATACTGCTTGATGGCAAAACCGCCCAGCAGGAACACAATGATGCCGACGCCCAGGTGCCCGGTCATTTTCATCATCACGTTCGTGACGTCGCGCGAGCGCACCTGCCCGCCTTCCAGCAGGAAAAATCCCGCTTGCATCAAGAAGATCAGGCTTCCCATCGACAACAGCCATAACCAGTAGATATTGGTCTCCACAGCGCCTCCGATATTGCTGAGAACAAGGACTTTCGACGTCAGGGGGAGCGCCGTCACGTCGCAACCACCACCCCAGAGTTGCGTCGCACGACCTCGGTGTTACGCGGTCACCTCTTCATACGTTCACGCGGGAGAGAAAGGAAATTCAAAATTTTTATGGCTTCGATAACTGAAACCGGGGTTACAGAAACAACAATTTTGCTGTGCGAAAGACCGGCGCTTGCGTCAAACGACTCCCTTGGACGTCTGTCCTCAAGCTCAACCTTCGCCTGCCGTGCCCTGCCCATTTGATATAGTTTCCGGTTCGGTTTGACCCCTTTTCGGAGGTAGATGAATGTTCGTGAAGCGCTCGTGGTTGTTCGCCAGTGCTATTGCTCTGCTGCTGTCGGTTTTTCCCGCCGCCGCGCAGAAGAAAAATGCCAGGACCACCTCGCCTGCGCCAACCATCACGATCGCCGTGGACGCCAGCGAAGCGCCCCGCAAAATTTTCCATACTCATCTCGTGATCCCGGCGTCTCCGGGGACGATGGACCTCTTTTATCCAAAATGGATTCCCGGCGAGCACATGCCCAGCGGCCCCCTCGTCGACCTCACCGGCCTCAAGTTCACCGCAAATGGTAAAGAGCTTACCTGGCGGCGCGATCTGCAGGAAATGTTCGAGGTGCACGTCGACGTTCCGCCCGGTACCACGTCCATTGAAGCTTCGCTCGACTACGTTTCTCCTGTTGCCTCCGAAGGTTTTTCTGCCGGTTCATCGGCCACGGCGCAGATGGCCGTGATCAGCTGGAACCAGTTGCTCCTGTATCCCAGCGGCTGGACTTACGACCAGCTCACTTACCGCGCCAGCCTGCACCTGCCCGAGGGTTGGAAATTCGGCACGCCCCTTCCCGTCGCTTCCCAATCAGGCGCAGAGATTTCGTTTCAGCCTGTGTCTCTCTACACCCTGGTGGACTCGCCCGTCATTACCGGCGCTAATTTTCTGGCGGTCCCACTTGCCACCTCCGCGCCTCCTGCTGAACTCGATATCGCCGCCGACAGCCCGGGTGATCTCGATGCTCCTCCCGAGTTATGGCAACACTACAAACAACTGGTGGCCCAGGCGGGCGTCCTTTTTGGCGCCCATCACTACCGCGATTATCACTTCCTGCTCAGCCTGAGTGACCACGTTGCTCACTTCGGCCTCGAACACCATGAAGCGAACGACAGCCGTGTCGGTGAGCGCTCTCTCGCCGATACCCGGCCGCGTGTTCTCAGCGCCGGCCTGCTTCCTCACGAATACGTTCATTCGTGGAATGGAAAGTATCGGCGCCCTGCCGACCTTACGACCTCCAACTACGACCAGCCCATGCAGACCGACCTGCTATGGATGTACGAGGGTTTGACTTCCTACCTGGGGGAAATTCTCACCGCCCGGAGCGGTCTCTGGAGTCCGCAGCAGTTTATGGATTCGATTGCCTCGATTGCCGCCGAACTCGATCACCGCCCGGGCCGTACCTGGCGCAACCTGCAGGACACCGCCGATGGCGCCCAGATTCTTTACGGCTCCCCACGTCACTGGGAGTCATGGCGCCGCAGCGTGGATTTCTATGATGAAGATGTTCTGAACTGGCTGTGGGTGGATGTCATCATTCGTCAGCAGACGCAGGGTCGCCGCTCCATCGACGATTTCTGCAAGGCCTTTCACGGCGCTCCCAGCGGCCCGCCCATGGTGAAGACTTACACGTTCGATGACATCGTCAACACCCTTAATCAGATCGCCCCGTACGATTGGAGGTCCTTCTGGCTGGAGCGGCTCAAGACCCATGCGGCACACGCACCTCTCGGCGGCATCGAGGCCAGTGGCTGGCGCGTCGTTTATGACGATCAACCATCCGAACTTCTGAAGGATCGCGAAGAAGAGAGCAAAGGGATGAACGTGGAATACTCGATTGGCCTCGAACTGCACGAAAAAGGCGAGATCGTCGACGTTATTCACGATTCCCCCGCCGCCCGCGCTGGAATCGGTCCCGGCATGATCCTGGTCGCAATCAATGGCAAGAAGTTCAAGCGTGAAGTGCTGCGCGACGCTCTGCGCGAGAGCAAGAATTCGAAGCAGCCCATCGAACTCCTGGTCGAGAACACCGATTACTACAAGACTTACAGCATCGACTATCACGGCGGCACCCAGTATCCGCACCTGGTGCGCGATACCAGCAAGCCCGACCTGCTCAACGAGATCATCAAGCCGGTTACCGTTGCCGGCCAGTGAGGGTTTCAGATAGGAGACACGGAGATCGCGGCAAGCCTTCTCCGTGGCTATGTGTCTCCGTGGTGAATTGCTATTCTTCCTTTACCCCGGTAAACAGATCGTCTTCTATTTCCGCGCGGCGCGGAGTGATGGCGGAAGCCAGGTGAAACATTTCCTTGCTGCCGCGCTGCCGCACTGAACCCTCAAAAAAGGAAAACAGGGGCGCCTGGCTCGCGTGGGCGTGGAAGGCGGCGATCTTGCGTTCCAGGTATTTTCCTATTTCGATCACCGTGGTCGCCGGAGGAAGCGAAACTGGCTGCCGGTCGGGCAGAGTGAACCCGGCAGTGGCGTAGTACAGCTTTTGCGCCCGGTGGGGCTGCGAGCCGTTATTCAGTTGCTCGCGGTATCGATCGCTGCGTCCCGCCCAGTGGTAGGCCATGCTGCCGAAAATGGATGCCATGGAATGATCGGGATGTCCTGTGATGGCTCCCTCCGGGCCAAATGTCACCATGACGTGCGGCCGAATGCTCCGCACCCGTTTGGTCAGCGCCTCCACCACGCGGTACAGATCCATGCGCTGCAACTGCCCATCCGGATAATCGAGGACCTCGCCCTGGGTAACATGCAGGATCTTGCACGACTCCGCGAATTCCTTCCTGCGCAATGTCGCTAGCTCATCATCGCTGTGAGCGCCACCACGATGGGTCGCGGCCTGCCCGGGAGTCAGGCAGATCACGTACGTTTCTATTCCACGGTCGTGATAGAGAGAGAGGCTTCCGCCGAAACCACCGGCTTCGTCATCGGGATGCGCCGTAACACACAAGAGCCGCATGCACTGATTGTAATTGGGGTCGCGCTGCCCGTCGCTTAAGCGCCTTGGGTGCGTCCCCGCTCGGTAAGTATCTGCCTGATAGTTTCCAGCATTCCTTGCGGGTCACCGGGATCGGCCGTGTGCGACGCTTCCGGAATCGACTTCTCCCCAATTCGCAGCAGCGACACGACCGGCGCTAAGCAGCCGTGCCCACGCAGTTCTTTGACAATGGCCCGCTTGTCTTTACTCGGGATGGAATGCCCCATGACGACCAGATCGAAATCTTCATCACAAACTTCCAGCGCCTCGGCGAAGCCGATGGCGGACGTGACCTCGTACCCTGTCGCTTCCAGCAACATGCGCCGGGTGTCGAGCAGGGCCGCGTCATACGATATCGAAAGAATGCGCGGTTTCATGGGTCAGGGCTCTTGGATGGGGTCGGATTATAACGCTGAAGTTAATTTTCCAGTGTGTGCTCGGAAACAGATAGCTTACTTCCTAACTCTGGCGCTACCGCGGCTTCTTCCTGTTCCAGCATGAATTCCAGCACCTCTTGCGGCGAAGGTGCGTTCCATACCGGGGCAAAGGATTGCCGGTGCAGCGGAGAAGGCCCGTATTGCCGCAGGCTGGCAATGTGATGTGGCGTGCTGTAGCCCTTATTGGAGGCGAGCCTGTACATGGGAAAAACTGAATCCCACCGGCTCACCAGACGATCTCGTTCCACTTTAGCGACGATCGAAGCCGCGGCGATGGATGCCGAAAGTGCGTCACCGTGAATAATCGGCGTCTGCGCGCAATCGAAGTCAATGCGCAGCGCGTCGATCAGCAGATGGTCGGGAACCGGTATGAGCTGCCGCACCGCCTCTACCATGGCCAGTTTCGAGGCGTGATAAATATTGATCTGATCGATGCGCGCCGCATCCACCGCCGCCACCGCGTAGGCCACCGCGTGTTGCCGGATTCGCTCCGCCAGCTCTTCCCTCCGCTCAACCTTCAGAAGTTTGGAGTCACGCAGCCCGCGAATGCGGTACCCGGGATCCAGAATCACCGCCGCCGCCACCACCGGGCCGAACAGCGACCCTCGCCCGACCTCATCCACCCCGGCAATCAGCCGTGCGCCTGTGCTAAACGCCGCCTTCTCATAACGGGTTGTGCAACGCAGCCGCTTTAACAGACGTAGTTTGAGGGTGGCTTTGGAGACACCAGTCTTCGAATCGGATTGGATTCGCGGCGACACGGATGGGGGGTCTTGTGGAATCTTCGCCCACAGCCGCTCCCTCACGCAAGCCTTCGGACCAAATTTCTGCGGAAATTCCTTAGAGACTCGTCTGTTAGCGGCCCCACCGACAGAAACTTACCAGCCCTGCTAAGAAACTCCTGCCTTAGAATGCACCAGAGCCTAACTCCTATGAATATCGCCCCAGCCGGAAACCGGGATGGAAATTCACCTGCCAGACGGCGGGTTCTGGTCTTGGACGATGAGAGCGTTATCGCCGATACCCTCGCGGCCATTCTCTCGCTTCATGGATATGAGTGCGCCGCTACCTACAGCGGGGATGACGCGGTGGAACGCAGCCGTTCTTTCCAGCCGGATCTTTTGATTGCGGATGTGGTGATGCCGGGAACGAACGGAATCCAGGCAGCCATTCAGATTCGGACGATGCTGCCGGACTGCAAGATCCTGCTCTTTTCAGGACAGGCTGCTACCGCCGATTTGCTGGAAGATGCGCGCCGTTCCGGACACGACTTTGAAATCCTCTCCAAGCCAGTCCACCCCAATGACCTGCTGGCGCGCATCCAAAGCTGAATATCAGAGGCGTTGGTCGACATCGCGCAAGCGGGCGGCCTTGCCCTTCAGTCCACGCAGGTAATAGAGCTTGGCGCGGCGGACGCGCGACGACCGCACCACATCCACCTTGTCGATCACTTTCGAGCGCATCGGGAATATCCTCTCCACCCCTTGCCCGAAACTGACCTTGCGGACTGTGAAGCTGGCCTGTCGCCCGCTGGTGAGCGAGATGACCACGCCTTCGAACGCCTGCAGGCGCTCCTTGTCGCCTTCCTTGATCTTCACGTGAACACGCACCGTGTCGCCTGGCCGGAAACTGGGCAGATCGGTGCGCTGTGTCTTGGCCAGGAGCTTGTCGATGATCGCTGAATTTGCCATACGTTTATTCCTTGGGGCGGAAGCCCTGTGTCTCTTCGCCCCTCATCTGGGCGATCAAAATTTTATCCTCTTCGCTCAGCGGCGTCTGCTCCAGCAGATCGGGACGGTTGCGCAACGTCTTTCCCAGCGCCGTCCGCCGCCGCCAGCGGCGAATTTCTTCATGATTCCCCGATACCAGCACCTGGGGAACCGCAATCCCGCGAAACTCTGCCGGACGCGTGTAGTGCGGATAGTCGAGCAGCCCGCCCGAAACGCAGGTGGAGCGCGGTTCGCTCGACTCCCCCGCCTCGGCCTTCAAGCTGAACGACTCCTGCCACGCTGACGCTTCGTTCCCCAGTGCCCCCGGCACCAGTCGCGTCACTGTGTCCAACACCACGGCAGCAGCTAATTCTCCGCCACTCAAAACGTAGTCGCCGATCGAGAGCTCGCGGTCAGCCAGATGCTCGGCTACGCGCTCGTCGACGCCCTCGTACCGCCCGCAGATCAACACCACGCGTTCCAGGCCGGCGACTTGTTCCGCCACACTCTGATCGAAACGCTTGCCCTGCGGCGAAAGCAGTACAACGGATTCCTTCGCTTCGCCCGAAATCCTCGCGACCCGCGGTGCAACATTCAACTTTTCGACCAACTCGAAAATCGGCTCGGGCTTCATTACCATGCCCTCGCCGCCCCCGAATGGCCGGTCATCGACGGTGCGGTGCTTGTCATGCGCCATCGACCGCAGGTCATGCACCGTGACCTCGATCAGTCCCGCCTCGCGCGCCCGGCGAACGATCCCGTAATCCAGCGGCCCTCGAAAAAAGTCCGGGAAGATCGTCAGGATTTCGAACTTCATCGCCTGTGTTGCTCGCGCTTTTCTTCTTCCGTCAGTGGCCCACCGATCTCCAGCATTCCTTCCGGCAGCTTCAGCCGAACTCGCTTGTGCTCCAGATCAACACTCTCGAGGAACTCTTCCGCAAACGGAACCAGGTGCTCTTCCTTGCCGTCGCGAATCACCAGCAGCGGCGCCTCGCCCGCGCCAAACTGCACTTCGGCGATGTTGCCAACCTCGCGCTCGCGTCCGGCCTCGACCGCCGTAACCGCGCAGCCCACCAGGTCGCTTACGTAAGTCGAACCTGTATCCAGTTCCGCCCGTTCCTGCCGCGGGATCTGGATTTCCGCTCCCACCAGCAGTTCCGCATCGCGGATGCTTTCCACGCCCCGGAACTTGAGCACCACCCGGCCCTTGTGGCCCCAGTGGGACTCCAGTTCCAGCTCGCGGCGCGTTCCGTCGCCCGCGAGCGCAAAAACGCGCCGGCGCTGGGCAAACCGCTCGGGGAAATCGGTGTACAGATCGGCTGCCACCTCGCCCTGCCGCCCCTGCGCTTTTACCACGCGAGCGATACTGATGAACTCGTCCTCTATTCCACGATCTCCAGCGTGAAGCGTTTGTGCAGCTTCATCCCGGCGGCGCCTAGCAGCGTGCGAATGGAACGTGCTGTGCGGCCCTGCTTGCCAATTACTTTGCCCAGGTCGTTGGGGGCGACCCGCAGCTCTAATACCGTGGCTTGTTCCCCTTCTACTGTTTGTACGGACACTTGCTCCGGCTCATCGACCAGCGCTCTTGCAATCTGCTCGACCAAAGCACGCATGTCCCCACCTTGCTCGCTTGTCATCGAAGCGGCTCCCTCCACTGTGGGGGATTACTTGCATTGTAACGAGGGTCCTATGCTGCGGACGGTGAGCCGGCGGGAGCAAATTTCGAGAGTAGCTTACTCACTCGGTCCGAGACTTTTGCGCCTTTTGATACCCAATGGTTGATCCGCTCGCGCTTGAACTCCACCGTCGCTGGATTGGTGCGTGGATTGTATGTACCCACGACTTCCAGTGAGCGGCCATCGCGCGCACGTTCTTTCTCAATGACTACTACCCGATAATATGGTTGTTTGCGCGCGCCCCGGCGCGCCAATCGAATCATTAACACTTAACTCTTTCCTTTCCTATAAGTCCCAAGTGTTTGAAGCAAACTACTATTATTGCGGAAGTGAGCAGGATTGGCAACCCGAAGCATTGAGCGGCCCGGATAAGCGGCTGGAAGCCTCAAAATTAGCGTTAGCGGTAGAGGAATTCGTTCTTCCTACTCAGGCGCTGATCGCGGCCTTCAGAATTTCCAGCGGCTCCGGACGTTGTCTGTAGTCCACATCCACTCGCGCGTAGCGAATCTTTCCATCCTTTGCTAGGACGTAGGTCGCCGGTACCGGTAGTTCCCAACTATCCTCTCCGTTGGCAAAGGGCAGGTTCACAAAGGAGCGCCGATAGACTTGCTGCTGGTAATCAGGTACCCGGTACACCAGTCCAAACTGCCGAGCCACATGGTTCCCGCTATCCCCGAGCAGCCGGAACCGGAGCTTGTGCTGGTCATGCATCAGGAAGGCCTGATGCTGGGTTTGTGGTGAAATCGCCACTAGCGAGGCTCCCGCTGCCTGGAGCTCCGGCAGCACATCGTTCATGGCTTCGAGCTGAGCCACGTCGTATGGGCACCACCGCCCGCGAAAGAAGCAGACGACCGCCGATACTTGGGTAAGAAGCGCTTCCAACGTCACCTGGTTTGAATTTTCGTCAGGAAGTTCGAACCGGGGAGCCTGGTCGCCACGCTTTAGCGCACGCTCGAAAAGACCCGAGGCGCTAATCTCCTCAATTGCTCTCTGATACAGCGCGACAACTTCCGCTGGTGTGTAACGTTCCGCCAGTTCGCGCCGCTCTTGCAGTATTTGTGCGAGCGTTTGCCGGCTCGTCTCTTCCGTCGATTCTTCCAGCCCGCGCCATTTCATCTTTGAGCACTCAGAGTGAGCAGTCAGCAGTCGGCCGTCAGCAGGTCAGCATTCAGCCGTCGTTGGTCAGTATTTGGCCGTCAGCATTCGACCGTCACCGGTTGACATAGAGCTCTCGTCCAAAATGAATCTTGATATCTGAGTACTGAGTACTGGGTACTGAGTACTGAGTACTGAGTACTGAGTACTGAT
>Ga0070741_10016936_pt1 | contig 12052 bp, 14 predicted proteins | sample Coa_R1_4_FD_66440 | JGI IMG/M metagenome (GOLD analysis project Ga0070741, IMG submission 66440) | Surface soil microbial communities from Centralia Pennsylvania, which are recovering from an underground coalmine fire - Coalmine... | ecosystem: Environmental > Terrestrial > Soil > Unclassified ...
CGCGGTCGCGCTCCCGGGCTTCCTGGAACTCGGCGCGGATCGCCGCGAGCGTCGCGATCGAGACGGCATACGACACGGCGTCGGCAAGGAACGGCAAGAGCCGCGCGATGCCGAAGAGCGCACCGCCGAGCGGCGGGCCGACGAGTCGTGCCGTCGCGATCCGCGTCTGCGCCATGCCGGCGGCGATGTCGAGCTGCTCCGACGGAACGACGGAGCGGATCGCTCCGCTGCTCGCCGTCTGGTAGAACGTCGCGCCGGTCGCCTGGATGAACGCGACGATCGCGAGCTGCGCGAACGTGATCGAGTGCAGCGCAACTGCGACGACGACGCTCGTGATCGACGCGAGCCGGAGCGCGCTCGTCACGATCATGAGGCGCTTGCGGTTCCAGCGGTCCGCGACGACGCCGGCGAGCAGCATGAAGAGCGCGAGCGGAGCGAGATCGAGAAAGCCGATCACGCCGGTCTTCGCCGCAGAGTGCGTGAGGACGAGCGTCAGCAGCGGCATCGCGATCACGGTGCACTGCGAGCCGATCGACGAGACCACCTGCCCGGTCTGCAGCAGGACGAAGTCGCGGTTGTGCCGGAGCGAGGTCAGCCGAGCCGCTGGGGTGCGCCGTAGGGCCAGAGGAGCTCGGGCACGGCGACGCCGCCGCTCTCGTCCTGAAAGTTCTCGAGCAGCGCGATCACCGTACGCGCCGTGACGGCGGTGCCGTTCAACGTCGCGACATGCTCGAGCTTCCCGTCGCGGCGCGTGCGGACGTCGAGCCGCCGGGCCTGGTAGTCCGTCGTGTTCGATGTCGAGGTCAGCTCGCGGTAGCGCTCCTGGCCGGGGAACCAGCCTTCGATGTCGTACTTCTTCACCGCCGACGCCCCGAGGTCGCCTGCCGCGACGTTCACGACGCGGTACGGGATGCCGAGGTCGCCGATCAGCTGCTCCTCGATCGCGAGGAGGCGCTCGTGCTCGTCCCGCGCAGCGTCCATCGTCGTGAACACGAACATCTCGACCTTGTCGAACTGATGGACGCGGAACATTCCCCGCGTGTCCTTGCCGGCGGCGCCCGCCTCGCGGCGGAAGTTGGTCGAGTACCCCGCGTAGCGCAGGGGCAGCGAGTCGGCGTCGAGGATCTCGCCCATGTGCATCGCTGCGAGGCCGACCTCCGCAGTCCCCGTCAGGTAGAGCTCGTCGCGCTCGACCTTGTAGATGTTCACCTCGTCCGTCGGCAGGAAGCCGGTGCCGTACATCGCCTCCTCGCGCACGAGCACCGGCGGCAGCACGGGCACGAAGCCCTGGCCGGCGAGCCGGTCGAGCGCGTAGCGGTAGAGGGCGAGCTCGAGCAGTGCGAGGTCACCGGTGCGGTAGGCGAAGCGCGAGCCTGAGACCTTCGCCGCGCGCTCCATGTCGATCCCGCCGAAGCCCTGCGCGAGGTCGAGGTGGTCGCGCGCCGGAAAGCCGAACGACGGCGGCTCGCCGACGCGCTTCACCTCGACGGCGTCCTCGTCGGTGAAGCCGTCGGGCGTGTCGTCGGCAGGCGGGTTCGGAACGCGGTCCAGCAGTTCCCTGCGGCGGTCCTCGGCGGCGCCGAGCTCCTCCTCGAGCTTCTGCAGCTCGGCCTTCACACGCTCGAGCTCCTCGAGCTGCTCCGGCGTCGGCTTGCCCTTCAGCTTCCGCTTCGCGCGCAGCTCCTCGACGCGCGGCTGCACGTCGAGGACGGCGCGATCGGCCGCGAGCGCCTCGTCGAACACCTCGGCCGCTCCCTTGCGGGCGAGCGCGGCGCGGAAGACGTCGGGCTCGCTGCGCGCTGCGCGGAGATCGATCACGAGCGGGAGTCTAGGTAGGCGTCGAAAAGGAGCGCGACCCCTTCCTCGTGGACGCTCGGCACGACGACGTCGGCGCGCTCGAGGATGTCCGGATGCGCGTTCGCGACGGCGACGCGGAAGCCCGCCCAGTCGAGCAGCTCGCGGTCGTTCTCGCCGTCGCCGCAGGCGACGGTCGCCGCCGGCGTGAACCCGAGCCGCTCCGCGACGAACGTGAGGCCGGAGCCCTTGCTGACCTCGGGGTGCGCGAACTCGAGGAAGTGGGGGAGCGACTTCGAGACGAAGAGCTTGCCGCGGAAGCGCGGCTTCAGGACTGCCTCGAGCTCGTCGAGCGCCTGCGGGTCGCCGACGGCGACGAGCTTCGTCGGCTCCTCGTGGAGCCAGGCGCGCAGGTCGCCGACGACGTGCATGTCGATCTTGTTGAGGTCGGCGTACGCGTGCGCCTCGGGCGTCTCCTCGGCGACGTAGAGCTCGTCTCCGACGTAGCAGTTGAGATGGAAGCCGGCCGCGATGACGGCGTCCATCGCCTCGCGCGCCTCCGGTAGCGGGATCGGGACGTGCAGGAGGAACTCGCCGGTCAGCGGGTCGGCGACGACGGCGCCCTGGTAGCAGATGACGGGATCGTCGATCTGCGCCGCCGCGAGGTACGGGCGCACGGCCTGGAACATCCGGCCCGTGACGACGATCACGTGCGTGCCGGCCGCGCGAACGCGCTCGATCGCATCGCGCGTGTGCGGCCGCAGGACGGCGTCCTCCGCGATCAGCGTGCGGTCGAGGTCGACCGCGAAGGCGGCCACGTGGGCGGGAAAGGCTGCGGGGAGCTCTACGGAGTGCCGCCGGTCGACTTCACGACGAACGACGCGACGTCGGCGATCTGCTGGTCGGAAAGCTGGCCCTTGAAGGACGGCATCGCTCCCTTGCCGAGGGTGACGCGCGCCGTCGCCAGGCGGTAGTCGGGCTTGGCCTGGTCGAGGTTCGGTCCGACGGTGCCCGTGGCGTGCACCGCGGCGAGCGTGTGGCAGCCGGTGCAGCCCGCAGTCGTGAAGACCTTCTTGCCCGCGGTCGGGTCGCCCTTCAGCTTGAACGCGGGCGTCGCCGGCTCCTGGGTCGCCTTCGGCAGGCTGCCGACCACCTTCTGGGGCACCGGGGCCGTCACGCCCTCGGAGCCGCAGCCTGCTGCGACGAGCAAGAGCGCTGATGAGAAGACGATGAGAATGCCCCTCCGCACGGTGCGTGACTCTACCTCGTGGCACTACGATTTGAGCCGTGAAGCGAAGGTCGTATGGGCGCGATACCGGGCTGACGTTGCGGATGCTCTTCACGAGCGGCCTGCTCGGCTTGCTCTACGTCGTGTTCGCGCTCGTCCTCTTCTATTTCCTGAACGTCGGCGTCGCCGGGATGCTCGTGATCATCCTCGTGCTCGCGGGCGTGCAGTACTGGACGTCCGACAAGCTCGCCCTCGCGGCGTCGGGCGCCAAGATCGTCACGCCGGAGCAGGCGCCCGAGCTGCACGCCATGGTCGAGCGGCTCTGCGCGATGGCGGGCCTGCCGAAGCCGCGCGTCGCGATCATCCCGACCGACGTTCCGAACGCCTTCGCGACCGGGCGGAGCCCCAAGCACGCGGCGATCGCCGTGACGCAGGGCCTCTGGCGGCGCCTCGAGCCGCAGGAGGTCGAGGCCGTCCTCGCGCACGAGCTGTCGCATGTCGCGAACCGCGACGTGCTCGTGATGACGGTTGCGAGCTTCTTCGCGATGCTCGCAGCGATGCTCACGCGCTTCGGCCTCTACGCCGGCATGTTCGGCGGCTACGGCGGCGGCAACCGCAACGACAACGGGCAGAACCAGGTCCCGGTCTGGCTGATCGTGATGGTCGTCTCGATGATCACCTACGCGATCAGCTTCATCCTGATCCGCACGATCTCGCGCTACCGCGAGTACGCGGCCGACCGTGGCTCGGCGCTGATCACCGGTGCGCCGCAGAACCTGATGAGCGCGCTCCAGAAGATCGCGAGCGGCATCACGCAGATCCCGCAGCAGGACCTGCGCGAGGTCGCCGGCATGAACGCGTTCTTCATCGTCCCGACGAACTGGCGCCAGCAGGTCGGCGAGCTCTTCATGGATCACCCGCCGCTCGAGAAGCGGCTCGCCGCGCTCGAGCAGATCGCGCGTGAGATGGGCCAGGCCGCGCGCTAGATCGGCGCGTCGAACAGGGCGAACCACTTCGTCAGGTCCTGCTCGACCGGAAGCTCCGGCTCGAGCTTCGCCTTCAGCTCGAGCTCGCGCGCGTTGTCGCGCTCCTGCTTCTGGCCTGTCGGCACGAACGGCCAGAACGTCCCCGTCTTGTAGCCGTAGATCCAGTAGACGGGATGGTCGCCGCCCTCGAAGCGGAAGACGGCCGCGAGGAGCTGCGAGCCGAAGCCACGCTCGGTGAACTCCTTCGCGATCGCGTAGACGGCGGTCACCTCGTCTTCGAGCTGAGGGTCCTGCACGGTGACCCATTCGAAGCCGAAGCTGTCCTGCTTGTGCCCGAGCGTCGAGCCCTGGCTCTGCGCCACGCTCGCGAGCAGCTCGTCGACGTCGTGGCCGACCTGCGTGAACTCGCCTGCCGACAGCGGCTTGTAGACGATCGCGCCTACACCTGCCGGCTTGAGGCCGCACTCGACGTCGAGCGTCACCGCCGCGGTCGTCAGGGCGAAGAGCCGGTCGCTCGCCGGCTCCTTCAGCTTCTTGCGGCCGAAGAGGACGTCGGTCAGGCCCACTACTGCTGCGGCTGTTGCGGCTGTTCCTGCTGCTCGGTCGCGCCCGGCTCGATCTGCTTCGCCTGGTCGCCCGAGCCGACCTCGGCCTTGAGCGCGGCGAGCTCGGTGTCGACCTGGCTCGTCGCCGAGATCTGCGCCAGCTCGCGGTCGAGCTGCGTCCGGTTGTCGCCGAGATCGTCGAGCGCGCCGACGGCGGTCAGCTCGTCGATCGCCGACGCGCGCGCCTGCAGCTCCTGCGTCTTGTCGCGCGCACGCTGGATCGCCTGACCCGTGTCCTCCATGCCGCGACCGATGCCCGTCGCCGCCTCGCCGATCTTCACCTGAGCCTGCGCGGCCGAGTACTGCGCCTTGATCACTTCCTTCTCCGAGCGGAACGACTCGATGCGCGCCTCGAGCTGCTGCTGCGACGCGATCAGCTTCTCCTGCTGGTCGGCGAGCTGCTGCACCTGCTGGTCGAGGCTCTGCAGCTGCTGCTGCGCGACGGCCTTCCGTTCGAGCGCCTGCCGCGCGAGGTCCTCGCGGTTCGCGGCGACGGCCTGCCGGGCCTGGGTCTCGAGCTTGACCACGTTCTGCTCGATCGACTGGGTCTGCAGCTCGAGCCGCTTCTTCGCGGTGACGACGTCGGCGACGCCGCGCTTGACGTTCTGCAGCTGCGTCAGCATCTGCTCGTACGAGTAGTCGAGCGTCTCCGTCGGGTTCTCGGCGCGGTCGAGCACGCGCGAGGCCTTCGAACGGAAAATCAGCGAGAAGCGTTGCCAGAGACCGGCCATTCGTGTCCTCCTCGGGAGTTCCGGTTAGCCTAGCGCCGTGCTGGTCGCCAAGAGCATGCATCCCGACTGGCTGTCGAACGCGTTTGCGGTCGCCGACCGCGAGGGCGGCACCGCGCTCTTCGTCGACTCGGGGGCCGACGTCGCACCGCTCGTCGCCGCCGTCGAGGAGTGGGGCGCGGCGCCGGCGGCGATCCTGCGCACCCACTCGCATCACGACCACGTCGTCCACGAGCACGAGCTGCGGGCGCGGTACGACGTCGAGGTGATCGCCGAGCCGGGCGAGTGGGAGTGGGGCGGCCTGCGCGTGCGCGGCGCCCCGACGCCCGGCCACTCGGACGACATGGTCGCGTTCTTCGTCGAGGACGCGGTCTTCACGGGCGACACGCTGTTCAAGGACGCCGTAGGCGGCGGGAACCTCGAGCAGGTGCGCGCCTCGGTGATGGACGTCTTCATGGCGCTGCCCGACGAGACGCGGGTGCTGCCGGGTCATACCGACGAGACGACGATCGGCCGCGAGCGGGCCGAGAATCCGTTCGTGCGGGTCTGGAGCGGCGCCGCGCCGGAAGGAACCGAGCGCGTCCGCGTCGGCGGCCGTGATGCAACGCTCGTCGTCTGGTCGCCCGACTACGACGGCAAGGGCAAGGCATGGGTGCGCTTCGACGACGGCGAGGACGCGATCGTCGGCGGCTCCCGCGTCGAACGGGGGTAACCCCCGTCACGGCTTCGTGCCGGCTCGCGCATTTCTCGTCCACAGGCGAACCGGCTGCTCAGACGGGCATTCCGCTCGGTCGGACCGGCTGCGCGGGACGGGCGTGGGGGTAACCCCCATTCCTGTCCGAAAAGGACAGTAGGTTCCCGGGCGATGCGCCTGCTCGTCGCCCGCTGCGAGGTTCGCTACACCGGCCGGCTGAACGCCGTGCTGCCGGAGGCCGTGCGCCTGCTGATCCTCAAGGCCGACGGCTCGGTGCTCGTGCACGACGACGCCGGCGGGTTCAAGCCGCTCAACTGGATGACGGCGCCGACGACCCTCGAGGACGCAGGCGACACCCTGATCGTGCGCAAGCCGAAGACGGAGGACGCGCTCGAGATCCGGCTCCTCGAGGTGCTGAGCGACGTCACCCACGACATGGGCGAATCGGCTGCGCTGCAGAAGGACGGCGTCGAGCGCGACCTGCAGGAGGAGCTGGCGGCAACGCCCTCGGCGCTCGGCGAGGAGCTCACGCTCGTCAAGCGCGAATGGGCGACCGAGGTCGGGCCCGTCGACCTGATGTGCCGCGACGAAGACGGCGAATGGGTCGCGGTCGAGATCAAGCGCATCGCGACGATCGACGCCGTCGAGCAGCTGACCCGCTATCTCGGCTTCATCCGGGCCGACCCGGCCAAGCACACGTGCCGGGGCATCCTCGCCGCCGAGCGGCTGAAGCCGCAGGCGATCGCGCTCGCCGAGTCGCGCGGCATCCGCTGCGTGGCCGTCGACCTCGCCCTCCTGCGCGGCGAGCGAGAACCGGATCTGACCCTGTTCGCGTAGTAGGGTCCCGGTATGGCTGTCAAGCTTCTGCGCTGCTCCGGCCAGTGGGTCAAGATCAAGGGCCACCCGTGCTGGCGCGTCGAGAAGGCGCTGCAGGACATGGGCATCGACTACGAGCGCGCCAACCTGCCGTCGAGCCGCGGCAAGCGCGACGAGGTCCAGGCGCTGACCGGCCAGAAGAAGTACCCCGCGATCCAGTTCGAGGACGGCAGCGTCTACCGCGAAGAGTCGAAGGACATGGAGCGCACGATTCGCGACGGCAAGCTGCTCGACAGGGCCGGCGGCGCCGGAACGGCCGCCGAGACCGCAGGCTAGACTTTCGCCTGCCTACGGGGCTATAGCTCAGTTGGGAGAGCGCCTGGATCGCACCCAGGAGGTCGCCGGTTCGAGTCCGGCTAGCTCCATCCCGCATTTCCCAGAGTCCTAACGGGACGCATAGCTCCTTCTTAGTCGCCGCCGGCACCCTTCTCTACGACGACCACGAAGGGAGCCACGATGCCCGCGTCCCACCGCCGCCACGTCCTCGTCGTCGAAGACGACGCTTCCCTTCGCGAGCTGCTCGCGCTGCGTCTGCGCCTCCTCGGCGTCGAGACGACCAGCGTCGAGTCCGTGCCCGAGGCGATCGCAGCGCTCGAGGGCGCGCAGGTGGACGCGGTCCTGAGCGACTACTCGCTGCCCGGTCCGACCGGCCTCGACTTGCTCGCATACGTTCACGGCTCGCGACCGCTCGTGCCGTTCATCCTGATGACCGCCGTGCTCGAGCCGGAGCTGCAGGCACGCGCGCTCGCCGAGGGTGCCGAGGCGGTGTACGACAAACGCGACCTGCTGCCGCTCGTGCCGCACCTCTTCGAGCACGTCCGCGCGGCGGCGTAGTCACCGAAGCACGTCGTCGAGCGGCCGCGGCACGCGCTCGAGGTCGAGTGCCTCGACGAGGATGCGCGCGTAGCGGATCTTCCGCCGCCCGCCGCTGCCGAGGAAGCGCCGGAGCTGCAGCTCGAGCGGCCGCCCGCGCCACTCGGGTTGCTTCTGCAGCGTGCGAAAGCGGCGCAGGTCGCCCTGAGCCTCGACGATCTCCTCGACGCGGGCCGCGCCGAGCGAACGGATCAGCTCGTCCTCGAGGTCGGCTTCGCAGACCGCGAATCGCCCCGCGAGCGCCCGGCGGAAGTGCCGCTCCTCCGCGGCATCGCAGAGGCCGACGAGCTCGACGTCCGCGTCGCAGCGCGAGACGAACTGACCGACCGCCTGCGCGCCGCCGATCGAGACGATCGAGACGCCCTCGGCCACGAGATCGCGACCGCGCCGCGCGGCAAGCGTCTCGAGCGCCACCTGGTCGCTCAACCCCTCGACGAGCACGAGCTTCGCCATCTGCTCGTCCCGGTCAGTCGTCGAGCGACGCGCGGAGCAGTCCGCGGTAGTGCTCGACGAAGCGCTCGTGCTCGTGCGGGGGGAACGTCGCATGCACGGTGGCGACGAGCAGGCGGTCGAAGGCGTCGCTCGCGAACCACTCGTGTGCCGCCTCGGTCAGATGCGCGAGCGGTCCGTCGCAGAACTCCGCATAGTCGTCCGACTGGAAGTAGTCGTCCGCGAGCGCGCGAAGCTCGCGCAGCTTCTCCTCGTAGGTGAGATCGTCGCGGTCGCCGATCTCGAACCACGGCCTGGGATCGACGTCGATCCGCATGCTGCGCCCCTCGGCGAGCACGAACGAGCACCAGCGCACGAGCGCCGTGATCGCCCAGGGGAAGTAGTAGTGCAGGCTCGTCAACGCGACGTCGGGCGAGGCGTTCGCGTAGTCGATCGGGAAGATCTCGCCCGCGCGCACGATCGACTCGCACGAGTTGAACTCCCAGCGGAAGAACGCGTTCACGACCTTCGAGATCGTCTCGACCTCGTAGCCCTGATCCGCAGTCAGGAAGTCGTGCTTCACCTGGTAGCGGTCGAACATCGGCCGGTCGGGGTCGAACCACATCACCTTCGTCTCGGCGCCGATCGAGAGGCTCCGCGCGAAGACGTCGAAGCCGTCGACTGCGGACTGCACGTGCATCAGCTGCTCGCCCGACTCGTCGTAGCGACGGCGCAGCTCTTCGGCGCTCGCAGCGCGCGCCACACCGCGCCATTGCCCGCCGTCGAACGGCTTGAGGTAGAGCGGGTAGCCGACGTACCCGCCGATCTCGTCGAGGTTGAAGGGGCGGTTGTACCGCGCCGCCGTCGTCGGGAAGCGCTCGTTCCACGGCGGCTGCTTGTGCGGGATCAACCACGTCTCCGGCACCTTCAGCCCCAGTCGCATCATCGCGCAGTACGCCGAGTGCTTCTCCATCGATTGAAACGTGAACGGGTTGTTCAGCAGATACACGTCGTCCATCAGCGAGATCTTCTTCAGCCACTCGCGGGGCAGCAGATACCACCAGCCGACGCGGTCGAGCACGAGCGAGTAGCGCGGCTTGTACCGCAGGTCGAACGGCTCGTTGAAGACGCGCTCGATGTCCAGTGCGTGTCGCTCACCGCGCCACTCGAACTCGCCCACGCGTGCGGCGAGCGCCTCGAACGCGGTCGGCCAGTCGTCTTCGGTTCCGAGCACGAGTCCGATCAGGTGCCTCATCGCCACGCCTTTCGCAACAACGCTGCCAGGTACGAGTCGATCGCGCGCTTCCACGTCGGCCAGTCGTGTGCGCCGCGCGCGGCATGGAAGTCGACGGCGTAACCCTGCGCCGCGAGCGCCTGCGCGACCAAGGCGTTGTTCGTGTAGTTCTCCTCGTCGAGACCGCACGTGATCGTCGTCGGCACCGGTCGTGCGCCGTCGACGGCGTTCAACACGCTGCCGACGAAACGCTCGATGCGGCCGAAGCGGGCGAACCCGCGCTCCTGCGGATCAGTGCGCCGCCGGAAGTAGCTGCCCGACTGGAGGAAGAGGCCCGCGAACGTCCGCGGCTCGAGCCGGTGCGCGTGCAGCAGGGCGAGGGCGCCGAGGCTCGAGCCGAGGCCGACCCGGCGTCCGGAGCCGAGCTCCGCGAGCGCCGCTGCGAGCGCCCGGGCATAGCGCGCCGAGGCGGAGAAGGCCTCCATGCGATCCTCGCCGCTCACGAGGGCCACCCGGTGGCCGGGCAGCGAGCCGTCGTCGACGAGCCGCCGCAGCAGGGCAAGCAGCCGCGCGCGCCGCACGTAGTCGGGCCCGTCGAGGACGACGAGGAGCGGCGCCCGGGACTCCGAGCGGGGCCGCCCGACCGTCCGCAGCCGCATCGGGACCTCCATTTCCGGATTCTCTGCCCTCGCCGGGGGATCGCGTATCGTCTGGAGCGGCGGCCGGATCCTGCCGATACGCCTAACCGAAGGCCGTCAGGCACGTCTGACCTAGAGAAACCACGGACGAGATGCTGACTCCAATCCCCCCGACCGAATGCACCCGGGCCCGCGAGGCTGCATCGGCGCGCCTCGACGGGGAGCTCTCGGAGCTCGAGCTCGCACAGCTCGACGTCCACCTCGCCACCTGCGCCCAGTGCGCGGAATACGCGGTTTTGATTGCCGCGACGGCCGAGCGGCTCCGGTCGGCCGAGCTCGCCCAGCCCGTGGAGACGATCGTGCTCCCGCGCCGGCGGCACGGGTTCCGGCTCGTCCCGGCGGCAGCGGCGGCGGCAGCCGTCGCCGCGATCGCAGCCTCCTCGTTCGCCCTCGGCGGCGCCCTCGGCTCCCATGCCCCGCGCAGCCACCCGGCCGCGACCACGATTCCGGCGCCGCAGTTCGCCCAGGTGCCGATCGTCAACGCCTTCCGGCAGCCCGCCGGGATCCGGATCTCGACGAACGTGATCGCCGTCTAGGGCGCGGCCCTAGCCATTTTCGCCCCAGCTAACTAAGCTACCGCGCCGTCGTCATAGAGACGGAACGGGACGCCCCTCGCTGGGCGTAGGAGCGAGCAGGCGCCGCCCAGGGCAGAAAGCTCCCGGCGCATATTGAATACGGAGGGAATCGATGCACAAACGCCTCTGGCTCCTCGTGGGCGCGGCGGCCGCGATCCTGATCGTGGCGACGTCCGCAACCGCGACGACCAAGGTGGCCGGCTCGGCAAAGGGCGCCGAGTCTGCGGCAGCGCCGTTCTCGCAATCGTGGGCACAGGTCCCGCGCACAACGGCCGGTCGCAAGGCCAAGTCCGTCCTCGTCTTCGGCGTGGAGCAGGACATCAACGGCTTCAACACGAACCTCTCGTGCTGCAACCAGCTGATCGGTGGCTTCATGGGCACGAACGAGGCCCTGCACGGCGCGTTCAACCAGAACAACAAGGGTGTGTGGGTCAAGGACGTCGTCACGCAGGCGAGCGCAACGAAGACCTCGCTCTCGTACACGATCCGCCCGAACGCGTTCTGGTACTACGGCGGCAAGAAGCTGCCCGTGACGTACAAGGACTTCGTGTACACGCTGCAGCAGATCGACAACCCGGCGAACGACCTTGCCGGACGCACGGGCTACAGCAACATCGACACGAAGAACTGGACGCACAAGGGTCAGAAGCAGATCACCTTCCACTGGAAGAAGACGAACTGCACCTCTGACTTCCCGTGCGGCCCGTACGCCAACTGGCAGAGCCTCTTCTCGGGGATCTATCCGTCGGCTGCGCTTGCCGGTCAGGACTTCAACAAGATCTGGACCGACTGCATCTGCGGTGCCAACGGCCAGCCCGTCTCGGACGGCCCGTTCTATCTCTCCAACTACACCAAGGGCCAGGGCTCGACCCTGAAGGCGAACCCGTTCTGGTACGGCAAGAAGCCGGGCCTCGCCGAGGTCGACTTCAAGATCATCACGGACACGAACACCGAGGTCCAGGCCATGCGCGGCGGCGAGGTCGATGCGATCACGCCGACGTTCGGCTCGAACCTGCTGCCCCTCAAGGGTCAGTCCGGTCTCGTGTTCAACCAGATCCCGGGCTATTACCTCGAGCACCTCGAGTATCGCCTCGGCAAGGGCTCGTCGAACGTGCTCCTTCGCGCGCCGTGGATGCGGCAGGCGATCAGCATGGGCATCGACCGCCAGGGGATCATCAAGACCGTCTACGGCGATCTCGCCGGTAACACGAAGCCGCTCAACAGCCTGATCTACTACTCGACGCAGGCTGCGTACAAGAACGACTTCGGCAAGTTCAACTACAACCCGGCGAAGGCGCTCGCGCTGCTGAAGAAGCACTGCACGGGTGGCCC